>Ga0209162_1004090_pt1 | contig 11199 bp, 9 predicted proteins | sample YNPNPMetaG_FD_187121 | JGI IMG/M metagenome (GOLD analysis project Ga0209162, IMG submission 187121) | Anoxygenic and chlorotrophic microbial mat microbial communities from Yellowstone National Park, USA - YNP NP MetaG (SPAdes) (version 2) ...
GCCTGAGCCGCCTGAAGGCGGGACTACAAACCGCGACGGCTCGTAGTGCAGGCTTCAGCCTGCCCCCGCCTGAAGGCGGGACTACAAACCGCGGTAATTGGTCACTTCTTTTCCTGCAAGAGGGCTATTCCGTGCTCGTTGCGGATGCGGGCCAATTCGACACCTTTGATTTCGGCCAAGACAATCTCGGCCAGGTAACAGACCACTGAGCCCTCCTCGAGATGGGCGGCGTAGGCCCTGTTCATATCCTGGAAAACCATGTGAAAATGCGGCTCTCCATCCGCGACCACCCCGTCCACAGCGGCCAGTTCCATCGGCCCATCAACCTCGATCAGTTCGTCCTTTGGTTTTATGTCTGTTGTTACGATCCTGTGGAACCGCGCTTTCTGAAAAGTCCCGATGGCGCTGACGAGCTCAGCGCGGCGTAGCCGCAACGAAATGCGCGAGGCGCAACAACTGCGCTGGTTGGAGGAATACCGCTGTGTCGCGCCGCGCTGAACGGGGCGACTTCGTCGCCCACGGCGGAAGTGGGATCGGGATCGGTTCCCGAACAACTTGAAGACAAGGGTCTCGAAGCATCCTCTAATCTGCGATTCCTGCGCAGTCTTTCCAATATCGTCCTCCAAAGGCCGCACCGTGGTGACCGCACTGCTCGGGGCCAGACAAGCAGATGCCGACAAATTGATCAAACTCACAGTCCGAAAATCTTGCCGAATATGATCGACTTCCCACTATTATTATACAGCGTTCTTGACGCCGAGCTGCTTGAGTTTGTTGCGAATGCCTTCGAGGAGTTTTTCGCCCCGATCGAAGCTCAAGATGATTATCCTGCCAAAGCCTTCGCTGATTATGGTTCGCATGGGATGTTGACAGTTGGCGGTTTCGGAGGCTGCCAACTTTGCAGTTGCCAGGCTGCCTGCAGTTCCAAAGACCAATGCCCGCAGGAACCGCCTGCGGGATTCGTGCATTGTCTTCGGCGCTTGTCCTGTCGCTTTCAAACCGAGGGTAATTTGCCGGTCTGGATTTGAAAACGGCAAGGAGATTTGTGAATCTGGGGCGGGGCATGAACGGGGTTTTGCCAATATACGAGCTGGAAGAACATCTTGTGGCTGCGCTGCGGTCGGTTCGGCGTGTTGTGTTGCAGGCGCCGACCGGTTCGGGCAAATCCACCCAGGTTCCGCAGATGTTGCTGAAGCACGGACTGGTTGGGTCGGGGCAGGTTGTGACTTTGCAACCGCGTCGTTTGGCTGCGCGGTTGCTCGCTGCCCGGGTGGCGAAGGAAATGGGAGGCAACCTTGGGGGCGTTGTTGGATATCAGATAAGATTTGACGATTGCACATCGGCAGAAACGCGGATTCGGTTTGTCACTGAAGGTGTGCTGCTTCGGCAGATCGTGAGGGACCCGGCGTTGTCCGGTGTTCAGGCTGTCATATTCGATGAGTTTCATGAGCGGCATTTGTTTGGGGACATAACACTTGCGCAGGCGTTGGTGCTTCAGGAGCAAGTCAGGCCGGACCTTTTGATCGTTGTGATGTCGGCAACGTTGGAGGAGAAATCGTTGGAGAACTATCTTGCGCCGTGCACTGTGCTGCGATCGGAAGGCCGGGTTTATCCGGTGGAAGTCGAATATGTTAACATCCGCAGCCAGCATTCGCCTCCGGTTTGGGAGATGGCGTCACAGGCGTTCGCCGAATACGCGCGCAGCGGCGGAGAAGGAGACGTGTTGGTTTTCATGCCGGGTGCGTACGAAATCCAGCAAACGATTGAATCGTTGCGCGGGTTGCCTGAAGCCCGGGGACATGTTCTTTTGCCGTTGCACGGCGAGTTGCCACCGGCGGACCAGGACGCCGCCGTGGCACGATACGACCGCCCGAAAGTGGTCGTTGCAACCAACGTAGCTGAAACATCGATAACCATCGACGGTGTCCGACTCGTGATTGACAGCGGGCTTGCCCGGGTTCTGCGACATGACCCGCGCAGGGGTATCAATACTCTGTTGATCGAAAAAATCAGCAGAGCATCTGCCGACCAACGAGCTGGTCGTGCGGGACGGACGGGGCCGGGCCGATGCATTCGGTTGTGGACAGCCGCGTCGCACGGGGAACGGCCTGCACACGACACGCCGGAGATCAAACGACTCGATTTGGCGGAGGTTGTGTTGACGTTGGCCGCCGCGGGAGTGAGCGATCCGCGTCGTTTTCGATGGTTGGACCCGCCACCTGAACCGGCTTTGTTGCACGCTGTCGAATTGTTGACCGATCTGGGTGCCATCCGAATCGTTGACCCCGCCATGGGCACGATCGAAGTCACACCACTGGGGCTTCGAATGCTGGCGTTTCCCGTGCATCCCAGGTACGCCCGCATGTTGTTGGCGGCTCATGACCGTGGCTGTGTGCCGCAGGCGTGTTTGATCGCTGCCCTGACACAAGGGCGCGATCTGCTGGTTCGCAGGACGGGGCGGGAAGTGAACGAGTTTCGAGACGACTACTTTGGTGAGCGGGCCGAATCTGATTTTTTCATTCTGATGCGCGCATGGAGTTACGCGGCGGGCAACGGATTCAGCGCCGGTGCATGCCGAAGGGCGGGGATTGACGCTGTGGCTGCCCGCCAGGTCGGGCCGTTGCGCGATCAATTCATGCGGATTGCGCGGGAGGAAGGGCTCAACACCGAAGCGAGCCGCGTGGGCGACGCAGAAATCCAGAAGTGCATTCTGACGGCTTTTCCGGACCGATTGGCGAAGCGGGTCGATCAGGGCACGCTCCGCTGTGAACTGGTCCACGGCAGGCGCGGCGTGCTTGCCCGCGAAAGCGTTGTGCATCACAGTCAATTCTTTGTCGCTGCCGAGGTCCGAGAAATACAATCATCGGACGGATCGGTTCAAACGATTCTATCCCTTGCGACTGCGGTGGAACCGGAGTGGTTGACCGAGCTTTTCCGGGGCGAGATTGAGCGCGTGCATCGGGCAAGCTATGATCCGTCGAGCAGGCGTGTTATTGCCGAGGAAGCGGTTTGTTTTCGCGGTTTGACCGTGGAAACTCGCAAGTGCGACGCCACGCCCGACGAATCGGCGCGTTTGTTCGCGGCAGAGATCATGGCGGGTCGGCTTTCATTGCCCGGGTGGGATCATGGCGCCGAGCAATGGGTTTTGCGACTGAGACTGCTGAACAAATACTGCCCCGAGCTTGGGTTGCCGGAATTCAATGAATCAGATCGGCAAACGCTTATCGAGCACATCTGCCATGGGGCGACCTCTTACAAGGAAATCAAGAATCGCGACGTCAAAGGCGAGTTGAAGTCGTGGCTGTCGCCCGCCCAGCAAGCGTTAGTGGACAAACACGCGCCTGAGCGCGTTCAATTGAGCAACGGGCGCACACCCAAGGTTGTGTATGCCGCTGATGGTCCCCCGTACATCGCATTACGAATTCAGGAGCTTTACGGTGTGACGACCGTTCCGTGCATTGCACTTGGCCGGGTTCCTCTTGTCATCCACGTTTTGGCTCCCAACATGCGACCGGTTCAAATCACGCAAGACCTGCAGAGCTTTTGGACCGAGCACTATCCGAAAATCAAATCTGAGCTGCAGCGCAAGTATCCAAAACACTTGTGGCGTTGAAAATGAGTTCATCATACGACGCAGCGTGGCGCAACCGCAACCGGATGACCGCAAGAGGCTCCGGAAGCGCGTGAAGGGTTTGATGAATCTGGTTTCACGCTTTCGACGACTACATCATCGAATTTCTGCGTGATTCTGCGGCGAAAACAGAATGTCGCTTGTTTTTGAGAGGTCGAGGAACACGATAACGGAGGGATTGCCGACGGGGGCGTAATGGCCGGTGAAATGGAGTTGGCCGGTTTTGCGATTGACGCGGAACACAGTGACGTTGTCGGCCCGCTGGTTGCATGAATAGAGATACCGGCCCGTGGGATCAAAGCCGAAGCTCCGGGGATAGTCGCCGCGGGTCCATTCTTCTGCGACGAATGCCAGTTCACCGTTACTGCCGACCGAGAATACGGCAATGCTGTCATGTAACCGGTTGCCGGCATAGACAAATCGTCCGTCGTTGGAAACCAGAATCTCGGAGCAGAAGTTGCTTCCGGCAAAACCATGCGGCAGGCTGGAGATTGTTTGGCGTGCGCGCAGCCGGCCCGTTGCAGCATCATAATCAAACAAGACAATGTTTGAGCCCTCTTCCTGGATGGAGTAACACCAACGTCCATTTGGGTGAAAGCAAAAATGCCGCGGGCCATCCCCCGGCGGCAACGAGACGGCTGGTGGATCGTTTGGTGTTAACAAGCCTGTTTGTGCATCAAATCTCCAAACAAAAATCCGATCCAACCCCAAATCGACATGCAAAACGAAACGACCGGAAGGATCGGCCTGAATCATGTGCGCATGTGTCCGGTCGTGGCCGCTGAACGCGAAGCTTCCCGGGGGTGCGTTGGCGGCTTTTCGTGGGCCAATGGTGCCGGCATCCTGTTTGACGTCGGTGGCGGTTCCCAAGCGCCCGTCTGGCAAAATCGGCAGCACTGCCACAGAACCTCCAAAATAGTTGGCCACGAACAAGAACCTGCCCGACGGATGAATGCTCACGTAAGTGGGGCCCGCTCCGCCAGATGGGACAGTGTTAAGCAAGCTCAACTGACCGTCGGCCCGGTTGACGGCGAAGGCGCTCACAGTGCCTTCCTTGCTTTCACCGACGCGGTCCGTTTCGTTGGAAGAATAGAGGCGGGTGCCGGCAATGTTCACAACCAGACAGCTTGGGCTGGTTCCAGACTCATATACGCCACAGGCCGTCATGGCGCCAGTGACACGGTCCACCTGAAACAGATGAATGCCGCGACCGTTTCCGGGCGGCAGGTCAACCTGGGTTGGCAGGACATCGCGGAGTGGAGAGCTGAATGTGCCGACGTAGGCCATCAGCGGGGCTTTGGCTGAGGACGACTCTGCACTGATCATTTCTATAACGAACGGTGCGCAGCCGGAAAACACGATGGCTGTACGGAGAAACGATCGACGAGATGTTTTGTGTGAAATCGGACGGATATCAGATCGCTCAGCGTGGCGCAGCCCCGGCCGAATGACCGTGGCGAGGTAAATGCCTTCGTTCAAGGCTTGGCATTCCGTCGCGCCGCGCTGAAAAGGGCGACTTCGTCGCCCACTGGTGGAGATGCCAGTGAGATCAGCGGACGAACAGTTCGAGTGCACAAGTCTCGAACGACCCGCTAATCTGTGATTTCCGCGCAAATTATCCAACATAACACTCCAAAGGCTGCACTGTCGTCACCGTACTGCTCAAGGCCAGAGAAGCTTATACTGACAAATTGACCAAACTCGATGCCTGAAAATCTTCGCAAATATGATCGATTTCGCAATATAGTAATACAACTTCGGTGTTTCCTCGACGCAGATCACAAAGGTTTCGTTGTCGGTTTCGTACTCGGCACGGATTCGCCTCTTTTTCCTTCTTTCTGCCGTCAAGCGAACTTTTCCGTGTTTCAGCCGGGCATGGCGCGGGCTTTCAACCTTTAGCTTCATCCGGTGGCCGCGTTTCACCTTGGCGTTGCCCCGGGCTGGTATGGAGCGACCCTTAGGCCCTTGTTTAAAATGCTCTGGGATTATCCTTCCGTCGCCTGTCTCCTGTCTGATGACTCCTGTTCGCTGATTCCTGTCCCCTGTCATCCTGCCTCCAGTCCAGGGTCGCCATGAGCGGGCTTTGCCCTGTTGAGCGTTGAAAGTCGGCCGTTTTTGAGGACCCAGTAACAAAGCGGCAGCAAGCCGCCGCACTCCAAACGCTGGCGCGTCTGCGATGCGCGTGGTGAATCGCGAAGCGTTTCGAGTGCGCAAGCTTGCTTGCGCTTTGTTGTGACTTCGCCGCCTATAGGGATAGATGACATTGGTATGGGTAGATGAAGGGTTTTACGGTAAAGGTCTCGCACGATCCGATAATCACCAATTTCTCCGGAGACCTTTCAAGATAGTGTGACAATGCTTGAACGCAACCCTTTCAGTGGCAGGCATGCGAACGCACTTTCAACAGTGATTCGGCAAGGGCCATGGATTGGTCGGTTGGACCTGTCATTGCCGCAATTTTTCCGGAACAGAATTCGAGGGGGACTGGTTAGCCGGCACTGTTTTTGCAGCGGGCAGGATTTGCGGGCGAAGACGGAGAATGACCTTTGAACCAACGTCTGGCAGGCCCGCGGCGTTGACCTGCCACATTAACGCTTCATTGTCCTGGCTGTGGATGCCCGGCAAACAAAGCAACTCGTCGCCGAAGGTCGAAAGAGAGATCACATTCCCGCTTTCGTCGCTCAAGTATCGGCGTGGGCCCGGGCCGTCGCCGTACAAGACGGAACCGGCAAAGAGAAAAGTGTGCGTCGGAAACCTTGTTTCCTTCTCCGCAGAAGCGGTGTCATCGTACCTTTTCCTTGCGGGGGCAATGAACTCGCTGATTGGGTGCTCGACTGTCGTCCCGTCTTTGTCCTTGAACACAAGGTAAACGTCCACCGGGCCGCCACGGGGTGGAACGTCTATCCAGCGATCGGGTTGATCCTCAAACTGCTTGCGCATGGCCGGACTTCCTGGTTTGGCGCCCAGCAGCAGAAGTGCCGCGTGAATGTGCATTGGCCTGGCCTCGATCGCGACAATGGACTCGTGCTCCTTGGTTCCTTTCGTGCAGGCCACCAACTCGAGCAATCCGCGACGGAGGCACACGGTCGCCTCGACATCCACACAACGTTCCTTGAGGTTAATCGCCACGCCGGGAAAATTCAGCTTGTTGACTGCGGCTGCGTAAACTGAATTGGTGGCGATTTGAGCCGGTCCGGGCTGGTTGGTGGTAAGTGTGACGGAGCCGGAATCGGCCCCGCACAGTACAACGCCGGGCAACATCAGCGCCGCCAACAACTTCACGCGAGCTACTGGTTTGTCGTGGTGTTCCTGTTTATCCATTATCGGCACGCCTTGTTCAAACGCATGGTCGAAAACGGCTGTCGTTCGAGCGCACAAGCCGGCTGTTGATTGGACCGGAGCCAAACACCTGTCGCTTTGCGCGGTTCGCCAACGAGGCAACATCAACCGGCTGCAACCAGCGATCAAGCAAACAGCGGTCATGAAACTGCTGACCGGTGACCGGGATCAAGGCATCCTCCATTCCAGCATTTCGAGTGTCAGTACGGCGTAGCATGTGACGAGTACTGGATCTGCTTCCCACCAGCGCGGTTCGGGATTCACCCACGAACCATCAGGTTTCTGCAGCTTGAGCAAGCGCGCGGCGACCTGATCGCGCCATGGAACCTCCGTGCCATCGGCAAGCTTGAGGCGATCCTCATCGACAGCGGTGAGTGCCTTGGTCATCAAATGCAGGTAGTAGAAATAACCCTGTTGTCCCATGCCGGGGTTTTCATCAATGGTGTAGTTCGATCGGAGCCAGTCCAGTACCGCGACGACACGTGGATCATTCTTGCTCAGCTTGGCGTAGATGTAGCTCAGCAATCCGCCGTAGCTCATGCTGCCGTAGCTGCGCAAGGCCACTTTGCCTGTCTGCGAGTTGGTGACACCGCCCGCCATGCTGTAGCCAGGGTAATAGACAAATCCGCCACGATCCTTCGGGTCGCTCGACACCCAATCCGCAGTGTTCGTACCAGGCAAGTTCTGGCAGTTCTGGAGGAAATGCACCACCGCCTTCCAGTCAAGGTCCGGCATCTGTGAAATCGCCGATGGAGCATCTTTCAGAAAGAGCGCCTCGGAAGCGCGCATTGCCTCGATAGCTATGAGCGTGTTGTTCATGTCGGAGTGATCGTATTTGCTGCCGTAACCTACGCCCCCATCAAGCGGAGTGTCGTTGGTCCCTTTGACGCCCATGTCAATTTGTGTGCCGGCGATGAACTCGCGCGCCTTCAGAATGACTGGTAGAAAATTTGTGTCAGCGGCTGTGGTCAGCGCCAGCAGCGACAGAGACGTGTTGTAGTTCGCCAACCCGGCTTTCTGGATCGAGCCATCCGGTTTCGCACAGGAAAGGATATAATCAAAACCCCGATTCATCTCGGATGTGCGGTTGCGCTGGAATCGGCCGGTTGGTTCCAGGTTCATGGCCGTCAGTACCAGCGCGGTAACCGCAGGTTGATCAGGCGTGGACCACCAGCCATTTGAATTCTGGGATCGTTGAAGGTAAGCAAGGCCTCGCTCGATGGCGGCGCGCACCTCCTGCCGGGTCGGCGCCTTTGTTTGCATGGCGGGCGTGGTCGGTTGGGCATTTGCAGCAAGGCAAAGACCAACGAACAGGCCTGCGGTCAGAACAGTTTTTTCAATTTGGTTGTGTCGCATATAAAATCTGGGAAGGTCTGATTGGTAGCATGTTGTGTCGTCCGGGGCGACTTTGTCACCAGAGTGCGGCCTGTGGGGTATAATATTGGATGATCTGCGCTGAAACTGCAGATCATCAGATCCTTCGTGACCTTTGCCTTCGAATTGTTGGGCCGCTGATCCAGCTTTTGCATCTCCTCCCCCGTTGGGCAACGAAGTCGCCCCTTTCAGCGCGGCGGGACGGAGTGCCAAGCCTGGAACGAACGCACTTATCTCGCCGCGATCCTTCGGTTGCGGCTGCGCCGCGCTGAGCGGATTTTGCAAGATAGCAATATGGCCATCTGAAAATCTGCGACGGACTGCAAATGGCACGGTTTTGTTCATTGATTTGGCATCTGGTAAATGCCCATGATCTGCTGCATCGTCCCGCGGATGAAGCCTACGTGCCCGTCCACGAACACCGTGTTCTGTGCCCCGCGCAACGTGCTGCCGGGAGCAGAAACCGCATCACCTGAAACGCCGACGTGGTCACCCAAACTGTCGCAGATGACCATTGGTTTCTCTGCAGAACGGCGGATGGCGCTGGTGTGGTGATCACAAACACCGGAGATGTCGTTGTCGAAACCGGTAAAGAACGGCAGGGTCGCCCAGCCGTGAACACAGAGATAATTGTAATCCGTCGGATACTTGCCGAGGCGGGCTGGTTGTGCACGCAACGTAGGGCATGTGAACAGATTCGAGGATGTGACATACGCTTGGATTGCCTGGCGCAGGGAGTTGGTGTGCACTGCAGGCGGCAACCCAATCAGGTTGTCACTGAAATCGGCCTTGGGGAAACGGCCGTCGGCATCATCGACGTACAATGTCATGGCCAGGCCGAGCTGGCGCAGGTTGGACGTGCAAACCGTCAGGCGACCGCGCTCCTTTGCCCGGCTTAATGCAGGCAGCAGCATTCCAGCAAGGATAGCGATTATGGCAATGACCACAAGAAGCTCGATCAACGTGAAACCATCGCGCGCTGCACATCGAGCGCTACCCACGACCCACTTCTCCTGTCTCACACTTGCGGTCATTGGGATGAAGGCATCTTCGCCAGTATCGGCTGCGCCGCCGGATCCATGGCGGTGTGCTCGACCTTGTCCATACAGGTCCCTCAGCGTGTCAAGGAAGACTTCCTTCCACTTGGGAATGTTAGCGAATAAGTCTTCCCCGCAGGTCCCAAACCGGTCATCAAAGTCTTGCCACCGCTGCGGACCGTGACCTTCTGCTGATCGCCCACGCGCTCGACCACCAAATCCCATGACCGACCGAAAGCGCGCAGGTCACGGAGCGCCATGCGCGACCATGCCTTGGGCAGCCACGGCGTGCATTCAAAGGAGTCGAGGCCGGTTGGCACAATCCCGAACATGCCTTCAGTGAAAACACGGGGATAAAGTGAACCAGGGCAAAGCATGTCTATCGCGTCTTCGTCGGGGTACGGTCCTCTGCTGCCGAAGACCTGGGCCCGCACCACGCGCCGGGTGGTATCAAGTGCTTCCTCAGTGTGACCGGCTTTGAACAAGACCCGCAGGGCATAGTAGGTCTCGCGCCCCCATTCAGTTGGACGGCCAGACTCAGCCAGGATGTCGCCCCCTGCCGATCGGTGCGGCCAAAGCTTGTCTGACAGCAGCGCGGCGACCGTCGCCTCCTGCCGATCTGTGATGCCCATCGCCAAAGGCAGCAGAATCCATCCGCGCAAGGTGGTGTTACCTTGGTAGTAGCGATAGGTCTTGAAACCCTCGACCGCGGCGCCGAAATACGATTCGATGGCCTTGTGGAGGGCTTCGGCGCGCTGGTCGAATTCCGCTGCAACAGGTTTCCCCAAAGCCCGCGCCAACCGGGCCGCCAACCGATAGCCACCATAAGCGAGAGACGACGTGCTCAGATTGGCCTTGCCGGTCGGGTAACGGCCTTCCATCTCGTCGGTTTCCGATGCGATAATGCCATCGGTCGTCGTGTGCCGCAGCACTGAAGCGGCGCTGAACTCGATCAGCGGCCACAGTTCCTCGGCAGCAGCGCGGTCGCCTTGAAACAGGAGAAACTTTGACAGGCCGTAAAGCACCATCGCGTCATCGCCGCGTTCGCGTTGGACGAGTTTAAGGCCGGGGCCTTCAAACGATCCCGGGAAAGGTACAATGCCATTCTGGCGGCAATAATCCAGCCAGATGCGGTACATATTCATGCTGGCGCGGTTGAGTTCGGCATCGCCAAAGAATGGGAACACGGGGCTGGAATATTCGACTGGATCGTTTGCCCAGACGCCGGGTGAATAAGTCAGGCTGCCGTTGTGCGTGATGACGCCCTTGATCGTCTCGATTGGGGTTTCCAAGACATGGAGTTTCTGCAAAGCGAATGCGACATTCAAAGCCGGCTCGGGAGTTTCCAGACGTCCCGGTCCGCGCCATGCCGCTTCGGCCAGAGCCCGACGCGCGCCGCGCTCGAGCGCGACGTTCACGGGCATGTCTGGCTCGGTCGCCGGTCTGGCCTGCGCGCTGGTGAAGAACGACAACACGCCACCGGCTTTCACGGTGGTGGTTTTCACGCCCGGGCAGCTCCAGACGATGGCAACGTCTTCGCCCACGGACTTGACCGCGCGACCGGGCGTGACTGTGACGACAACGCGTTTGTCAGTTGTGTTTTGCACCTGCCATTCTTCCACCACCAAGGCCTTGGTCATCGAGGGATAGACGGTGCGAGTGACCACCATGCCTTCTGATGCCGGATAGGTCAGGGAAAGCAATCCGTCGAACGTTATCGTAGAGCTTGTCCCATTTACGTAAGTGACTGCTGCTGAACTCTATGGGGCTTGTCCAAGCCGGGATACAAAGGCCGAAATCAGCTTTTTGCTCGAAAAA
>Ga0209162_1004093_pt1 | contig 11190 bp, 9 predicted proteins | sample YNPNPMetaG_FD_187121 | JGI IMG/M metagenome (GOLD analysis project Ga0209162, IMG submission 187121) | Anoxygenic and chlorotrophic microbial mat microbial communities from Yellowstone National Park, USA - YNP NP MetaG (SPAdes) (version 2) ...
ATGAAAAGCCCAGTGATACGTATCACCGTAACTCCGTGTCTGTCCCCATATCCCCGCCACCATGCGCCCTTTCGGTCACCCCGTTAAAAGTTGAGAGTTGAACGTTTCACGTTGAACGTTCCCGATCGGTATATCGGACATCGTGTCTGTCCCCATATCTTGACGCCGCGGCCAGCCTCGACCGTCAGGCCGGCGCTTGGTCGGGTCCGGCGGGTCAAGAGCCCGGTCGTCCAAATTCCGTGTCTGTCCCCACATCCGGGTGCCGTGGGGTTCCCATGCGGGAGTGAATCCTTGCAAGATAAGACAGTCGAACGATCACAGAGTCTGAAATCGATGGTCAAATTCTGTGACGTCGCGGCGCGAAACCCGCGAAAGGATTGCTGTAATAGGACGGGCCTTCAGCCCTTGGATTGTGTAACTTGATGTGGGGGTAACCTTTTCGTGGGGCGTTGCCCCACGCTGGTATGGTTCGCGCCGTTGGCGCTTTGGTCACTGAAGAGTGGCAGTAAGAGCCAAAGGCCCGCTCCATACCAGCCCGGGGCAACGCACCGGGTGAAGCGCCGTCAGCGAGCCAGAATAAGGGCTGAAAGCCCGTGCCATGGCGGGTAGAAACGGAGCGCGGCGCAGCCGCCGCCGAACGCTCATGTCGTAACAATTGTGCTGGTTGCCGAAATACCGCTATGTTGCGCCGCGCTGAACTTATTTGTGCCCCTTGTGCGTTGCCCCGTGAGAAACCGATGCGAAGGTTTCACATGACAGGCAGACAGTCAGGGCCGATCGGCTCAAAGTATTTGTATGTGAGAACGAATTCCTGATGAAGCAGCGATTCGGACCGTGTTTGTGCCCCGGCTGCGATGCGAAAAACAAGGTCGTGGATTTCGCGTCCCAAGTCATCGAGCGTTGCCCGGCCCTCCAACACGCGCCCTGCGTCCACGTCAATGTCATCCTGCAGACAGCGGCTGGTCTCCGGATTCCCGCACACCTTGATCACGGGCGCAATCGCCGACCCCACCACGGACCCGCGCCCGGTGGAAAAGAGTATGAGCTGACAACCACAGGCAATCAGCTCGGCGATTTCGGCATTGTCACATATGTTCGGAAATCCGAAGCGCACCTCGCCGTCCGGGACCACGTCCAGCAAATAAAGCCCTCCCCGTGGTGGTTTGTCGCCCGGCTTCAGCAACCCGGCGATTTTTGAAGACCCGCTTTTGGCGTACGCGCCCATGGATTTTTCCTCTTGCGTGGTCAGACCGCCCTCTGCGTTCCCCACGGCGAAACTCCCGTGCCCGAGAATCTCGTAGTAACGCGCTGCTTTGCGGACTGAGTTGCGCAGAGCTTCGCCAAGCGCGGATGTCAAAGCGCGCGATGCCATGATCTCCTCACATCCGATCAACTCGCCTGTTTCCTCAAAAACGCAAGCGGCACCCTCAGCCACCAACCGGTCAAATGCGAGTCCGATTGCGGGATTGGCCGTGATGCCACTGGTGGCGTCCGAACCGCCGCAGATCGTGCCAACAACAAGATGCTCCGGGCTGATCGGACAACGTGGCACGGTGTTCATCGCCGGCAATGTTTGCTCGATCCAGCGCCGACCTGTTTGGATGCTTCGCCTTGTGCCGCCGCATCTCTGAATCACCAAAGTCCATATCAGCCGGCCCGAAGCAATCACGTCCGCTTCAAGAGCCGTCCGATCAAAGCTTTCGCACCCCAGTGACACCAGCAGCACCGCGCCCACGTTCGGATGTGTGCACAGTGACCGCATCATTCGAGCGGCGTACTCGTTCGGGTAGCAGCCCGGGAATCCGATCAAGTGAACGCCCCGGTCCCGGTAAGGATGCGCGATTTCGCGTGCGACGTGGTGCGCGCATTCCACAAGATAGGCAACGACTATCACGTTGCGGATCCCAACGCGCCCGTCACTGCGCAGATATCCTTTGATTTCAGGGCGCATTACAGTCGGATTTTTCTTTTCCACGGCACGGCATGTAATTGCTTCTTACGTTGTGGACATGGACGTGCTCGCCAATGTCAATTGGCGCGGTGGCGGTCCCGATCGGCACGCCATACTTCACGATTTGCTCGCCGGGATTGATCGGGCGTTCCGCGATCTTGTGGCCCAAGGGAATGCCAGTGCGGACGATAACGCGTTGGTTCCCGATCACGATGTAGTCGCCGGCCTTGACCTGCCGCAGCAGCACAACGACGTTGTCGTCCGGATGCAGCTTCAGATACGTCGGTTTGTCCATGTTCATCAAGGTCTGTGCTCTTCCATATACACCCCGACACCCACAATCGGCCATCTGCACATTCCTCAGCGCACCTCAGCCGAGACCGAAACCCGCACCTGACAAAGCTTACAAGCTCGCTGTTCAACGCGCGCAACAGACCTCTGCGCTGCTGGCTAAAGGCAGCTCCGCTGCCGGTTGCCGGCGGGGCAATCAACCTCAGGTTGTCGGACCGTATCGAGGGCCGAGGCTTGTCGCCAGTTCCCTGCCGTAAGCCAGCAGATCGGCGCGCTCGGCCTCGGTCAGAGGTCTATATGCCCGTGCAAATCCTATGTTTTGCATCGCCTGCTCGTAAGTGAAAGGGCCGACCACGGCTGTGCTGACGCCTTCGAGGTCCAATGCGTACGCCAGTGCTTGCGGGAGGCGTTCGGGCGGTGTATTGCAGCCCACCCACCCTTTTCGGTGATTTGGGAAACCGCCCTTGATTCCGGCATAAACCTTCATTGCGGCGACGCCGACATTCTGTTTCCGACATTCGGGAAGCACCTTGCCCTCGAAATCGTAAATATTTCGGTCGGCGTAATTCATTACAGCCATCATCACGTCTATTTGTTTTGTCTCGAGCATGCGAAGAAACTTGGATGGGGAAGCGTGCCCGGACATCCCGATGAACCGCAGCTTGCCGGCGTCGCGTTGTTTGAGCAGATAGGAAAGCACGCCGTCAGAGGCCAGCACACGATCAAGGTTTTTCCCTCCCACGTGGTGGATGTGGACAAGGTCAACATGATCAACCTTCAATGTGCGAAGTGATTCGCTGAACGCTTTCTCAGCGTCGGCTGCGGTTTCGACCCAAACCTTTGTTACAAGGAACAATTTGTCTCGCCGCGAGGGAACCAACTGTCCAAGGGCTTCCTCGGCGATGCCGTATATGCGGGCGGTGTCGATGTAATTCACACCCTGGTCCATGACCTCGCCAAAGATTCGAGTGGCCTCCTTGAGATCGACGCGCGCCTCGCCTATTGGTGCGGTGCCAAGGCCGAGTATGGTTACTTCGGCTTTGGTCCGGCCAAGCACGCGCCTGGGAAGGGGATTGTCGTTGCCGGAGAACACGCGCATCGGCGTTGGAAGCAGCAGGACCGTGCCAAGGCATCCAGCCCACTTCAAAAAATCACGCCGAACCAGCTTATGCGCCCGGCTATTATTGCGCGTGGTGGGCATGTGTTGGCTGTTGCCGCAATCGGTTTGCCTTCCCTCGATGAGCCTTTTCATTAAGCCAAACTTGCCGCACCTTGCCGAGCGAATGCAAGAAAATGCTGCGACCAGAAACGGTAAGAGCGTTGGCAGGTAGGCTTCCCAGGTCAGGTGATAATGCGGCGCGCTTCGTCGAGGAAAATGCCCTTGAAATTCATTTCGAGCGCTTGTGGGTTCGTAGCTTTGTTTAGCGCCTCTTTTTCGCTGACCTTGCCCTGTTTCACCAGTTGGTAGAGTGCCTGGTTGAATGTTTGCATTCCGTCGTCAACGCCGGTCTCGATGGCAGCCCCGAGTTTTTCTAGACGGTTTTCCTCGATCATCTTTCTTACTGTCGCTGTGTTTATCATGATCTCGAGGGCGGGCATCACACCGCCGCCGATGCGGTTGACCATGCGCTGGCACACGATTGCGTGAAGCGTAGCGGCGAGCTGACGGCGGATCTGATCGCGTTCATCCGACTTGAAAAAGTCCAGAATGCGGCCGACGGCGACGGAGGCGTTTGTGGTGTGCAAGGTTGAGAGCACGAGATGGCCGGTGTCGGCAGCATTGATTGCGGCCATGAAACTTGCAGCGTCGCGCATCTCACCGATCATGATCACATCCGGGTCCTGTCGCAGAACGTGTTTCAACCCCATCTCGAATGACATGCAATCAAGTCCGATCTCGCGTTGTTCGATGACGGACTGATTGTCCTCGAACACATATTCGATTGGGTCTTCCAAAGTGATGATATGGCGTTTCATGGTCGAGTTGATGTGCTCGACCATGGCGGCCAATGTGGTGGATTTGCCGCAGCCGGTCGTGCCCGAGACCAGAATGATGCCACGCGGTATTTCGGCGAACGACTTGAGGATTGGGGGCAGGTTGAGCTCTTCGAAGTTTGGCACGATGGTTTTCACGTGCCGCATTGCAAGGCACCATTGGCCCTTCTGCTGATAAACATTCGTACGGAACCTGCCAACCCCGGGCAAATGATACGAAAAATCGACTTCGCGGTCTGTGTCCAACCGCACCCTTGCATGGCGCGGCACGATGTTATCGACGATTTTGTTTATCCATTCCTCGGTCGGCGTTGGCGCCTGAATGGCCACGAGCTGTCTGTTTATTCGGAAAATAACCGGGCCATCGACTTTGATATGAACATCAGAGGCCATCCCCTCGACGGCGGTCTGGAGGATTTTATAGAAGGTTTCCATCAGGAATGAGCGTCCGGTTTTTCAGCGTGCGGCTGCACCCACGATTCTGCTAAGGTTTTCCTGGGATTGGCGGCTGAGGTCCATGAAAAGCAGTGAAACCACGTAGCCGCAGTGTTTGTTGCCGGTGCAATCCACCACGACACCCGTCCCTTTGACCTTCCTCGAGTCAACAGGCGTTTCAAGTTCCAGTGTCAATTCCGTCCAGAGCGGGATCGGATTGGCAGACATGAAAGCCACGCCGTTCTTTCGAATCAGTACCTGGTGTGGCGCAAGTTTAAGGACGGTCCCATGGTTTCGAACAGTGACAGGCTCAAAAGCGCCGGAATGATCAACTTTGCTCGTACTCATAAGAACCGCCGACACACTACCACATTACTGCGTGGCGTCAACCACCAGAAACACAGCACCGCTAAGCCGCAACCGAATCATCGCGGCCCAACACAGCAGCATTTTTACAACCAGCGCAGTCGTCACGAGCCGAGCCTTCGATTGCGGCCGTGCCGCGCCAAGCTGCTGCCGGGGAATGAACGGTGTGGCCTTGAAGGCCCGAAATCAGCTCGCTTCGCTGCGGTCTCCGCCTTGGCGTTGAGGCCGGTCTTCCCTTGGGCGAGCGATGTTGACTGTGAGCTGGCGGCCTTGGAATTCCTTGCCGTTGAACATTGTGACCGCTTTGTTCGCTTCATCGGCAGTGGCAAACTCCACGAATGCAAAGCCGCGCGACTTGCCGGTGAATTTGTCCAGCATCAGGTTGCAGGAGGTTACAACGCCTGCCTGCGAGAAATAGTCGCTCAATTCCCGTTCCAACGTACGATAGGAGAGGTTCCCCACGAACAGTCTGCACGGATTGTTACTCATGTTTCAAACTGCTATTTCCGCTCAAAGAGGACCGAGGGGTGCTGCACTCGCAGGTTCTCCGAAGCCCGCCATCAGAACTTTAAACCGATATACGGACATCTGTCAGACCGACACTACAGGTTCTTTGGGCGGAGAAATGCTACCAACGCACAAGCATTAGTCAACAACCTTCGATGCGGTTTGCGGAGTCTGTCCGCAACAGAAGCTCTTGATCAATCGGAGGCTTTTCTTTCAACGGGCAATTCGGTATTTTGCACACATGAAGCACATGCCATCAAAGAGGATCGTTCGACAGATTGCGTGCATTTGCGCGCTCGTGGTTGTTGCTGCTGGTTTGTTCGTTGCCCCGGTCTCTGCGCAGGTCAGGTCCGGAAAATACTCGCCGCCACTCGGTGCGGCGCGACCGGCGACCGTCGGTGTTTCAGAGGCGCGTTTGGCCAGGATTGATGCAATGTTCAAGCAATCGGTGGCGAATGGCGAGATTCCGGGCGCAGTCGCGCTCATGGCCCGCAATGGAAAGATCGTTTACTGGAAAGCTTTTGGGATGGCCGATAACACCGCCGGACGTCCACTCAGGAAAGATGACATCTTTCGCATTGCGTCCCAGAGCAAGGCCATCACGGCCACCGCAGTCATGATGCTTTGGGAAGAGGGCAGGTTCCAGTTGGACGATCCCATTTCGAGATTCATCCCTGAGTTCAAGAACCCGCAGGTCCTCAAAACCTACAATGAACAGGACGGAACATGGACAAGTGAACCTGCCCGGAGCGAGATTACCATCCGGCACTTGCTCACGCACACTTCGGGTATCGGGTACGGGGTCATCGACGGCGACGAGCGCTTCAGTAAAATCTATGCCAAAGCGGGCATCGTTGACCTGTTCACGACCGAACCGGTCACGATCGGCGAGAACGTGAAGAAACTCGCCAAACTCCCGTTGCACCATCATCCGGGTGAGAAGTTCACTTACAGTGAAGGACTCGACGTGCTTGGGTACTTCATCGAGATAGTGTCAGGCAAACCATTCGATGTCTTTCTCCGCGAACGCCTGTTCGAGCCGCTTGGGATGAAAGACACCGCGTTCTATCTTCCAAACGAAAAGGCCGACCGCCTTGTTCCAGTGCAAAAAACCGAAAACGGCAAATGGGTCAGGTATCCGGTGACCTTTTACGATCCTGATTATCCGATCAAAGGCGCGAAAACATTCTTTTCCGGAGGCGCAGGTCTTTGCAGCACTGCCAAAGACTACGCCACGTTCCTCCAAATGTATTTGAACGGCGGCGAGCTCAACGGAACGCGAATACTCAGCAGAACAACCATCGAAACAATGATGCGCAACCAGATCGGCAATCTCTGGGGCGACGGAGACAAATACTACGGGCTCGCATTTGGCGTGCTAACTGAAAAGGGACAGGCAAAAGGCGGTCTCGGCAGTCCCGGCACATTCGAGTGGGGCGGATACTTCAACACACAGTACTTTGCGGACCCGAAGGAGAAAGTCGTCGGTGTCCTGATGAAGCAAACCCAGGGGCCGGTCACAGACCAGACCGGCTGGAAATTCCGCTTGCTGGTCGGCCAGGCCATTGACGATTGAACCTGGAAAGGACCGCGCAGCCTGCCTTCACGAAACCTTGTGTCAGGCAGGTCTGACGTTCCGCAGTTTTGCGTTTGCGCGCAAATTGAAGTGGTTCTATTCATGGAATCCAGCGTATCTGGGGTGAATTTGTGCGGGCGCGATTGCGGCTGAAATCCCAGTATTCCGCATTCGGGAACCTTCTGGCATGGGCATCGAGAAAGCTGATGTTCGCCCCGCCCGAATGGAGTTGTGTGTGGACAAATGACCATCCGCCAACTGCGGGCAGGTTTTTCGAGTCAAACAACCAGACCACCAGAGCCGGTTCAGGTATGTTGGAAACTCGCACTGGACGGCTTGCGTCGCCGGTGCCATTCACGTGCTCGTTGAGGCAGTAATGGAAAAGGTTGAGGCCATTGCTCCTTCGGGGATTTGACGGGCACAACCAAATGGACGGGCCGGGTTTTGCCGCGGGATTGGTGCGCCATGGCATTTCGTAATATGGCTTGATTCCTATCTGGCGTGGCAACAGCACATACCAACCGGTGTTGGTTGCCCCGGGACCGGGTGATGGCACACCCTCCGACGGAAGATAATCGTCGTGATCAGCAGCATAAAGATGCGTTGCGATTCCCCATTGGCGTAGATTGTTCAGACAGGAAACAGTTTTGATCCTGGCATTTGCACCGGCCAATGCCGGCAGTAAAAGCCCCGCCAGAATGGCGGTAACAGCAACCACGACCAGCAACTCGATCAGGGTAAACGCCCGGTGAGCTTTCAAAGTTAACCTCCTTTCTTTTCCTTGCGAATAACTTACACAATTGAACGAACTCTGCAATTCCGGTCACCGCCGCGCCGCAGCGCCTCGGGGATCGGCGCGTGTCTGGAGAAGGTTCAGATGTGTGCATCGATTGTGCGCGTGAGAGCACTTGCGGTTGGCGCAAGATTGGAGTATATAAGGCGAGGCAATGGAGTTTGCCTGCCCGCCCAGCGGGAAACTGTCCCGACAGTCGGGGCTGATGACTCCTATCGATGTGCTTGCGCGGTGGTGAGTCATGAGTATTTCGATCGGATGCAGACTTGGAGCGAGTCGGGCAGGTTCCACGGCGAACCACAGCACGGCGCATTCACATCCGAACAATCCCGTTAATGGAATTACATCTGTTGCAGTAATAGCGCTCTGTCACGCTCTGCCGAGTGCTCCGGCGCGCGCTGGCAAGCCGCATCTGCAGCCGTTGTTACTATCAACCAGGTCCGGCAATGTCGGTCTTGGTTTGACACATAACAGATCAGAGGGCGTCCCATGTTAGGGAGTGACACTTACATCAATCGGATCGAAGAGGTCGCACGGATGCTGGGTCTGACGAATCTGCAGCCCCAGATTGCCGCATGTCGTGCGCAGTGCAATGGCAGCGCAAGAATAGATGTCGCGGTGTTTGGTCGATTCAAAGCCGGCAAGAGCTCGTTCCTCAACCATTTGACCGGCCGGACCGTGCTGCCGATCGGGGTCCTGCCGCTAACAGCCATTGTGACCAGACTGCGCGGCGGGCCTGCTGAAAAGGCGGAAGTTCGGTTTCTCGATGGAAGCACACGCCTCATTCCCGTAGGTGAAATCGGCCAGTACGTCGGGGAAAGCTCGAATCCGAACAATATCAAGCAGGTTGATTCGGTGGTTGTGGAACTGCCGGCTTTGGCGCGACTGGCGCCGCTGGAATTTGTCGATACGCCCGGTTTGGGGAGCGCATTTGCACACAATACCGAAGCTGCGATGAAATGGCTGCCCAACGTCGGTGCAGCGCTGGTTGCGGTGAGTTCGGACGCGCCGTTGTCTGAGCGTGACCTTGGCCTGTTGGAGGAGCTGAGGCGTCACACGCCGAAGATCGTGTTGTTGCTGACAAAGGCCGATCTGCTGACCGAGCCGCAACGAAATGAAGTGATCGAATTCGTCCGCGGCCAAATGCGCCGCATTTGGAACGAGGAATACCCTGTGTTCTTCTATTCGGTGCGGCCGGGCCTCGAGTTTTTCAAAGAAACTCTCGAAGCAAGGTTGCTTATGCCGCTGATCAAGGACAGGGACGCAGCCGCTGATCAAATTGCAAGGCACAAATTGGCATCCTTGATGGAGCAGGCGCTCAATTACGTCAGGGTTGCCCACGCTGCTGCCACACAGGCTGATTCTGCGCGGCGGGCCCTTGCTGACAAACTCGGTGAAGAACGTCAGCAGTTTGATCTGTTCCGTTCCGAGCTTGGAGTTGTTGCGTATCAGCTCTCCGCCTCGGCGCTCGAGTCGTCGTTGACTCGGCTTCAGCCCACCCGGGCTGCTTTGCAGGACAAGCTGGTGAAAGAACTGCAGGTGCAGTTTTCTTTGTGGCGGATGCGGCTGCCGGGCTTGGTGCGCGCTTGGCATGATTGGTTGGGAGAGTTTCTAAAGCGCGAATTGAGCGAGGTTTCGAGGACGCAGAAACACATGTTCTGCGAGCCGCTTTACAAGTCAAAGCAGCATCTCACGCGGATGTTGTGCGGGTTTCACGATCGTCTGGCGTCACATGTAAAGGCTGCGTTTGGCGTTACACTCGCACCGCGCGAGTTCACACTTGAAGTGGAAGAACCATTGGCGCCGCCGATAGACGTCGGGTTCGGCTTCGATGTCGTGCTTGACCTTGTCGGGCACCTTGTGCCGATGACAGTGTTTCGGCGTGCAATCGAGCGTTCGCTGTTGCGAAAGGCGTGTTGGGAGCTGGAGAAGAACATCTCACGGTTGGCGGCTGCGTGGCGCGACCGGGTGGCCGTCGCGATTCGTTCACTTGTGAAGCAATCGGAACAGGCGGCACTGGAAGAACTGTCGGCGCTCGAGCAAATGCTTTCGCAAACCGCATCCAAGGCGCCTGTGTTGCAGGAAACGATCAAAGAATTGGAGAGCGCCATCGAACAAGTGCGCGGAAAACACGGCAAACCTTGAATTGGCCCGGCGCGGAAAGCTCACCGGAATTAACTTCTTCGGGTCTTGGTCTGCCGAGGCGGTGAGATTCCCGGACCCGGATATTTTCAAGGCGATATGGGGACAGACACCATGTTTGAATCTCCATTCTACCAACAGCTGCCCGGTTGAACGTTGCACGTTGAGCGTTATCAACGGGACAAGCTTACCGGTATACCGATCAGGAGTGTTTAACGTCCAACGTTCAACTCTCAACTTTCAACGGGGTGACCGAAAAGGGCGCATGCTGGGCTGGATATGGGGACAGACACGGTGTTGGACCGGCGAGTCTGGCCGCGGCACACAGATATAGGGACAGGCACGATGTCGGGTATACCGATCAGGAACGCTCAACGTCCAACGTTCAACTCTCAACATTCAACGGGGTGTCCGAAAGGGCGAATGCTGGGCCGAATATGGGGACAGACACCTAGTTTTGCCGGTCGGCGGCGCAAATAGAGGGACAGGCACGATATTTGCCCCAAGCCACCGGACTTCTGACACGCCGAACCCGACCAAGCGCCGGTCTGGCGGTCGAGGTTGGCTGTGACGCCCAGATATAGGGACAGACACGATGTCCGGTATACCGATCAGGAACGCTCAACGTCCAACGTTCAACTCTCAACTTTCAACTGGGTAACCGAAAGGGTGCATGCTGGGCCGGATATGGGGACAGACACGATGTTGGACCGGCGAGTCTGGCCGCGGCACACAGATATAGGGACAGGCACGATGTCCGATATACCGATCAGGAACGTTCAACGTGCAACGTTCAAGTCTCAACTTTCAACGGGGTGACTGAAAGGGCGCTTGCTGGGCCGAATGTGGGGACAGACACGATGTGTATTGGTGCGGAACCTCGCTGACACTCCGGTCCCCCCCTTGATTCCCAGCCCGACTTGTGGCATCTTACGGCCGAATACGGTGACAGGCACGGTGTTTGGGCGCCCAGGGCTCTGACCCGGACATGCCCAAGCACCTGTCGGCCAGGGGAGGCCGGCCTCGGACCTGTCGCCCTGTTACAAGGAGAAACACAACAATCAAGGAGGTTGGAATGAGACTGCCCCGAATTAAGCTTCAGGGTAAAAGCACAGTCTATCACTGCATGTCCAG
>Ga0209162_1004097_pt1 | contig 11165 bp, 4 predicted proteins | sample YNPNPMetaG_FD_187121 | JGI IMG/M metagenome (GOLD analysis project Ga0209162, IMG submission 187121) | Anoxygenic and chlorotrophic microbial mat microbial communities from Yellowstone National Park, USA - YNP NP MetaG (SPAdes) (version 2) ...
ATAGGCGCTTCAGGACGCAGGGCGCTTTCAACCAGGCTGTACAAATTGCCGCCGCTTTTGTGGAAGTCGGTCAAGTCCTTGTCACCAAGGCGCAGCGCAGGGACCCAAAGCCGTCGAGCGTCATGCAGCCAGGTCAGGTCATCGCCGCCGCGCGCTCCCGCAGCATCGGCATCATAGGCAATCAAAAAATTCGATGGACGCAAAAGGTAAATGCCCCAGGTGGCGAGGTTGAGTTTGTTGGTCGCGCTGCCCAACGTGATGACGCTCGCCAGGTCTTTGATTTCCTGTTGGAGTAAAAGGGCATCAAACTCACCCTCACAGAATACGGCAGGTTTTCCCGATACAAGCGCATCGGCGCCATACAGTGAGGCGGTTTTATTTCCCCTCACGCCGCGATATTTGTCTTTTGGATTGTTGGTACGAATTTTGAGATACCACACATTCCCAGCAATGACTGCAGGGATGAGAATACCCGCCTGAATGGACAACGGTCGCGGGTCGTCATTTGGCTTGCCCCAGATTTCGGGGCTATCGCTGAAACTTTGCGGGATGTAGCCCAGGTGTGCGGCGCGGATGGTTTCGTCATGCAGACCGCGAGCATGGAGCCAGGCAAGGGCTTTTTCGCCGCGTCCATCCCACAGAGCAGCCTCGGCGCGTTTCATCAGTTGCCTGGCCCGCTCCTGCCAGCGGGCAGCAGGCGGGTTGTCAGGGAGCGAAACGGGCGGCTCTGCGGGCTTGCGTCGGGCAAGGGCGGCGTTCCCGCCCAGACGTTCGAGCGCCTGTTTGAAGTCAACCCCCTCGCGCCGCATGACATAATCCAGCGAGGTTTTGTAACCATCGTTGGCGCAGTGACGGCAAAACCAGCGCCAACCGTTTGCCTTTTGGGTGAGATTGAAGCGGTCGCGCCCGCCTGTATGTCACAGACGGGCGCATGTTTTTTACGAATTTGCCGCGCCATCCTGAGGCTTGCTCTTCACACGCTTGACGATGGGCGGTTATGCGGCTGGTAAGGTGCTGATAGCAAAAAATAATGTTCACATATATAATGTTATATATGTGAACATTATACAGGAAAAATAAAATCAGTCAAATGAATTGACTGATCTTTTAAATTTTTCTTTTGAGCATATCTATTTTCCGCCGATCATGCTTCCGATACTTGGTGCTATTTTCCTTGAATTCCTTCAACGAAGTCTTTGTAATCAGCAAAGCATGCCCAAAACGTTCTGCCTTCAGGTAACCTTTCCTTACCATGCGCCGCACATGATTTGCATGGTATCCAAGTTCCTGGGCAGCCTCCTGCGTAGTAACAAACTCAGACAAGTCAGGCATAAGTTTCAGGGCAGGGGTATCAGAAAGAAATTTACGGAATGAAGTTGAAATTCGCATCATGGCTGCTCCTTTGTCGTTTGGTAACTATTCAGGCTGTCATTGCGAGGGCGTTCTCTGCCCGAAGCAATCTCGTCTTGAACAGGAAAAACCATGCTTTGGGAGACTGCTTCACTCGCAAAAAGCGCTCGTTCGCAGTGACACCCCTGTTTCGAGTGGATGGCTGAATAGTTACGTCGTTTGAATAGCCATGACGCCGTTCAAGAGTGTGCCCCCAAGCGGACTCGAACCGCTGTTTGGGCCTTGAGAGGGCCCCGTCCTGGGCCGCTAGACGATGGGGGCGGCTCTTTTTTAGCGGGCTGATTTTATCACAGATTTAGCGCTCGTCAACGAGAAAAACGGTCAGTTTGCCCGGCCCATGGACGCCAATAGTAAGCGCCATTTCAATGTCGGCGGTGCGGCTGGGACCGGTGACGATGACCCCCGCTGCAGCACGGCGCACTTCGGGCCTCGCCAGCGCCTCGGCTACGGTGGGGACGATTTGGCCAGTTCTTAAGACCACAGCGTGGACCGGCGGAAGAAGGGATGCGGTTAGGGTCTCGCCCGCGCCGCTGACGAGGACAAGCGAACCGGTCTCGGCAATGGCGCACAGGGCGCCGGTCACGCCGACGGGGATGCCAGGGTCGGGTCGGCGGACGGCGGCCTTGCCTAACAGCGGGGCAACGGTGTCATCGGTCAGGGCCTGCGTCGCACCCGTTTCGGCCAGAAACGCCTGCAAGCGGGCTGCTAACTCGTCGGCAGATACCCGCTCGACTTTCCCACCCAGGGCAGTCAATTCCTGCACGAATCGCTCTACCACTTCCTGGCCATCTTCTCTACTCTCTCCTCTCTGCTCCCTCCTCTCTGCTCCTTGCTCTCTACTCTCTATTCCCTGCTCTCTGCTCTCTATTCTCTGCTCTCTTCCTCCAATTTCCTTCCAGCGCGCCCGGAAGGGACGCACCGCCAGGCGGGGGAAGTCCTTACTGTAGCCCCAACCTGTCCAGGCGGGGAGATGCAGGTAGGCGCGGCGGGGGGACAGGAGATGGGTCAGGAGGCCGCCCAACGTCTGTAACGCGGCGAACAGGCGCGGGGTCGAGGCGGCGAGGCGGAAACTTTTTAAGCCTAATTTGACCGGCAACGGAATCCCCGCCCCTTCATGTTGCTTTGCTTCTTTCTGCTCTCCCCTTGGGTCACTTTGTGTCCTTCGTGGTGAACTACCCGCCCGCACGCGCAGGAGCAGGCCCGGCAGGTCAATGTCCACGGGACAGGCTTCGCGGCAGGCGCCGCACAAGGAGGAGGCCTGGGCCAGGTAGTCAAATTGGGGGTCCACCAGGGCGCTTGAGATGACCGAGCCAATCGGGCCAGGGTAGATGCTGCCGTAGGCGTGCCCGCCCAGTTCGCGGAAGACCGGACAGGCGTTCAGACACGCTCCGCAGCGGATGCAGTAGAGGGACTCGGCCAGGGGGGAGGCGCGCAGGGCCAGGCGGCCATTGTCGAGTAGAATCAGGTGCCGGGTCTGACCGGGGAGCGGGGCGTGGATGAGGCTGGTGTAGACGCTGAGTTTTTGTCCGGTGGCCGAGCGTGGGAGGAGTGAGAGGAATAAAGCCAGATCGTCCAGCGTGGGGATGAGGCGCTCGATTCCCATCAGGGCGATGTGCACTGGCGGCAGGGTGGTGACCATACGGCCGTTGCCCTCGTTGGTGACCAGGCAGAGGGTGCCGCTCTCGACGACGCCGAAGTTGACGCCGGAAATGCCAACGTGGGCGTTCAGGAAGACTTCGCGCAGGACTTTGCGGGCGGTGTTGGTGAGGGTGGGGATGTCTTCGGTGTAGGGGATGCCGAGTTTTTCGGCGAAGAGGACGCCTACTTCCTGACGCCGCAGGTGGACGGCGGGGGTGATGATGTGAGCGGGACGCTCGCCGCGCAGTTGGACGATGTATTCGCCCAAATCGGTCTCGACGACGCGATAACCGGCGGCCTCGAGGGCATGGTTGAGTTCGATTTCTTCGCTCACCATGCTTTTGGATTTGGCGATTAAAACATCCTCCCCAGAAAGGTCAGGAGGGTTCACGAAGGAATCTTTGAGTCTTTGGGGTGAATCTTTGACAATCTTGAGGACGATGCTGACTGCTTCCTGGGCGTCCTTTGCGCGATGGACGTGGATGCCGTTGGCTTCGACCTGTCGGATGAACTCTGCAAGGTAGTCTTCGAGATGAGCCACGATCTCGGCTTTGATGGCATGGGCGCGGGCGCGGCGCTCTTGCAGGTCGGGCAGGGAGGCGAAGGCAGCCTGGCGGCTGGCCTTGCGGCGGGCGGCGTTGGCGTCGAGGGCGAGTTGCAGGGTTTCGTTGGCCAGGGAGCGGCGGATGCGCTGGTGAAAGTTTTTAAGCGGGATGAATTCGGTGTCAGTTTGATCTTTGTTCATCTCTGGTTACTCAAGACTTCGGCAATGTGGACCACGCGTTGCGGCTTGCCCTGGCGGGTCAGGCCGCCCTGGATGTGCATGAGACAGCCGGTATCGGCAACAACGAGGGTGGGGGCCGCGGTCTTTTCGAGATTGGCAATCTTGCGCTTGAGGAACTCGGCAGAAAGTTCGGGATGTTCGACCGAGAAGATGCCGCCGAAGCCGCAGCAGTCGTCGCGTTCGGGCAGTTCGACGACTTCAGCCTCGCGGACGTGCGCCAGGAGGAGGCGCGGTTGACGGTCCACGCCCAGGCCGCGCAGGAGGTGGCAGGAGGGGTAATAGGTCAGGCGTCCGGGCCAGCGCGCGCCGAGGTCGGTCACGCCGCGCACGTCCACCAGGTACTCGGTCAACTCAAAGACGCGACCGGCGAGGGCTTGTGCCCGGGCGAGCCAGTGGGGGTCGTCTCGGAAGAGTTCCAGGTAGCCGTGCCGGATCATCGCCGCGCACGAACCGGAGGGGATGATGATGTCGCCGGTGGTCTGCTCGAAGACCCGGATGGTATGTTCAGCAAGCGGACGGGCTTCGGAGCGGAGGCCGGCGTTGAAGGCCGGCTGACCGCAACAGGTCTGACCGGCGGGGAATTCGACCCGCACGCCGGCGCGGTTGAGGACGCGTACCATCGCCTCGCCGATGTGCGGGAAGAAGGAATCGATCAGGCAGGTGATAAAGAGTTGGACAGTCTCGGGCATGGTTTCTCCAGGGGAATTGTACTTCACATCTGCCACGAATGGGACGAATTGCACGAAGGATGTTTTTTAGCCACGAAGGATACGAATTGCACAAAGCAAGGCTGTATTGGTACTGCTTTGACGATTGCAGAACGGATGTTATCTGGAAAGATGAAATTTAGGCGTATATATTCGCTGTGGTGTTTGTAATTGAGTTTAGACAAAATTTAGGGCGGTTCTGCCTTGAGCAAAATTGCTCTTTGGTAGACTGGGATGGGGAACACTCCAAAATTAACAAACCTCCTTAGTGAATTTCGTCAAGCGGTGGACTCGCGCGTCTTTTGAAAGCGCTGCGATGCCCTGTTCGATACGCTTGATGCCTTGCTGTTTGATGGATATGGCAACCCACGCTTTTGCTCCTGCGTGAGCGGCTTGCGCGTGGGGGTTGTGACCCGTTTGCGCTCCGACCAGGTGTTTTACCGCCCTGCCAAACCCACCCCAGGCAAACGCGGGCTCCTGGTCTGACCGGCGACCTCCTCCGCGCCGAGATGCATCGGGAAAAGGACAAACCACCTGAAGCCGTGTGGTTGGTCTGGCTGCCGCCTGCTGCAATTGTCTTGACGGCCTGAACCATTTGGACGGTTTACGTCAACCATTGGTCAATTGAATCCGGCATGCGCTTCCGCAAAGAGACGCTGGGCTGGACCTTGCCCCGCTTCCAGTCCGCCGAGACGGACAATACCTGGACCTGGCTGGCAGCGCTGGCGCATTGGATGCTCTTTCTGGCGCGTTTGATCGTCAAAGACCACCGCCTGTCCTGGCAAAAGGCGCAAAAGAGCCTCAGCCCACAGCGGGCGCGCCAGAGCCGGTGACAATGCTTCGGCTACACTCGGCACAAGTTTTCTTGCAGATTGTCTCTCGCTGCGCAGCGTCCCAAACCGCGCAAAAAAACGCCTGGCTGGCCCAAAGGTAAGCACAGGATGCCCAAAGAGCGGCACAAAGTCGTCAAAAAGAGCGTTGCTGCCGCCCACACCGCTTGACATTCGATGGGTAGGGTACTGCTCCCACTCTGACTCTTCCGTCAGGGACAAATGGTTTGTTTAAAGTCGAGTTGGTGAAATCTGTGGCTAAACACTCAAAGCAAATCGATCTCATTATGCAAGCGCTCTAGGAATTTACCAGATGCTTTGTAATTTGAGGAACGCTTCCACAACAGCCGGGTCGAAGAGCTTCCCTGCTTGCTCACGAATATATTTCAGCGCTTCTGCTTTTGTCCATGCCTTACGGTAGGGCCGGTTGGAGGTGAGAGCGTCCCACACGTCTGCAACGGCGAAGATACGAGCAGCAAGCGGAATTTGTTCCTCTTTCAAGCCGCGGGGGTAACCCGTGCCGTCCCATCGTTCATGGTGACAGTAAGGAATATCAATGGCCGGATGCAGATATTCGATGGGAGACAGTAATTCATAGGCGTAGATGGGGTGACGACGCATGATTTCCCATTCTTCGTCGGTCAACCTGTCCGGTTTGCGTAAAATCGAATCGGGGATGGCGATTTTCCCGATGTCATGTAAGAGGGCACCGCGGCGGATGTGTTCTAGAGCAGATTCTGGGACTCCGATGGCAGTGGCGAGTTCGAGGGTTAACTCGGTGACGCGCTGAGAGTGGCCTTCGGTTTCCTGATCACGCAAATCAAGGGCGTTGGACCAGCCCTGGATGGTAGCATCGTAAGCCATCATCAGTTCGAGATTGGTGCGTTGCAAGTTGATGAACAGATGTGCGTTATCAATGGCAATCGCCAGTTGTCCAGCCAGGGTGGAGAGAAAACTCGTCCAATCTCCGTCCGGTTCAAAGGAATCGCGGTAACAGAGGTGCAAAACTCCCTGGATTTGCCCTTTGGCAATCAGAGGAATGGCGAATTGCACTGCAAAATGTTCGCTCTTGAAGACGTCTGGTGTATCACGAGGTAACTCGTGCAGGGCAAGCAGTTTTCGTTGCAGGGCGGCCTGACCAGCCAGTCCTTCGCCAAACCGGACACGGATGCCCTCCACAAGGTAAGCGCGGAATCCTTTGCTCGCACTATATTCCAGGGCTTGCACAGCCGGGTTGAAGAGGAGCACTGCAGCAGCATCTATTTTTAATTCTCGAATAATTTCATCAAGAATGATGCTGAGCGTGACTCTTAAGTCCATACTGGTGCTGATGGCGACGTCAACGTTATGGAGGGCAGAGATGTAGCGCAGGCGTTTTTGTGTTTCGCGAAATAGCCGTGCGTTTTCAAGGGCAATGACCGCTTCAGCAGCCAGAGTCTCCAGAAAAGATTGATCTTCAGCAGAGTACTGATCAGGTACCGCACTTATTGTGGAAACAATTCCTAAAATTTTGTTATCTCGAATCAACGGTACGGCAAGATAGGAACAAGGATGAAGTTCATCGGCAGGCACAGGCAGATTCTTTTCACGTTTCAGGTTGGCAATCCGCAACGGCTTGGTGATGCGGCTTGCGTGCTTGTTCATCACTTCCAGCGGATAGATTCGTGCTGTTGTCTCGGATTTGTCTTTTTGAGCAAAATAAACGGTTCGCGGGATGACTCCAAGTTTGTCCATCAAGACAATGCTGAAAGCCTGACAAGGCATCACCCGTTCCACGGCGTGGTGTATGGCAGCGTAGATCCCCTGCAAGTCATAGGCTGCATTGACCATTTCGAGAATGGCCTCATGCAAGGCGGAATCACGCCGGGCATTGTGGATGGCTTTCTCATATAGACGGGCGTTTTCAATCGCAATTGCCGCCTGGGTAGCCAGGGTCATCAGCAATTGCTGGTCGTGTTCATCAAAAGCGTTATAATTTTCACTTTCAACGCTGATAGCACCAATTGTTTTTTGACCGGTTTTGAGGGGGACGTACAGGCCCGAGCGTATGCCAGGGAATGTTTCAAGATAGCGTTTATCTTGCGTAACATCCTTGCTGCAAATCGGTTCTCCGTGCTTAATGACCCAGCCGGTCATTCCTTTGCCGGGCCGGTTGATTTTTTTGTTTAAGTGAGCAATGTATGCTGCCTGTTCTGCATCGCTCACGCCAGGCTGGCTGAAGGCGACCACATGCACCTCGTTTGTGTTGGGGTCTACCAGACGCACGCTCAGGTGATGCCATTGCAAGCGGGTCTCAATCCTGCGAATCAATTGCTTGCAAATCTCTTCCACATCCAGCAGGCCATTGATGGTCAGGCCATGCTCATACAGCATTTGCAGTTCGTTCAGGTGAGCAGCGAGGTCTTGTTCTGCCAGCACTCGCTCGGTCACATCGCGCAGGTTGATCACAATACTTTGGACAGCCGGCTCGCCCAACAGATTGGTCGCCGTTCCTTCCAGCCAGCGCACTCGGTCTTTCTCTAAGCAGCAGCGGAAACGTATATTGCGGCTTTCGCCGTAATGGGCCAGAATTTCATTGAAAAGGCGAGAGATTTCGGGCTGATCCTCAGGATGAATCTGCTCGAAGAAATTTCTCCCCAAACGCTCTTGAGAGGTGCGGCCGGTAATTTTCCAGAAAGATGGACTATGATAGAGTTCATTGCCGCGCGAGTCGAGCAGAATGATGATGTCGCTGCTGTTCTCGATGAGGGCGCGAAAGCGTTTTTCACTGTATTCGAGTGCTTCCTGGGCCTTTTTGCGCTCGGTTACGTCCCTTCCGACTGCTAAAATGGCACGCGGAGAGCCATCAGGGTTGCGAATCAGGCTAAACGTTGTTTCACTCCAAAAGGAGGGCCCATCTTTTCTGTAGAATTCTAATTCCAGGTTGCGGACGATCGACTCGTCTGGCTTGTGCAAGGCCTCAGAGGACAAGACTCCTGATAGCGCCCGCAATGCTTTTGTGAGGGAACCTGGTGCCAGTTGTCTTTCCAGAGGAAGTTCATTTAACTCTTCCAGGGTATAGCCACGCACTTTGGTGACAGAAGGGCTGATGTAAGTTACCTTCAGGTTCAAGTCCATCAGCCAGACGATATCGCTCATGTTCTCGGCCAGGAGGCGATATCGCTCTTCGCTGGCTGCCAGGGCCTGTTCTGCCTGTTTGCGCTCTGTGATGTCGACAATGACCCCAACGTAGCCAAGAAGGTGCCCTTCTGAATCTCGCTCTGGCGCAGCCTGACCGAGTACCCAGGCGACACTGCCATCGGGCTTTAAGAAGCGATACTCAGCTGTCGAGAGACTTTGCTCGTTAACTTTCCTTTCCCACTCTTCTGACAGGCGCCTTCGGTCGTCGGGATGGACCCTTTCCAGCCAACCATTGCCCAGAGCAGCATCAGGGGACATGCCGGCGATTTCACACCAGCGTGGGTTGACGTAAATCGTCTGCCCGCTGGCATCAGTATGAAAAATTCCCACTGGCGATAGTTCAGCGAGAGTCTGGTAACGGCGCTCGCTGTCACGCAGGGCTTTTTCGGCTTGTTTTCGCTCTGTAATGTCTTGTTTGATGGCAATGAAATATTTGGGTTGCCCTTTGTCGGCTAGAAAGGGCGTGATCGTCATCTCTTCATCGTAGAGCGTTCCATTTTTGCGGCGATTTACCAGCGTTCCTTGCCAGACATGACCACTGAGAATGGTCTGCCATAGCGCTGCATAAAATTCTGGTCCCTGCACTCCTGATTTGACCAGGTCGCGAGGATTTTTGCCGATTATTTCTTCTAAAGAATAGCCCGTAAGACGGCTGAAAGCCGGATTGGCCCACTGAATCACCGCCTGCTGGTCGGTAATGACGATGGCATTGGCAGAGGCTTCGAGAGCGATGCTTTGCAGGCGCAAGCGTTCTTCGGCGCGAATTTTATCGGTTACATCACGCACATAGCCGCCTACGCCGACTTTGCCATTTGCAAGGGGAACCGGGAATTTGAGCGTTTCGTAGATATGCCCATTGACTTCTTCCAGTGTGATGACTGTGTCGTTTGCTTCCAGCGCCTTTTGATCACTGGCGCGGCAACTGGCAGCAGCCTCAGAGGGCATCAAATCAAAGTCGTCCTTGCCGATAATCTCCTCAACTGGCTTTCCAAAGAAACGGGCATTGGTTTTGTTGACCAAGAGGTAACGGAACTGCTCATCTTTGAGAAAGACCATGTCGCTGGCTGCATCCAGAAAGGTGCGATGCAAAATCTGGCTTTCGAGCAGGGCTTTATGCGTGGCTCGTTTTTCAATGGCGTGTCGAAGAGTGAGAAGAAGTTGGTTCAGATCAAAGGGCTTCTGAAAATATGAATACGCCCCTAAATTCAAGGCTTCGATGGCCGACTCACTTGATGCATGACCGGTAAACAGAATACACTCAGTAGAAGGGGACTCTGCCTTAATACGGCGCAAGGCTTCCAGACCGGAAATATCCTCCAGTTGCAAGTCGATAATGGCCACGTCAATCTCTTCTCGTTTTAACCATTCAACTGCTTCTTTTCCTAACCGGACAGGAATAGGATAAAAGCCATTCAGGCGCAGAATATCGCTGAGAATTTTGCATTGGTTTGCTTCATCATCTAGGATGAGAATTTTGGGCGTGCTATCCATCTTGATTATGCCCCGATCTTCGCCGCGTGGCCTTGGAAGATTTTATATTCCCAGGACTTCTCTGCAGGAGTAGAGCTGAATGTATGCCAGAAATTGCAAGATTTCTGGCATGACCACTGGCTTGGTTTGAGCAGTGTTCAGCACGTTCAGGACGTGCAACATAGCCTAGTATACAATAAGTCCTTTTGCTAGGGGAGAGAGTAGTTTGACAATGTCATCTTTTCGTATAGTTGTCATTGCGAGGAGCGTTTTTTGCGACGAAGCAATCTCCTTGCAAGCCAGGAGACTGCTTCGCTTTGCTCGCAGTGACAAAATGCGTAGAGTTTATAGAACAAGAGTTTAACTTGACATTGTCAAAGTAGAGAATAGGATAGAGAGGAGTAGAGAGCAGTAACTGTTCTCTGGTTCTCCTCTCTATTCTCTCGATTTTACCTCACACAACGGAATCCAACTGCCGGGCCGTAGTACATCGGCGGGGCGGAGTTGCGCGTCCAGATGCGCAGGTTCATGTCGTAGGTGTCTTTCGAGCCGCCTTTCAGCCAGCGGTCGCTGAAGCCTTCCTGCGGCTGCACGTCGCCCATCCATTGCCAGACGTTGCCGGCCATGTCGTAGAGGCCGTAGGGTGAAGCGGCGTTGACGGTCTGGAAACCGTTGTACGTTTTTCCGTTGTAGAAGCCGACCGGCGTGGTCAGCGAGCCATAGGAGGACATGTCCTCGAAGGGATCGCGGCTGGCGTAGAAATTGGCGTGCTGACGGGTGATCTCCTCGCCCCAGGGGAAGGGACGGGTATCATTGCCGCGGGCGGCTTTCTCCCATTCGAGTTCCGTGGGCAGGCGCCAGCCATAGTAGCCACAGTAGCCCCAGGCGCCAAACCAGGATACGTTGGTCATGGGGTGATTCTCCCAGCCAGGCTTGACGGCAAAATGCTGGCCGTCGAAGGTGAAGCGCGAGGCCGGGTCGTTCAGCGGAACGAAGAGGTAGTCGCCGGGGTCAATGCGCAATTCGTGCTTCTTGCCGTGGAAGGGATCGCCGGGGTAGAAGCCAACGGCATATTTGCCCGAAATCTTGACCGTGCCATCGGCCAGGGCAGCGTTGAGGAAGTCCACGTATTGGGCGACGGTCACA
>Ga0209162_1004098_pt1 | contig 11165 bp, 7 predicted proteins | sample YNPNPMetaG_FD_187121 | JGI IMG/M metagenome (GOLD analysis project Ga0209162, IMG submission 187121) | Anoxygenic and chlorotrophic microbial mat microbial communities from Yellowstone National Park, USA - YNP NP MetaG (SPAdes) (version 2) ...
GGGCCAGGGAATCGTCTTCGGCCAGGGCGCGGGCAATTTCCTCACGCAACGCCTCGCGCAGCGCCTGGTTATCGGGCAGGGCGGCGACGGTCTGCGCGACCTGCTCCACGTTCTTCTTGCGGCGCAGGCGCTCCCACATAGCTTTGGCGTGGTCGAGACTTTGTTCACCGGCTTTTTCGCCGAGTTTCTTAGCCGCCTCCTGCCCGGCGAGTTTGACGCCTTTGAGCAGGTAGGGCAGGTAGGGGGTGAGGAATTGCACGATTTGGGCAGAGAGTTGAGGATCCATTCAGACTCCTTTCTCAAAATGAAATCCCTGTCGGGGCAATACAATTTCACCGGTGCGTCATTGCACCCAATCAAAAATCCACAGCTGTCCAGCTTCATCGCCGCGACCAGCAGGCGACCATCGCGGGAAAGAGCCAGGTTGTAGATGGCGGCATCGTTCCAGAAGAGCAAGTGCCCTCGCCGTTCTCCATGTTGCACGCTCTGATCGTATGGTCAAGGGATCTGCTGATGATTCAGCGCCATTGGAGCGCACTGGGTTTGACAGGTGTCAGCAGTCTAGGAATTCTTGGTCATTGGGTGTCCAACTTTCGTACCTCGGCGTGATGATGTCTGAGTTTTTGCGCCGGTTGGCCTGTCACTGTAGTTCATCAGCCAAGTAGGGGTGATCCGCCAACACCTTTCGAACCAGTTTTTCATACTGACGGCGGCGCTGAAAGTGGTCAATCAGATACAGCATCTTTGTTTCCAACGTCTCGCCTCGCAGATCATGGTAATCCAGACCTAGGTCTTTGCACAAGATCTCGAAAGCCGGGCGGTCGTAGGCGCTGTGCATGGTTTGGCGTAGTCTGGACGGATCCACGGTGGCTGGGTCAAACTGGGCTGTCGGCAGTACGGCGGGGTGTTGTGGCGTTGCTGGTAGTTGGAGGCCAGGCTCAGGTTGTTTTGTCAAAGCAAGGATAAAGTCCTCTGTAGCCGATTTCTGAAATGGGTGTTGGAGATTGTGTCGGCTCACCTGTTCGTAAACATAGCCAAATAGGTTTGTGATCCAGACCGTTCCGTCAGGGCGGGCTGCACCTCCGCGTAACGCCTCCAAAAGATAGTGTGTGAACAGTCCGTTGCGCATCTCCGGAAACTCGTATGACACCTCGTCTGGCTTACACGAGGCGATGATGACCCGCCCCTGAGCCAGGAAGTAGGTATAAGCTGCCTCAGACAGACCAGCTTTGACCTGTACCGCCGGGTCTTTGGGCTCACCAACTCCGCCGGCGTGGCAGGCATCCAGGAAGACGACCAGCCGGCCAGCATGAATGGCCCGCAATGCCATGGTAAACTCTTCGTCAGAGATAAACGTATCTTTCACCTTATCCAGCGCTGCCTCCACCGGACACAGGTACTCCCCCGGCCAAAAGCCGCCTATCAGTTGCGCCCCATGGCCAGAGAAGAAGATGACAACAGTATCGTTGGGTCCGACACGACGAGCCAGCCAGTGCAGTTTATCGCTGATGGCGGCTTTGGTGGCTTGTTCGTCAAGCAGAAGGGATATGTTGTTCGGAGAGTAACCATTTTGGAGTAGCGTTTCGTAGAGATCTCTGGCATCGGTGGTAGTCTTCACCAGTGGGCGGATGTGCCGGTAGGCGGCAATGCCGATGAGGAGAGCATAGGCATTGGGGAATGGCCTAATTGGTGCAACGGTGGATAGCGTTGGGGTGGGCTCGAATGATGGTGCTAGTGGTATTAGGGGAAGCTGAACATTAGCAACTACTGCAATTTCAGCGATATCCTGACTGATCTCTATCTGCAAGCGTTGGCAGAGGGGAACGTATTCCGCAAGATAACCTTTGATCAGTTCCCACTGTTCAGCTATGACACGCTCAGCACGAAGTCTTTCTTTAGGATCGTTTGAGTCTTGCTGAATCTTTTCAAATTCACGAATGAGTTGGTAAGATGTACGAATATTCTCTTCAAGATCATTTTTGAGACTCACAGCAACCTCCATTGCATTATTGCTTTCAGAACCAACCTGTATGATGCTCACATCCCAATGGTGTAAACCTGTACTCTTCCAGCAAGAGTACCAACTGCTAGCGCTTGTCCATCAGGTGCAAAGTCCAGAGTTGAGATTGTGCCAGATATTGAGAGACGTAAACACTCTGTTTCTTGCCCCAGGTTCCAGATCCATAAGTGATTATCCAAACCTGCCGCTACAAAGCGTCCTGTTACTTCTAAAGCAATGCTGCCGACTTGCTTGCCCACTTCCACTTGGTATACAGGCTGATAAGAAGCCATATCCCAGACTACGATAAAGTAGCGAGATGGAGATTGGATGTCTGATGCAAAGGCAGCAAGTCTTGTGTTCCTGCTATTGACGACAACTTGCCAAATCATTGCTCCTTGCTCTAGTCTCAATGATATAACCTCTGAATTAGTCTGCAGATTCCATACACGGATGCCCCATAAGCCACCAACAACCAGGAGCGATCGTTGCTTGGCTAACGCGATACAGGCGCATTGATCCACAATACCCATAAATCTACGCTCCATCTGTATGGCAAGTTTGGGGTGAAAAACAACAGCATCCCATTTGGTCGTGGTTGCTAAAAGTTCCCCCCGGGCGTCGAGAGCAACCAGGCCGCTGATGATTTTTTTCTGTTGATATTGCCAAACTGCATCGTTAGTATCGGTACTCCAGAGGCAAATTGTCCCATCAGTACTGCCTGATGCAAGGTATCTGCCTGTGGCATCAAAATCCAGGCTCACGACTGGGGACCGATGTGGTGAATTGAAACGTCTTATCTGGCGCAGGGTGCGAGCGTCCCATAGCTCAACTCTGTTTTGACTGGCAACTGCGATGTATTCGCCAGATGGTGAGTATCGGAGCGCCTGTACTGCATCAACCTGGGCTCTGCGTACTTCAATCAATTGCATAGTTGTTACAGCAGCGGTGGGCCGCAGTGGTGGGACCACCCTCATCGTCGCCAACTCTTGTGTGGGTGCCGGTTGGGGAGTAGTGAGAAGCGCAGCCAGTTTGGACTTTGGAAGTTGTCTCGAAGCAGGCATAGATTCAATCGCTTGCTTCAACTGCTTGAAACTGTCATACTGTCTCTCAACAAGGTTAGTAATGAGAGTTTGTAGATGGTGAGAATAATTCTTTAGAGTCGGTTCCGACAGGTCTGGGTTTTCAGCCGGATACGGTTGCCGATTGGTCAAAATTTCCCATAATGTTTTACCAAGCGTGTACATCACATAGCCAGGCGTAGGCCACAAGAGTTTGCCCTTATCATACACCTCGTAGTACTCTGGTGGAATATAAGCCCAGGTGAAGGGCGGCGATATAGAATGTTTGGGTTGAACAGGAATCAACGAACCAGCATCTAAGATCCTTACGGGTTTATCCAGATTATCTGTAAGAATGGCATTGAGGGGGTTAAAGTCAGAATAGAGACAACCATCCTCTTGCTCGGAAATCGTGATAGAAAAATCACACACTGTTATCGCTACTTGCCAGGCTAGCCATTCAAGAGCATGGTAATCGGGTTGACCGGAACGGTGAGCGTTCCGCGCCACTTCGAGCAAATTTCGGCCCCGAATAAACTCCATCACCAGATAAGGTTCCCGGTTGGCAATTTCATCGCCACGTGCTGGAGTGTGAAGCGGATTGGGAGCATAAATCATGTCGTAGAATTCAGGCAATACGGTGCCGCAAAAGCGACGTAGTAGGCTGGCTTCCTCTTCCAAGCGTTGGCGTGCCCGACGTATTTCTTCGGTGCTGACATAGGCAGCCCGATGGTAAGGCAGGAAAGCCATTTTGACGATAGCCATCTGCCCGTTGGGGCTTTCTGCCAAATATAGAATACTTTGCCCGCCCACAGCATATAGCCAGCGCAGCGTATATCGCTGGTTCAAGGTAAGCCCTTTGAGATTCAATAGCAACTCAAACAGGCCCGGCAAGTTTCGAGCGATCATTTGTTGGGCAATTTGCTGCTCATTAAATTCGTAGCTCATAATCACCTACCTGAAGGTGCGAGTAGTTCTGGTATCGGCACGGAGCTGGCGCATCTCAAACTCTGAAAGCCCTTCAAGTGTTCCTTCGGCTGCGAGTTTTGCTATCGCCTTTTCTAATAGTTCAATCTGAACTGGATCCCCACCCTCATCGCGAAGGATTTTCAGGCGTGCCTGAAGGCTATCCATCATTGACTTGGGATCCTTGGCTCGGAGTCCCTCCAGTACAAGGAATAGATACTCGATTTCCTTATCTACTTGTTCATACCGCCATTTTTCGCGAGTGCGATCTACGAATATTTCCTGTTTCACACTTTGTCGTCTACTTTGAAATGAATAGTGTAACGTTGCTGTAGCTATCTGCTCGCGTTCGTTCTGAGAGGGATAGAGGCGTGCCTCAAAAGCATAAACGTAAACACGGTCCTTCTCTAATCCACCTATACGTGTATGAAAATGCTTGCTTCGGTCATCTATTGTGCCGAACCAATGTGTACCCGGGTCAAAACGGAAGGCATCTCCAGGAGTAACATCAGGCGAGAAATTGATTTCAAGTTCTGCATCAGTCGCCACAATATTGCGAGCCACCTCCCCTACATGGCGAAAACTCTCCCGTAATGTATCCGTGTTACCCACCCACTTTACTCGCCCACCCTGACAACCCTCCATGATTTTCCGCATCGTTTCCTCGGCAAAGTCCTGCCCAAAACCGTAAGAGTTGACTTCAACTTCGAGGCGGCGGAGTTCTGGATTCAAGCGGTAGCATTCGGAGGCATCGTGAAGTTGTCCGTCTGTCAGGATGTATAACCGGGTAACGGCACCGGATTGAGATTGACAAAAATGCTCAATTTCGTTGATGGCTATCTGCAAGCCAGGTGCCAGATATGTGCGCGCAAACTTCACGCCGGATTGGTCTATTCGCTGCATGATTTCCTCTACCTGTCCCCGAGAGCTGGCAACGTCTTTCGACCATACGAGTTCGCTACGGCTGGAGAAGAGAACAATGGAAAGCCAATCATTGTCAGAGAGTGCATCAACGATGTATGGTATGGCTTGCAATAAATAGGGATACTTGTCTGGCACATCCATCGAGCCACTCACGTCAAGTACCAAACATATGTGTGTGACCACATCAACTTGAGACAAGTCCACATCGCCACGGTTGCCAAACGCGAGAACGAACTGTACCAGTGTATCAGTGTCCATCGGGACAAACTGACGCACAAAATGATAGTTCATTCGGAAGGATGCAGCCTCTTCCTGTTGGAATGTGGGAATGGGAGGTGGTGGCGATGGTCTATGTTTGGCAGTCGGTGTTGATGTTATAGAAGATAGGCGGCTCGCCAAATCAGCAAAGCGAGCGGCAGCAATCTGGATAATGTCCTCTGGTGGCCTCAACTTTAGACGCTCACAGAGAGTGGTATACTCAGCCAGGTAATTTCTGACGTAACTCCATTGTTCGTCGTTTTCTCGTTGCAGTCGCAACTTGTCCTTGGGACCAGCGGTTTGAATTTGGTTGTCATTTTGGCGGATGATCTCATAACTATTCAAGATCATCTTCTCAAGGTCTTCTTTTCGACTCATAGGATTGCTCCTGTGTGTGATGATTACATATAGAACCGATACGACGGACTCGGCGTCTCGCTTTCTGGTATTTCGGACATGATCTCGCCCACCCGCCGGGCGAAGCGCAGGGTGATGGGCATCCCACCCGCATACTCGGCGCTGTTCCAGTTCATCTTGGTCAGCGCCAGGATTTCCTGACATACCCGTCGGGTAGAACTGCCGCCGATATGTTGCACAATCTCCAATGGCTCCGGAACGTGACCGCGAGGGTAGGTTTCCAGGAAGGGAATGTATCCCAGAGTGTACAGGAAGTGGGCCTGGTTGGAGAACGAGCACAGAGTGCCCCGCAGCGGCGGATATTGCCCCTCCCGGAAGAAACGCACGCCAGTCTGATAGAGAGCCACCAGATCATACTCGTGTACGCCGGCCAAGCCAGCCTCAAAACCGCGTAATTCCTCCGGCCAGTAGCGAGAGGTTTTGTGTAGCACCACTCGCCGGGGCAGAGTGCCAGTGTACTCCCGATACTTTTCAATGGCGCGCTGGATCAGGTTCCGGGCGTGTTCTTCGGTCAGATGAGGAGAACGGCCTTGCGTGTCCGGATCCCACTCGAACTTCTCCCCTCGCAAGACGATCCCCTCGCCTTGATCGGTGAACACCTGGGCCAGACTGGAGTGCACAGCGCGGGAGGTTTCGGTGACGTGATGGTAGAAGCTCACTCCCACAAAGCATGTCCCCGGTTCCACTTCAGCCAGCTTCCACGGCGTCCCTTTGGCTTTGAAATACATCCCCACACAGAAATTCCACGCCCGCGTCGCTTTGTCTTGAACCTCTGGCCCACCTTCGAACAGCCGGGGCTGGGCCAGTTGAACGGGCACATCCCAACGCATTACCCTGGCTTTGAGTGCCCGACGAAAAGTACGATAGACCAACTGAGTTTGGTCCGACTCGCCTAGACCGAAAAACCGCTCCAGGAAGGTCATCTGACCGGATTTGGCCGCCTTCTCCAACAATCGTTCCAGAGGCGTCATAGCCCGACTGCCGCCAGCGCGAGTATCCTTTGGCCCAATGGCACGACAGGCGTCCACGATTTCCTGAGGCAAAGCACAGAGGATCACGTCCGGTTTGTCATCCAGTTCGGCAATGAGTTGCACTTTCTTGGCGAAGCGAGCCACGGCCTTTTCAAAGCGCGTCCGACGATCCGGGCTATCAAAGATGGCTCTCAGTTCAGGCCCGGCAAGACGCTGTTGCCAGCGATCCTGGGTGACGAACTGGGAGTGGAAAGCGACATCAGGACGGAAACCCGGAAAATGAGGCATCTGGCGCAACTTGACGCTTACCCCTTCGATGGGCATGGCGCACTCTTCTAACCACCCGATTGCCTGCTCCACTGTGGTATCTGTGCCCACGATACCCACTCGCACCTGGTTACGATGCCCGGGCGTGCCGAGATCAGATGGCCCATAAAGGGTCAGGCCGCGCTTGGGATCGGTATCTGTCCCGTCGTTGCAGAAACGCAATTCGGGCTCGGGCAGGAGCGAAGTGGAGAAACCCTTGGACATTGCCCGTGTATCTGAGATATGTCTTCGCCGGTCTGGATCACTCTGCCTCGGCTTCATCCTCGTCCTCCTCCCACTCAGCCTCCTCGGATGCCTCGCCGAACAACTCCCCTTCCAGTTCTGGCTCTATCGGTTCTGCCGTTACCAATTCAACCCGGCTGTCTGAAATGCCGAAATTGGCCTGCCCTGCCACGTAGAACTTGCTGATCACCATGCGCTGGTCGCCGCAGAGGATCACAAAGTCATCTTGCCCGGCTCCCAGATATTGGCGCCAGAAGACCAGGTGGTTGAAGACATTCAAATTGTACTCCTTGGATTTGCGCCGGGTGGCAAGCCGCCCCACTTTCCGCGAGTCCACGAACTCGGTGCCATCTTTCGTGAAAGTGTAAGCCGGCTCTACTTTCAGGTACCATTGCTCGCCAAAGACGACGAAAGACAGCCGAACAGCATGATGTACCCAGAAAAGATCGCGGTAGGGATAGGCTACCCGTCGCCGGGCCCGGCGCCTGGCTGCCTGATATTCCACAGAACGCTCCTGACCACTGTCGGGCGGGAAGTAGAAGCGGTTGTGCTTCCAGTCGAACAGGAGCCCCAGGCTCTGGCACTTGCGACGCAGGCATTGGTTGAACAGATCTACCAGCCACAGACGGCGGTCATCGTCTCTCACCCAGGAACGGGTATCTGTCTGGGAAATCTCGTTTACGTCGCAGGCACGGCGGAGGGGGCAATCAGGTTGGGTCAGGTCAGAGAAGGTCCAGAGGCGCTTCTCCTTGAGGTCAAAGGGTGGCTGGTGCGTTCTATGCAGCAGAGAACGCACCTGCTCACGGGTGCGGTAGGTTGAGGGAGCAGAGTAGATAACCTGGGGAATCTCTAGTATCGGGAGCAGGTTGGAGTAGAGCGTTTCGGACGTCCGGGCTGGCTGAGATGTTACAGCCTTTACTGCCGTAGGTAGATCGAACCAGTCTTCACGGTTGGAATATATGTCAATCAGAGGCGCGATCCTCTGTCTATGAATCTCCTGAGTTGGGACAACTGACATTACTGTCTGCAACTCTTGAGCCACATCCGGCCGACTGGTCCCAATGGCTGCCAATAAATCACCCAAGCGGTTGCGCCGCTGCAAGTACGCGATCAACTCCCGTGCTCGCGCCGACTTGGTCTCACCACCCAATTCATCCCAATCCACACCCAGGTTGAAAGCCAGGGTGCGGAGTTCTTCGAGATCGTAATGTTTTGCCAGTAGCCGATGGAGTTCTGAGGTGCTTAGCTGTTTTATTTGCTCTCTGGTCATACATGCCTTCCAAGGTTTGCCCGTAAGAATGCGCGCTGCGGTTTCACTTCTTCATAGCCGAATGCCAACTCCACTCTCCGGGCAACCTTCTTTGGCGCGGTCTGGAAAGCGCGTCGGGTGGTTCAGTCTCAGGACGGCACACCTGCTCAGCCACGCCACTTTCCTGGAGCAGATAGCCAAAGATGGTGAAGCCAGGAATTCCTCAATGAAAGACCGCAGGCGGTTTAGATGTTCTGCCGCAAATACTCAAAGCACTCACCTACACGTGCACAGATGTGTTCATCAATCATCCCAGTTGCCCAGCACCGACTGCTCCAGTCTGAATTTTTTCCAAGACGGCGATCGTCTCGGCTCAAAACAATTTTTACGCTTCACTTGATTGACCTTGGCGCCAAAGTAACAATCAAGTTGGCATCCTGCAACCTGCCATCTTTCTCGGAAACAATCCATCAAAGACACCGTTACCCCTGATGATGCTTCGATCCCCGCTGTTTACCATACTCTTGAGAGCGACGCTTAGCGACTGCTTTTGACTGGATCTGTTGCTCTTTGCGTTCCAGATACTTGTTATAGTCATGCATGCTAATGATAGCGACGGCGGGTTTGTTAAACACCGTCACGATGATATGCTCTCCCTGGAACTGGGCACCCTGAATGACCTCACGGATTCTTTTCCTTAGTTCAGTAGCGGTTATCGTTTTTGCCATACCTGCATCTCCTCATTGAACCGAGTGTGTTATTTACAAACGTTGCCGTCATATTCTTAAGCAGGGTAAGAGTGTACATTCTATACAAACCCAGTATACCACATGTTGAGAGAGCAAACAAGGAAGTGTCTCCACTTGGCAGGACGTATGCAAAAGTCGGGTACGGGCGGTTAAAACCGCTGCAATCGCAAGCGTTCACGCCGCAAACTTGGCTCTGCGTCGAAACCGAAAAGGCGTGAACGCTTGCGACAACAACCTGAAGCCACCTTCGGCGGCTAGAATTCTGCCTACAGAGGCAGGCTTGCGGCGAACGAGTCATCGCGCGTGTTTCGACGAGAGCCGTGAAACCGCATCTCGCCCAAGGTGAGAGCGGCGTGGTGAGCGGTCCATTTGCAATAGATTTTAACGATAGTTAATATATCAAAACTATTGACAAATCGCAAAAGTCGCCGTATAATGGCGTCAAAACAGGAGCTTAACGGCTGAAAAAGAGCATAGATAATTTTTTAGCCGTCCCGTTCGAGGCGACAAAACCCCCTCTCCTTGGGGTGTCAGATTGGTTGGGGCGTCGAGTCAGACGGCGCTCCCCAGCATCAAGCCCGGCGCTCGACCCTGCGCGGGAGGAGGGAGGACCGCGCAGGGTCGGGCAAGCCGACTCGATTAGGATCAAAGCGCGAGGGTGAAAACCGTGACGTCTCTCACCTGGACTGGCTCCACAGCACGGCGTGTGGATGGCAAATTCACCGCGACATTTATGCGAGAATACGCAAAATAAACGGACAAATGTCCGCTTATTTCGCGCGTGTGAAATAGGCGGACACCTGTCCGCTTGATGAGGACAGATGAAAAATGCTCTGACTGGTTGCTTGGGATTTTCCCAGCATATACTCCTCGGTTGATCAAGGACAAGACCATGCCCACCCAGAAAAAGAAACTCACTCCCCCACGACGCACCAAGCGTACGCCATTCGCGTTTCTGGATCGTTTTGCGCAAGCCCTGCGCGCGCAAGACAAAAGTCCCGCGACGGTGCGTTCCTACCTCAACGCACTTGAGCGGTTCGCCGAGTGGCTGACCCAGACGCGCGGTGAATCGTACGCGACAACTGCCGCGTTTGCTCGCGCCATCACACCGACGGATGTGCGCGAGTATCGCGCGCATCGGCTCAACGTGCGGCGCGCAGCAGCGGGGTCCATCAATCAGCACCTGGTTGCGCTGCGCGTGTTTACGCGCTGGGCGCGGCGGGAGGGCTTGATCGAGGGTGATCCCGTGAATGGCATCAAGCCGGTGCAAGAAGTGAAAAAACCGCCGCGCTGGCTCGATCGCAAAGAGCAATACGCGCTGCGTCGCGCGGCGGAAAAGGACAGCAACGCGCGCAACCTGGCGATTCTCTTGCTGCTGATGAACACGGGTTTGCGCGTTTCCGAGGTCGCGGGGTTGAAACTGAGTGATGTGGAATTGAGCGAGCGCAAGGGGCAAGTCACCGTGCGCGGCAAGGGGACGAAGGTGCGCACGATTCCGTTGAACGCGGAGGTGCGCCGCGCGTTGCGCGAGTATCTGGCAAAGCGACCGCAGGTGGAGCACGACGCGGTTTTTGTCAATCAAAAGGGTGCGCCATTGGGCTGGCTCGGCATCGAATATCTGGTGGCGACGCTGGGGCGGCTGGCGGGTCTGGAAAAAGTGACACCGCACATGTTGCGGCACACCTTCGCCAAGAATCTGGTGGATCAAGGTGTGCCGCTGGATCAGGTGGCAACGCTATTGGGGCATCGCTCGCTCACGACGACGGCGCGGTACACGCAGCCATCGCATCAAGACCTGGTGCGGGCAGTAGAGCGGCTGGAAGGAGATGCATAACCAACGACGAAGGACGGATGACTACTGCAGCCTTCGTGCAATTATGCAGGACATGATGAAATTTTCGCGACGTGCTCATCGCCACTGGGTCAGGACGGATTCCAGGTAATGGAGTGCTAATCCTCGTTTGAGATGCTGGTGAGCGAACTGATTGCGGTAGTTTCGCAAGCAACCATAGCAACTGTCCT
>Ga0209162_1004099_pt1 | contig 11162 bp, 6 predicted proteins | sample YNPNPMetaG_FD_187121 | JGI IMG/M metagenome (GOLD analysis project Ga0209162, IMG submission 187121) | Anoxygenic and chlorotrophic microbial mat microbial communities from Yellowstone National Park, USA - YNP NP MetaG (SPAdes) (version 2) ...
GGAGCTAAAGGCGGCGGTCACCGCCTGGAGTACCGCCGCTTCGGCTGCGTCGCCCATCCCCACGTCAACCACGGTCACCGCCTCCGCTCCCAGCTCTGCCAGGAAGGCGGCCAGGAGGTGGCGGCGCAGCCCAATGACCACGACCGCCGGGGCACGCCGGGAGAGGGCGCGGTGCACCGCTGGCCAGTGCCCCCCGCCCCGCAGCTCCACCGGACCCAGCTCGTCGACCACCAACAGGCCGCGGGGCGGCCCAGCCTCCACCGCAGCGCGAGCCAGGGCGAAGCCTTCCCTTTCGAACTGGAACTGGGTTCCGTGCTGGCCGTGTTCGAGACCCACCCGACGGGCTAGCAGCGCGCGGCGACCGGTGCGGAGGTCCAGCACCTCAAAGCCGACCTTCTGGCCGTTTTCGCTGAGGGCCGGCTGCACGAACCCGTAGAGCGGGTAGCCGCGTTCCGCGAGCACCGTGGCGCAGCGCAGCAACAGCGGTGTCTTGCCTGTGCCCGACCGGCCCACGACCGCCACCACTGGCGGCACCGGGGTTGCGCCCAGGAGGGGGCGGAAGAGCTGGGAGTGGCCGCGCAGGGCAGCAGCGGCGGTGGCCTCCTCGGCAATGCGGGCCGTGTGGGCGAGCAACACCTCGGCAAGCCGCGGCAGGTGGCGCAGGCGGGGGCGACGCCGCCGGGAACGAACGGCCAGGGCAATCCAGGCGTCGCGCCCCGCCTCGGCCAGGTGCGGCAGGGAGTTGAGGGCCAACCCCAGGGCGAGGCCGAGGCGCGGCAAGTGCAGGCGAGCTGCCAGGAGGTGGAGATCGTCAGCGTCCAGGCGACGGGAGGCCACGGTGGTGACCAGGAGCAGTGCCAGGAGCCGCAGGAAGACCGTCAAGCCCACGTAGGCGCCCCGTTGCAGGCCCATGCTCCAGGCTACGGCCAGGGCGGTGGCGCCGGCGGCAGTGGCCGCCAAGAGCACGGAGTGCAAGACGGCGCGGGTGGGGAAGGAGCGGGGTTCGGCCAGGAGCACGGTGGCCCCGGCCAGGGCAAGGCCAAGAAGCTGCGCTGGAAGAGAGGGGAGAAGCGCGGCCACCAGTGCCACGACAGCGGTGAGCAGTGGGAGCCGCTTCACGTCCCCCCCCGCAACCGACGCGTCACCCTCCCCGCCACCCGCCAGGAGAAGGCGCCCGCCACTGCACCTGCAAGCGCCGCGGCGCCGGTAAAGGCGAGTACGAGCTGGAGGGTGGCCGAACCGCGCCAGCCAAACAGAGCGGCAACGCGGGAGAGGACCCGCGCCCATCCGGCTGCCCCCTCCCCTCCCACCACCACCAGTACCCACAGCAGCTGCTGCAACGGCGCCGTGGCCAACGCGAGAGCGCCGCCTGTGATCGCACCGGCGGCGGTGGAGCCGGTGGCGGTCATGGCTAGCTCCACCACCGTTGCCTCGGCCAGGATGCCGGTCATCGGGCCGATCACGAAGCCACCCAGGGAAAAGACCTTGAGGAAGGCAGCCACCACCCCCATGAGCAGGCTCATGCCCACCGCCGGGTAGAGGCGTCGGGCGGTGACGAGGCAGAGCACGCCCACCGCCGCCATGAGGAGACCGGCAAAGGGGATGCGGGCGGCGCTCAGGACGGTGCCCAGGGAGAGCTCCACCGCCCCCCACAAGCTGCCAAAGAGGGCAGCGTAGGTCCAGGGGCGGATGTCCCTCACGGCCCCTCCACGACCCTGCCCCGCTCCAGGCGCAGGCGCCGGTGGGCGAGCGTGGCCAGCTCGTACCGGTGCGAGAGCAGCAGGTACGATCGGCCGGCCGCCGCCTGCTCCAGGACCGAGGTGGCAAACTCCTCCAGGTCGCCCGGGTCCAGCCCCTGAGCCGGTTCGTCCACCACCACCACCGCCGGCTCCAGCGCGTCCAGCACGGCGTGGAGGAGGCGGCAACGCTCCCCCCGCGACAGCGTCCAGGGGGCCCGCGCCGCCAGCGTCTCCAGCCGGTGCCGCCGCAGCAGCTCCCCCGCGTGGGCGAGGGGGAGGCCGGCCAAGGCCAGCTCCTGCGCCACGGTGGGGGCGAAGAGCTGCAGCTCCGCCGCCGGCATGGCGAGGGCTGTAAACGGCGGTCGGCACAGGAAGCGGGTGTCCCTGGAGAGCTTGATACCGGCCGACGCAGCGTGCCCAACCAGGACGCGGGCCAGGGAGGACTTGCCGGAGCCGTTGGGCCCGGAGAGGGTGACGATCTCCCCCTCCCGCAGGTGGAGCTCGGCACCGCCCAGCAGCTCCTGCCCGCCCCGGGAGAAACCCAAGGCGCGCACGGCCAGCACCGGTGCGCCCGGCGCGTGGGTGGGGGAAGGGAGGGAGGGAGGTGCGGGGGTGGGGATGGGCGCGAGGGTGCCGTCGCGGAGCTCCAACCAGCGGTTCACCACCGCGCCGAGCCGCCAGGGCGCCTGCTCGGCGAGCACGACACTGGTGCCGGCAGCCCGGGCAGCCGCGAGGGCGGCACGCAACCCCTCGATACCTTGGGGGTCCAGGTGGGTGCACGGCTCGTCCAGCAGGGCGAGGGAAGGAGCCTGGGCCAGGCAGGTGGCCAGCCCCACCCGTTGTCGCTCGCCGGAGGAAAGCTCCACGCTGCGACGCTCCAGCAAACGGGTAACGCCCAGCGCCTCCACCACCGCAGGGAGGGGTGGGCGGCCGTGCCGCCTGGCAGCGGCCGCAAGTTCCTGGGCGGGGGTGGCGAGGAAGAGCTGAGCCTCGGGCCGATCCAGGCAGGTGCTGACGTGCGGGGCGCGCTGGGCCGGGTCGAGGTCGGCCACCTCGTCGCCGTCCAGCAGGACGGTGCCCCGGACCTGCCCGCCTCGGACCCAGGGGAGGAGGCCTGCAATGGCAGCCAGGAGCGACGTCTTGCCACACCCCGAGCGGCCGCAGATGCCCACCACCTCGCCGGGGGCCACCGCAAGCTCTAGCCCGGCCAGCAGGGGCGGGGCACCGGCGGCCAGGCGCACCGTGAGGTCGTGCAGGTGCAGACGGGGTTTCATGGACCCTTGCCACCTCCAGCAAAGGGGTCCACGTCACCAGGGTGGAAGCGCAGGGCGCAGCGGAGCTGGAGCGACTCGTTCCGGTCCAGGGCAGCGTAAGTGCCAGTGGCGGTGGCCAGGAGCGCGCCGTCAGCCGAGAGGGCCTGGCCCTGCGCGCGCACGTACCGACCGCGAGCGGTCACCACCCAGGCCGCAAGCTCCATGGCCGAGCCCAGCCGGCTCGCCCGGTGGAAGCGTACCGTGAGCTCGCCGGTGTAGCAGAAGGAGCCCCGCTCCATGGCGCAGGCCCAGGCCAGGGCCTCGTCGAAGAGGGCGAGGAGGATGCCGCCGTGGAGGCGGTCCGAGTACCCCGCATGGCCCGCGCCAGGCACGAAGCGCCCGCCCACTTGCCGCGTTTCCTCCTCCCACCACCAGCGCATGCCAAGGGTGGCGTGGTTGACAGCAGGGTCGCCGCAGATGGGACAGGGCGGGTAGGTGGGGAAGGGGCGCCGCACCGGCGTATGCTAGCAACTCCCTGCCAACTTGCCAGAAGGCGCTGGGGAGGGGTCGCGCTACAATGAAGGCGGAGGTTGCGTGCATCCCTTCCTCGTCCCTGGCGCCTGGTTGCTGGAAGGAAACTACTTCCCGACGGGCAAGACCCCGCAACGGGTGAGCGGGGTGACGCAGACACGGGCCTCCGAGGCGTTCCCGGAGACCATCGAGGTGCAGGGGGAAATCCGCGATGCGGACGATCCCACCTCCAAGCCGGTGCTCAGCACCTTCCACCTGGACGTGGTGGGCCGCCAGCAGGTGCGCTTCCGCATGGACTCGATCCCGCTGGGGACCGTGCTTTTGGGTCGAGGGTTCTACGATGATGCGGCCATGGCGCTCCAGTACGCCTCCCCGGACCGGCGAATCCTCGGCTTTGAGAGCTACACCAGTTGCGGCGAGGGAGTGCTGCGTACCACCGGCGTGCTGCTGGCGGACGGGGCACTGGTCACCTCGTGGCTGGCCAAGCTGGAGCGCATCGCGGCCGGTACCCGCTAGCCGCTGGCTGGGCCCGTTGGCAGGGGACAGGGGAGGAGGGGCGGACTAGAATAGCGCGCCATGGCCGAGCCGTTCGTTCACCTCCACCTGCACTCCCACTACTCGCTCCTGGACTGCACCATCCGGCTGGAGGAACTGGTGCGGCAGGTGGCAGCCTTGGGGATGCCGGCAGTGGCCCTCACCGACCACGGCAACCTCTTCGGTGCCTTCGAGTTCTACAAGGCGGCCAAGAGCTGCGGGGTGCGGCCGGTGGTGGGGTCGGAGGTGTACGTGGCGCCGGGCAGCCGCACCGACCGGTCGCCAGCCCTGGGAAGTGGCCGCAAGCCATACTACCATTTAGTCTTGCTCGCCGAGAACGAGACTGGATGGAAGAACCTGTCGCGGCTCGTCACCCGCGCCTACCTCGAGGGGTTCTACCACCGACCCCGCATCGACAAGGAGCTCCTGGCGGCCCACAGTACGGGTCTCATTGGCCTCTCTGGGTGCCTGTCAGGGGAGGTGGCGGCCAAGCTCCTCACCGGCGAGCGCGACGCGGCGGTCCGGGCGGCGGAGGAGTACCGCGAGATCCTGGGAAAGGACAACTTCTTCCTGGAGATCCAGGATCACACGTTGCCGGAGGAGGCGGTGGTGCGGGAGGGGGCCCAGGCCGTGTCCGCCGCCACCGGGATCCCGCTGGTGGCCACCAACGACTGCCACTTCCACCACCGCGAGGACGTGGAGGCGCACCGGGTGCTCATCGCCATCGGCCAGAACAAGGTGCTCTCCGAGCTGGCCCGCGACTACGCTTACAACGACGAGTTCTACGTCAAGTCCCCACAGGAAATGGGGCAGCTCTTTGCCGATTTCCCTGGCGCGCTCGCCCGCACCGCGGAGATTGCTTCGCGCTGCCAGATCCAGTTTCCCCAGGGCACCTTCCACCTGCCGTCCTACCCCCTGGGCCCTGGGGAAACCCCCGCCGAGCGCCTGCGCCAACTGGCGCGGGAGGGGCTCCAGCGCCGGCTCGCCGACGGCCGGCGGCGCCGTCACGCTGAAGGGGAGTACTGGGAGCGACTGGAGCACGAGCTGGCCGTCATCAGCCGCATGCAGTTCGAAGGTTACTTCCTGGTGGTCTGGGACTTCATTGCCTTCGCGCGTCGGCGCGGCATCCCCGTGGGACCGGGGCGGGGCAGCGCCGCCGGGTCGGTGGTGGCGTACGCTTTGGAGATCACCGACATCGATCCCTTGGAGTACGACCTGCTCTTCGAGCGGTTCCTCAACCCGGACCGTATCTCGATGCCAGACATTGACATCGACTTTTGCCAGCGACGGCGGGACGAAGTCATCGCCCACGTGCGCGAGGTGTACGGCGCGGAGAACGTGTGCCAGATCGCCACCTTCAACATCCTCCAGGCGCGCTCGGTGATCCGCGATGTGGGGCGGGTGATGGGCATGTCGTTTGCGGAAACCGACCGCATTGCCAAGCTCGTGCCGGAAAGTCTCGGGGTGACCCTGGAGGAGGCGCTGCGCGACTCGCCGCGCCTGGCCGAGGCCGTGGCCCAGGATGCGGACGTGGCGCGGCTCGTCGAGATTGGCAAGCGCCTGGAGGGCCTGGCGCGGCACTGTGGAGTGCACGCCGCCGGGGTGGTCATTGCCCCCTGTCCCGTGGGCGAGATCGTGCCCCTCTACCAGACGTCCCGGGGCGAGGTGGTGACCCAGTTCGACAAGGACGCCATCGAGCAGTTGGGGCTGCTGAAGATGGATTTCTTGGGCCTGCGCACCCTCACGGTCATCTCCGACTGCCTGGAGAGCCTGCGCAGCAGTGGCATCGAGCCCCCCGATCTGGGTCGCCTGACCCTGGACGATGCGGCCGTGTACGAGCTGTTCTGCGCCGGGGACACGGATGGCGTCTTCCAGTTTGAATCCAGCGGCATGCGCGACCTCCTGCGCAGCGTCCAGCCACACCGCTTCGAAGAACTGGCCGCCTTGAACGCCCTGTTCCGGCCCGGTCCCATGCAGTGGGCGGCAGATTACAGCGAACGCAAGCACGGGCGCGCCAAGATTGCCTACATCTTCCCGGAGCTCGCAGAGATCCTGGCCGAGACCTACGGCGTCATCGTCTACCAGGAACAGGTGATGCAAATTGCCGTGCGGATTGCCGGTTTCTCCCTGGCCCAGGCCGACACGCTGCGCAAGGCCATGGGGAAGAAGATCAAGGCGTTGATTGCCGAGCAGGGCCAGCACTTCATCGAGGGGGCGGTGGCCAAGGGGTACCCCCGGGGCAAGGTGGAGGCGCTGTGGAACCAGATCGTCCCCTTTGCCCAGTACGGCTTCAACAAGTCGCACTCGGTGGCCTACGCCTTCGTGGCCTACCAGACCGCTTACCTCAAGGCACACTACCCGTTGCACTTCTGGGCAGCCCTCCTGTCCAGCGAGGTGAGCAACACCGACAAGCTCGCGAGCTACCTGGCCCTCCTGGCGCCGCGGGGGATCCCCATCCTCCCTCCCGACGTGAACGCCTCGCAGCTCCCCTTCACCGTGGAGGGGGAGGCGATCCGGGTCGGGCTTTCCGCAGTCAAGGGGGTGGGGGAGGGGGCGGTGGAGGCCATCCTCCAGGCGCGCCAGCAGGGCGGTCCCTTCCGCAGCCTCTTGGATTTCGTGCGCCGCTGTGGGGAACGGGCCATCAACCGCAAGGTGATCGAGTGTCTGGTGCGGGCGGGAGCCTTCGATTCCCTCCACCCCGAGCGGGCGCGGCTCCTGGCCGAGCTGGGGCAGGTGGTGGAGGTGGCGCTGCGCCAACGGCAGTCGCTGGAGGCCGGGCAGGGCTTCTTGTTCGAGCTGGACGCGCCGCTGGAGGCGCCTGCCGCCTCGGTACCGCCGCTGTCGCAGGAGGAGCTCTTGCGCGGCGAGCGGGAGACCTTGGGTTTCTACCTCTCCGGCCACCCGCTGGACCGCTGGTCGGCCATCCTGCAGCAACTGCGGGCGAACCGTATCGCTGAGCTTGCTGAGCTGCGGGGGGAGGGGGCCACCAAGGTGACGGTGGCCGGACTGGTGACCGGGCTCAAGGTGCGACCGGTGAAGGACGGTCGCCATCAGGGGCGGCGGATGGCCTCCTTCTTCCTGGAGGATCAGACGGGCTCGGTGCGCGTGGTGGCGTTCGCCGACACCTTTGCCAAGTTCGAGAAGCTCCTGGAGAACGGTACGCCCCTGCTGGTGGAGGCGTCGCTGCGGTCAGCCGACGCCGAGCAGGTGGAGCTCTCCCTGGACGCGGCCACCCGCCTGGAGGGGATCGAGCACCAACGGGCCCGCGCGGTGCTGGTCGAGCTGGACCTGGCACGGTTCGGGGATCGGGAGAGCCTGGAGCGGCTGCACGAGATCATCCTCCAGCACGAGGGGAGAACGCCCGTGCGCCTCAAGCTTGTGGGGGAAACCTTCACCGCACGCCTCCTCCCCAGTCGGGTGGTGGGGGTGGACCCGGGCACCCTCCTCCCCGCCCTTTCGACGCTCTTGGGTCCCGGTCGCGTGCGGCTGCTGTTCAGCGAGAACGGCACCTAGCGCCGCGGTGCGGGGTTGCGCCCCGCCTGCCAATGGCGTAGCCTAGGCGCGTCTGCGGCACTCCCGCGGATATTCGGAGGACAGCATGACGACAACCTATTCGGCTGCCGACTTGATTCGGCTGGAGGAGGCGTACGGCGCCCACAACTACCACCCCCTGGACGTGGTGATCTCGCGCGCGAGAGGGGTGTGGGTGTGGGACGTAGAGGGCAAGAAGTACCTAGACTTCCTGGCCGCCTACTCGGCGGTGAACCAGGGGCACTGCCACCCCCGCATCGTGGCGGCCCTCAAGGAGCAGGCGGACCGGGTCACCCTCACGTCCCGCGCCTTCCGCAACGACCAGCTGGGCCCCTTCTGCCAGCAGATCTGCCAGCTCGCCTCCTACGCCCGCTTTCTCCCCATGAACACGGGCGCCGAGGCGGTGGAAACGGCCATCAAGGCGGCGCGGAAGTGGGGGACGACGGTGAAGGGGGTGGAGGAGGACCGCGGCGAGATCCTGGTCTTCGCGGGGAACTTCCACGGGCGCACCACCACGATCGTGGGGTTTTCCACCGAGGCCCAGTACCGGCAAGGGTTTGGACCGTTCACGCCGGGCTTCAAGATCCTCCCCTACGGGGACGCGGCCGCGGTGGAGGCGGCCATCACGCCCAATACCGTTGGGATTCTCGTGGAGCCGATCCAAGGGGAAGGGGGGATCATCGTCCCGCCCGAGGGGTACCTGCGGCGGCTGCGGGAGCTGGCCACGGCGCGGCGCGTGCTGCTCATCGTGGACGAGATCCAGTCGGGTCTCGGCCGGACCGGCAAGCTCTTTGCCTTCCAGCACGAGGGGATTCGACCCGACGTGGTGATCGTGGGGAAGGCACTGGGCGGTGGGTGCGTGCCCATCTCGGGGATCCTGGCGGACGACGAGGTGATGGGGGTGTTCCACCCCGGCGACCACGGCTCCACCTTTGGCGGCAACCCGCTGGCCTGCGCAGTGGCCCGGGCAGCGCTCCAGGTACTCGTGGAAGAGGGGATGGTGGAGAACTCGGCCCGACTGGGCGAGTACTTCATGGAACGTCTGCGCCAGTTGCGCTCGCCCCACGTGCGGGAAATTCGCGGCAAGGGGTTGTGGATTGGCGTGGAGCTGCACCCTGAAGCCGGTGGGGCACGCCGCTTCTGCGAGGCGCTGCAGCAGGAAGGGCTGCTGTGCAAGGAAACGCACGTGAACACAATCCGACTGGCGCCGCCCCTGGTGATCACCCGCGAGGAGATCGACTGGGCGCTGGAACGCATCGCCAAGGTCCTGGCCTGAGGGCGCGGCTGCCGCCACACTGTGGGCACGCCCCGGCCCTGCCGGGGCGTGTTGCTGTCTGGCCGCGAGCGGCCCCTAGAAAATCAGGTGCGCAGAGTAGTATGACGGTTCGCCGCCAGGAGGGTAAACACCACTGTGGGTGTCCACGCCGCCAGCGCGGGGTGGAGCAGCGAGACTTCCCCCAGCTTGGTGAACAGCGCCGTGGCTCCAAAGTACGCCATGCCCAGGGTGAGGGCAACGGCCAGACCGCGCACCGTGCCGCGGTGGGCGCCACTGCCGAAGGCGAAGGGGAGGGCGAGCCAGGAGAGCAGGAAGAGGCTCGCCGGGTAGGCCAGCTTGAGGTGGAGCTGCACGACCTGGCGATCCACCCGGTACCCCGCCGTGCGCAGCAGCAGCACGTAGTCGCGCAGCTCGCGGAAGCTCATCTGCGAGGGGCGGCGGTACTCGCGCCCAAAGTAACTCGGTTCCACGGGCAGCGGGAGGGTCGTGAGCTTGGGGTCGTAGTCGGAGGAGCCGTCCGCCAGCCAGCGGCGAACCCACCCGCCCTCGGCTCGCCACTCACCATCCACGTAGGCGGCGCGCTGGGCTCCGTAGTGGGCGCGGAGGTTGAGGCGGGTGCCGAAGACGTAGACCGAGGGGCGCAGCAAGGTGTTGGTGTCGGGGTCGTACTGGATGAAATTCACGAGCGTACGCCCGTCGGGGAGGAACAACCACGGTCGGTCGGTGGCCCGGTAGGAGCGAGCCACGCGGCGGCCGCGGATGATGTCCTCCAGGCGCTGGGCATCGCGGTTGCTGCGCTGCACGACTGAATCGCTCAGGAGGAAGAGGCCAACCCCCAGCAGGGCTGCGAGGAGGAGGAGGGGGGCGGCCACACGGGTGAGGGGCACGCCGGCAGCCTTGAGGGCGGTGGCCTCGTTGTGCCGGTCCAGGAGGGTCGCGGTGCCAAGGAAGGCGACGAGGAAGGAGATGGGCACGATGTCGTGGAGGATCTGGGGGAGCGAGAGGAGGTAGTAGGAGACCACCGTGACCAGGGGTACTGAGTTCTTCTGGATCTCGTCCAGCTGCTCGGAAAACTTGACCGTGATGGCGATGCCCACCACCGCCAGGAGTACCGCGAAGAAGAAGGCCAGGCACTGCCGCAACAGATAGGCGTCCAGGATGCCCAGGAACTGGGGGAAGGGTGCTGTCCCCCGCGCGGCAGGGTCGGAGTTGGCCCAGCGAAACTTGTCAGTGTGTTGCCGCGCCGCAGCGCGGGCACGCACGAGACCGGCGCGCACCGCAGCCACCAGCGGCGCGAGGGGGGATCGAGTGGAGGGAGCTGCCGAAGCGCGGCGGAGCAGCAGCAGTCCCAGGGCGGAGAGGGCCAGGTCGGCAAGCCATACACCCACGCCAACGGGCAGCTTGCCGGTACGGGCCAGGAGCGTGCCGTTGTTGAGGAGCACGTAGTACGCCAGCACCAGCATCACCGAGGCCGTGAGCCCGAACCCTCGGCCGCCCCGACGGTTGCGCAATCCCAGCGGGAACGCTACGAGGCAGAACGCGACGCTCGCCAGGGGGATGGCTACCCGCTTGTGCAGCTCCACCAAAGCATCGCGTCGTGCCAGGGGATCCCGCTCCGGGTCCCTCGCCCGGGCCAGAAGCGCCTGCCAGTTGCTGGCGCGCACGCCCAGGTCCCTCTGGACCGCAGCCCCCGCTGGCGGGGACAGGCGGATGCTCAGCTCTCGGTTGGAGGTGCGTTGCGCGGCCTCGGGGCGGGACGGCTTCAAGACGTAGGTGGCCGTGTCCGCCAGGTTGAGCCAGGTGGCACCATCGCGGGGATCCTCGGCCACCACGCCGGTCTCGGCGGTGATGAGTCGCTCCTCGGTGGGGCTGCTGAGATCGAAGAGCAGCACCCCGTTCCAGCGGCTGCCGTCCTTGTCCAGCTGCTCCACATAGAGGAGGTAGCCGGGAAAGCTCTCGGTGAAGGCGCGGGGCTCCACCGTTGCCGAAGCCCCCGACAACGCCACCCGCGCCGTCCGCTCCACGATACCGCGGTTGCCGATGGGCACCAGCACCACCGTCACCCACGCGTCCACCAGGGCCAGCGCGAGCGCCAGCACCAGCAGCGGGCGCAGGATCTGCCCCGGCCGCACCCCACAGGCCTGCAGTGCCACCACCTCCGAGTCGGCGGCCAGGCGCCCAGCCGTGGTGACCACCGCAAAGAGCAGCGCCATGGGCACGGTGAGTGCCAGCACGTGGGGCACCGCCAGGAGCAGAAGTGCCAGCACGTCCCCAGCCGCCACGTCCCGCGCCGTGAGC
>Ga0209162_1004100_pt1 | contig 11161 bp, 9 predicted proteins | sample YNPNPMetaG_FD_187121 | JGI IMG/M metagenome (GOLD analysis project Ga0209162, IMG submission 187121) | Anoxygenic and chlorotrophic microbial mat microbial communities from Yellowstone National Park, USA - YNP NP MetaG (SPAdes) (version 2) ...
CCTCGCAATGACATGATTGCCACGTCGGGCTTACGCCCTCCTCGCAATGACAAAGTGGGTAATGTCATTGCGAGCCCTCCACTCTGGTCATTGCGAGCCGGCGTTAGCCGGCGAAGCAATCTTACAATAGCGTAAGGTAGTCATTGCGAGGGCTTTAGCCCGAAGCAATCTTACAATAGCCCCGCTTGTCATTGCGAGCGAAGCGAAGCAATCTTACATTAGTATAACACCAATGTAAGATCGCCACGGCTTATAACGGCCTCGCGATGACGCGTCGAAACCGTCATTGCGAGGCGAAGCCAAGGCAATCCTATATTAATGTCTTCCCTCGATAAGCTCAGGAAATAGCGATAACTGTTGGCTACTGATTCTTGATTTATAAAAATTCGCGATGGTTTAATTTATGGTGTTTTCGAGATTAAAACCTCAACTTTTTCAGCACTAATTTTTACAGGAGAAATTTCTGGTGGATAATTAATATCGTCTTTTTCAATTTTTAAAGTTTGCCAACCGATTTTGGGCTCGGAGATGGTTAAATTAATTCTTAATTCTTGTGGGTTAACTAGTTTAAAATCGCTTTCCCGACCAGAAAAAGTCACCCTAACTTCAGTGGGCGAAAATTTAGAGATGATATAATCTTGAGGAAGATTTTTAAATTGGACTGGTACAATGAATTGTTTCTGGACAAAAGCGATCTGAGGAAAAAATAACCACCAAAAGAAAAACGATATCACTAATGAAAGCAAAAATAGTTTTAAATTTTTCTTTAATGTCTTCTTATAAAATTCTATTTTTTGTTCCGGAAACTTTTCTTCTAAAAATTGCTGAATTATTTTTTTCACCTCTGCAATATCATTATACGAAGTTAATTTTTTATTATAGGCAATAGAAACATTGCCCTTTTCTTGAGAGATGATCACCGCTAAAGCGTCCGAGACTTCGGCTAAGCCTAAACCGGCTCGGTGGCGAGTACCAAATTTTTTAACTGCCTCAATGTCTTCAGCCAATGGTAGATGAACGGCAAACTTTTTAATGATATTGTTTTCAATAATTATTGCTCCATCATGGCCGGGCGAGGACTCGTCAAAAATACTTAAAAGTAAAGGCAAAGAAATCTCGCCATTTAAAATCACACCACCTTCTAAATGTCGTTCTAATGGTTCTTGGCCAGGAAAGACAATCAAGGCGCCCAGGCGATGCTGAGTAAAATATTCTATAGCCTGAATGATAGTTTTTAAGGTTTGTTCAGTAATTGGCAAGGCAGCCCGTTTAAAACCAATGGCGCCAATTATGCTTAGGAACCGGCGTAGTTCTTTTTGAAAAATTACTACTAAAATTATTAAGAAAATACCCGCGAAAGGCTTAAAAACCGCTTTAGTTAAAGGAAGGTCTAAATTAATACTCGCCTCATATATTAAAAATAAAATTAAAATGCCTAAAATAATGAGCGTTGATCTTGTTTTTTTAATAAAAAGGAAAATAAGATAAATAAAAAAAGCGATAATTAAAATATCAAGCAGTTCCTTTAGAGAAATTCCTGAAAAAAACTCAGAAATATTAGCTAATTTATTTTGATAAAATTCTAACCACATAGGCATTTTCATTATCTTTACAATTCTCCGCGCAGACATCCGTCCTTGCTCGCTTCTGACAAAACATAGAAGCGAAAATTTGTGAAACACAACGCGAAATAATGCGAAACAACTTTACACATCCTTTGTTGTTTTTATTATATAATATAAAAAATTGTAAAATTAAACCAGATTTGATTTATGAAAAAATATGAAGTTTTAGAGCACCCGGCAGATCTTAAAATTAAAGTTTTTGGAAGGACAAAAGAAGAATTATTTTTGAATGCGCTTTTCGGTATGCAAGATTGCTTGAGGCCAGAATCAAAAAAATCAGAAGAAAAAACGGGAAGAAAAATCAAAACAAAATCTCCCGATTTACCGACTCTTTTGGTTGATTTTTTAAGTGAAATTTTATATTTGTCGCAAGTTAATAAAGAAATTTATAATGAGGTAAAATTTTTAAAATTTTCAGATACCGAAATTGAGGCACAAATTTTTGGTCAAAAAGTAGAAAGATTTAACGAAGATATCAAGGCAGTTACCTATCATCAACTTGATATTTACCAAAGAAAAGACGGCATCTGGGAAGTAATAATTTTGTTTGATATTTAATAACTATATGATTGCTAAATCCGATTTAAATAAAATTAATGATTATCTTTGGGAGATACCAAAATCTTTTCGTGCCGGTATGCAGGTGCCGGCAAGAATTTATGTTTCAGAAAAGATGTTAACTGATGTTTTTCGAGATAAATCTTTAGAACAACTTATTAATACCGCTACCTTGCCGGGAATTGTAAAATACGCCATCGCGATGCCTGACGCTCACGAAGGTTATGGGTTTTGCCTTTTTCCTCAAACCAAAATATTATCTAATTTTGGTTATTGTCTACCTATAAAGGATTTTGAGAAAATCTGGAAAAATCAAACTCTTAAGACAATTAACTTAGAATCAAAAATTCCAGAAGAAACCAAAATTAAAAAGTTTTTGAAATTAAAACCAAAAAATAAAGTATTAAAGATTGTTACCAAAACTGGGAGGGAGATTATTGCTACAGAAGATCACCCATTTTATACTCCTCAAGGAATGGTTGAATTAAAAAAATTAAATTGTGGGGATAAGATTGCAGTTTTCCCTTTCGAAGGTGTACCTTATAAAAAACCCTCTGATGAAATAATTATTTCTGAAGATGATATTAAAAAAACTCTTTTAAAATTGGGCAGAAAACCAGGAGAAGTTGGATTTGAACAGAATTTAAGAGCTTTGAAAAAGAGAAGCCTTTTGCCTTTAACTTATAATCATCCTAAACTCCCTTATTTATTAAAAATAATGGGGTTTGTTTTTGGTGATGGAACGATGAATTTTATTGGAAAGAAACATGATGGGATTATTAGTTTTTCTGGCAAAAAAAATGATTTAGAGAAAATTAGGGAAGATATAAAAGAAATCGGGTATACTCCTTCATCTATTTATAGATACGATATTAAAAATGTTTATGAAAATTATTGGTTTTATGTCAATGCTAGTAGTTTATTGATGCTTCTAAAAGCTTTAGGTCAGCCTATTGGTAAAAAGGCATTTCAAGAATATAGGGTTCCAAAATGGATTTTTAAAGCTCCTTTGTGGCAAAAGAGATTATTTTTAGCTAGTTTTTTTGGTGCTGAATTGAGAAAACCCCATAGAAGAAAAAGTAGGAAAACAATGTTTAATTGTCCGGTATTAACAATGAGGAAAGCCGAGAATTTAATTTCCAATGGAAAACTTTTCCTCAATGAGATTTCAAAACTTCTTAAAGAATTTGGAGTAAAGACAATTTACATTAATCAAAGAAGAAAACATATTAACAAAAAAGGAGAAGTTACCCAGGAATTAGAATTAGTTTTTTCTTCAGAGATAGAGAGTTTAATTAATCTTTGGTCCAAGATTGGTTTTGAATATAATCGGAAACGTAGTTTTATGGCCAATGTTGCCACTCAATATCTTAAATATAAAAAGAAAATATTAGATGAAAAAAGAAAAGCTATTGAGATAACTATTCCAAATTTATTGGCAACTGGTTTAAGTTATCGAAAAATAGCTCAAAAAATTTCTACCACCAATCCTTTAACTAAAAGATTTATTACCGATATCTGTTGGAAACTTAATAAAGGGTTTAAGAAAATTTCTCCTCAAGTTCCGGCAGGTTTCCCTTCTTTTAAGGATTACTTTAAAAAAATAACAGAAAATCTAGGGGAGGGCGGAATAGTTTGGGATGAAATTGAAGAAATAAAAGAGGTTCCTTATAAAGATTATGTTTATGATTTTACTGTAAATCATCCTGGTCACAACTTTATTGCCAATAACTTCCTGGTTTCAAATTGTATCGGCGGCGTAGCCGCCACCAAATTTCCAGACGGAGTAATTTCTCCTGGCGGAGTAGGCTACGACCAAAATTGCGGCGTCAGATTGTTAATCTCGCATTATACAGAGAAAGAAATTAAATCCCATTTAGAAAAATTAGCCACGGAAATTCAAAAAGAAGTCCCTTCGGGCCTAGGGAGGGGAAGACAAATAAAACTTTCAATAGCCGAAATCGACAAAATTTTAGAAGGTGGTATTCCTTATTTGGTCAATCGAGGCTATGGCGAAAAAGAAGATATTGAAAATTGCGAACATCAAGGGAGAATGGAAATGGCTGACCCCTCCTGCGTTTCGGAAATGGCTAAGAATCGAGGGAGAGATCAAGTGGGAACTTTGGGGAGCGGCAATCATTTTTTAGAAATTCAAAAAGTGACTGAGATTTTTGATGAGGAAATTGCTAAAGCCTTTGGTTTATTTAAAGATCAGGTAGTGGTGATGATTCATACTGGTTCGCGTGGTTTAGGTCATCAAAATTGTACTGATTATTTAAGAATTGTCATTCCTGCTTATCCAAAATATGGAATAAAACTGCCAGATAAAGAGCTGGCTTGTGTTCCTTTTAATTCGCCCGAAGGTCAAAGATTTTTCAAGGCAATGTCCGCGGCTTGTAATTTTGCTTGGGCAAATCGGCATATGATAATGCATTATGTAAGGCAGGCTTGGAAATCAGTTTTAGGTGAAAAAGCAAATTTAAAATTGCTTTATGATGTAGCTCATAATATTGCCAAGATTGAGGGATATGAAGTTGATGGTGAAAAGATGAAATTAATAGTTCACCGCAAAGGAGCGACGCGGGCTTTTCCGGCTGGTCATCCGGAAATTCCAGAAAAATATCGTGTGGTTGGCCAACCAGTAATTATTCCGGGTTCAATGGGCACAGCCTCGTATGTTTTAGTCGGCACAGAAAAATCAAAAGAAGCTTGGTACACAGTTTGTCACGGTGCGGGCAGAACAATGTCGCGGCATGCCGCTACCCGTGCTTTATCTGGTCAGGAAGTGGTAAGGAATTTGGAGTCTCGAGGCATTATTGTTAAATGTTATTCAATGAAAGGTATTGCCGAAGAAGCGCCAATGGCTTATAAAAATATAGATGAGGTGGTCGAGGTAGTACATTTTGCCGGTTTGTCCAAAAAAGTGGCCAAATTAGTACCTTTGGCAGTGATAAAAGGAGAATAAATGAAAATTTTCAATTTTTCTCCCTTCGGGAAATCTCCCGTAGGGAGACAATTTCCAATGAATTTTCAATTAGAAATTTTAAAGATCAATAACCTGCAATGGCTAAAAAGAACTTGCCCAAAAGTGTACGCAAATATATTCGTCAAGAGAAAGCGAGAATTCGTCGGGAAGTTTTAAATTTGGAAGAACAAAAAAGGTTAATCCAAGAACTTTACGAAAAATTCTTTAAAAAATATGAAAACAAAAGAAATCTTTAACTTAGCCATTGAAATGGGAATGGAGGCTGATTTTAGAGGAAGAGAAGGCGTAATGAAGGTTTTAGAAAGAAAAAAGAAAAAATATGGAAACCTTTTTCCAAAAGAAAAGGAGATTTTTGATTTGGAAGCATTGGAAAATCCATATTTAGATTCGAGAATTTATAATCTGGCAGAAGATAAAGAAATTAAAAAAATTTTAACGGGAATTCATATCGAAGCCGAAGAAGTTTTATTGGCAAAAGAATTAAAAGATATTGATTTAATTATTGCCCACCATCCTTTGGGAAAAGGATTGGCCAACTTAGCCGACGTAATGGAGTTGCAATGCGATGTTTTAAATTATTATGGCGTGCCGATAAATGTGGCTGAAGGATTAATGAAAGAAAGAGTGGAGGAGGTGGCGCGGGGCATTCATGCTTTAATTCACCAAAAAACCGTTGATGTCGCTCGACTTTTAAATATGAATTTAATAAACGTTCATACGCCAGCCGATAATTTAGTAGCAAAATTCTTAAAAGATTTAATTGACAAAGAAAAACCAGAGAGAGTGGAAGATTTATTTAATTTACTTTTGGAAGTCCCCGAATATAAAGAAGCGGCAAAGATTGGCGCGGGACCGAAAATCACAGTTGGCTCTCCTGAAAATCGTTGTGGAAAAATTGCCTTAGTAGAAATTACTGGCGGAACAGAAGGATCGCCAAAGCTTTACGAAAAAATGGCTATTGCCGGAATTGGGACAATAGTTTCAATGCATCAATCAGAGGAGCATTGGAAAATGGCAAAAGAAGCCCATTTAAATGTCATCGTGGCTGGTCATTGCCCTTCTGATTCTTTAGGGATGAATCTCTTTTTGGACGAATTAGAAAAAAGAGGAATTGAAATTATTGCTTGTAGCGGATTAATTCGGGTTTCACGAAATAAATGATTTAATGATTTAAAATTTACAAAGAACAGTTCTTTATAAATTTACGTGATATTTAAGAACAACTATTAATAACCAAATTAGGTCGAAACTAATTAAAAATTGACTTAATTTTTATTAAAGTTATATCTAAAATATCACCAAAAAGAAGAAGGTTTGAAATTAAAAAGAAACAAAAAAGAAGAAAAAAGATTAGAAAATTACAACAAAAATATCTACTGGCTAAAACTAAAGAAGAAAAAGAGAAAATTTTAGAAAAAATTAAAACCCCCTCACCTCATTATCCGTTTGAGGAAATTTTGAAATTTAAAGAGGCTAAAAAATAAGCCGCTAAAGGCTAAAAATAAAGTGAAAGAGGCCTATTTATACAAAAAACTAAAAACAAAACAGTGTGCCCCGCATCGAGCCGAAGGCTCTGGTGCGTGGGTTCAATGCACAAACTGCGCCCATTATTGCTTAATTGAAAATACTCAGCGGGGAATTTGCGGTGTAAGAGAAAATAAAGACGGCAAGCTTTATTCTTTGGTTTATGGCAAAGCAGTAGCTGTTAATATTGACCCGATTGAGAAAAAACCTTTTTTTCACTTTTTGCCGGGCAGCTATTCATTATCAATGGCCACGGTGGGCTGTAATTTTTCTTGTCTTTACTGCCAAAATTACGATATTTCTCAAGACCCTAAGCCCAATAAACCAATCTCTTTTTTTTATAATTTATCGCCTCAAGAGATTGTAGAAATAGCTTTAAAAAACAAAACGCCGTCTATTTCCTATACCTACACTGAACCGACAATTTTTTTAGAATATGCCTTAGATACAATGAAATTAGCCAAAAAAGCCGGGTTGAAAAATAACTGGGTGACTAATGGCTTTATGTCAAAAGAGGCATTAGACTTAGTCGCGCCTTATTTAGATGCAGCCAATGTTGATTTAAAGGGATTTAGTGAAAAATTTTATCAAGAAGTTTGTGGTGCTCGTTTGCGGCCGGTTTTAGAAACTTTAAAAAGAATGAAAACCATTCGACGTCGCTCAAGGCAGGGAAAAATCTGGGTGGAAGTGACAACTTTAGTGATCCCGACCTTAAACGATGATGAAAAAACTTTCAAAGATATTGCCAATTTTATTAAAAATGAATTAGGAGAAGAAACTCCTTGGCATATTTCTCAGTTTTGCGGAGCCATTTCTTGGAAATTACAGCATATTCCCGACACGCCAATAGAAACTTTAGAAAAAGCTTATCAAATCGGTAAAGAAGCCGGTTTAAAATATGTTTATACCGGCAATGTCCCTGGCCATCGTGGCGAAGACACATTTTGTCCTCAGTGCGGCACTTTATGTATTGATAGAACAAATTATATCGTCCACCGCTACGACAAAGATGGCAAATGTCCCAAATGTGGCGAAGATTTAGATTTAATTTTATGATTAATTTCGCGGCAATTTCGCCTCACGCGTCAATTTTATTGCTGAATGTCGGCAGCGAAGAGGATAGGAAAAAAAGTTAAAAAGACGATTGAAAGCTTGGAATTTTTGGCCGGGAAATTGGCAGAAATGAATCCTGATAAAATAAAATCATCATTTCTTCTCCTCATCCGGATTGGGGGCTTGAGGTGCCATTATATTTTCTTGTCAAGGATTTGCATGCGAATAGCGCGCCTTCGCACTTGCTACGCTCGTACTCCGGCAATGCGAACGCGCCCATGCGAATAGAGAAAATTTTAATTGGTTTGGAGTCACCAAAATTTTATTTTGAAAAAGGAAAAGAAATCTATATGTCAAATGTCAAAGGTCAAATGCCAAAGGTTGCTTTGATCGCCAGCAGCGACTTACCCCACTGCTTGAGGGTTGATGGTCCTTATGGTTTTCATCCTGATGGCCCAAAATTTGACAAGGCCCTAATCGATGTCCTAAAGAAAAAGATATTGAAACAATTCTAAAATTAGACGAATTATATCCTGAAGCCGCTGAATGCGGCCTAAGGTCGTTCTGCTTTCTTTTAGGAATTTTAGAAGTCTCAGTCCTTGATTGGCAACCAGAGATACTTTCTTGTGAAGGGCCTTTCGGCGTCGGTTATTTAGTGGCGAATTTCAAATTCAAACAAAATTAAATATTCTAACATTCTATAGAATGTTAGAATATTAAAGTCTTATCGCTGGCCGAAAATGAAAAAGAGTATTAGTCACAAAAAGCCATAAATTGGTTAGGAAAGAAATTAGATTATGAAAATTGCTATTATTTCCGATACTCATGATAATTTAGTAAACCTAAAAAAGGCGATTTCTTTTATCAATAAAGAGAGAATTAAAATTTTGATTCATTGTGGAGATATTTTTAAGCCAGAAACTTTGAAAAAGGGCTTAAAAGGATATCAAGGAAAAACTTATCTTATATTTAGTAAGACTGACGCCAGTTTTTCCAAGTTTCCTGAAGATTCTTTTAAGAATTTGCCGCGGCTGAAGGTTTATGAAGAATTTGGTGAAATAAAAATCAACAAAAGAAAAATTGCCTTTTGCCATTTTCCTGAAATTGCCAAGGAATTAGCCAGAAGCCAAAAACATGATTTAGTATTTTATGGACATACCCACAAGCCCTGGGAAGAAAAAATCGGCAAAACAAGATTGGTAAATCCAGGAAACCTGGCGGGCATATTTTATATACCCACCTTCGCTATTTATGATACCAAAACAGATAAATTAGAATTAAAAATTTTGGAAAAACTACGACTTTAAAAGAATTAGCAAAATTGAGTGTTGAAACTTATATCAAAGAGAGAAAAATTATTTCTCCACCTCCTGATTTGCCAAAAGAATTTTTGGAAAGGCGAGCCGGAACTTTTATAACAATTGAACGGTTCGACAAGTTCACCGCAAGGAAAAATAGCGAGCTGAAGGGTTGTATTGGCACTTATTTGCCGACCCGTAAAAATATTGCCGAAGAAATTATTTATAATGCCATTGCCGCCGCCACTGAAGATTACCGATTTGGGCCAATTCAAAAAGAAGAATTGTCTCAGCTTTCCTATACGGTTTATATTTTAAGCGAACCAGAATTGATAAAAGATATTAATGAATTAGATCCCCAAAAATATGGAATCATTGTCAAAACTGCGCCAATCAGTTATCCTAATGGTACTGATGTAGTTTCCAATGGCCATTTTGTAGCAAAAACTGGATTACTGCTTCCAGACTTAGCCAGACTTAGAAGGAGTTGATACTATTGAAAAACAGATTTTTATCGCCTGCCAAAAAGGAGGCATTGATTTACAAAAAGGAAAAATTATTATTTATAGATTTACTGTTGAAAAATATTAATAAAACATGAAACAAATTTATTTAGATTACGCGGCCACCACTTATATTGATCCGAAGGTGCTTCAGAAAATGAAGCCATATTTAACCACTGCTTATGGTAATGCCTCTTCTTTGTATTCATTGGGTCGTCAAGCCAAAACAGCAATTGAAAAAGCAAGAGAAGAGGTAGCGAAAATTTTAGGCGTCTCTTCCCAGGAGATTATTTTTACTGGCTCAGGTACAGAGTCAGACAATATGGCAATTTTTGGTATTGCTAGATCTTATCAAAATTTTGGCAATCATATTATTGTCTCTAAAATTGAACACAAAGCAGTTTTAGAATCAGCCAAAAAATTAGAAAAAGAGGGTTTTAAGGTCACTTATTTAAATGTTGATTCAAATGGTATTGTAAAAATTAACGAACTCAAGAAAGCATTAAATCAAAAAACAATTTTGGTTTCTATTATGTACGCCAACAATGAAATCGGCACTATTCAACCCATCAAAGAAGTTTCCAGAATAATTTATGAATTCAAAAAGAGAAATTTTTCTTCTCCGAAACCTGCGCAGGCGAGCGGGCATGGTGTCCTGAGCGAAGCGAAGGACGAGCGAGCCGAGGAACAAGCGAGCTCGCCTCGCTGGGGCGAGCGAAGCGGGTTGAGGGAAGAAAAATTTCTCTTTTCACCGCCGGTTTTTCACACCGATGCTTGTCAGGCAGCCGGCGCTCTTTCTTTAAAAATTAAAGATTTAGGAGTGGACCTTTTAACCTTAAATGGTTCAAAGATTTATGGGCCAAAAGGTGTAGGTTGTCTTTATGTTAATAAAAATTACAAAATTGAGCCCTTAATTGTTGGCGGTTCTCAAGAAATGGGTTTAAGAGCCGGCACAGAAAATACTGCCTTAATTGTCGGTTTTGCTGAAGCTTTAAAATTAGTCGAAAAACTAAGAAAGAAAGAAAGTCAAAGATTACGAAGTTTACGTGATTATTTTATTAAAAATGTTTTAAAAACTATTCCTCATTGTCGGTTGAACGGCCATTTTCAAAAACGGTTGCCTAATAATATCAATTTTTCTTTTGCTGGCATTGAAGGCGAATCTTTGGTTTTAAAACTTGATCAATATGGAATTTCTACTTCTACTGGTTCAGCCTGCACCTCTACAGATTTAAAACCCTCTCATGTTTTAATGGCTTTGGGCTTAAAAGAAGAATTAGCGCATGGCTCTTTACGTTTAACCTTAGGCAGAAAAACCACAAAAAAAGATTTAGATTATGTTTTAAAAATTTTACCAAAAATTGTTAATGATTTAAGAAAGATATCAGTGATTAATTTATGAAAAAAAATAAACAAGCAGACATCAAAAAAGGTGGTCAGGCATGGCTTTATAATGAAATTGTTAAAGATCATTTTTTAAATCCGCGCAATGTTTTGTTGGATAATCCTAAAAAAGGAGAATTTGATGGGGAAGGAATAGCCGGTAACCCGATGTGCGGCGACCAAATGAAACTTTGGATTAAGGTTGATCCTAAAACGCAAAAGATTAAAGAT
>Ga0209162_1004101_pt1 | contig 11159 bp, 9 predicted proteins | sample YNPNPMetaG_FD_187121 | JGI IMG/M metagenome (GOLD analysis project Ga0209162, IMG submission 187121) | Anoxygenic and chlorotrophic microbial mat microbial communities from Yellowstone National Park, USA - YNP NP MetaG (SPAdes) (version 2) ...
CCCGAGAGCGAGACCCTTCGGGTTTCCCAAACCCGAAGGGTCTGGGACCTCGTTTCAGTCCCCCGAGAGCGAGACCCTTCGGGTTTCCCAAACCCGAAGGGTCTGGGACCTCGTTTCAGTCCCCCGAGAGCGAGACCCTTCGGGTTTCCCAAACCCGAAGGGTCTGGGACCTCGTTTCAGTCCCCCGAAGGGGATTCAGGTCATTGCTACCCCCCTATTTCCGCCTCTTTTCACCTCCAAAATGAACGTTTTTGTTCCGGGAAGGCCAGTTTTGGGCCTCCCGGCGCGATTTTTGACCCCGGCGGAGCCATTTTGGCGAAAACGAGCATCTCCACATCCCTCCAAAAGCGGGGGGATGCTCGGTTTTTTCGCCTCCGCGACCACCGCCGGTGGCACTGCGTCTGTCAAGACCCCCTAGCGGTAGTGGCCCGCCGGCCTCATTTTTCGAGCATCGCCAAAACCGTTCTCACCCCCCGTGATCCTCGTTTCCACCGTGGATTGCCTCGATGTCGCATTTGGAAAAAAGTTGTCGCCAGACCCGAAGGGTTTTCAAAACCCTTCGGGTCTGGTCGGTCAAGATAGTTCCTGGCGCACGCCCTTCATGCTCAGGCTGATCCGCCAGTCGTCGTCGCGCTGCTCCACGGCCAACACCCGCACTCGCACCCGCTGGCCCTCCTGCACCACGTCTCGGACGTCGCGCACATAGCTGTCGGTCAGCTTGGAGATGTGCACCAGACCATCGCGCCGCACGCCAATGTCTACAAATGCGCCAAAGGGAGCAATCCGACTCACCACGCCCGCCAGCTCCATCCCCGCCCGCAGGTTTTCCGGGCGTGAGGCGGCCGCCGGCTCGGCCGGCGGTTCCGCCGGGCGTGGAGCGGCTGGTCCGGGGCTTGGCGGACGTGGGACGGCCGCCGGCTCGGCTGGCCTGGCCGCCCTGGCCCACTCGTCGAACCCGGCCAGGTGCACCCGCACCCAACCCAGGGGCTGGCCCGCAGGCAACGGGCTGTCGCCCGATAAGGCGGCTTCCTTGCGGGTGCCCGGGAAGGGATCGTCCGGGCTCCAGCGGGCCTTTTGCTGCCCCCGCCGTGGTCCTTCGGCCAGCCCATATTGCTTTACGATGTGGGCGAACCCCGCGGGGTCCGCCCGGAGCCGGCTGCCCAGCGTCTTGCTGTCCCAGCCGGCCCCCCAGCCGAGTTGCAGCAGGAACTCGTCTGGCGCCAGGCTGCCCAGCTCAGCCGCCAGGTCCTGGTAGAAGCGCAGCGTCTCCGGCGCCCCGCCCAGGACCTGGTAGTATGCGATCTCGTCCGCGATCCGCTGGCCGGCGTGGTCTCGTCCCGCCTGGGCCAGCCCTTTGAGCCACTTTTCCCGATCCTGAAGCCTCAATCGGGCCGCTCGTCTGGTGAAGAGGGCCTCGTCTATCCCAATCTCGGCGTCAAAGACGGTACCCACCGTCAGGGCCTCCACGTGGATGGGCGGCCCCTCTTGCGCCGCCAGGGATTCCGAGACCAACTCCACTGTGGCCAGCCCCAGCCGGTCCGGGTTCACCGGCCGGCTGTCGCTCACCTGCAAGGCCCGCAGGAGGTCATAGTTCGCCGTCTTGACCTTCCGCCCGCGCTTATCCAGGGGCGCGCCGGGGGCGAAGAGGTCCTCTTCCAGGGGCCGGGCAGCGTACTTGCGCCTTTCGCCCAGTTGGCCCAACCGTACCGGCTCCTGGACGTGCGCCCAGGCCAGGATCGTGCGCAGCGCGCCCTTCAGGCTCGAGCCGGGCAGGTAGGGCCGGCCATACACGTCCTTGATCTGCTCGAGCAATTCGCCGCGCTTTTCCTGGGTCGCGGTGCGGCCGGCCAGCCGATAGCGGAACAGGCCGGGGGTCTGGAAGTGCTCGTCGCGCAGCCAGCCGGCCTGCTGCCACTGGTATAGCGTCATCCCCGCCAGCCGTCCGGCCGCCTCGGCCAGGTCCTTCAACCCGTGAGCCGCCTCGTCCAGGATCGTCCGCAGCAGCGCCCCCTGGTTCGCCACCCACAGATAACCCTGGTGCTCGATAAAGTCAAAGCCTTCCCGCAGTCGCTCCCCGCTGCCGATGTGCAGCGGCGACAGAGTAGTCACCGTGACCGGGAAACCGGGTGGGTCAGCCATCGCCCTGCTCCTTTCCGCCGGCAACCCGGCCGCGCACGGAGAACGCCAGGCCGTAGCGCCACACGTCGTGGGGGACGTTGCGGGCCGGGGTCGGGTCCAGCGGTTTGACGTCGGCCAGCGCCCCCTGAGGAGCCTGCCGCAGGGTCGCGCCCTCGGCCAGCATCCGCACGCCGCGCCGGCGCAGGTTCAGCCCATCCGGCGAGCCGATCCAGCCGCGCCGGTTCAGCAGCCCGTAGCTCGCCCCCTCCAGCACCCCGGCGCGCACCTCCGCCTCCGTCGGCCAGTACAGGGAGAGGACGACGTAGGCGTTGGTCTCCTCCAGCGGCGGCTCGGCCAGGGGGAAGGCCCCGGTCACTTCCAGCTCGAACTGGCCGTGTCCGCTGCTCCGCTCGCCGCCCACGCCCGCGTCGCCCAAGGCCCGCAGCGCCCGCTCCAGCCGGGGCCGCCAGGCCGGGTCCTGGTATTCGGCCAGGAAGAACAGCCCGCACCCCGGCGCAAAGCGCACCCGCCCCACGGCGTAGACCTGGGAGCGGTTGGTGGCCCGGTCCACCGTGACCCGGGGCGCGGTCTCCTCGGCCCAGAGGCGCACGTCCCCGGTCCACGGGTCGGCCAGGCGGTGCAGCCGGGCGGCCTCGGCGGGCGTGACCCAGACCTGGCCCCCCTGCACGAGCACCCCCGGGCGCAGCCGGCGCTGGCCGGGCCGGGCCGGGTCCTCCTCCGTCAGGTAGTGGGCCACCGACTGCCCGGCCAGCAAGGCCTCGAAGATGGGCTGGGACACCAGGTGGATTTTCTTCAACGCCTTGCCCAGTTTCGGGTCGCCGATCTCGTCCAGTCCGGGGGGCTGCAGCATGGGACGGGGAAAGAGATGCACATCGCTGGCGTAGGGAAAGGCCGAAGACAGGCGCAGGGGCGCTGGCCCGCCCTCCAGCCGCCCATTGACCAGGCGGGGGAACCGGGCCAGGAACGCCTCCAGGTCTTCTCCCAGCTCGCGCAGGGTGAGGCACAGGGCCGAGAAGAGCGTGTCGGCGTGGAGCACCACCGAGGTCTCTTCGATCCCCACGCCGCGCTCGCCGACGTGGAACGGGCTGCGGGCGGCCATGCGATAGCAAGCCCGCTCAGCCATGCGGCGCCTCCTTCTGCGGGACCCTGATCTCCTCCTGAACCATGCTCTTGACCGCAGCCATCTGGCCCAGGAGATCGTCCAGGTCCCTGGCCACCACCTGACGGAGGGTGGGGGCCAGTTCCATGTATTTGTCTACTGGCTTGGCGACGACCGTCAGCTCCTCGAACCGGATCCGGCCGCTGCCCCGGCTGCCGGCACCGCCCAGGTAATCGTCTTCCAGCAGGCGCATGGCCTCGATGAGCTTGGGCAGCAGCCGCAGGTCCTCCGGGCCGTAGATGCTGAAGATCATCTCGAAGGGGCCAAAGACCGTGTCGGCCGGCACTCGCTCCAGGGGGCGCGGGTTGGCGGCCGAGGTCACCCGGTCAATAGCGGCCTCATACTTGATCTCGGTGAAGGGCAGATCCGTGTCGGCGTCTCGCAGTTGGTCCTTGCTGTTCTGCGTCAGGAACACGTCACGCACCACCAGGCGTGTCGGCGCCGAGGATTCCTGCTGGCCGGGCACGCCGTAGATGCGGCAGACGGGGCACCGCTCGTAATCGGTCGCGGTCTTGCAGATGTGGATGGTCACGTCCCGGCCGATGTTGAAGTTCTGGACGGCCGTCGGCTCGCGTTTTTCCGCCAGGGAGCGCAGCTTGCCCTTGAGGGACGAGCCGGGGATGTAGGGCGCATTGCTCAGAGGGTCACGCATCACCGCGTTATCCACCCCGCCGATAGTCACGCCCTCTTTGCTTTTCCCGATGTGCAGGCCGGTGACGGCCCGGATGTAGCCGCTGATCAGCACGCGGCCATACAGATGGACCTCTTTTGGCTTCGCCATCATGCACCTCCCTTTTCCGGTCCCGCGACGTAGTAGGCCACGGTGGCCTCGAAGAATTGGACTAACCGTTGCAGTTTCTTGCGGTCTTTGCCCACGGCCTGGATGCCGTCCTGGATCGCCTTCGCCAGCGGCTTCAGGCCCTCGTGTCGTTCCGCCTGGTAGGCCAGGCGCGGCCCGAACAGCACCAACTCCCGGTAGGCGTCGTCCTGCGCCTGGATCTCGTCGGGTGTCTTGGGGCGTCGCGGCCAGCTCATCTCGATCTGGCGCAGGGTGCCAAACAGCCGCCGGACCTGGGTCTTGGTGGCCTCGTCCCCCCGCAAACGACCGGCCAGCGTCCTGGCCTCGCGTACCAAAGCCTCGGGGTTATCGTGTTTGACCACCGTCTCGATGGGGGATTCCTTTTGCACGGTCATGTTTCCTTCTCCTCTCTGGTCAACAGTTCGGCCCAGCGGGCAGCCAGGCCCACGTAACGGATGGATAATGGCGATGTGGCGCCCACCTGGAGGGCGCGCACCTCTTGCGCAGTCTTTTCGTCCCCGGCGCGGCTGATACGCTCGGCCAGGCGGGTCAGGGCATAAGATTCTTGCCACATCCACGGCCCGTAGTACACCTGGTATTGCGGCTCAGCGGGGATCGGTTGCCCTTGCTCAAGCCGGGCCTGGTTCTGTTGCTGGACCTGCTCCTCATAGCGGGCGTAGAGGTTCAGCAACGTCTGGATCAGGGCGGCGGGCGCTTTCCCGGAGGCGACCAGGTTGGCGATGGTCTGTGCCCGGGGATATACCTCCTGGAGCCACTCATCCCACTTGACCGGCAGCCCCAGGAAACTGATGGCGTCTTTGCGGACCCCGTGGCGCGTGTAGCCCTTGGCCTGGTCCTCGGCCCGGCCGGCCCGTTCGGCGGCCTGGTACAGGGGGAACTTGCGGCCTTCCAGGGTGATCCCGGCCGAGATGTGCAGCGCCGGGTTGCCGCCCGTGTAACGCTCGAACTCGGCCCGTATCTGCGCAGCCAGCTCCGGCAGCAGGTCCCACGAGCCGACGACGAACAGGTCATCGCCCCCGGCGTAGATGACGTACAGGCGGTCGCCCCGGTCCTCGCCCGACGCGGTGGTCCGGTAGAGCTGGTTCACCTGGGCGCAGATGGCGCCCAGCCGGCCAGCGAAGAAGCGGTCCAGGGCCTCGCTCAGGGCCGAGGTGGCGGCCAGGGTACGCGGCCGCAGGCCCTGCACCATGATCTGCCCCAGGTCGTCCACGTCCATGCGCAGCACGCCCACTCGCGGCACGCCCCGGGCCGCGTCGGCCATCTGGCTGAAGGTGCGGATACCGCCCCGGTCAGGCTCCTCCTCGTCCGGCTCTTGGCCCGACTCTTGCTTCTTCCGCCGCTCCACGCCGGCCTGGGTCACCCGGGGCGTGACGTTGGCGAGGAAACGGAAGCCGTGGGCATAATCGGCCAGAAAGTCTAGATCATTGACCGTATAGAGATAGCTTCCAGCGGGCGGATTCAGCGTTCTCAGGGGGCCGTAGTCATACCACACCTGGCTCACCTGCCAGAGAGCATCCTGCCAGGGCGACCCGTCGCCCTGTGGTCGCTGCAGCCCGATGGTCAGCAGCCCCTCCTGCCCGATCTGTCCGGCCAGCCGCTGGAAACCGTCGCAGGGACGGCACCGCCGGGCCTGCTCCTCCGGGGGCCGGTCGGCCTCTTCTTCCAGCGGCACGCCCTCGTTCTGGCCCAGGGGCCGTTGGCAGACCACGCAGTACCGGTTTCCGGGCCGGCCCTGGGGGCCAAAGAGGTCCGACCAGCGTTCCCGGGCCACGGCGCTGAACCGTTGCCGCTTGCCGGCGGCAATCCGGCCCTTCAGTTCCTTAGACACCGGATCGGCGAACTCGTGGCTGCCCACCTGGCTCTGCAACAGGGGGACCCAGGCCAAACAGAGCGCCAGGTCCCCCTCGAATACGTCCAGGAGGGCGTGTTCTACCTGCTTGCGCAGATCGGTCAGCCGCTTCTGAACAGTTTGCCCGCCCACCTCTGCGCTGGCCGCCGGCCCCAGCAGCATAAAGTTGCCGCCGGCGGCATAGACCACGTTCGCCGGGCCGAGGTCCAATTCAGCCAGGATGCGCCGGATCACGGCGTCGCCCAGCAGTTGGACGAACAAGCTCCGCCCGCGCAGGCCCTTGGCCGCCCCACGGCTGGTGATGGTGTAGACGAAATCCTGGATGCCCGGAATGTCGCCGCCGATGAGGGTGAACGCGGCGGCCGGTCCGCCGGCCCACTCTGCGCCCGAGGCCAGGGCCAGCGCCGCCACTGCCTTCCACTGCTCGAACAGCGACACCCCTGGCTCGCCATGGGTGCACGGCAGCGCCCCGGCCCATTTGCGATACAAGTGGTAGAAACCCTCGAAGAGCGCGTCCCAGTCTGGGCCGAGCCGGTCCTGCAGTTGTCGGTATTCCCCGGCCAGGCCCGCCCACAACGCGCCCCGATCGGATTGCGCCTGGGCCTCTGCCAGGGGCGCCGGAAACAGCGCCTCTCCCTCGATTGCCAACGGCCGAGCCGCATAGTAGACCGTTGGCGGCGGTTTCCCCGCCGAGAGAACGACCCGCGAGAAGATGGAAGATAGGGCTGTTTCTCTCGGCCTTTTCTGTCCCAGCAGGGACTCGTAGACTTTCCAATTCACCTCGGGGACCTCGCCCGGCGCTGTCGTCAGCTCTCGGGCGTTCTGTCCCGTCACCTCGGCCAGCCGGGCCAACCCGTAGGCGATCAAGGCTTGCTTCACAAAGTCTACCTCCTTTCCATGTTCCAGGCCCTGCAGGTTTCCCCAACCCGCAGGGCCTGGGCAGTGCCAGTAAAGACCCTTCGGGTTTGGAAAACCCGAAGGGTCTCCGCCCCAGACCATTCTACAACGCCCCACGCCGTTCGTCAAGTACGAAAAAGACCCTTCGGGTTTGGAAAACCCGAAGGGTCTTGGGCCGAGACCGCACGTTCAAACCCAACCTTTTTCGGGGTAGCGGTGTATAATATAGCAGAAACCGCGTCAGACGAGGGATTCGATGGAGCTGATCCAACGCTGCCAGGCCGGCGACGCGGAGGCGTTCGCCACTCTCTTCCACCAGTACCAGCGTCTGGTCTACCAGACCGCCTATCTGCTGCTGGGCGACGCTCAGGCCGCCGAGGATGCCCTGCAAGAGGTATTCGTCAAGGTGCATCGTTCCCTGGCGACCTTTGACCCGGCAAAGGGCGCCTTCACCACCTGGCTGCGGCGGATCACGGTCAACCATTGTTTGAACGTGCGCCGGCGGCGAGCGATCTGGCCGCTCTCCCCGCCCGATCGCTCCGTGCTCGTTGAGGATCGCCCCTCGTTCCTGCCCGAAGAGCTGGCGCTGAGCCGCGAGCAGGCCGCCGCCGTGTGGCAGGCCGTGCAACGGCTCAGCCCAAAGCTGCGCGTGGTGGTGATCCTGCGCTATTATGAGGAATTACCCTACCAGGAGATCGCCCAGGTGTTGGACGTACCCCTGGGCACAGTGAAATGGCGACTCCATGAGGCATTGCAAGTCCTGCGAGCAGAGTTGGAAAGCGAAGCCTTGCGCAAGGAGCGGGAGAAACCGGCCGGGGTGCGCGCCCCTGGTCGGCCAAGGACGGAACCATAGGAGGTGGTCTCATGAAATGCCAAAACGTGGAACGGATGTTGACAAGTTATCTGGATGGTGAGGTCTCGGCCACGGAGCGGGCCGAGATGGAGGCGCACCTGGCTGGCTGCCCGGCCTGTGCCGGGGAGTTGGCCGACCGGCGAGCGATCCAGCGTCAGGTGGGGTCCACCCTGCGCGCTGTGGCGGCCACGGCGACTCCGCCCCCCCAGGCCTGGGCGCGTCTGCAAGCGCGTCTGGCGACCCGGCCCGGCCTGTCGTGGCGCGAACGGCTGGCGACCGCCCTGGTCCCGGCCCGGCCGAAGCCTCGCCTGGCCCTGGTCAGCCTGACCCTGGTCTGCGTGCTGGCAGTGGCCCTGGCCGCTCTCTATCCTGGCGGGCTGGTGGCCCTGGCGCAAGGCGGGATCGAGCGGCTGGTCCGCGTGGTCTACCTGGCATGGGAGCCGGACCAACCGGCCATCCCCCCGGCCCCGGCGCGCACCCCGGTCTTGGTGCCTCTGGCCGAGGCGCAACAGCAGGTGGATTTCCACATCTACGTGCCCACTTATGTGCCCGCCGGCCTGACCCTGGTCGGGGCGGAGGTGGTCGGCCCGCACAAGGTGCTCATCCGCTACGAGGGCGATGGCACGATCCGGCGGCTTGATCTGCAACAGACCCGGCTGACCGATGTCGGACAACCGCCTTTCTTCCTGGCCAGCCCCAACGTCGTCAAAGGCACTGTCGGCGGGCGCGAAGCCCTGTGGGTGGAGGGTTCCTGGCCTCAGTCCGTAGCCCTCATGATTTGGGAACGCGACGAGTTTGCCTTCACCATGCTGGTCTCGGCCCGGCAGCCCGGGCTGTCAATCGCGGAGGCCACGCGGATCGCCGAGTCACTCCAGTAAACTGACGAGTCTTTCCCAACAACAAGAAACCCGTTTTCCGCACCCCGGAAAACGGGTTTTTCTTGAGTACGAAAAAGACCCTTCGGGTTTGGAAAACCCGAAGGGTCTGGGGCCGACGATAGCCCGGCCTGGCCGCCAGAAGACCGGGCCACGATTCAGATATACAGCCGCCCCGGGTCCACCTCCTGCCGCAGTACCTCCAGCTCGCGGTCTGTGGGGGGCGGATTGTGCCCCACCTCGGCCGGGATGATCAACTCAAAGCCGGTGTTCTCCACCACCTGAGCCACGGTGACGCCGGGATTCAAGGCCAGGAGCATCATGCGCTTGCTCTCCGGGTGGTAGCCCAGCACGGCCAGGTTGGTGACTACGCGGTAAGGGCCGGTATTGGGAGGCAGGCCGGCCGCCTCGCGGGCGCCGGGGCCGGTCAGATAGCCCGGCGTGGTGATGAAATCCACCCGGGGTACGAAGCGGCGCCGGTCATGCCGCATGATGGCAATGGTGCGCCAGCAGTGGGAACCCACGTCGTTGCCCCCGCCGGAGCCGGGCAACCGGGCTTTGGGCCGCTCATGGTCACCGATGACCGTGCTATTCAGGTTGCCGTAAATGTCAATCTGCGCGCCGCCCAGGAAACCGTACTCGATAAAGCCGCGTTGGGCCGTCTCCACAATGTCGCAGATGCCGGAGGCAGAGACGGCCCGATAGAAGGTGCGCGCCTCGCCCACGGCCCGGGGCAGGTCCTCCAGGCTACCCCCGGTCCCGCCGAACTCAAAGATGGGGACCAGGTTGGGTGCGTGCATCTTTTGGGCCAGAGACGCCGCCAACATGGGGATACCAGTCCCGATAAATGCCGTCGTCCCGTCCTCCATCAACCGCGAGGCAATGCAGATCAACAATTCCGTCGGGTTATAGCGCGCCATACTCATCTTTCCCCTCCCCTCGTATAATATGTGCTCGCGCAGGGTCTGCGACCCCGCGCCCGGCGGCGGGTGACCCAGTCCGGCCTGGGCCGGGCACACCCGCCGCGAGCATGAACACCTCATATAATATGTGCTCGCGCGGGGTCTGCGACCCCGCGCCCGGCGGACACACCCGCCGCGAGCATGAACACCTCATATCTCGCTGCTTTGGTTGGGGCGTCGGGCTTATGGGGGCCTGGCATGTCTCACCTCCCCTTTACCTGATCGCGGAGGGCCTGGAGCCGCTCCCGGCCAATGAGATCCAGGTATTCCTCATGATTCCGCACCCCATAAACGTACCTGTCCAGATAAGCCTGGGTGGAGGCCGGGTCCTGGGACATCTCGACCCACTCTTTGATGGCTGGTTCATCGCGTTCATAGACATAGGCCATCTCGCCGGGGTGCGAACCGAAGGGCGCCTCTACCACGGCATCCACCAGGAAATAGGGGATGGTGGTGCGGTCCGGGTACTGGCGGATCTCCTCTGGGGGCACGATCCGTTCGGTGCTGATGATCAGGCGTTTGGAGGCCCGGGCCATCTCGAAGGCAAAACCGCTGATCCCTTCCACCTGGGCGTTGCCGTATTTGTCGGCCTTGTGGACGTGGATGAGGCCCACATCCAGGATGAGAGCGGGCAGCAGGCAGAGCTTTTCCCCCGTAAAGGGACACTCGACCACTTTGGCCGCACTGTATTTGAACGTATCCGTCCCCAACATGGAGCGTACTGGCAGGAAAGGTACGCCCATGGCTGCCGCTTTGAACCGCCAGGTGATGGCGCCGTTGCTCCACTCCACCACTCGTTTGACCTGGCCGCTTTCCACGGCCCGGCGCAGGGCGTTGCTAACACCATAGACCTCCAGACCGATATAGGTCAGGTCAATCTCCTCCACCAGGCCGGCGGCCAGGAGGAGGTCAGCCTCCAGAACCCCCTGGCCGGCCAGGCGCAGATGCTTCTTGCCCTGGCGTACCAGCTCGCGGGTGAGCGACATGGGACAGCGCACGGTCCCGTACAACTCGGTCCCCACGTAATCACCGTCGTGGACAAAGCGGCTGATGGCCTCTTGCTCGCTCATCACCTTGTCCACCAGGGCCGTCGTCTTGTGCCGATGGTTCCATTCGCGGAAAGCGTTCATGTCGGGCGGCTGGATCAGCGCGCCGATGCCGGATTCCAAGACCTGCATGTTCCCTCCTTGCCGTAATGCTGGGCCTCACCTGGCCTGGTAACTCTGCCCTCAGAGCACAGGGGGCTGAACACTGGCCAAATTATAACATCGGCGGGGCGACCTGGCAAACGATACCCGCCAGTTAGTGTCCCAACCGGCGGGAGGGCAGGCAGTTACGGCGAACGGCGCTTTTCCCGGTGCGCAATTTGTGGTACAATGGTAGCTACCTACCCTCCCGCAGGTTTGGGCGCAATGACCAGACCAGAGCACGCCCCAATGACCGGCTGCCTCAGTTGCCAGTCCCTTTCTAACCTGCGGGAGGGTTCAGGATATGAGGACCGGGAGGCGATATGTCCGAGACAACCCCATCCGTATCGTGGCTCGACCGGCCGATTCGCCGGCATTGGATCAATCTGGTCTGGCGTGCGCTGGTGCCCGGCACGTT
>Ga0209162_1004102_pt1 | contig 11154 bp, 10 predicted proteins | sample YNPNPMetaG_FD_187121 | JGI IMG/M metagenome (GOLD analysis project Ga0209162, IMG submission 187121) | Anoxygenic and chlorotrophic microbial mat microbial communities from Yellowstone National Park, USA - YNP NP MetaG (SPAdes) (version 2) ...
TCGTCCAGAGTTTTGGTGTGAAAATCCTTGGCAAAGCCCAAACCGTAACGGCCGATTTCCAAGGAGCGCACCGACTTCTGCAAGGCTTCCTTGAAATTCTTGCCGATGCTCATCACTTCGCCCACGGCGCGCATCTGAGTGCCCAGCCGGTCCATGGACCCTGGAAACTTTTCAAACGCCCATCGAGCGAATTTCGCCACCACATAGTCGCCCCACGGAGCGTACTTTTCCAGGGTACCTTCCTTCCAGTAGGGAATCTCGTCCAGCGTGACCCCGGCGGCCAGCATGGCCGAAATGAGCGCGATGGGAAAACCCGTGGCTTTGGAAGCCAGAGCCGACGAGCGGGACGTTCTCGGGTTGATTTCGATGACAACCACCCGACCGGTCTTGGGGTCGTGGGCGAACTGAATGTTGGTGCCGCCGATGACTTGGATGGCCTCGACAATGGCATAAGAGGCGTCCTGAAGGCGTTTTTGCAGGGCGGGATCGATGGTGAGCATGGGCGCCGTGCAAAAGGAATCGCCCGTGTGCACACCCATGGCGTCCACGTTTTCGATGAAACACACGGTGATCCGCTGGTTCTTGGCGTCCCGCACCACCTCCAGCTCCAGCTCTTCCCAACCCAGGACCGATTCCTCCACGAGGATCTGGCCCACCATGCTCGCGGCAATGCCGCGGCTGGCCACCGTGCGCAGTTCTTCCACATTGTAGACCAGACCGCCTCCCGTGCCGCCGAGGGTGTAAGCCGGCCGAATGACCACTGGAAAGCCCAGGTCCGCGGCGATCTCTTCGGCTTCTTCCACACTAAAGGCGGGCCGGCTTCGGGGCATTTCGATCCCCAGCCGGTTCATGGTTTCCTTGAAGGCAATGCGATCTTCCCCGCGCTCGATGGCGTCGGCCTGCACGCCGATGATTCGCACGCCGTAGCGGTCCAAAATGCCCTGGCGATGGAGCTGCGCCGTCAGGTTCAGTCCGGTCTGGCCGCCCAGGTTCGGAAGCACGGCGTCCGGCCGTTCCTTGGCGATGATCCTTTCCAGGGATTCCACGGTGAGCGGCTCCAGGTAGGTCACGTCCGCCATGCCCGGATCGGTCATGATGGTCGCCGGGTTGGAATTGACGAGCACGATCTGGTATCCGAGCTTCCGCAAGGCCTTACAGGCCTGCGTACCCGAATAGTCGAATTCGCAGGCTTGACCGATGACGATGGGACCCGAACCAATGATGAGGACCTTGTGAATGTCGTCTCTTCTGGGCATGCGTGAACCGCCTTTCCGTTTCTGGGTTATGGGCCTTCATGAGTGTGACTAAACGCACAAAAAAGAAGCGTTCGGCGGGTGATGATAGCAAAAAGCCCGGGGCACTGTATAGCTTAGGGAAAGGGCGGGGTAAAAAAAGAAGGGCGCCTGAAAACATGAGGGGCTCGACGCTGCGGCGTCTCGCCCCTTTTTAGTCTCACTTTACGGCCTTCCGCGCCGGCGCCCTCACGGCGGCTCCTGCGCGTCAAGCCGGTCCATGCTTAGCACGATTTAAACAGGGTAGGACTCCCAGGCCCGGAACTCAGGCGGCCACCTGCTGAATGCCTTCCACAATCCAACCATCGCCGGCGCCTTGGCGGCGAAAATGCCACACCTCCCGCACCTGCTTGGCCATTTCCTCTTCCGTCTCGCGCATCATGACGTCGAAAAGCACGGAAGCCACGGTCTGCCCGTCCAGGGTTCGAACCTCCAGAAGCTCCGGATTGATCCACAACAAAGCGGTTCGGCTTGGCTGAGGGTCCTCTTCGGCTTGGCGTCGGATTTCGTCGTAAACTTCCGGGGAGACGGCCTCGTGAATCGCCTTGAGATCCCGCCGGTCCCACGCTTCCTGCAACCGGACGTAAAGGGCTTTGGCCTGTTCCAAGAATCCCCGGGGATCGAAGTCTTCGGGCCACGGCGGCTCATGGAACCCCGATGCCCCCTCGGCCTTCGAAGGCTGCGCTCTGGCCGCCCCGAAGGAAGGCCCTTCCGGGGATTGAAAGGGCGAAGGCCCGTACTCGGAGGCCGATTGCGTCGCCAGGCGGCGGGCTTTCAAGAAGCGAAAGAGGAGAAACAGACCGCCGCCGATAAGCGCAATATCCAAAAGACTCGGCCCTCCCCATGCATGGGCGCCGCCGAAAAGCAAAGAGCCGATCAACCCGCCCAGAAGAAGCCCTCCCAGCATCCCGCCCCACGAGCGGGTAGGGGAAGACACGGGGGACCGGGGCACGCTTCCCAAAGGCGTTTGCCCCGCATCCCTTTCCGGGGAGCTATAGGATCGGGACGGCGCTGGAGCGCTTCGTTGATAGCTGGGGCGGCTTCCAAAAGATTTTCCACCGCCCAACCGGGCCGCTTCGGCCACTTCTCCCCAAAGGGCCCAAAGGAAAAATCCCAAAACGAGCAATGCCCCCAAAAACACCAAACGCTTCCGATCCATGGTTCTCCTTCCTTCCACCGTCCCCGTGGGTTCCTCGGCACGGTGTGCAAAAAATATTGCTAACGTGAAACGCATTTCGTACGCTGCAAAATAACCGACGGGCAACTCCACGGCAACAGGAAGCGGAAGGAGACAAACCGATGATCCTCACCACCACCCCAAGCGTCGAAGGGCGCTCCATTGCGGCCTATCTCGGCATCGTCACCGGCGAAGCCATCATGGGAGCGAATCTCTTCCGGGATCTTTTCGCCGGCATCCGCGATATTGTGGGCGGCCGATCCGCCGCGTACGAAAAGGAATTGCGTCGAGCCCGGGAGACCGCCTTTGAGGAGCTTCGGGCGGCTGCCTTGAGTCTGGGGGCCGACGCCGTGGTCGGCATCGACATCGACTACGAAGTGCTGGGGGAAAAGAACGGCATGCTCATGGTGAGTGTGAGCGGCACGGCGGTGCGCCTCGGCTGAAAACCCTTGCCTTCTTGGGGACCTTCTTTCGGCTGCGGCGTCAGGGGCGCCCCCCGCCCAGCCCTTTACGGACCGAAGGATAGAGCGGGGCCTCACCCCAACGGCGAAAGGAGCTCGAGGCGCGCCTCAGGATTTCTCGCCGCGGGTCTTGAGGTAGAGGCGCAGTCGGGCTAGATCGAAGTAGGCTTCCGCCAGGCCCAGCTTCAGGCAGGTAATGAACATTTCCCCATCTTCCACCCCGATCTGCTGGGCCATATACTCTTTGACCAGTTGCAAGCAGGCCAGATTGGCGGGAAGTCCGTTCCAGAGGTTCCAGCTTCGGAAATGGACGCTGAAGTGGAGCTTGCCGTATTTAATGGCCGTGTCCACACCGCGCAGGCATTGGGTGGTTCCCGGTTCGTTCTTGTTGAAGGCGTTGGAAAGGCTCCGCGTGCGCACCACCGTGCCCGTCGCTCGATCCGCCACGCGGATCACCTCCTCGTAGTCCACCGACGTGTCGTAGAAAAGAAGGCTTTCGGGGCGCCCGACTGTCATGTAGCAATGCTTCGTGCCGGGACCGTGGGTGCGGTAATAGTCGATCACCCATTCGATCTGCCAGGCCAGGTCCTGTCCGTAGGTGTAATGCTCTCCCGGCTGGGCCACATCGGTCATGTAATAGGGGAGATACTTTTCCGCATAGCCCGGCTCCACAGGGTTGGGAATGCCCAATCCCGGCGGAATGTCCGGCTCCAAAGGGCGACTGCCCGGATGGGTGATCTGGGCCGACACGAAGTCCAGCTCCCATCGCTTGGTGGGGGTGCTGCCCTTGTCCACCTTGTATTCCCGGCCTTCCTCCACGGCTTTACGCACTAGCTGGTACCACAAATCCGGAATGTCCCGCGCCGTCACGAACACCGCCTTAAGCATGGCTCGCCCCTTTTCATCCACCGTCACCGCTCGCATGCCGCACCACGCCTACGGATATACCTTTGCGGCGCGCTGACGACAACCACGCTTTTGTCGGAAACGATTTGGCAGCGGCGCCGAAGCGCCCGCCGTGGTTTTTCCCCAGGGGAAAAGCCGCCGGCAGGCCGCCCCGGCACAGCATTTCTTAGAAGCGCCATGTAAAGCCGAAGTCCACGCTGTTTTCGCTTAAGGTCGATTTCAACGCCACCGGCTGCCCGGTGATGTCGGTTCCCGACTCGTCCACGCTCTTTTCAAAAGCATGAACAAAGCCCGCATGCATCGAAAAGCGCGATGTGAAATCATAGCCGAGGCCGAAGGTCAGATGATGTTCCACGATGGCGGGAAATCCGACGATTCGGAAGGTTTCGTAGTAATAGGTGGGCATGGTTTTTCCCTGAACGGACACCGGCACCTGTCCGTTGAAACCGTCGTGGGTATTGAGAGGGTTCTTCCCGTAACAGTATCCGGCGCGCAGGGTCAGCTTGGGAATGGGCTTATATTGGGCTCCAAACCCCAGCACCCATTGGTCTTCCCAGTCGAAATCTTCATAGCCGTTCGCTTCCGACCAGTTCAACCATTTCACGTCGGCTTCCAGCAACAGTTTGTTGTTGACACGGTAGGCGGCCCCAAAGGCGATCTGGTGCGGTGATTCCAATTTGAGCCGATCCAGGCTGCCGTCCCCGTCGAAGTCGGCCACATCGTCGTGATTGACGTTTTGGGGTGACGTGTAGCTGAGACCGAGGGAGACGCCGTCCAGCGCTTTGTAGATCATGCCCAGTTGGACGCCCATGCCGTAACCGGACGACGAGCCCTGGCGCAGGTCCAAGATGGCGTAGTCCACGTGGAACGCCATGCCGAAGGAAAACTTTTCAAAAGGCTGAAAGGCGACGGCCGGAGCGAATTTCATGATGGCCAGTTCGCTGTAGGCCCCGGAAACCAAGGGGAAAGATCCCATGGGTCCGAAATTGTAAAACGCCGGCTGATCCACCGCCGTGCCCTTGTAGTCCACGCCCAGACCGGAAACACCATAGGCGGAAAGGCCGAAACGCCAAAAAGGTGGACGATCCGTGATGGGCACGGAAAGGCCGATGGCCGGAATGGGATAGACCTTGTCTTCGCTGTCCGCCGAAATGACGGTGCCCGAAGCGGGAAAGCTGACGCGAGTGTCCACCTTGGGCATGAAAAGCGTCCCGCCGAAATTGACCTCTGAAGAAGGGCAATAGGGTCCGAAACACATGGCCGCCGGGTTCACGAAGACGGCGCTGATGGCATCCTGTGGGGAAGCGACGCCCACGCCGCCCATGGCGCGCGCCACCGGACCGATGGCGATCAGATTATCCCCGTTGGTGGCCGAAGCCGATCCCGCCGTTCCCAAAAGCCCCAGAACAATGACGAACGCAATGAGGACTCTTTTCATCGTTGCTCCTTTTCCAGCGCGTTTCTTAATCCCTTGGTCAAAAGACTTCCTCTTCACCGTGGTTCTTTTTCTCGCTCCCGTGCACCTCCTTTCCTTAAAGACGCCGTGTACGCCCATCGGCAGCGGGCTCCTTGTCGGAATGCTTGGCTCCCTTGTGCACTCTCGCACAGTCTCACTTCGTGCCTCTTTGCACAAAAGGTAACAATAGAAACCCCTGGCCCGCTTTTTTTCGAACCGGGAAGCTGCCTCTTCGCACCTCAGCCGTCTCCGTAGGGGAAACCGCGGGGCTCGGCCTCAGGAAACAACCAAAGCGTCGGCGACCATGGACGAAAGAAACTGGACGTTCATTCCCAGACCGTAATGCCTGTTCAGGTCGCTCAGCTGGGTATGGCAGTTTTCACACGCGGTGGCCAAAATGCTTGCCCCTGTCCTTTGCACCTGTTCGGCTTTGACCCGTGCGGATTTCATGCGAAAATCCAGAGTCTCCTCGCCAAGGGCCACCAAACCGCCTCCGCCCCCGCAGCAATAGTTGTAGCGGGGATCGGGCGCCATCTCCCGGTAATCGTCCGTAAGATGCCGAAGGATGAAGCGCGGCTCGTCCAGAATCCCGCCGTTTCGTGCAATTTGGCATGGATCGTGGTAGGTGATCGCCTGCCCTTGGAAAGCCTCCTTACTGACCCGAATGCGGCCTTCGCGCAGGTACCGCGCATGGACTTCGGTCACCGAGGAAACCTTAAAGGGCTGGGTGCCGGAAAGCTGCTTCATGACGCGATAGGCCGTGCCGCATTCGCAGATGCACACTTCCTTGACCCTAAGGCGCAGGGCCTCGTTCACAATCCGATCGAGGATGAGCTTGGTTCGGGTCGGATCGCCGACAAAGGCACCGAAATTGACCGCTTCGAAGAAACTCAAAGTCCAGTTTTCTCCGGCAGCATTAAAGACCGCCGCAGCCGGAATGATGGAATGGGCGCCAGCCAACGCCACATAGAGGAGATCGGCCCCTTCCACATCCACGGGGATGACGGTCTTCCCTTGCGCCTCCAGTTTCCATTTTTCCAGAACCTTTTGCTCCAAGCTCTTGACGCCTTGGAGGAAGCCTTCCTTGAAAAAGTCCAGGGAACGCCCCTTTTCGATGGACGTATCCGCGAGAAGCGTCAGGATTTCCGGTTCCGCATGGGCGCCTACCAGGAGCAGCTTGGCGATGGACATGATCATTTGGGTATCGATCCCGAAAGGGCAATAGACCATGCAGCGCCGGCATCCCGTGCACGAATAGGCGGCATCGTAAAGCTCCTGCAGGGCCGCTTCCGTCAGTTTCTTGGCTTCTCCGAAAGCCGGCCACAGCTTCCCCTGGCCCTTGAAGTACTTTTTGTAAATACGCCGAACGATTTCCGCACGGTAGGCGGCGATGTAGCGGGCCTGCGGCATGGATTGGTAGACATGGCAGGCCGTCGTGCACACTCCGCACCGGGTGCATGTTTCCAGGTAGTACACCATGGCCCGGTTGAGCTTCGTCTGAAAAAGCTTGAGGAGATCCTCTCTGGTTTGCTGGTCCATGGCTAGCCTCGCTTCAAGAGATTCATGGGCAGGGCCAAAAACGTGTGCATCATTTTCGTGAAGGGAAAGAGCATGAGGAAGAGGTTGGCGAAAAAGACGTGGAGCACCAGCATGAACGCATGCCCCGAATAGAGGATTTCATCGGGCACGAAGGGCTTCAAGGTGACCAGACTCCAAAGGTAGGCTCGGTAGGCAGCCACTCCCATGACGTCGTAGTCGTACCAGCGGCGGGCCCAGTCCATCTGACTGCCGAAAATCACCGTGAGGAAAAGGAGGATCAAGAGATAGTAGTCTTCGGGCACCGAAAGATCCCGCACGGGGGCGTGAAACCGCCTGAAAAAGAGATACAGCAGGGAAACCGCCGCCGCCAGGCCCACGAACCCTTTGCCCAAGAAAACCTCATGGGGCACCACCTGAAAAACCCGCCAGTCGCCGAAAAGTTCCAGATGCCCAATGATGAGCAGAAGCACCGCAAGATGGAACACGGCGAGGAAAAACCACAAGACGGGGTTGTGACGAAGAATGGAAGGCATGAGAAAGGTATCCCCGACGGCGTAAAGCCAGGCGGGTTGTTTTTTAGGAAAGATCTGCACCGTCGTCGGGTGGGCGGGTCGGCGGGCTGTCTGGATGAGACGCACTACCGTGCCCACGATAAAGACGGCAAAAGCCGCATACACCATGGGAACCAAAATCAGATAGTAGGCGGTCTGCATGGATCCCCCTTTTGGCTCATGGGACGCGTGCGGCCCGGCCCTTTGGCCCGGAGGGCGCCCTGCCTTTCAAAGGGGAAGGGATTCCCCCCGGACTCTAAAGGCTGTGCCGGGTTCACACTTTTCGCCGAATGAAAATCCGAATCATCCCGTTTTCTTGAATGGTATCCACAATTTCATTGCCGCTGGTGCGGGCCCAGGCGGGAAAATCGGTCAGAGACCCCGGATCCGTCGTCTGCGCTTCCAGGATCTGCCCCACCGCAACCTCTTTGATCCCCTTGCTGACCTTCACCACCGGCATGGGACACGGCAGCCCTTTCAAATCCATCACCTTGTCTGCACGAATGGTCTCGCTCATGATCCATCCTCCCTTTTTTGGTTCGGGAACACGTCCCCGATTTCCCCTCGCCCCCAATGGGCCGGGGATCTAAATGAAAAGCTGCACACGGCTGTCCATGGCTTCTTCCAGGAATTTGGCCACTCCGCAAAAATCCATGGCCGGATACGAAATCATCTCTTCCCGCTTGAACCCCATGAGCTCCATGGAAAGCTCGCACACATAAATCTGCACACCCAATTCCCCTGCCAGGGCGATCATCTGTTCCAGGCTGGCCACGTTTTTTTGCTTCATGAGGTTCTTCATCATGGCCGTGCCCAAGCCGCCCATGTTCATCTTGGACAGCTTCACGGAACAGGCCCCCTTGGGGAGCATGGTGCCGAACATCTTGCCCATGAGATCCTTGTCCTCCACCTTTTTGGCCGGATCGCGCAAAATCGGCGTGGCCCAGAAGGTGAAAAACATGACCACGTCCATACCCATGGCCACGGCGCCCGTCGCAATGATGAAAGCCGCCAAAGCGCGGTCCAGATCGCCGCTGAAAACCACCATGGCAAGCTTGTTGGACGGCACCCTCTTCTGGAGCGCTTCCAACTGCGCCCGCATCTCCGCCACCTGCTTTTCCACTGCCGCCAAATCATGCGTCATAAACGCCTCCTTTAGTTAACACTGTGAACCATAAACGTCCAAAAAATCCTTAGAACATCCTCTGCTTGACCGCTTCCATGCTTGTGCGCAATCGTTCCAGAACCGTCAGCACCTGTTTGCGCTCTTCGGGGTCCAGTTCCTGGAGGATCATTTCGTGAAGGGTGGCGATGAAAGCGGCGATTTCGTCGCACGTCGCCCGGCCTTTGGGGGTGAGGCTGATCAGTTTGATCCGCCCGTCGGCCGGGTCCTCGATGCGGACCACCAACCCCTTTTCCAGCAAGCCGCTGATGATCTTGGTCACCCGGCTTTTGGCCACGTCCATCTTCAAGGCGATCCCCTTGACGGTCAGGTACTTGTCGGCGCGAAAGAGCATCAGACAGCGCAGCTCGGCGTCGGGGAGGCGAAATTTCTTGGAAAGATAGGTCGCCCGCGTCTCGCAGCACCGCACCACCTCCTCCATGAGAGTCTGAAAACGCCGCACCTGATACGCGAAGTAGTCGTCTGATCGATTGGCCCTTTCGTTCATAGTATGAACATATGAACCGAAAAGTTTCACCCGGTCAAGAAAAAAATGCGATCCAGAGAAAAGGTGTTGCACCGAAACGCTTCCTATGGCAGAAGAAGCGGCGTTTGGGTGCTCAGCGGGAGCCCCTTGGTTTTCCAGAACACGGAGGCTTTTTCATGACCGACGATGACGGCAGCCCACGTTGCCCGAAGCGGGGCCTGCATGGGCCTTTCGGAAAAAAACGTCCTGCGCGACGCCTGCCCTGTCCTGCCCAGTCCGTGATCCTCCGGGCTTCCTCCCGAGCCTAGCCCGCCGGTTCACCTCCAGGGCCTGCGGCGGGCATCGCGGCAGCCCAGCGGGAGGTGGACCATGACAAACATAAGTCCGCTCATTGCATCCGACCTGCAGCATCTCATTGCCACGGGGGACACCCAGGCCATCACCGAATACTGCGCGACGGCTCACCCGGCCGTCATCGCTGAAGGGCTGTCGGCCTTAGAGCCCGCCGAGGTGTGGGCCGTCCTTCGGCACACCCCTTCCCCGCAGCGCTCTGAAATTTTCAGCCACCTTGATGAAGATCTTCAGGTGGAAGTCGTCCGCACGTTGCGCCGTGAAGAGATGGCCCGGCTTCTTTCCGACATGCCCCCGGACGATCGCGTGGACCTCTTCAAGCGCATGCCCGAGGAACTTCAGGAAACGGTTCTTCCCGCTCTGGCGCAAGCGGAACGGGAAGACATTCGTCGGCTCGCCGCCTATAAGGAAGGCACCGCCGGGGCCGTCATGACCTCCGATTACGCCACGTTGTCGCCAGAGCTGACGGCCGCCCAGGCCATCGAGCGCCTTCGGGAAGTGGCCCCGGATAAAGAGACCATTTACTACGCTTACGTGGTGGATGAGCGGCGCCGGCTCTTAGGGTTCGTGTCCTTGCGCGACCTCATCTTGGCACGCCGGGACGCCAAAATCCGCGACATTATGCATCGGGACGTCATTTTCGCCCGCGTGGACGACGACCAAGAAGATGCCGCCCGGATCATTCAAAAATACGACCTTATCGCTCTGCCGGTCATCAACGGCGGCGACGCCCTGGTGGGCATCATCACCCACGATGACGCCATCGACATCATCACACAGGAACACACCGAAGACATGGAAAAACTCATGGCCATCGCCGGGAGCCACGAAGCGGGCGTGTACCTGAAAACCCCGGCCTGGGAGCATTTCAGAAACCGGGCTTACTGGATCGTGGGGCTTGCGGCTCTGGGTCTTTTATCGGGCATGATCATCCACAGCTTTGAAGACGCCCTCATGAAGCTGATGATCCTGGCCCTCTACATGCCCATGGTGGCCGACACCGGCGGCAACACGGGAAGCCAGGCGGCGACGGTTGTGGTCCGCGCTTTGGCGCTGCGCGAAGTGTCGCCCAAAGACACGCTCAAAGTCCTTTGGAAAGAATTTAACGTCGCCGTTCTCCTAGCCGCGGTCTTGGGGATTTTTTCGTGGGGCAAGGTCATGTTTTTGTCACTGGGCAGCGAGATTCCCGCCGGCTATTCCCTGAGCAGAATCGGCCTGGCCATCGCGGTGGCCCTGGCGCTTCAAGTGGTGACGTCCACGCTCATCGGCGCCCTGCTGCCCTTGGCGGCGGCTAAGTTGAAATTCGATCCGGCCGTGGTGGCCAGCCCGGCCCTGACCACCATCGTGGATATCACCGGGCTGATCCTGTATTTCACCACAGCCAAGATGCTTCTCGGCATCTGAATCCGACTGCCAGGGCCCCCTCTTGGGGCCTCACCTCCGGGCTGCTGCTCAAGGATTGCCGTGTTTTCCGAAAGTGTTATGCTTCGGCCAAGGGCGCTTTGAGCGGACGGCACCAAAGGAGAATCGCGGAAATGCCTTCCGTGGCTTTGATGAAAAAACTTAGTGCGCTGGATCCGGCGCTTCGAGACGCTCTTCTCGCTGTCATGGAAGAAATGGCGAGTCAAAAAGAGCCGAGGGATGAATCCATCCCTCGAGCGGCTTTCGACGAACTCACCACCGTGGTCAGAAGACTCAGCGCGGCCCAGGAGTTTACGGCCCAGTCCCTTCAAACCCTCGCCGACGCCCAAGCCCGGACGGAACAGCGCCTC
>Ga0209162_1004103_pt1 | contig 11146 bp, 10 predicted proteins | sample YNPNPMetaG_FD_187121 | JGI IMG/M metagenome (GOLD analysis project Ga0209162, IMG submission 187121) | Anoxygenic and chlorotrophic microbial mat microbial communities from Yellowstone National Park, USA - YNP NP MetaG (SPAdes) (version 2) ...
GTGCTCTGCATGGTGAATCCATTCTCGGAGCCTTATTTTCGCCTTCTCAACAGGATCCATTTGTCCCCTTCTCCTCGGAAAAAAAATGAAGTTTGGGCCGAGCCTAAGCCCTGAAGGATCAAAAAAGGACGAGATTCAACTATCCCCTAAAGCGAAGTAGACCTTGTTCTCCCTGAAGTCCGCCCTCTGGAACTTGCCCCTCACCATGCGCTCTTCCCCAAAGAGGGAAAGGAGTCTCCATGTATCAGCCCCTTGAGGCTCCACTCTAATCACGGACTCCAAGAGAAGCTCCTCCCGGTCCTCTCTGAGCCCATATGCCTTTATCTCGCACATATTCCTCTTCCTCCCTTCATCCTGATAGGCCCCTCAGGTCCCAAACCTTTGTACTTTTCCCAAGGCCTAAAAACTATTAGACCACAGACCCTTAATGCCTTGCAATTTTTCCATTCGCCAATTCTGAGCCTCCGGCCCATTTCCCCCACTAAGGCCCCATCTCCCCTGAAACAAGTTTCTCCGTCTCGTGAACAGGTCTTTCATCCACCTCCTGAGGAGGCCTCAGTGGAAATCGCGAAATCTTTTATCCCGGCGCCCCTCACTTGGTCTATCACCCCGATGAGAAGCCCCACAGAGGCTTCCTTGTCCGACCTGATACGGACGGAGCTCGCCGCTCCTGACTCCTTCGCCTCCTTGAGAGCGACCCCCAGGGCCTCAAGCTCAATCCTTTCCGCTCCCAGGTATACTTCACCCTCTCTTGTCACGGTGATGACGAGTTCCCCTTCCTCCACAACCTGGGCTGTTTGGGATTCTGGAAGCCTCACTTTGACCGCTGGCTCACCCAGGAAATGAGAGGTGAGCATGAAGAAAAGCAGGAGCTGGAACACCACGTCCACCAAAGGCGCAATATCCATATGGGTGTGGCGCCTTCTTCTGCGCTCAAACTCCATGGTCCTTTTCCTCCAGATGCCGTTCCAACAACTCCTTTAGCTGCCACGCAATGGTGTCCATTCGACCTTCCAGGTAGTGGAGCGCCACGTGCGCCGGAATGGCTACAAAAAGGCCCGCGGCCGTCGTTATTAGGGCCTGCCAGATGCCTCCCGCAAGCATTCCTGGGTCCACCCGGCTCCCGTGGGCCTCGATCACCTGAAATGCTTGGATCATCCCAAGGACCGTGCCAGTGAGGCCCAGAAGGGGCGAGATCACGGAAATGAGGGACAAAGAGCCAAGTCCTCTCTCCAAGCCCCGGATCTGCCTCGAGGCAACGAGCTCGATCCCCTTCTCATCCATGCCCGCCCGGACAGCCTCGAAAAGAGGCGCTAGAGGCTCAGGAGGAGAAAAATCGTTTAGGCGGCCTATCAGGGACATCCGGCTCAGAATCACCCTATACTGCAAAGACTTGTAAATTGTTATGGCCAAGGCCGCTATAGAACAGGCCAAGATGGGCCACATGAGAGGCCCTCCTTTAATGAACATCTCCATCATGGTTTGCCCTCCAAGACGAAACGAACTGCAAGAGTGGCCCAGCAGGCCACAGGCACTCCAGCCTGAGTGGCCGGAGCGAAAGTGGACCGCCGCACAGCATCTAGCGCCGCCTCGTCCAGGCCGTAGCCTGCCCGTTCCACCACACGGGCCTCGAGCAACCTCCCCTGCTCGTCAATGTGAAGCCTGAGGACAACAGTACCTTCTCTCCGCATGCGGCGGGCAGATAGTGGATAATCGGGAATCACTTTATGAACGAACCTGGGGCCTTCAGATGTTCCGAATGACCTCTCCACTGGCGCAGCTTTCGCCAAGCTCGGTGGAGCCTCAACAGGCCCGGGCCTGGCTCCTTGAAGCTCTGGGCTGATGGCAGGACTGTTCTCTACGGCCTGTGAGGCAAAGGTGGGTTCAGGAGGTTGCTCCATAGGCCTGGGTGGAGCGGAAGGAGCCTCGGGCGGGATCACACGGTGTTTGGCCGTCTGCGGTTTGGGCTTCCTTGCCGGCTTTGAAGGCGTCTCCTTCCGAGAAGGCTCAGGCGGCAAAGGCTCCTGTGGGGCCAGGATCTCTTGGTGGATTTCTGGCAGAGCCTCTGACTGGAGCGGGGGCTCTTGAGGCAGAGGCTTCGGAGGAGAGGGATCTGCGGAAGGTGGCGAGTGAGGTGAAAGAATCTCTTGGTAAGGTTGAGGGAGCGAGGGCTCGACGATCCTGACCCAGATCTGCTCCTTTGATGGGCCGAGGACGGGCCGAAGCGGTATCGCAAGCACAAAGGCATGGACACAAATTGCCGCCACGAAGCAATGCCAAGGCCTCAATGCGTGGCTCCAGCTCCATGAAGTGGCTCCGGCCTTCAGGCGGGTAAACGGCCGTTCACGACCGAATTCCAGAGTCCGTTTCCCAGAGGTGCCCTCTACGCCATAAAAAGGCTCCTTGTAGGTCCCCGGCGTCAGAACTCTCTATACGAAATTACCAGCGCACCCCCTCCGTGTCAACGATGCTCCCCCTCAATTTGAGCTGGGACCTCATTTTTCTCCCTTGACAGGGTGTTCCCTGGTCTGGTATTAATGCTTTTCGCGATGCTTCCCGAGAAGGGAAGCTAAACAACCTCCCCATTCGAAAGGGGCATGAAGCCCCTGTCTCGCAGGAAGCGAGACAGGGGCTTTTCTTTTGAACACGCGGCCTTGTACGCCGCATCCCCCAGAAGGGCAATACTCGTCTTCTTTGCGAAGGCATGACGTCATTTCAAGGCCCAAGGCTGGGAAGGCCATGGTCGGCCTCGATCATTAAAGTCGGAGGTTGCCAGATGAAGAAAGCAGGCAGATCGTTATTGGGATTAAGGGTAGGAGCCGGAGCATTATCTCTTCTTTTGAGCTGGCAGATTTTCATTCCTCATTGGTCAACCATGGGAGCTCAGGCCTTGGCCCAAGAGAGGCAGGCCGACAGACCCGGGACGGAATCGGCCCAGAATACTTTGACCAGTGAACGGGAGGCGCCCCAGGCCTCAAAGGAAGCAGAGGGAATGGCACGGGAACAAAAAGAGGGCTATAGGCTGGAAGAAGTGACGGTCACAGGAAAGATCGTGGATGAGGCCACGGCCAACATGCCAGCCGTGGTTGAGACCGTGACTGCCGCGGGTATCGAAAGGATCAATGTGGTGGAAACTCAGGATGTTTTCAAGTATATGCCGGGGTCTTACTTGCGCAAGCTCTATCCAGGCTCCACCAACAGCCCCCTCGTGATCAGAGGGAATAACTCGGAACTCACCGCGAGGACCCTGGTCCTGATGGACGGTTTCCAGATCAGCGACTTCCTGGCCTCAGGGCACTCCAACGCGCCCAAATGGTTCTTCGTGGCGCCCGAGGAAATAGAGAAGGTGGATGTCATCTACGGCCCTTTCTCCGCGGCTTTGAGCGGCAATTCTCTCTCCGGCACGGCAATGATCACCACACACTACCCGGAGAGATTGGAGATGAATGTGGATGCGAAATACTTTTTCCAGCGTTTCCATGAGTACAAGACGGATGAGGATCTCCACAGTTACACGGCCTACGGTTCGGTTGGGGACAAGATAGGGAAGTTCTCCTTCGATGTCTGGTACAGGCGGCTTGAGGCGGACGTCAACCCCATCCAGTATGTAACCAAACTTGCCTCCACTGGCAAGCCCCCAGTGGGCAACCCGGTTACAGGGTGGGTGCAGGATACTGATCCCCAGGGGAACTCCAGGTTTATCCTCGGATCTCCAGGGGTTCAGGACCTGACGAACAATATCTTCAAAGTCAAGCTGGCCTATGACCTGACACCCGATTCGCAGATCCGCTTTGTCAGCGCCCTTTGGGATTACGATCATTACTATGATTCTCCCGAAACATACCTCCGGGATGCGAGAGGCAACCCAGTTTACTCCGGGAAGATGGACATTGGAGGGGTGAGCTTTAACTTGAGTCCTTCAACCTTCACCTACTCGAGGAGGGAGATGCTGGATCTTCTAAACGGACTCTCATATACTCTCGATACCCCAGGAGGTTTGAAGTTAACCGCTACGGCCAGCTCCTACCACAAGCTGAGCGACCTCAACCGTCGATCCTCCACGGCCCCCCCGGTAGCCGAATCCGGAGGTGCGGGAAGAGTAACCGATACCGACGGAGGCTGGTACATCCTGGATGTGAAGGCAGCCCACGACATCAAATGGTTCGGCATCCACACACTTTCCGCCGGATACCACTTCGACTATTACTACACGGATAGCGAGGATTGGAATGCCACGGATTGGTTGAGGGACGTACGGGCCGCCCTTAACCAGGGATCCAGGGGAAAGACCCGGACCCATGCGCTGTTCTTGGAGGACACCTGGAAGCTCCACGAGAAATGGGCCGTATACCTCGGGGGACGCTACGAATGGTGGAGCGGATTCGATGGAGCAAAGTATACGGACACTGCACTTGGACGCATCACGTCTTCTTTAGAAGACAAGTATCATGATGATTTCTCGCCCAAATTCTCGACCACGTTCACTCCGACTGAGAATTGGAGGCTACGGTTCTCTATGGCGTTGGCCACACGTTATCCCACTGTGGGCGAGCTCTTTTACGGAGGCATCACCCCCCTGGGGATAATCAACAACGCCAACCCGGATCTCAAGCCGGAGAGAACTTTTGCAAAGGATTTCACCATCACAAGACTCATTGGCAAGGATGGAGAGGCGCGATTGACCTTCTTCCAGGACGACATAGAGGACGCCATTTATATGCAGACCAATTCCTACACACTTGTGAGGAACTATCAGAACGTTGACAAAGTTAGGACTCGGGGGATTGAGTTCGCTGTGAACAAGAGGAGATTTCTGGTTGACGGGCTAGGGGTCTTCCTTAACGTGGCTTGGACCGATTCAGAGATCCTTAGGAACGATAACGTCCCCGAGAGCGTTGGGAAGACTTTCCCGCGCGTACCGGAATGGCGTGTCAAAGGAGTGGTTAACTACTCCCCCACTGACAGGCTGGCCTTCACATTTGCGTCGCATTACGCGAGCAAGCCCTTCAACACACTCGACAACAGCGACAAGAGGGGAGGATATGGAGGCATTGACGATTTTGTGACCTTTGACGCCAGGGTGAGCTACAGGTTTTTGGACACGGCAATTGCAAGCATTGGCGTGGACAACATAACCGATGAGCGTTACCACATATTCCATCCTTACCCCCGACGGACCTTCCTGGCGGAGATCAAGTGGACTTACTGAGCTGCGAAATAGGCTACTTGTGGCAGGTTTCCCCCTTGGAGGGATGATGGAGGGAGGAAGGCTCAAAAGGTTTTCACCGCAGATGGCACGGTCCCAACGGAGCGAGCGGGAACAGAATTTTAATACTGGTCAGCAAGGAGGAAGAGAAAGGAGGGAGTCATGACTCGGTTGGGGTTCTTCGGAACGGTAGTTCTTTTGACTATGGCAATGACTTTGTCCGTAAGCAACGTCCGTGCCCACGATACCTGGATCCAGGTGCCAAGCCATATCTTGAGCAAAGGCCAAGAGGTCGAGTTAACCGTGGCAAATTCTCACAGTTTTCCAGCTCCCGAGAGCGACCTCTTGCCGCCAGAACGGATACAGATGATAACCCTTTTTGGCCCTCACGGGAAGGAGGTTGGGGTGGAGCCAGCGGGGGAGAAAGGATATAGGTCGAAGGGCCCCTTAGGGGAAGAAGGCACATACGTGGCCGTCGCAGTTCCTCAGGGCGGTTTCTTCTCTAAGACCACGACTGGTTATCAGCGCGGCAAAAGCAAGAAAGACATACAAGGGGTCATCGAGTGCAAGTATGTGGAGAAGTACGCCAAAGCCCTTCTGAGCGTGGGCACTCCCGGTGGGGAGCACTTCTCCAGGCCCCTGGGCCACAAGCTCGAAATCGTGCCATTGAAGGATCCGGCAGTTCTCAAGGCGGGAGATGAACTTCCTGTCAAGGTCTTTCTGGATGGGAAACCAATTCAGATCAAGATACGTGCAACCTTTGCCGGATTCTCGCCAGAGAAGGACGCGTTTGCCCTGACCACCGAAACGGGCCGGGACGGGGTCGCCAGGATAAAGTTGGGGAAAGCGGGGACTTGGCTTATCTTAGCCAAATATGACTCCCCGTATTACGATGCCACTGTGTGCGACAAACTCTCTTATGGGGCCTCGCTCACTTTCCAGATAAAGTAAAGGACAGATGAGGCCAGAGCAAATCCATTTATCAGCAGGAAGGGGCACACAGCTGTTGCCCGGCGTAAATTTATACACGAAATTGGAAGCACAGGCCTTTGGGACCGTGCTATGGCCTACCAAGGAGTCCCAGAATTTTACTCGAGGAGGAGCGGCGATCAGAATAGGACCTATAAAGGTTTTTGGGGTGGCGACAGTGTCAGCCTTTTCTCTGTTTGTTCGCAAAGGCCTAACGTGCGCATGGTCTTTGGCTAAATGCTGACGATTATTCTCCAGCACTTGGACAAACGGCCATTGTCAGAATGGTATTCGGCCACAATTACCCATACTATGGACTCTTGCTCAAAAGAGAGGCGCTTGAGGCCTTTGTATGTGTCTGCCCCAACGGGGAGACGAGGGAGGTAGAGAGATCATTGGGGGATAGGAAGGGGAAAAAGAAGGGGCCTTGGCGGGCGAGATCAAGACCGAGAAAGAAGGTACCCCATATCGTGACTGCCCTTAGAAGGGTTTAAGGGGACAGGGAACACGTCCCTTCTGAAAATTACGGCAAGGCCATCACTGTAATGGGCAAGGGAAGCAAAAGTGTCTCCAGGACCTTAGGCCACAGGCTCGAGTTGCGCCCCTCAAGAACCCATCTGAGTTGAAGCCCGGGGATACCCTCCCAGTAATGGTCCTTTTCGGAAACAGGCCAATTCCGAGTCACGTCTACGGAACCTATGCGGGCTATTGGCCGAAAACTGACTCCCCTGCTCTCACGGCTAGAACGGACGAAAATGGCGCCGCTCAGATTCCCATAATACAGGCTGGCCAATGGATGATTGTCGTGAGCCATAAGGCAGACCTTTCAGCCACTCTCACATTCGAGGTCCGCTAATTGAAGCCTTGCGCCGAACCTCTGGGGCCTGGGTTCCCTAGCCAGGCCCACCCACCCGAAGGATGTGGGGACAATGTGCTTCTTCTGTGAAGATGAAAGTGAGGAAAGCCCCCAACAGGATCCGCCTGCAACGAGGCCCGAAAAGGGGAGCATTGCTTGATGGAAAGTTTTTTGCCATCGGCTCCTCTACCGGGAACCCAAGTCTTCAGCCAGTCTTGGGGCGAGGTACCGAACTGGTGGCCCTCGACATGCATTTCTCTCTCGGGTCCAACTGCCCCATTTCAGGAGATTTGGGTGAGGCTAAAGGTTCATGCTCGCCACGAGCGCAATGAAGGGCATCGGATCAACCACGGTGGCTTCCGTTGCTAAGTCGCCAGCCTGCTCCCTATTTATATTACGTGATTGGACAGTTCGGCATGCCCGATGTCATACCACGCAGGCGCACGGAGTGCGTCCCTGCGGAAAAAACCTTACCGTCTCGTTTTTTTTTCCGGCCTTCCCCCGCAAGGCTTCTCGCATGGTCTATGCCACTTGGTGGGTGGCGGACTCTGCGCTCAAGGGACGATGGCTTTACGCTGAATGCAAGAAGCCCTTCTTGGGCCCTAGGCCCATGGCCCATCTCCCAGTTGACAATTCATCTGGATATTGATCGGCATATACTAACTGGATAAATTGCCCCGGGAGGTGTTAGGATGAACAAGCGAGGAGGGGTTAAAGGAAATCTGAAGCGGGCCTTGCTGGATATGGCCCCCGAGAAGGAACTCCCATTGAGCCACCTACTCCCGAGTCTCGCTGGAAGATCGGCCAAAAGAGGCCATAGAATGACACCGTTGTTTCGTCTGATCTGGCCTCTTTTGGCGCTTCTAATCTCGGCTTGGCCATATGTGAGTTCTGGAGATCGTGTGCCTCCAAAACAGGATGTCATCCTGGCAACGACGACCAGCACCCAGGATTCGGGTCTTCTTGATGTGCTATTGCCTGTATTCCAAAAGAGCACGGGCGTCCTGGTCAAGACAATTGCAGTGGGATCTGGTCAAGCCCTCGCCTTAGGGGCGAGAGGAGAGGTGGATGTGCTGCTCGTGCACAGTCCCCGTGAGGAACTCAAGTTCATGGAAGCTGGCTTCGGAGCGAGAAGAAGACTCGTCATGTACAACGATTTCGTCCTCGCAGGACCCAAGGGGGACCCTGCAGGGGTGAGGGATGCTCGCAGCGTGGAGGAAGCCTTTAGAAAAGTAGCTGATGGCGGGTTCCTGTTCATCTCCAGGGGAGATCTTTCAGGAACACACGTGCTCGAGACGGAGCTTTGGAAAAAAGCAAATGTAAATCCTCATGGCAATCGTTGGTATCAGGAAAGCGGCCAAGGAATGGGACAGACTCTCCTCATCGCCTCTGAAAAAGGGGCGTACACTCTCTCCGATCGAGGCACGTACCTAGCGCTAGCGTCCAAGCTGGCCCTAGAAATATGTTTTCAGGGCGCCGAGGAGTTGCGAAACATTTACCATGTGATAGAAGTGAATTGCTCCCGTTTTGACAGGGTCAATTGCCAGGGAGCCCGACTCTTAGCCGATTTCCTGGTGTCCAGGGAGGCTCAGCGGATGATTCGAGATTTCGGCGTGGATCGTTTCGGGACACCCCTTTTCTTCCCAGCAGCTACTGAGCAGGAAAAATGAGGCTAAAATGGAACTGATCGTGGAAGGGATGAAGAGAGGAATTGGGCTCTTTCTCCGAGGAGACAGAGAGGTTGTGGAAGTAGTGCTTCTAACACTTCAGGTTTCGGGGACAGCGACCCTATTGAGCCTCTTTTTTGGGGTAGGGATTGGGGCTCTCGTGGGCCTGAGACAATTTCCTGGGCGGACTTTCTTCCTGAGCATTGTCAATACGGCTATGGGGCTTCCTCCGGTTGTGGTGGGCCTTTTTGTGACACTAATGCTTTGGCGCAGTGGGCCTCTGGGCGCCCTGGGCCTTCTCTATACCCCTACAGCCATGATTCTGGCCCAAGCTATAATTGCTACACCCATCATAGCGGGGATAAGTGTGGCAGCTTTCCAAAGCCTCTCGCAGGAGCTCAGACTCCAGATCCTTTCACTCGGTGCACGAAGAAGACAGCTCGTCTGGCTTTTGATCAAAGAAGCCCGTTTGCAGCTTCTTGCGGCAGTAATGGCGGGGTTCGGGGGGGTAGTCTCCGAGGTCGGAGCCTCCATGATGGTGGGAGGTAACATAAGGGGGTGCACGAGGGTTCTGACCACCGCAACGGTCATGGAGACTGCCAAAGGCAACTTCGAACTGGCCATAGCCCTCAGCGTGATACTTCTGTTACTGGCTTACGCCGTTACGGTTGCCCTGACGTCCCTGCAGCAAAGAGGCCACAAGTGGTGATTGAGGAGTCCCCTGTCCTGGAGGTCGAGGGATTGGTGGTGCGGAGGGGCAGATTCCGGCTGCAGATCCGCCGGTTGGAACTCTTTCAAGGAGAAATATTGGCTGTGGTCGGGCCTAATGGATCAGGGAAGACCACCCTTCTCATGTCCTTAGGTCTTCTCCTCAAGCCTGAGGAAGGAAGGGTCAAACTGTGCGGGAAGCTTACATCGGGACTTGCCACTCCCTTGGAGCTTAGGCGCAAGGTGGTCATGGTTTTTCAGAAGCCTCTTCTCCTTAACGGAACGGTTCTGGAGAACGTTTCCCTGGGGCTCAGACTGAGAGGAATAAGGGGGAAACGATCTGATGAGCAGGCGCTGGTGGCGTTAGAAAAATTGGGAATCGCCCACCCCAAACGCAGACACGTGAAAGGCCTGTCCGGGGGCGAAGCTCAGAGGGTGAGTTTGGCAAGAGCCCTGGCTGTGGAACCCGAGGTCTTGCTCCTCGACGAGCCTTTCTCTTCCTTGGATCCGCCTTCCAAAGACAGACTCCTCGAGGACTTGGACAGACTGCTCCACGCCACTGGGACGACTGCAATCATGACCACCCACGACCGGTTGGACGCAATGAGCATATGCGACAAGGTAGCAGTGATGTGTGAGGGAGAGATTCTCCAAATGGGCCCTACATCCGAGGTCGTCCACAGGCCCCTTCACCCATTTGTGGCTGAGTTCCTGGATCTCAGAAAGACAAAAGAGCGACTGACGAGTCTTCTCGCTTCAAAGGGCTAGTGGTGGCTTTCCAGTCGAGCCTCCCCAGCTAATGAGAAAAAGGGCCCCGAAGGGGGGATGGGCAATACCATCATAGGGTCGCCTCTTTCCCAGGAGCTCGCTCATCCCGAGCGTCTCGCAGGGCCCGGTCTCTGCCTTCGCCAGGAACGGGGAGGTATCACCCTGTGCGAAGGCCGATCCTTTTGGAATTGCGCCCTCAGGTGACCTTGCACGTCGTCGATATTATTCCTCTTGCTGAGAAAAGTCCTTGGGTCTGGGGGCAAAAGGAGCCATTTAGGGGATCTCGCCAAAGGGTGGGCTGGGCACGCCTCGGCCATGAAAATCTGGCCGTTCGGAAAATCGCCCCTCCAAGAAGCCTTATCCCCTCAACCCCCTTCTTTCCGAGAAGGGAGGTAGTCTGACCATAGCCAATTTCAAAGCATTGGACACTATTGCCCCGGGGAAGGGGGAAAAGGTATCCTCCATTCATTCGTGGTTCCATGGGGATCCTGATGGCTGGGCCATGGCTTTCGGGGTGGGAAAAACTCCAACAGGAAGGAAACGCCAATTGCGAGAAAGGAGAGATTCACGTGGAGAATGGCTCCCATGAAGAAGATGGAAAGAGGTGCGGCCAAGGGGAAACCCTCACAGCTCGGCATGCCCTGAGGCGATATCATCCAATACGAGAGGTCTTCCGCGTCTCAAGAAGAGGGCGAGCTAGCGTACTTGCCTTCTTTCTCCTAGCATCTTGCACGGGATCTTCCTCAGCTATGGCGGGCCGCCTTTACCAACACGAGGCTTTCACCTTCTCGATCCCTGGGGGCTGGAAGACAATGGATGAAGTCTTCGGCCATACCGCCTCTTCCCGAGATTATTATGGCTTGGGTGTGAGAGAGATCGTGACGATACAGCATCCAGCTATCAAGGGCCAGGGAAAAGGATTTTTCGCAGTTGCCTCTTCCCCTCTCGAGCGAAACGAGGACCTCGAGACCC
>Ga0209162_1004104_pt1 | contig 11144 bp, 12 predicted proteins | sample YNPNPMetaG_FD_187121 | JGI IMG/M metagenome (GOLD analysis project Ga0209162, IMG submission 187121) | Anoxygenic and chlorotrophic microbial mat microbial communities from Yellowstone National Park, USA - YNP NP MetaG (SPAdes) (version 2) ...
CCAGGGGGTAGGGGTGAGGTCCCATCGCTCGGCGGGGGTCTGTGACGCTCGGCGGGGGTCTGTGACGCTCGGCGGGGGTCTGTGACCCCCGCCCTGGGGAGCGTCGGCGCAGGCCGACGCCTGGCGCCGCAGGCGCCCAGGAAGGCCGATTTCCAATCGGCGCAAAAGAAGAGGAGAGGAAAATGTCGGAGGAACGAAGCAGACCTGACGTTGAACCGGTGTGGACCTATCGCGGCTACCAACTGCGGCCCAGCGAGTTCACCACGGCCATGGTCCACTTTTTCCGCGCCGAGGTGCAACGGGCCAATGTCTGGCGGCAGCGGCTGGATACCACCACCAACTGGGCGGTGCTGACCACCGGCGCAGCCATCTCGTTCGCCTTCAGCCGGGCCATCGCCGAGGATCACCGGGTGATCATCCTGAACATCCTGCTGGTCACCCTCTTTCTGTATATCGAGGCCCGCCGCGACCGCTACTATGAGCTGTGGAGCTATCGCGTGCGGCTGATGGAGACCGACTTTTTTGCCACGATGCTGGTGCCGCCTTTCCACCCCGCCGCCGATTGGGCCGAGAGCCTGGCCGAAAATCTGCTCCATCCCCAGTTCCCGATCTCGATGTGGGAAGCACTTGGCCGGCGCTTCCGCCGCAACTATTTTTGGATCTATGTCGTTCTGGGACTGGCCTGGCTGTCGAAAGTATGGCTGCACCCCATCCCCGCCACCTCCTGGACACAGTTCATCTCCAGGGCAGCCATCGGCCCGATCCCCGGCGAGTTGGTCCTGACGGTCGGCCTCCTGTTCAACGGCCTGCTGACGCTCATCGGCCTGCTGACGATCGGGCTGCAACGGGCGGCCGGCGAGGTGTTGCCGCGCTACGGGACCTTCCAACTGCCCGGCCTGCCGGAACGCGCACCCGCTGCGGCCCGCCGACCGGCCGGCTGGCGGGCCTGGTTCCGCCCCAGCCGGCGACGGCAACAGCTCCTGGCTCTGATCATCACCGACCGGGCGCAGGCTGTGGCCGACCGCATCTTGCACGAGATGAGGCGGGGGGTGACCGCCCTGTCCGGGATCGGCATGTACACCCGGCAGCCGCACACGGTGCTGTTGTGCGCCCTGACCGTGACCGAGGTCGGGCAGCTCAAAGACCTGACCTCCGCCGAAGACCCCCAGGCGTTCATCACCCTGACGCCGGCTCAAGAGGTGTTGGGCAAAGGCTTTGCGCCGTTGCGCGAGGAGGTGGTGGCAGAAGAAAGAGGGCAGGAGGCGGATGGCCGCTGACCGGAGGCGGCGCAGATCAGCCCCATACGCCGGGGATCGCCCGTCCGCACTCGGGGCAGCGCCCCTGTTCCAGCCGCTGACGGACCACCTGCCATCCCCATCGCTCGACCAGAAGCGCCCCGCAGCCGGGGCAGCGGGTGTTCTCCAGAGGGTGGCCCGGCACGTTGCCCAGGTACACAAATTCCAGGCCGGCTTCCTTCCCGACCTGCCAGGCCTGCTCCAGGGTGCGCAGCGGCGTCGGGGGGGCAGCAAAGCGGTAAGCGGGGTAATAGCCGCTGACGTGCCAGGGCACCTCCGGCCCCAGGTCGGTGACGATGCGGCCGGCGATGCCGTGTAAAACCTCCTCGTCGTCGTTCACCCCCGGAATCACCAGCGTCGTGATCTCCAGCCAGACCCCTGCCTGCCGGGCCAGGCGGCAGTTGCGCCACACCTTCTCCACCTCTGCTCCGCAGTAATGCCGCACCGCCTGAGCATCCCCCTTGATATCCACATTCATGGCGTCCAACCCGGCGGCCAGCAGCAGCTCCAACGCCTGGGGGGTCATGTAGCCGTTGGTCACATAGGTGTTGTACAGGCCCCGCTGCCGGGCCAGGCGAAAGAGCTCCAGCGACCATTCCAGGGAGAGGGTGGGTTCATTGAAGCTGACAGAGGTGCCCCGGCAGCCCGATTCCTCCGCCCTGAGCACAAACTCGGCCGGCGACAGAAAGCGGGTTGGCCGGGGCCTGGCCTTCGAGATCTCCCAGTTCTGGCACCAGGGACAGGCAAAGTTGCAAGAGAAGGAACCGCCGGTCAGGGCCAGGCTGCCAGGATAGAAATGGTGGAGCGGTTTTTTCTCGATCGGGTTGGCCGACAGGGAAGAGACGGCGCCATAGATGAGAGTCACCAGCCGGCCATCGCGGTGGCTTCGGGTCTGGCACCAGCCCAACCCGCCGGGGAGAATCTCACACCGCCGCTCGCAGGTCAGGCACCGGATCCGCTCCCCGGCCGGTTCCGCGAGCAATGCGGGCCGGATGAACTGTTCATCCATTGGAGGGACGACTCAAGCCGGCTGGGGGCGATATTTCTCCAGCCCAGGGCGGGGGATGCGGCTGGCAATGGCCCGCCGGTAGAGGTCCACATAGCGGCGCGCCGAACGGTCCCAGGAAAAGTCGGCGCTCATGCCGTGCAGTTGGATCTGCCGCCACACCTGGCGGTGCTTAAAGGTCTCAAGCGCCCGGACGATGGCGGCAAAGAGCTGCCAGCGGTCATAGGCTTTGAAGACAAAACCGGTGCCCTGACCGGTGCGCGGGTCAAAGTCCTGCACCGTATCGGCCAGGCCGCCGGTGGCGCGGACAACGGGCACGCTGCCGTAGTGCATGGCGATCATCTGGTTGGTGCCGCACGGTTCAAAGCGGCTGGGCATCAGGAACAGGTCGCTGCCGGCGTAGATGCGCTGCGCCAGGGGAGCGTTGAAGGTCAGAAAGATGGCCACCTGGCGGGGATATTGCTGCACCATGCGGCCGAACAGGTCGTGGTAGTGCTGATCGCCGGTGCCCATCAACACCAGTTGCACCCCCAGGTCCAGGATGTGGTCCACCGCCTGGCCCAGGATGTCAAACCCTTTCGAGTCGGTCAGGCGGGAGATGATGCCCAGGAGGGGCACATCGGGGTCTTCGGGCAGCCTGGCCTCGCGTTGCAGGGCCAGCTTGTTCTCCAGCCGCCGCTCCAGGGTCGTGGCATCATAGTTGACGGCGATGTGAGGGTCGGTCGCCGGGTTGGCCGTCTCATAGTCTATGCCGTTGAGGATGCCAAACAGCCGGTCGCGCCGATCACGCAGGAGCGGGTCCAGCCGCTCGCCATACTCAGGGGTCAGGATCTCCTGGGCATAGGTCTCACTGACGGTACTCACCAGGTCGGCCCAGTAGATGCCACGGGCCATCAGGTCCACCACCTCGTTCAGGTCGGCCATTTCGGGGTGGTATTGGAAGCCCCACTCGTCAATGCCGGCGATCTCCAGCACCCGATAGCCGAAAATGCCCTGATAGGCCAGGTTGTGGATGGTGTACACGGTGACGACCGGGGCGAAAAAGGGGTCCTCTTTGTACACCGTGTTCAGCCAGTTGGGCACGATGGCGGTGTGCCAGTCGTGGCAGTGGATGATGTCCGGCTGCCATTCGAGCAGTTTGAGGGCTTCCAGCGCCGCCCGGCAGTAGAAGATAAAGCGGTCGGCATCATCGGGGTACATATAGATCCCCTCTCGCCCAAAATAGCGGGCGTTGTCCACCAGGTAAACCGGCACATCGGCCCCGATGGTGCCCTGCCACAGGCGGGCCGGTTCGGTGGTGTGGTGGATGGGGACATCGAAGGAGGGGATCACCTCCCGCAGTTGGAAGCGGTCGGGGTCAATGCGTCCGTAGCGGGGCATGGCAACCCGGATGTCGTGCCCCAGGGCGCGGATGGCTTTGGGCAGAGCGCCGGCCACGTCGGCCAGGCCGCCGGTTTTGGCAAAGGGCACCACCTCGGCGGCCAGCAGCAGGATCTTCAGCGGTCCGTTGTCACTCATCGTTGATTGTCAGCTTTCACGGAGCGGGTAGCCAACGGCCGTGCCATCGGCTACCCTGTTTCATTCTACCACAGTCGGTTGACCCTGTCAACCGGCCATCTCCTCCCGCACGGTGCGCACCAGCTCCGCCGCCTTGAGTTCGGCCAGGCAGTAGCAGGGTCCGCCCAGGGCCTGCGCCAGGTTCTGGGCCAGCCCCCGGTCATAGGCCTGATGCTCCATGTTGATCACCACGGCGTGGATGCGCGCCCGACGGATCAGGGCAGCGATCTTGTGCGCTTCCTCCTGCGGCGGAGTGTCGGTCAACGATACATTCCCCGCCCCATCGGTCAGCAGGATCATCAGCGGCATGGCTTCGGGGTGCAGGCGCAGTTCGCGGCGGAAGGTGCGGTAGGCCAGCATCAATCCGGCGGACAGGGGGGTCTTGCCCCCGACCGGCAGGTGGCGCAATGCTCCCTGGGCCAGTTCCACGCTGGCGGTAAAGGGCAGCACCAGCCTGGCTTCCTCTTTCTGAAAGACGACCAGCCCCACCCGGTCACGCCGCTGATAGGCATCCACCAGCAGCGACAGGATGGCCCCTTTGGTGGCCTCCATCCGTTGGGCACCGGCCATGCTCCAACTGGCGTCCACCACAAACAGGATCAGGTTGGACGCCCGGCGCACGCGGACCTTTTTCTGCACATCCTGGGGGAGGATGGTCAGGGCGCCCGGTTCGCTTCCCCGTTCAACCTGCTGGGCGGCTGCCTGGCGGAGGGTGGCATCGAGGGCGATGTCGCTCAGGTCGCCGTCAGCCGGCCGGGCCTGGATGTAGCGGCCCCGCTTGCGGCTGGTGCGCGTGGTGGAGCGTTTGCCGGCCAGGCGGCGGGTCAGGCGGTCCATCGGCGATGCCAGCCGGCGGGCGCGGAACACCTGGCCGATCGGCACCGCCATCTCGACCTCCTGGCCCTGGCCCAGGCCCAGCGGCTCGGCGATGTGGCCCTGGAGGGGCACGCCGGCCCCCCCTGCCTGAAAATCATCGGCCTGGGGGGGGCGGTCCTCCTCCGTTACCTCTTTTTTTTTCCTGGGGCAGGTTCCAGAAGCGAAGCGCCAGAAGTTCTGGACTGCTCCGCTTCCCGGCGGGCCTCCTGCAGCCGGCTGGCAAGCTCGCCCAGCCGGTTGTCGGCCTCCTGGAACGGCAGCCGCTTCAGGCGATGGGGCAAGGCCAGTTCGGCAGCGAGCAGGATGTCCAGGCCGGCGATGGCCGGTTCCTGGGAGCCGGCGCCATCGCGGGCCAGGCGAAGGGCCGCATGGGCCAGCGCCGTCTTGAGGATGACGATGTCGGCCCGGTGGCCATCCACTTCAAAGCGGGTGGTCAGCTCGGCGATGGCGTACAGGTCCTGAGGCTGATAGGTCACCTGGGGCAGCAGTTCGCGGGCACGGGCGATATCGCGGGAAAGCTGTCGCTCATAAGGCTCCCATTCGGCGCGAAAGCCCTCCGGGTCGCTTTCGAACTGGACGGTGCGCTCCAGAATCTCCACCCGCGCCTGCGGATCGGTGATGCCCCGGATCTCGACGCACAGGGCAAAGCGGTCGAGGAGTTGGGGGCGCAGCTCCCCCTCTTCCGGGTTCATGGTGCCCACCAGGATAAAGCGGGCCGGATGGCTGAAGGAGATGCCCTCCCGCTCCACGACATTGCGCCCCATCGCCGCCGAATCGAGGAGCAGGTCCACCACATGGTCGTCCAGCAGGTTGACCTCATCCACATACAGCAGGCCCCGGTTGGCGGCGGCCAGCACCCCCGGCTCAAACTTTTTCTTGCCGGTCTTGAGGGCCACTTCGATGTCCAGCGTGCCGATCACCCGGTCTTCGGTGGCGCTGACCGGCAGGTCCACAAAGCGGGTCTTGCGCCGGATGATGGGCAGCACCTCCCCCCTGCTCACCCGGTCGCGGCAGTTGTCGCACAGCCGATCGGGGCGGTAGGGATCGCACTGGAAGGGGCAATCGGCCACCACGTCAATCTCGGGCAACAGGGCCGCCAGGGCGCGGGCAGCGGTGGACTTGGCCGTGCCCCGCTCCCCCCGGATCAGCACGCCGCCGATTTTGGGGCTGATGGCGTTGAGGATCAACGCCGTTTTCATCGTCTCCTGGCCGACGATGGCTGTAAACGGAAAGATCACCGGCATCATCTTCTGTTATTTCCGGATCGGTTCGACAATGCTGGCCGTCATGTGACTATCGGCCCGGCCGCCGCAGTCCTTGCTGCGGGCCGCTTCGTAGGCGCACGCCTGGTAGCAATAGACCCTGTCTCCGCGCCAGACCGGATTGGCCCCCAACTCCTCGCCACAATGGTCACACACGGTTTTGGCGGACATCTTTTCCTTCCCTCCTGCTCCAGGTGCCAGGCACCTGGAGCGCCTGGCACCTGACCTGTGGCATCAGAAGACCTTAAACTGCTCTTTCTTGACGTTGCACACCGGGCAGCGGTCGGGCGGTTCGCCGATGTGGGTAAAGCCGCACACCGGGCAGATATAGACCGGGCCGATGTCCAGATCCTGGCCCGATTCGGCGGCCGATCGGGCGTTGCCGTACAGGCCGGCATGGATCTTTTCCGCCTCGATGGCATAGGTCATGCTGCGCTGAGCGCCCTTTTCCTCCTGGAGTTTGGCCACGGCCAGATAGGCGGGATACATCTCCTCCACTTCAAAGGTTTCGCCACCGATGGCCGCCCCCAGGTTGGCGACGGTATCGCCCACGCCCCCCAATTCCTTCAGGTGGTTGATGGCGTGGACCTGCTCGGCATAAGCGATGGCCTGAAAGAGGCGGGCGATGTGGGGCTTGCCGTCCTTCTCCGCCTGAGCGGCAAAGGCCAGGTACTTCATGTGGGCCTGGCTCTCGCCGGCAAAGGCTGCTTTCAGATTTTCTTTGGTCATTTCTCTCATTTTGTTCCCTCCATCATCAGAATTTTATGCTCCGGCGCCATTCAGCGCCCGTTGCACCTGTTCCAACAGGGCCGGCACGGCAAACGGCTTTTGCAGGTAGCCTGCCACCCCTTCCTGCTGTATCAGGCTGCGGCTCGGCGGTTCGGCACCCAGGAGGAGGATGGGCACGGGCCGGCCGTGCAGGGTGTGGAGCTCGGCCAGCAACTGCGGCCCCTCTTCCTCTACCAGGTCGAGGTCGAGGAGGATCAGGTCCGGCCGGTTGGCCTGCATCAGGTTGAGTCCCTGCTGCCCATCGGCCGCCTCGCACACCTTCAAGCCCAGCACCTCCAGGTTGGCCCGGATCAGCCTGCGCAGCCGCCAATCCCGTTCGATGGCCAGGATAGATGGGTTTCCCATGCTCCCCATTTTAGCGCCGGAGCCGTTAGAGGGATATAAGAGCAGGGCTATCGGTTGTTAAAATTTCGTGAAAATTGCCCCCTGTTTTTCCGTGTCATCCGTGTCCCCTTTGACCTGACCCAGAACACTCTCTGTCCTCTTCAGGCTGATAGAGCATATAGCCCGCTCCCGGCTGGGTGAGCAGGTAACGCGGCCTGGATGGCTCCGGCTCCAGTTTTTGCCGCAGGTAGCGCATATAGACGCGCAGGTACTCGCTTTCCTCGCCATATTCCGGCCCCCACACGGCCCGCAGCAATTCGCGGTGGGTGATGACGCGGTTGGCATTGGTCGCCAGGTAGGCCAGCAGCCGATATTCGGTCGGGGTCAGTTTGACCTCCTGGCCACCGGCCGTGACGCGGTGCTGGGCAAAGTCAATCTGAATGGGGCCGGCCCTGAAGCCCTGCCGGGCGACGATCTCTTCCGGCCACTTGCTGCGACGGAGCACGGCCTGCACACGCAGCAACAGTTCTGTGACGGAGAACGGCTTGGTCAAATAGTCGTCGGCGCCCACTTCAAAGCCGTGGACCAGGTCCACTTCGGCGCTGCGGGCGGTGAGCATGATGACCGGCACGGCGGAAAACTCGCGGAGGCGGCGGCAGACGGTGTAGCCATCCATGCGGGGCAGCATCAGGTCCAGGATCACCAGGTCGGGCAGCTCACGGGCGGCGGTCTCCAGGGCCTCCTCGCCCTCTCTGGCGGTCAGCACTTTATAGCCGGACGATTCCAGGTTGGCCTTGAGCAGCCGCAGGACGTGCGGCTCGTCGTCCACAGCCAGGATGGTCGCCTTTCTGGTCATGGCTTCCTCCTCTCCGCCAGGTGTCGGACAGCTACAGGTCCCCTGTGGAGGCCCGGGGCAGGGTGAAGTGAAAGGTGCTGCCCTGGCCAGGCCAGCTCTCGGCCCAGATCCGGCCGCCGTGGGCCTCGACGATCGCCTTGCAGATGGACAGGCCCAGCCCGGAGCCACCCACCCGGCGCGTCGAGGCGCTGTCCACCTGGTAGAAGCGGTCAAAGATGCGCTCCAGTTGCTGCGGTTCCAGGCCGATGCCCCGGTCGGCGACGCTGACCTGCACGCTGTCGCCCTGAACCTGCGCGCTGAGGGTGATCGGCCCCCCCTGCGGCGAGTATTTGATGGCGTTTTCCACCAGATTGCGCAGCACCTGACGGGCGCGGCGCGGATCGGCCCACACCAGGGGGAGGGAAGCCGGCAGCGAAGCCCGGATGAGGTGGCTGTGGGTCATCACCTGGAACTCGGCTGCCGTCTCCTGGATGAGACGCTCCAGGTCGGTGGCCTCCGGCTCGACGCGCAACGTCCCGGCCTCCAGGCGCGACATGTCCAGCAGGTTGCCGATCAGCTCCGACAGCCGGTCACTTTCTTCGTCAATGATCGCCAGGAACTCGCGGCGGGTGGCCTCGTCCCACTCCACATCCTGGCGCAGCAGGGTGGTGGCAAAGCCCTTGATGCTGGCCAGGGGGGTCCGCAGTTCGTGGCTGACGGTGGACAGCAACTGCGACTTCATCTCGTCCAGTTCTTTTTCACGGGTAATATCCCGGAGCAACAGGCCCAACCCCAGATGCCCACCGCCGGCATCGTGGATGGGAAAGAAGCGGGCCTGCAGGCTGCGGGCCGACGGCGCGACCAGGGTGAACTCGACGGTCGGCCGGTTCTGCAGGTCGGCGGCGGCAGCCTGCAACCGGGCGATCACCTGCTCCGGCCGGGCGACACGGCCGGCCATTTCGCGCTCCACAGCCTCGACCGTCTGACCCAGGAGCGCCTGGGCCGGCAGGCCGAGCATCTCTTCGGCGCAGGGGTTGACATAGGCGATCCGCCCCCGCCTGTCCACCAGGATCAGCCCGTCCACCAGGCTGTGCATGACGCTGTCGAGGGTGGCGCGGCGCTTCTCGGCATCCTCAATCAACCGCGCATTGGCAATGGCGATGCCGATCTGGTGGCCGATGGCCGTCAGCAGTTCTTCATCCTCCGGGGTGAAGCAGCGCCCCTGACGGCTCTGGATGTTGAGCAACCCCAACACCTGGCCCCGCGCCAGGAGCGGCAGGCGGATGCAGGAATGGAACCCCTCGCGCAGACAGGCCTGGCGGCTGCGGGCCGGATGCGTCTCCAGGTCGGGCACGGCCAGCAAGCGGCCACTGCGGATGGCCTCGCCGCACAGGCATTCCTCCGCCCCGACCACCGCTTCGGCGGCGATGAACCCCTCCGACACCCCCTGATGGGTATGGAGGATCAGGTCGCCACTCTCTTCGTCGCGGAGGAAAATCTCCCCTGCCTCTTCGCCGATGACCTCCAATGTGGTCTGGAGCGCACCACGCAGGATCTCGTCCAGGTCCTGCGTGCAGTTCACCTGGGCGGCGATGGCGGTCAGGGCTGCCAGTTCGGCGCTGCGAGTGCGCTCAGACACCAGAACATTCCTCCCTCGGCGCTCTCCCTCCCACCCCCGACAGCCTGTCGAAAGGGTGATCGGGAGTCAGGGCGTCAGCCGGTTTTAGCCAGAAACGCACGATCTGTCAGAACCAGCTTTCAACCGACAGATTGTCTACGAATTGGAAATGACGGTCGGAGGAGAGCACCGTCAAACCGTGGAGTCGGGCCACTGCCGCAATCTGGGCGTCGGTGCCGGGGATGGGGCGACCCTGGGCCTTCAGTTCAGCCCGGATGCGACCGTACTCCTCGGCGGCCGCCAGGTCAAAATCCAGGAGAGGAATATGAATGAGCAGGTTCTCGATGTTTTGCAGGTTGTGCGCCTGACGGCTGCTGGCATACGCCGCAAAGTACAGCTCCCCCAGAACCGTATGGCTTGTAAAAAACCGGTCTCCGGCCTGTACCCGGCGAGTGATCAATGCCTCTAGCTGATCCTTGCTGCCCATGATTCTGGCAGCATGATTCGTATCAAGCCAGTAGTCTGTCATAAGACTCTTCCAGTTCCATCAACCGCGACTGTTCAATGCCCTGGAGGATGTCTTCCAGTTCCCCCGGCTCAAATTCCCAGATACCGACGATGGCCAACAGATCTTCCAGGCTACCGCGAGGCCCTGTGACCTCCTGGATACCGGGCAACGCTGGACGTCTCAGCAAAAAGTCTATAAAATCAAGTACCTGAAGGAGTCTGGATGGGCTCAATTTATCCAGCCTTTCGATGGCTTCCTGTTTCAATTTAACTGCTTCCTGCACTTCGTCCCCTCCTTCAGAGCCTGTCTGAAAAGTCTGCCACAAGGGGGAATGGTTCACACCAGGTTGACCCTTGAAGGAACACGGATTTTCCCTTCGATCCCAGGAGGTACGCCGTTGACCCGGCAGGCTGACCACCAAGGCACCAAGACCCGAAGAAGGACCATGAAATCTTGGTGCCTTCGTGTCTTGGTGGTGAACATGTCATAACAGGAGGTACGCCGTTGACCCGGCAGGCTGACCACCAAGGCACCAAGACCCGAAGAAGGACCATGAAATCTTGGTGCCTTCGTGTCTTGGTGGTGAACATGCCTGGCCAACGCCTGAACCATCCCGTTTTTCAGCACTCTCTAGCTCGACAATGTTCGATTTGACCTCACCCCTACCCCCTGGCCCCCTTCCCCTTCCGAATTCGGAATTCCGAATTCCGAATTCCGAATTCCGAATTCGGAGGGGAGGGGAAGGGGGTGGGGGGATGGGGTGAGGTCCGCCTTGACCGCCATGTACGTTCTATTGTTTGCGGAAGGTGATGTGCACCACCTGGGTCCCGGTTTGACAATCGTAGTTGGTAGCAGCGTCTACGATGTTGGAGATGCAATCCCAACTCCCCTCGCTGGGGACGACACAGACATGCCAGACCCCTTCACGAGGGCGAACGTCAATCACGCCATCCCAGTTCCCTTCATCCCCTTTCCATGAAGTCCCCGCACCAAAGTCTGTCCACCCTGACCTGGCCCAGTCCCCTTCCCAGCCATCGGCCCAGTAGTGCACCCAAATATCACCGGCCAGGCCCC
>Ga0209162_1004107_pt1 | contig 11139 bp, 1 predicted proteins | sample YNPNPMetaG_FD_187121 | JGI IMG/M metagenome (GOLD analysis project Ga0209162, IMG submission 187121) | Anoxygenic and chlorotrophic microbial mat microbial communities from Yellowstone National Park, USA - YNP NP MetaG (SPAdes) (version 2) ...
AGGCCCCTCGCCCTGGCCAGCGCCCTGGGGATGATCCGCAGGGGCGAGATCCAGGACGCCAAGACCATCATCGGGCTCATGCTGGCCAAGGCCTCCCTCATGGGGGCCCCATAGACCCACCCTCCCCTATCCTTGCGCCTGCGGGTCGGACCCCGTAAGTCGTGGGGATGGGGTAGGCCGTGAACTCCTCCCGAAGCTCCCCTTCCCGGTCGAAGATCCTCACGAGGGGCGGATTCCCGGGGCCCGGGCCCGGCCCTGTTATGACCTCGGCCAGGCCGTCTCCGTCTGTGTCCCCGCAGGAGACCACCACCCCGTATCTCCCCCCGGCATAGGCCTCGAAGCCCCCCCTCACATAGAGCCCCCCCTCCTCGGAGCCGAGGATCGTGACATCGGTCCCCCTCCTGGGACCAGGGCCTGCCCCGAGAAAGATCTCCGCACGCCCGTCCCCGTCCGTGTCACAGGAGGCCACATTGGCCCCGTACCCGCCAGGATCCACCACCATCTCCGTCACCGGATGGGCACTCCACCTGCCCAAGCCGCCTTCTGTGTCCACACCGAAGACCTTCACATGGGATGGCGCCCTGCGCTCACCCCCAGGGGCCACTATCAACTCCCCCCTCCCATCGCCGTCCACATCACCCACCGCCACCTGAGGGGCCTTCCTGTAATCGACCCCCTGGAACGGATAGAGCACCAAAGCCGCCTCCACAAACCGGGAATCCAGATACTTGTACACCCTCACCGCCCCTTTGCCGCCCCTCCTGAATGGCTCGTAACTCCCCACAACCACCTCCTCCACCCAGTCCCCGTCGACGTCTCCACAGGCCACACTCAGGGCTCCCCTCTTGTCCCCATGGGGCACCTCGAGGCTCGTAAGGGGTTCACCATCCACCCCAAAGGCCCCCAGGAGGGCCCTCCCCCCGCGCCCCACGCTGCCAACAACCACCTCGTCCAGCCCATCCCCATCTATGTCACCAGCCGCAATGCCGGCCCCATACCTGGTCCCAAAGGCCAGGAACTCCCCCATCAACCCACCATCCACACCATGGACCCTCACAAGAGGAACACCCCTGGGGCCACCCCCAGGCACCGTCACTATCGCGGGACTCAACGCAGGATTTCCCTCCACATCCAAAACGACCATCGCCTCATGAGAGAAAACCCTCCCGCTGCCCCTCACCACCAACTCATACCTGCCAGGCAACACCCACCTGGAGGTCTCGACCTCGAGCTCCACCGCCCCTGGAGGGACCAATACATCCGCACTCAGAGTCGCCCTCACCCCCTTGGGCACACCTCGAACCGCCAAGAAAACCTCTCCCTCGTAAGGGCCGAGACAAGAAACAGATACCGCAAACGCACCGCTTTCCAACTGCCTCACCCCAGAAACCGCAGGCGTCACCCTCACCTCGAAGCCCACAACCTCCAAAGAGAGATCCACCCCACGCACCACCTCTCCCCACCTGCCCACAACTCTCATACCGTAGGAACCGGCAGCAGTGCGCGAAGTGGTCAAGACACGCAGTCCCACCGCTGCCTCCCCGCCCCTCACCGCCACAGGATTGGACACAAAATAGACCGTGCAGTCAGGAGGCGCGCCAACCAAGGACAACCCGACATCCCCGGAAAAACCCCCGATCCCGACCACCCTCAAGCCGAACTCCACCTCACCCCCGATCTCCACCTTCCTGAACGGGAAATCCGCCTGGATGGAGAAGTCCTGCCCTGACCCCAACACCACCGAGCGCCTGGAGCTGGCCCCTCTGTCTACCACCCTCTGCTCGATGCTGTACGGACCCAAGGCATATCCAGCGTGTGTGGCCCACCCGGTCTCCAAATCGATCTGGGAGGAACCGGCCAGGTCAAATCCCTGACTCCGGGAGAGGACCTCCACACCCCAGGGGTCCTTGACCACAGTCTCGAGGAGCAACCCCTGGAGCGGACTGCAGAGGTAGTTGCGGATCCGGGCCGTGATCACCACCGTCTCGCCAAGCCCATAGGAGCCCTTGTCCGTCACCGTGACGAGGGAGAGCTCAGGCACTGTGAGAGACAGATACGATTCGTTGTTGCCCTCATCGTACTCCATCACCCTGTCCTGGGGATCGATCCTGGCCCTGAAGGTCCTGGGCCCAGGAGCGCCGCTCAAGGAGACGCTGTGGGAGATGCTAATGGCTTCCCCAGCCCCCAGTGCCCCGACATCCCAGGTCCCTATGGGCTGGGTCCCCTCCCCTTGGTAGAGGACAACCACGGTCGGCCCGGAGCTCCCCCTCCCCATGTTGCGGGCCACGAGGATCAAGGAGCCCGAAGGGGTCTCTCCCCCCTCTTCGAGACCGCCCCATAGGTCCACAGTGAGATCAGAGAGGCCCGTCCCGTAGGAAAAGGCCGCCTCCCCGCTGGATGTGAGCCCCCCCACGGTCAGGACCGCCTGGAGCCTGTGTCTTCCGGGTGTCGTGGGATTGACCGTGAAGGGCCAACTGGACACACCCCCCTCGAGCCGCACAGGGACGACCCCTTGGGAGATGCCGTCCAGAAATACCTCTATCGCCCCCTCCCCCACCCCGAGGAGACTCATCTCCACCCCCACAGGCTCGGTGCCGAGGGGATACTCGGTCTTGTCCGTCGCAACCCCCAAGAGCACCCCGTTTCCCACATCGAAGGCCTCGGACCCGGAGCAAAGGAGCACCTCCCCAAAATAGATCCCGTAGACCAGGCGGTGGATCCCCAGCTTGGTCGTGGAAAGCCCTGCCGTGAGCACCACGAGGACAGGCTCCGCATCGCTCAAGACCACCCCCGCCTCCCCGGCAAGGGTGTATTCCCCTTCGGGGTCCACCACCCAACAACGCACAGCGCACCCCAGGGCCTCGTTGCCCTCTATCCTGAGCCCCAACTGCAAGGTGTCGGTCCCCTCATACCTGGCCCTGTCCAGGGTCGCCTCCTTCACCTTGACCTCGATCCCCGCCACATCGAAGGGGCACGAGGCGGTGACGAGCCCAAGATCCGAGCCCTGTAGCTCTGCGACAAGAAAGTAAGTCCCGGCCCTCATGACAGCAGGCAGCACAAGCGCCCTGGAGGCGGAACCCGAAAACGGAAAGCTCTCCTTGTAACCCCCGGGTCCCGAAAGGGTCATCGTCCCCTGGATCTCCCCCGTGATGGTGGCCAGGAGCTGCTCCCCGGGACGATAAAGCCGCCGGTCCGTGACAATACCGAGAAGGCCCCCCTCACCAATCACAGGGAGGGAATCGAGGCGTATGGAGCGGCCCGAGGCGTGGTAGATGCCGTAGAAGAGCCTCTCACCCGTTATCCGGGCAAGGGGGATGTCGAAGGTCAGGCCCCCTGTGCCGCTCAGGGAAAACGACCTCTCCTCCTCGAAGCCCCCATAGCTCACCCGCGCCAAAAGGGGTATGGAGCCATCCCCAGATGCCCTGAGCTGGAGGAAGAGCCGCGCTGTGTCGCCCTGGCGATACCTGGTCTTGTCCAGGGAGGCCTGGACCTCGAGATCCACCCCGGCCACCCTGTATCTGACCACGCCCTTGCCTCCCCGGCCTTGGGCCTCGAGCTCGAAGGTCCCGAAGCAGTCCCTCTCGTAGAGATCCTCCGGCACGCCCCCCACGAAGGTGACCTCCCTCTCCTCCCCAGGACCGAGCCAGCCGCTCTCCAAGGAGTCCACCACCTCGGGGGCCTTGAAGGCCAGCGAGAATCCCCCCTCCACGTCCCCGCAGTTCCTGACCCTGAAGACAAAGCTGGCAAGCTCGCCAGGCCGCACGGTTTGATATGCGGGAAGCTGCACCAGCTCCACCGATGCCCCCTGGACAGTGAAAGAGGCCCCCTTAGAGGCGACCACCTCCCCCCCTTCCCCCGCGACCTCGAGCCCTAAGGTGTAATCCCCGGGGGACAGGGCAAAGAGCGGCACCTGAAACCTCACCGTCTCGCAAGCGCCGGGTATGAGCCCTGAGAGGGCCTCTCGAGCGCTCCACAGCCGATCCCCCGCCCCATCCATGACCGTGGCACTGAGGGTGAGGCTGAGCTCCCCTGCCCCCAGGTTACCCACCTGGGCCGACACAGGGATCGCCCCGCCTGAAGGCCCCCCCACGGCCAGTGAGAGCCCCACGCGCCCCTGCCCCCTCACCAGGAAGCCCGCCTGGGCCAGAGAATGCGGCTCCTCGCTTGCGGCGGTAAGCACATAGTCCCCTTCCGCAAGGGTGAAGAAGACCACCTCACAGGCCGTCTCCCCGGCAGAGAGGGCATACGAGCGCATGAGCTCGCTCCCTCCAGGGCTCACCCGAAAGACCACCCTCGCCACCTCATCGAGCCTCCCCGTATTGGTGACGCTAACAGGGACCCCGATGGTCCCCTCTCCATAGAGGGCCTCGGGGGCAAGGGCCACCCCGAGCCCGAGCCCATAGGAAATTACCCGTGTCTCTCCTGCCGAGATATCTCCCGAAAGGACAAGGGCCAAGGCAGTGTCCCTTCGCACCTGGTGCATCACCTCCAGGGTGCTCCCTTCCCCCCCTTCCAGGGCCAACTCCTCAGCCACAAGGACAAGCCCCGCATCATCCCTCACCTCCACCCCCAGAGAGGCAGGAAGTCTCCCCCGGTTCCAAAGTCGCACCCGGACCGGAAACCACTCGTTCCCCACGACCTCCGGGAGATCCAGGGAGTAACTCACCATGGGGCGCTCCACATCGATGGGTTCCACCACCTCCACCAAGGTCCTGTCGTCCCTGATGAGGACCCCGTTCAGATGGATGCGCCCCTCGGCAGCAGCGGTCATCGTGACACTTATGGGCATGGTGGCCCGAGCTGGGAGCTCGACGGGCTCGGAGATGAGCTCCACTGACCCCCCAGCGCAGTGCTCGGCCCCGAGATGGAACCAAAGCCCCTTTGCCGCCAGTCCCGAGAGGTTCTCTATGTTCCCCGTTATCCTCACCGTCTCCCCGATTCGGTAGATCCGCTTCTCCGCGGATAACCTCACCACCAGCTCCTCGGAAACCACCCAGAACCGGTGGCTCGCCTGACCCAGCACCTCCCCGAGGCTGTTCCACAAGGTGGCCTCCAGCAGATAGGCGCCGCTTTCCTGGAGCCTGCCTATGCCGCTTGTGAACCCGTGCTCAGCCCCAGCGAGCAGATCCACCGGGTAGGAGGCCTCGAACGCGCTCTGAGCGGCCTCATCCTCGTTCACGGAGCCGTAGATCCTGTCCGAATCGGCCGCATACACGCTCCCGTCAGGCCCGACACAGAGGGCAGTGAGCTCCCCGAAGGCCCCCTGGCACCTCTCCATGCCGCCGTAATCACACTCGTAAAGCGACCACGCCCCACGGAAGTTCCCGTCCCGATCGAAGCGTTGGACCCTGCGGTTTCCGCCTTCCGCCACGTAGACGAAACCAAAAGGCCCGACGGCCAAAGCCACAGGAGAGTCGAACTCCCCATCGCCCCTGCCCTCACCGCCCCATGCCCCCGCAAACCTGCCCTCTTTGTCGAACCTCTGGATCCTGTGGTTCCCTGTGTCCGCCACATAGACGTAGCCCGTGGCCCCGACGGCAACCCCCCTCGGATACCGAAACTCCCCAGGGGCCTCCCCTTGTGTGCCCCACTTGGCCAGAAGGTTCCCATCCGGATCGAAGAGCTGCACCCGGTGATTGCCCGTGTCGACCACGTAGACAGACCCATCAGGCCCCACTGCCACGCCTTCTGGAGAGCGAAACTCCCCATCCCCATCCCCCTCCTCGCCCCAGGCGCCGAGAAAGTTGCCTTCGGAATCGAACCTCTGGATCCTGTGGTTCCCTGTGTCAGCCACATAGACAGACCCATCAGGCCCCAAGGCCAACCCGCGGGGATCCTGAAACTCCCCCTGCCCGCTGCCCCGGCCGCCCCATTCAGAAAACACAGGCTGCCAAGGCCAGGAGAAATCGAGCCTCTGGATCAGATGATGCCTCGGGTTTATGGCATAGAAGGTCCCGTCGGCCGAAACGGCCATGGCCAGGCCCCACTCGAATCGCGAGGCATCTTCCTGCTCATAGCACTCATCGAGCCCCCTCTCCTCGCACCGCTCTCCACAGGTCGGCTCGCAGTAGCCGATCATCCAGGCAAAGAGAAATGTCCCCCTGTCGTCAAAGGCCTGAATACGGCTGTTTCCCGTGTCTGCCACATAGACGGATCCATCCGGGCCAACCGCAACCCCGTGGGGGGAACGAAAACGCCCCTCACCATCGCCCTGCCCACCCCAAACGCCCAGGAAGCACCCCTCGGAATCGAACCTCTGGATCCTGTGGTTGCCCGTGTCCGCCACATAGACAGATCCATCAGGCCCCAAGGCCACCCCATGAGGATGGAGAAACTCCCCCTGACCATCGCCCTGCCACCCCCAGGCAGCCAGAAATCGCCCCTCACTGTCGAAGACCTGGACCCTGTGGTTCCCTGTGTCAGCCACATACAGGCGGCCATCGGCCGAGACAGCGACCCCACGGGGAGATCTCATCTGCCCCTCACCATCGCCCTGCTGCCCCCAAAAGCCCAGAAGATCCCCATCCCTGCCGAACCTCGCAACCCCATGCAACCCGGCATCCACCACGTACACCGACCCGTCAGGCCCAAGCGATACCCCGGAGGGCTCGGCAAACCCGAACCCACCCCCAAAGCCCCACCCCATGGGCCCACCCTCGTACTCCAGCACCTCCCCCCTTGCGGCATCGGCCACATAGAGACGACCATCCGCCGTGGCGGCGATACCGCGAGGCTCCCCGAGGTCGTCCCAGAGCTCCTCCCAGCCGGACTCACCCCCGGCTGCCCGCCCCCAGATCCTGTCCCTGTCCCCCTCAGGCACATGCAGCCTCCCATCGGCCCCAACTGCTACCGCCAAAGGACGGGTCGTCCAACTGTTGTAACCGGGCCTCGGGAAAAAGGCCTCGAAACCACTGACCCCCGTCGGGGCCAAGAGACTCACCCCCACCCTCAGGGTCCCACCCTGGATCGGAAAGGCACCGTTTCTCACCGCAGTGTCGCCCAAGACCACATCGCCCCGAAGATACACATCCTGCCCCGTCCTGGTCTCTACCGCGGCCTCGAGACCCCTTATCTCAAACCCCTTGAAAAGTCGCTCCTCCCTCCCCGTGCCTTCGTCCCTGAGGAGCACCTCCAGATGCGCTTTGCCGGATGAGGCCTGCCCGGGCACCTGGATCGAGGCAAGGGCCTTGTTCTCCCCGGACAGGATAGAACCAGACGCAGAGCCCTGGTATATCTCCGCGCCCTTCTCGTCCATGACCCTGAGCACCTCGGTCCGATAGGTCGTGTCCAGCCCACCTATGTTCTCGACGGCCACGGTCACCGCGTCCCCGGGGACGAGCACAGGCCCGCCAGGGCATGCCATGGCCAGATACGATGGCGGCACAAAAAAGCCTGTCGAAGAGGAAAGCGTGGCCCCGGGCGAGAGCTCCAGAGTCACATCCACCTTGTGCCCACCAGGAGAGATCCCTTCCTTCACCGGGATCGAGACATCCACTGCACCCGACTGACCGGGAAGCAACGAGACCGTGCGGCTCTCGAAAAAGCCCATCTCCTCCGACACGACCTTCAGCCCCACAGCTTCCCATGCAAAGGAACCCGAGTTGCGCACATCCACATGAACAACGGCCAGCTCCCTGACCTTGTAGGAACTCCGATCCAAAGAGGCCACAAGAAAACCCCGATTGCTCATGCGCCTCGAAGAGGAAACACCATCCCCCGTCTCGTCCCTCTGGGCGTACCTGAGCGTGTAGGTCCCCAGGACCGGAGACGCCAACCCTATTTGGGCAGACACCGTGGTGCTCTGCCCGACACCCAGGGAAAACGGAAACTCCCTCTCCCACACCGTCCGCCCTGCGGGATCCACCATGGCCGCAGCCAGGACCCCGGAGCCCACATCCACCTTGCCAGTATTGGTCAGGGCAAAGATGACCTCGTTCATCCCCGCACGAAATACCTCAGGCAATGTGGCCGAAACCGCCACCCGACTCCTCAGCACCTCGAACCCCCCATGGCCGGAAGCTATGAGCCTGTCCCCGTAGCGCACCTCGAGGCTCACCGTGTAACTGCCGCAAACAGAGGTGACGGACAAAGGAAGCGAAACCGAGATCTCCCCCTCACCCCCACCCAGAGGAAGACCAAAAGGACCCTCCTGCCCAAAGACCTCCTCCCATCTCGGCCCCCGAACAGAGACCCTGACCCTCCCCTCCCAATCCAGCGGGATCCCGTTTCTCAACGTGGCCCTCAAAGACACGGACTCGCCCAGGCGATAGATACCCCTCTCAGCCCTTATCCCCACAGAGGCCGAAGGGTAATAGCCCCCGCAGCGCTTCGAGGCCCACCCTCGATACTCCTTGCCTTCATAGAAACTCACCCTGTAGTCCCCCCAACCCCCGACCACCTTGGTGAAGAGCGCACTCGCCGAGCCCTTGGCAGGGACCGAGACCTCCTCGCTGTGCCCCTCGAAGAGGGCCGTGACCCTCCTGGCCTGATCGGTGGCGTTGTACACCGTCGCCGTCAAGGTCGCAGTGGCGCCGGTCAGATACCCATCGGCATCCGATGCCACAGAAAACGTAAGCCCGCATCCCTGATAACCAGGAGGAGGGGGGGCGGCCACAACAAAGCGGCCACTGTCCGTCTCGGACTGGGGCTGCACCACAGCCCCATCGGCATCCAAAAGCACATAGTCCACATGGTAGATTCCAAGGGGGGAGCGGGAGCTCGTCCCATAGGAGAAGGGCACCTCCGCCGACATCCCAGGCACCAAGGAAAGGGGCGAAAGGTGCTCCCAAACCAAAGAGCCGCGCCCAGGGGCATAAACCAAAAACCTCACAGATGAAGCCTCCCCCCCGGAGCGGTTCACCACCTCTATGGGGAACTCCACCACATCACCAGGCCTCGCCTCAGGCAAATCCCCCGGCCTCTTGGCCCACGCGATGATGTCCCTCACAAGGGCCAGCTCCTCGGATGAGGCCTGACCCTGACCATAAGCGGAGTCCGTATACATGGTCGTCACTATCACACGACCCAGGCCGTACCCGTACATCAAAAGCACCGGATACCCGTTCGTGTTGCGCTTGAGAAGGACCCTCGCATTGGTGGGAAACTCCGTGATGTAGCCGTCCACACTCAAACTGGGAGAAGGACGCCACAACCCGGACAGCACCTGATGCCACTCGTTTATGTGCGCAGCACCAAAAAAACAACTTATGTCCTCATCCCAACCAACCCCATATACCCTCCTGTACGACCCGTCGGACTCCTGAGGAACCGGAAGCACCGAATACTCGTAGCCGTGCTGCTGGGCGAACACTAACACGCTTCCGCCTCGCCTGACGTACTCGTCCAGGGCGTCTCTGAAGAAGACCGACCTCTCGAGCCCGTTCAACCCACCCGACGGAATGACGAGCAGCGGCTGCCAGCCCACCGACCCCAAAAGCGAATCGACCCCGACGTCCCTGGTGAGTTCCTTGTCCCTGTGGACAAGATTCGCCGCGTGCCTGAAATAGCCATTGCGCAGCACCGCCACTTCCGGGGCCATTTCGATCTCGGTTGCCAGTTCGGGGTTGTTCTGGGCGAGGTCCCGCAGATTCCATGGGCCCTTGAGCCTTTGGCTCAGTGCATGGAGGGTATCCAGTTTTCCCAGTAGGACCTCGAGGGGGGTATCCAAGGGCAATGCCTTGTACTCCGCGTTCGCCTGCTCGACCTCTGCCAGCCACGAAACCCAGCTCAAGCCCTTCTTGGCCGCCGGACGATACAGCCAATCCAGCGACACCGGCCTGGACGAGGCACCCCCGAAACCCATTTGGGTGGAGCCCGCCACAGATGCAATGTCGTCCGCATGGTCTCCACCCGGTGACCCCCCCACACCAGGTTCGTCGCAATCCACCAGCCTGCCCAATTCTTCGCATTTTTTCTTGCCAGTATAGTCCCGATCCGTCTCCCTCAGGCCAGAGTCAAGGTCATAGTTGGGGAGACCGTCAGCGTCGCGGTTTACAGCCCGGACACACTCTTGAAGAGCCTTTCTATACGCCTCACGGTACTCCGGGATGTCGTACCCGGAACGGCCCTGGTACCTGTGGGAATCCAATGCCCCGATCTTGCGGGGAAGGTACCCATGCACCCAGAGCCCCTCGAAGGCGACCCCTGAAATCCCCGCCTGCAGGGAAGAAGGACCGTTTTGTCTCATGGGTATGTAGACGCTTCCCGAGTAATCCAACAGCTCCACAGCCTCCTCGCAGCCGAACTGGTCGTAATATGCCGCCCTGACGAGATCGTGGGCCACGGAGAGGTTGGTGCGATATTGGGCAATGGGGCTTGGCTTGCAACCGTTCGGATCCGATGGATCGTCGCAGGTCAGGGGGTATTTCCCGTGCTCCTTCCAGTTGAGAAAATCGATCTCGTACTCGATCTGGTGGTGCAGTCTGTTCCTGACCTCGTCTCCCTCTTTGTACTCACCCGTGTCACGATCCGGAAGACCCAGCGCCCGCTTCACCATGAGGTTCACGAATTTGTGGATCTCCACGTCGGTGACCACATGTAGAAGCCAACCATACGCATACGCGATCTCCTCGGGCCTTCCCCTCGCCTTTGCGTCCTTGATCATCTTCCTGGCCAAATCCGTGGGACTGCAGTAATGGGCAATGTTGGCATACCGCTTGTAGGGAAAGTAAAACATATCAGGACCGACCGCTCCCCCCTTGGCATAGTCGATGTATTCCTGCAGGATCCTCCTTATCTCCCCATTCAAGCGAGGATCCTTCAGGACATCATCTACGATGGCCATGTGGGTGATTGCGCCACCACAGAGGCAGACACTCGGCAGTAGAACCACCGTAAACACGCCCGCCAACACAGCCCCCCGCCTCACAGGCCCCATCAATCGCTCACCTCCGGATACATCAAGTCCCATTGGGCCTTCTTCTTGCCTATCACCCCTTGATCCGCGCAATACCGGATCCTAATCACGGTGTAACTGCGGACCGCGGGCTGGGGATATACGCTCGTCAACCGGATGTCGAGCACCACACCATCGGGAGGCACGACAGAGCGAAGACCGTTGACCTGGTTCCCCGGATCGAACACGTCCTTCATGTTCGCTGCCTCAGCGAAACCCCTGTACATTCCTTCCTGGAACGTCGA
>Ga0209162_1004108_pt1 | contig 11139 bp, 10 predicted proteins | sample YNPNPMetaG_FD_187121 | JGI IMG/M metagenome (GOLD analysis project Ga0209162, IMG submission 187121) | Anoxygenic and chlorotrophic microbial mat microbial communities from Yellowstone National Park, USA - YNP NP MetaG (SPAdes) (version 2) ...
GAGAAGGTGGACGAGCGCTCCGACATCTTCAGCTGCGGGGTCATCCTCTTCGAGCTGCTCACCGGCAGGCGCGCCTTCCAGGCCGAATCCATCACCTCGGTCATGTACCGGGTGGTGCACCAGCCCCTACCACCCCTTCCCTCCCTGCGCTCCGATCTCCCCCCTGGGTTGGCGGGGTGGTTGAGCTGGCCTGCGCCAAGGACCCCGCGGCTCGCTACCAGCATGCTCGGCAGATGGCGGCGGACCTGCGCGCCGGCCGGGTTTCCGCGGCTTTCCAGACCTCCTCGGTTTCCCCTCCCACTGTGATCGCCTCTCCCTCTCCCGAGACCCTGGTATCATCTGCTCCAGGCACCCAGTACTCTGCCCAGGGATTCGTTATGCCGCAACCTCCCGGCCCACCCTTGCCCGCTTCCGTGCCCCTCGCCCCCGCCCCTTCCACCCGGGCCTTTCCCTGGAAGGCGGCGGCTGTAGCGGCCCTGGTGTTGCTGGTTTTGGGGGGAGGGGCGCTGGCCCTGGTTCTGGCCCTTTCCTCCTCCCGCGTATCCGTGCCTGATCTCGATGGGATGAGCTGGGAGCAGGCCCGCCGGAAATTGGAGAAATCAGGGCTTTCCGCCGAGAGGAGAGAGGTCACCTCGAGCCGATATGATCCGGACACGGTCATCGACCAAAACCCCGCTGCCGGGGAAAAGGTGAAGAAGGGTACGGTGGTGCTCCTGGATGTGGTCGTGGAGGCCGAAACAGAACCAGATGAAGGCGGCAAGGAAGACACCGCGAGCTATACGAAGCAGATGGACGGCATGATAGCAGAGTTGGTGGGGCTGGAAGAACAGATAAGGAACACGGCCTCGGAGATAAACTCCAAGCTCTCCGCATCATCGAGAGATTTCAGCAGCACCCTGTCGAGGTGCTCCGGCATGCTCGACTCTCTGGGGAATCTGAGGTCCAGAGCGCTGAGCATGAACACTCCCCAGCAGTTTTCATCCATAACGCCGCAGTTCGTGCAATTGGTGGATTACTGCGTGGCCCGGGTAAACGCACTGATAGACGGGGTCAACACTTTTCTCGCGGGCGGGGACTATGTCGCTGCCTTCAACCAGGGGGTTTCCCCCAAGAACTCGTATAATGCGCTCTTCCCGTCTTTCCAGCAGCAATACAATGCACTCAGCTCGCGCTGAGGGGAGGGGGCCATGAAAGGCCGAAAAGCTTTCGCAGCGACCGCCGCCCTGGTGTTCCTGCTGTCCTTCACTCTGGGTTTCTTGGGGGGGTTCGCATGTGAAGAAGGACCCTTTCGGGAAAAAGGACCAGATTTGTCTGAGGGGCTGGGCAGCGGGAAGCCCGATGAATTCGCGGATGAGGGATGGGTAGTCGTCCCATCGGTCATCGGAGAGGAGGCGGGCCTTGCTGCCGCCAGGATCAGGGAAGCGGGCCTCATCTGTGATATCGACGATATCAAGGACACAGAAGGTCAGGTTGGTACGGTGGTATCCCAGTCGCCGGAAGCGGGCAGCAGGGTGAAGAGGGGAGATCGCGTCAGGATAACCACGTCCGGCAGGACTCCCGGGAGTGAGAGGGTGGTCTGCCTGGACCCCGGACATGCGGACACCCCACCCCGCATCGATGAGGAGACCGGCCTCAATACCCAGGACTGGGCCAACGAGCCCGAGATCCGGATAGTCTTCGATATCGCGAACATGGCAAAGGAGATGTTGGAAGAAGAGGGAGTTAAGATAGTGATGACTAAAAGCTCGGTTTATGAGCCCGTTGATTTGAAGCAGAGGGCGGTCATCGCTACCAGTCGGGCGCGGCCCTCGTGCTCCACATCCACACCGACCCGGGAATAGGCGTCCCGACCACTTTCTATCCGGGAGGCGACGCCGACCACAATTGGAAGGCTAATTCGCAGACGGGAAGGAAAGCGGTGATAGACCCCCGAGTTCAGGCGGAGAGCGAGAGGATGGCCCGCGTCTTCCACCAGGCCATGTTGGTCAGCCTGAATCGGCTGGAAGGGCCGTTGAGCGGTTCGCTGAGGGTGGAAGACAGGGGAGCGACCGGAACGGGGAACTACGGCCCCCTCTCCTCTTACGACGTCTGGAGCACGATCCCTACATTCACCATAGAGAACAACCAGTCCTTCGCCGATGCGAACCGTCATTCGGTTGCCCGCGCCATCGCCGACGGCATCCTGGAATGCCTGAAACAGGCGCCATGACCCCAAAAGGTCAGCGCTGGCAGCGGGGACACCAGTGGGTGGAGCGGCCCCCCAAGACCGTCCGGCGGATGGTCTCCCCGCAGGAGGGACAGGGCATGCCCTCCCTGCGGTAGACCTTGTGGTGATCCTGGAAGGAGCCGGGGCGTCCAGAGGCGTCAACGTAGTCGCTGGTCGATGAGCCTCGCTTGCTGATGGCCTCTCTCAGCACATCACGGATGGAGGAGTGCAGCCGCCGTAGTTCCTCTTCGCTTAAGGAGTTTGCCGGCCGGAGGGGCTCTATGCCCGCCCGGAAGAGGATCTCGTCGGCGTAGATGTTGCCGATCCCGGCGATGCGCCGCTGGTCCATTAAGGCCGGTTTGATGCGGGTGGGGGTATCCAGGGCCCGGGCGAGCTTCCGCGGGGTGAAGGAACGTTCCAGCGGCTCCGGCCCCATCTGCGCCAGCCCCTTGAGCGCCGAATAGTCCCCCGCCGGCACCACCGCGGTCTCCCCGAAGGTGCGCGGGTCCGCGTAGCGGATCAACCGGGGCGGGGACAGGTGAACGACCAGATGGGTGTGGGGCGGCTCCGGGCTGCCCTCTTCCGCCACCAGCAGGGACCCGGTCATCCCCAGGTGCACCACCCACTCCCATCCATTGTCGAGGGTGAGGATGAGGTACTTCCCCCTCCGACGCACCCCCTGGATGACCGAGCCCCGCAGGCGGGAGCAGAAAGCGTCACATCCGGGGCAGGACACCAACCGGGGAAGGCGCACCTCGCAGCGCCTAATCCTCTCCCCGACGACCAGGACGGACAGGTCGCGGCGCAGGGTCTCCACCTCGGGGAGCTCGGGCATGCCTCAGCTCCCCCGTCGCTTGGCCCTTCGCCCGCCCTCCGAAGGACCCCGTCCGCTGGCCGGCAGGCCCAGGCGCTCCCGCAGCTCCAGCAGCTTCCTCAGCGATTCGCCCTCGGCGACGCTGGTCATCCTCTCCAGGGCTCCGGCCAGGTGCCTGCGGGAATATCCCTCGGGGATGAGCTCCAGCAGCTCCTCCACGCTGGCCTGGGGGAGGGCCGCGGACAGCAGGATCTCGTAGCCACGCTGGGCGTTGAGGAGGCGCAGTTTCCTCCAGACGCCCGCGATGCGCACCAACAGGTAGGTGCCGTAGGCCAGCAGGGCCAGGGTCAGGAGAACCAGGACGAAGAAGATCGCCACTTCCATGGGTTCATTCTAACACCCCATAAAACCCCATCAGCATGACCGGCCCGGCCCCTCTCGCGGGAGAGGCGCCGCGATTCCTCACGGCCGCGCCGGTTCCGATGGCCGCGAGTCTTCTTCTGGGATAGTGATCATGAACACGCAAACCGCATCCCGCTTCAGACAATTTGATGAAACCGCAACTCGGTAGTTTTTTCTCCCGGGGCGAAAACAGTCTCCCTCATGTGTTAATGTCTTGGCCGTGATTATCGATGCCCATACCCATGTCTTTCCCGAAGGGGTGCGCGAGGATCCGGAGGCCTGGGGACGCCGCGACCCCGTTTTCCGGCTGGTCTACGTGGAGGGAAAAGCGCGCATGGCCGGGGCCGGGGACACGCTCGAGGCCATGGACGAGGCCGGGGTGGACCGGGCCGTCCTCTGCTCCTTCCCCTGGCGCGATCCCGACCCGGCGCGGGAGAGCAACGAATACATCCTCGAGTGCATCGAGAGGTGGCCCGACCGCTTCGTGGGGTTCTGCTGCGTCAATCCCGCCTGGGGGGCTGCGGCCCTGCGGGAGGCCGGGCGCTGCCTGGAAAGGGGCATGCGCGGCATCGGCGAGCTGCACCCCGAACCGCAGGGGTTCCACCCCGGTGACAGCGACCTCCTCCGCCCCCTGGTTGATCTGGCGCGGGAAGCCGACGTGCCGCTCATGCTGCACGTCAACGAGCCGGTGGGCCATGTGTACGTGGGCAAGGGGGGCATAACCCCCCGGGCGGTCTATCCGCTGGTGAAGGCCTTCCCTGAGGTGGACTGGATACTCTCCCACTGGGGCGGGGGGCTGCTGTTCTACGAGCTCATGCCGGAGGTGGCCGAGGCCTGCCGCCGGGTCCACTACGACAGCGCCGCCTCCCCCTTCCTCTACCGCCCGGAGATATACGCGTTCGCGGCGCGGCTGGCGGGCCCGCACCGCCTCCTCTTCGGCACCGATTTCCCCCTGGTGGGATACCGCCGCGCCCTTAAGGATTTTGAAGGAGCGGGCCTGGAGGAGGAGGCGGCCCGGGAGGTGCTAGGGGGCAACGCTGCCCGCCTCCTCCGCCTGCGAGGGGTCCGGGAAGGGAGCCCGGGCGGAGGCAAAGAAAATTAGGTAGAGGGAGAGAGGGATCCGGCGGCAGACTCCGATCCGTCAATAGTAGAGCGAAAGGGGGACTCGCGCGGAGCAGCGGCCCACGAGACGGTGCGGTCGGCAGAGCGGGGAGGTAGGCACAGGAGAGGATGAGCGGGGATAGGGAAGGTTCACGAGGCGGAACGAGTGAGGCCGGGGGCGACACGGCCTGGCGCCGCGTTCCGGTGACGCTGGCTCTGATCCTGGTCATCGCGGCCGTCCTGGTGGCGCCGGGGTGCCGTCCATCCACGCGCGGGGGTGGGGGCATGGGTGCCTTGGTGGCCGTGGAGACCGCCACCGCTGAGGATGTCTGTACTGAAGCGGTCAACCCTCTGGACGGAGAAGTGGTGGAGGACCAAGGCCTTCTTAGGAGGCGGGTGCTGGCGGTGAAAGTGGAGAACGACCCCGCCGCCCGCCCCCAGAGCGGCGTGGCCGACGCCGAGGTGGTCATCGAGGAGATGGTGGAGGGCGGGATAACCCGCTTCATCTGCCTGTATCTGGCGCACGAGAGTCCGGTCATCGGCCCCACCCGCAGCGTCCGTCCCACCGACATGGACGTCCTCCACTTCCTCCAGCCTCTGCTCGCTTTCAGCGGGGGGGCACCCCAGGTGATGGAGATGGTGAAGTCTTCGGGGATCATGTACGTCACCGAGGATTCGCCCTGTTTCTGGAGGGACCGCAAGCGGCCCGTGCCCCACAACCTCTACACCAGCACCTCCCGCCTGCGCGAGTACCTGCAGGAGCGGGGGGACCAGTCGGAAGGGATAGCGGCTTCCGGCCTGGACTTCCGGGAGCCCGCCGGGGACGCTTCCACGCAGGAGGAGGGGATCGCCCGCATGATCATCCCTGCTGGTACCGTGGATATCCCCTATGAGAGCGGATGCGCGGTCCGCTATCGCTACGACCCGGCGCGGGATGCCTACCTCCGCTTCGTGCAGGGGAAGCCCCATACCGACAAGGAGAGCGGGCAGCAGCTGGCCCCGCGCAACGTGGTCCTGCAGTTCGTCCAGCTCACCTCCTCGGGGGTCAGGGACGTGCTGGGGGCGGAATCCCCCAATTCCATGGTCATCGGTAGCGGGCGCTGCGCCGTGTTCACCGGGGGGGAGATAATCGTGGGCACCTGGGTTAAGAACGGGCGGGACGAGCCCACCCGTTACTACGATCTGGCCGGGCAGGAGATAGGGTTGAACCCCGGCCAGACCTGGGTCCACCTGGTCCCCAACAACCTCGAGACCACCTTCTTGCCCTGAGGCCCTCGTCGGGGATGTTCATGACCGAGTCTCCGCGGTCTTCCGAAGACCTCAGGACCGCCCCCTTGCCCTGATGCCTGGGAAACGGATGGCCCTTAGGGGCTTGCGGATCCTCGCGGACCTGGGGTTCATGGTGGGGCGGTAGATGAAAACCAGCCCAGCTCCCGCCGGCACCCCCGGCTCAGAGGCGTTTCACCAAAGCGGGTAGCTCCTCCAGGGACTCGATGACCAGGCAGTCGCAAGGGGGAGGGTCCCCCCGCCGGTTCAGCCACACGGGGATGACCCCCGCTCCCCTCGCTCCCAGCACATCGGCGTAGTAATGGTCCCCTACGTGTATGGTTCGGGACGCCTCCACGCCGGCGCGCTCCAGAGCCATGCGGAAGATGGAGGGCTCCGGTTTGATGCGCCCCACGCAGGCGGAGGAGACCACGAAGTGCAGGAAGGGGGAGAGGTCCAGTTCCAGGCAGAGTCCGGCCAGGCGGGCATCCCAGTTGGAAACGACCCCCATGAGCACTCCCATCTCCTTGAGGGCTCGCATGGCCGGAATCACGTCTTCGTAGAGGGCCCAGCGGCTCCCCTTGCCGAACTCCTCGTAGAGGACCTCTCCCAGCGCCCGCGCGTCCTCTGCCCCCAGCTCCTGGGCCAGCAGGGAGTACAGCTCCACCCACATCCGGCGGGCTTCCTTCTCCGAGGCCCAGAAAGTATCATCCGTCCAGTACCTCTCCTCGTAATAGCGTTCCGAGGCCTGCAGGGCCTCCTCCAGGCGTTGCTCCTCGGCCAAGAGGCCGTGCGAAGCAAGCACCTCCATGCACACCTCCTCCATGGAGGGGTGCGGCTTGAGCAGGGTGTTGCCCGCATCGAAGAAAACCGCCTCTATCAATTCCCGTCCTCCCGTCTTCTCGGGCTACCCCTATCTATGGGGAAGGGTCGGCCTTTTCGGGGACCGAATGGTCTTTGGCCTTTCGCAAGTCCCGGAAAGCCCGCCCGGACCCTCTACCGGCATAACCCGGCTCTTTTTCCGCTGGAGTCCGCCAAGAGCCATTGTAACAGCAGCCACCGACTCCATCGGGCCTCGGATGCCGTCCCGGTGGTTGATCTGCCCGACGGCTCCTGACTGGGAGAGGGGCGGCTGGCAATCAGGAGCTGGGGCGGGCGACCACCCCCTCCTTGCAGATATAATCTTCCTTGAAGCTCCTCTCGAAAGCGAGATAAAGGAGAAGAAGAGGCGATGAGCTTCGAGAAAAAGGTCCTCTCCCTGCTGGATCTTTTGGCGCTGATCGCCCTGCCCCTGCTCTTGGTGATCTTCCACTTGCCGCACGGCACCACCGAGATCGACTACTCGGTCCTCTACCTGATGGTGGGAGCCCTGGTGGCCATGTTCGTCCTGGGGAACCTCTCGACGTGGTATCCCAGCCGGCAGGGGCGTCTGCTGGCCGGCTTGCCGCCTTTTTTCTTGGGCACCGCGTTCTATTCCTTTTTGGTTTCGCTGGGGATAAACTTCAGCGGAGGACTGGACAGCCCGCTTTATTACGCGATCCTGATGGTCCCCTTGCTTTCCGGAGTCTGCTTCGCCCTTCCCCTGGCCATGACCAGCACCTCGCTGGCCGCCGCCTTCTACTTCGCCTCAGTCTTCAGCTCCTCTCCCTACCCCCGGCTGGAGGACGCCCAGCGAATCGCCTTCAACCTCGCTTACCTCTTCCTCGCCTGCCTGTTCTCCAACCGCCTGGCGGTGGAGATGAGGCGGCACGAGCAGGCGCGGGATGAGGCCATGAACCTGTCCAACTTCATGCGTCGGCTGGAGAAGGCCAAGAGCGAGTTCGTATCGGTGGTTTCCCACGAGCTGCGCACCCCTCTGACCTCCATCCAAGGCTTCAGCGAGATACTCCTGGGCAGGGAGATGCCCCCGGAGAAGCGGCGTGAGTTCTACGAGATTATCAACAACGAGGCGGAGCGATTGGGCCGGCTCATCACCAACCTGCTGGACCTCTCCAGGATCGAGGCGGGAACGGAGTTGAAGCGGGAAACGCTGGACCTTTTGGAGGTGCTGCGGGAGGACGTGGAACTGCAGCAGTCCCAGACCGATCGGCACCGCCTGATCCTCGAGGTCGAAGGGAGGATGCCCCCCATCTACGCGGACCGAGACCGCCTCCACCAGGTCTTCAAGAACCTGCTCTCCAACGCGGTCAAGTATTCGCCGCAGGGAGGGGAGGTCCTGGTGAGGGCGGGCATGGAAGGGAGGTTCGTCTGGGTTTCCTTCACCGACAGCGGAATCGGCATCCCCGAGGACGAGCTCCCATTCATCTTCGAGCGCTTCCGCCGGGTGGAGAAGGGGGAGGCCGCGGCCATCTCCGGGACGGGCCTGGGGCTGGCCATCGTCAAACATCTGGTGGAGATGCACGGGGGTCGCGTGCACGTCCGCAGCGAGGTGGGGAAGGGCAGCACCTTCACCGTCTTCCTGCCGGTGAGCGGAGGATGAGCGGTGGTGAGGGGCAGGCAGGGGATGAGGTTGTCGGGACAGGGCCGCAGTGACGCGGGTATCGCTCTTCAATGGATTGATCTCCCGGGAGCCCTGGAGGCGGTTGGATGGTGGACATAGAGTTCAAGCGCAACCTGGTGAAGCTCCTGGGCGGCCTCATCTGGTCATGCGTGCCCCTCTTCGCCGTCTTGCTGCTGCTCCCCCACCCGGAGGGGTGGGATTTCCGGCTGGGGCCGGCGCTCACCCTGCTCCTCGCCACCTTGGTCCTCAACCTGCTGGTGTCGTTGCTCCCGCTGCGGCGGCCCTTGCTCTTGCGCTATAACCAGATCCTCTTCTTCCTCATCGGCGCCTGCTTCGCTGCGGTTGCCTGCCTGATGATCGTCTATACTGGCGGCGCAAAGAGCCCCCTCTTCCCCTTTATGCTTTTGGTGGTGTGCTTCGGCACCACCTTCTACGCCTCCCAGGCAACCGCCCTCATCCTCATGCTCCTGCTGTCGGCCAGCTATATCTTCTGCCTGCGCTGGTTCGCCCATTTGAAGATCGAGGACACCCAGCTCCTGGCCTCCCAAACCCTCTTCCTCTTCCTGGCGGCCCTGTTCATCAACCGGCTGGGGCGGGATACCCGCGAGCAGGTCCGCTCCCGCAACGAGGCGCTCCGCCAGCTCAAGCTGCTATCGGAGATGGACCGAGCCACCTCCGATTTCGTCTCCGCCGTGTCCTTCGAGATGCGCACCCCCTTGACCTCCATCCAGGGGTTCTCGGAGATGCTCCTCAACCAGGAGCTGGGGGAGGAGAAGGAAAAGGAGTTCGTGCAGATAATCAGCAAGGAAGCGGAGCAGCTGGCCTCCCTGGTGGAGGAGCTGCTGGACATCTCGCGCCTGGAGTCCGGCCGGGCCAAGCTGAGGCGGGAGGAGGTGGACGTCTACTGGATGCTGCGCCGCCTCTCCCAGCCCTTGCGGGAGGTCTGTGAGCCCCGCGACCTGATGCTGGACATCCCCGAGGACCTGCCCTCCCTCTACCTGGACCGGGCGCGCATGCAGAGGGTCTTCGACGCATTGTTCCAGCAGGTCAGAAAGGCCTGTCCAGACGGAGGAGAGGTGCGCATCGGGGCCAAGTCGGAGGACGGCACCTTGGTGGTTACCGTCAACTACCGTTCCCGTGGGGACGGGGTGGGGGAGGCGGATGCGGGGATGCTCGAGGACTTCTGGCCGCTGGATAGGGAGGAGGACCTGGAGGTGGCCATAGCCCGCCGCATCCTGGCCGCCCACGGTGGGAGCTTGAATTTGGTGAGGGCGTCCGGCCGCTGGTCGGCTTTCGTCCTGCGGCTCCCGGTGCTGGGGCTGGAGCAGTTTGTGGCGGAGGAGAAGGAGGCGGGAGCCTGAAGGAGTGAGCGTGGCGTGGGTCGAGGCATCCAGCGAGGGTATAATTTAAAGTGACGCCATCGGAAGATTCAAGAGATGTGGGGAAGAAGCTTTGGGATCGCCAATGCCTGCCGTCATCGCATCCGTGGTGTTCTTGGCGGCAAACGCGCTAATCATAATGGGACCGGCGGTCGCGGCCTCCCCCCGGGTCGTGGACCTGGCGGAACACCCCGAGGATGCCAGGCTCTACGGGGGAGCCTCGTGGGAGCTATCCGACAGCATGCCTCGCCCGCTCACCGCCCACGGGGACATCAACGGCGACGGCATCATTGACCTGGTCATCTCGCACGACCAAGGGAGCAAGCCGCCCGAGGGCACCTTCGACGGGAAGGCCTACGTCTATTTCGGACGGCCCGGTTTCTCCGGGGAGATCGATCTGGGAATCGGAGCCGACCTCACCATCACCGGCCGCGACTGGAGTTACGGCTTCTTTTCCCTTGCCTGCGGCGACCTCAACGGCGACGGCCTGGACGACATCCTCCTGGGTGCTCCCTACGACAGTTCGGCGGGGCCGCTGGCCGGGGGGGGCATGGCCGTCTTCGGTAGAGAGGACTATTCCTTCCTGCCCGGGCGCACCTGGGACTTCGATGCGCGGCCGCCCGACCTCACGGTGAGCGCCGGCGTTTCCGCCGAGTCAACGGGATTCTCCGTGGCCTGCGGTGACCTCAACGGCGACGGCCTGGACGACGTGGTCCTGGGGGCCTATTCGGGGAACGGGGGGGTGCACCGCTATAACGGCACTTCTTGGAGCACGGAGGTAGGGAGCTTCGCCGATACCCTTTGGGACATATACATGTATCCTCCCGGAAGGGGTTGGGCGGTGGGCCCTTACACCAAGGACTGGACCACCCTCTACTATTTCGACGGCAGCTCCTGGTATCCCCGGGACACCGGTTTCAAGAACCGGGACGTGGATCTCTGGGCGGTGCACGGCTACGATGCTTCCCATGTCTGGGCGGTGGGGGAAGGGGGGACGGTGATCCGCTGGGGCGGGAGCTCCTGGACCCAGCTGGACAGCGGGACCACCGCCGGCCTTTTCGGGGTGGCCGCGCTTGACCCCACCCACCTGTGGGTGGTGGGGGAGGGCGGGCTCATCCTCTTCTCCTCCGACGGCGGGGGCACCTGGACCCGGCAGGAGACCGGCTTGAGCGCGACCCTGCGTTCCGTCACCGCGGTGAGCGGTACCTGCGCCTGGGCGGTGGGGGACGGCGGGACGGTCCTCTTCTGGGACGGCTCCGCATGGGCGCGGCAGGCGTCCGGGCTGACGGGACAGGACCTCCTCGCGGTGGACGCCCACAGTGCCTCCAGCGTATGGGCGGTGGGAAAACGGGGCACCATCCTCCGCTACGACGGTTCCTCCTGGGCGCAGCAGACCAGCGGCACCCTGAACGAGCTCAGAGGGGTGGCCGCTTGCGGGGAGGGCGAGGCCTGGGCCTGCGGGGCCTACGGG
>Ga0209162_1004112_pt1 | contig 11127 bp, 11 predicted proteins | sample YNPNPMetaG_FD_187121 | JGI IMG/M metagenome (GOLD analysis project Ga0209162, IMG submission 187121) | Anoxygenic and chlorotrophic microbial mat microbial communities from Yellowstone National Park, USA - YNP NP MetaG (SPAdes) (version 2) ...
CACCTGGAGTGGAGCCTTCAGGCGGAACTCTCCGGCTAAAGCCTCGACTCCACAACTCAATTGCGGTCTACTGAGACTGAGCTCGCGCCGGGCCAGGTGTCCTCACCGGGCCTTTCCGTCTCAGTGGGTGTTGGAAGAGTAGGTATATTTCTCAAACTACCGGTCTTCGCTGCGCGCCCGGTTGTTTAAAGAAAAACCACCCCACATTATAAAAAAACCCGCCACAGTGGCGGGTTTTTTAATGCACTGGCCGGTGTAACTTCCCCCTCGACCGGGGGAGTGTGAAACGGGCCAGGCGATCCAGGGCTTCCCTGGCTTTGGCACTCCTTATCGCCGTCGGGAGTGCCGCACTCCGATTTCTGCTAACAGCATCGGGGCAGTCAGTCCACTTTCAGGCACCAACTTGACAACCAGGAAAAAGTATGATAAACTACAGGTGCGTAAGAGCAATGTTTTCCTGCCCGCCTGTGGCTGCCCTGGATCGAGGCAGACGAGGGTAGCACAGGCACTGGTGACCAGGAAGGGTGACTTGGATGCAAGAAGAAATGCTCACACCCGGGGAAGTCGCTGAATACCTGAAAGTCCCGATCGAGACTGTTTGGAGATGGTGTCGGAACGGCACCCTCCCGGCCGTCAAGATTGGGAAATACTGGCGCGTTCCCAGAGGCAAATTGGATGCGTTCATCGAAGCTGAACTCCAGGAAAAGAGGGAGGCCAATGACTAAAGTCATCGCTGTGTGCCAACACAAGGGCGGGGCCGGGAAGACGGCTACCTGCCTCAATCTGGGGGCAGCCATGGCCGAGATAGAGAAGACTGTGCTTCTGGTGGATATGGATCCGCAGGCGGCCCTGACCCTCAGCCTGGGCATCAACCCCACCGAATTGAAGCAGTCCATCTACGATGTCCTCGCCAACGCCGATCTGCCCCTGAGTGAGATCATCCTCAACAGCCAGGTCGCCGGCCTGTTCATCGCCCCCAGCCACATCAATCTGGCCGTCGCCGACCTGCAGTTTGGGGGTCGTGTCGGTCGGGAACGGATGCTCCGCAAGAAACTCGACCCCCTGCGGGACAACTATGACTTTATCCTCATAGACTGCGGCCCCACCCTGGGACTCCTGACCATTAACGCCCTGGCCGCCGCCGATTCGGTGATCATCCCCATCCAGTGCGAGCTGTTATCCCTCTACGGTCTGAAGCACCTTCTGGACACCATCAACCTGGTACGCGAAGAGGTCAACGAGGACCTGGAGATCGAAGGGTTTCTGCTCACCATGTACGATGCCCGCACCCGGCTCAGCAAAGAAGTGGAAGAGAACGTGCGCAGCACGTTCGGCAACCAGGTTTTTCAAACCGTCATCCGGCGCCGGGTCGTGCTGGCCGAAGCGCCTGCTGCCGGGAGCCCCATCACCATCTACGCCGGCCAGTCCGAAGCGGCCCAGGACTACCGCAATCTGGCAAAGGAGTTGTTGAATCGTGCCTAAGAGAGCCCCAATCGCTGGCATGGAAATCTGGAAAGAACTGGGGGCTGCCACCGAAGAGACGGGTGTCCGGGCTTTCAAAGAAGCCAGGCTGATAGACATCGAGCGCATCCGGCCCAATCCTCTCCAGCCCCGCAAGTCCCTCGACATGGAAGCCCTGCACGAACTGGCCGAGAGCATCCGCGAACGTGGCCTGCTCCAGCCCATCCTGGTCCGGCCTGAGGGTGACGAGTTCATTATCATCGCCGGACAACGTCGCTATGAGGCGTGCAAACTCATCGGAGCCAAACAGATCCCATGTGTGGTCCGGGAGGCCGGCGAACACGAAGCACTGGAGCAATCCCTCATCGAAAACGTGCAACGGGAAGACATCAACCCCATCGAGGAGGCCCAATGCTACCGCCTGCTCATGGACGAGCACGGCTATTCCATCCGCGACATGGCGGCCAGAGTGCACAAGAGTGTAGGCTATATCCATGGACGGCTGGAGCTCCTCAAGCACGAGGACCTGGCCCAGAGCGTCAGGCAGGCGCAGGTAAAGGTCTCTGAAGCACGAGAACTGGTCAAGATCGCGGACGAGGAAACCCGCCAGAAGCTGACTCAGCAGGTAGCAGCCGGTGCGCTGGACTATACAGCGCTCAGGCGAGAAGTCAAAAAACTGACAGGCGAAGCTCAACAACTTCCCCTGTTTGATGTCCAAACTTTCTCAAAGCACTGGGGGCAGCTTCGCAAAGACCTGAAGGCCCTTGATGCCAGGGCTCTTGCTGCCGAGGAGCGAGAGAAAACACGTCAGCTTCTGGAGGAAATCAAGCAAACCATTGAGGAGATGCTAACCAGAATCTAGCACAAAAAAGAAAATAGACCTCTGTTTGAGGTCTACTTCTCCAATCTCTTCAGGGTTTCCGGAGCCCCCACTCCGGTACTCCTATCGGGTAGCCTCTTCATTGAGGACAGGGATGGTGCGTCCTGCGAACGGCCACCCATAGCTTCTGGCTATTATTTTACCACACCTGTTCCTGTTTTGTCAAGTCGGAGTCCCAAATTGACAGCCGACCAAATCTGGCAGGCAGTTCTCTCAGAGCTACAACTGCAAATGACCCGGGCCACCTTCGATACCTGGGTCAAGAACACCAGCGTGCTCAACTATACTGGCGACGTCCTGGTCATCGGCACGCAGGATACCTCCTCCAAAGAGTGGCTGGAGAACCGATTGCTGTCCACTATCGAGCGCACTCTTGTGGGGATCGTGGGACGGCCCGTCGAGGTCAACTTTGTGGTGAAACAGGAACGGGAGCCGCGCCCTGAGATTTCGGGCCCGTTTGAAACACCCGTCGAAGGGCTGGTACCGGCTGCCGATTCCCCCCCGATAGCAGAAGGACGGCTGGAGCTTGGCCTGCAACCAGTCTACCTCAGCGCCCGGTCGGCGATCACCCAGCCCGACAAAGGGATTTTCGTCACCATGTATTCCCTCCTCAAGTGGCTCCCCCTGCTCGGACACCAACGGTGGGGGCTTGTCCAGGTCCTGCGAGGGCTCTGCGCTCACCTCCCATACCAGCCGAATGGTACCAAGCAACTCCAAATCACCTGGCAGGAGCTCGGGGAAATAATCGGCGTAGATCCAGATACCATAGGCAGGTGGCTGAAACACGAACCCATACCCGGCGACAGGGTGTGGAGGCGCCTTGTCGCCGGCAGCGAAGCCGAGCCTAATTACCTCCGTCTGTTTATCCCGCGCCTGAAGTACGTTTCGAAGCGAGTAGGGGGCACAACAAAGAGGGTCGGGTTCCTGCTGGAGATCCTGATGGAGGATCCTCTGACCCCTGCCGATGAGCGTCGGCTACAGGCTCTATCCAACGCCGGTGTAAACCCACAAGATATGGTTTTACAGCCAACCGTAAACCCGCAAAGTGTGGGTTTACTCCCGGGTGCAAATCCACAGGGCATGGGTTCACAGTCAGATGCAAACCCACAAAATTTGGATTTACACCCAGGCGCAAACCCGCAATTTGTGGGTTCACAGGGCCGTAAACCCACAAATTGCGGATACAACGTTAACGAACTAACGAGATATATAGAGAACAGGGTAAACACTCAGCTCACTGGCAGACAACAGATCCGGCGAGAACTCAGGCCAGTGGTGGCAATGGTGGAAGATATCCTCGGTGACTATCACTCGACGGCCATGCTTTACAAGGTCCTTTTGACCCTCTATCCTGATCACCTGGGGCTGTTCATCGAGGCGGTAGGGGAGGCGGTAGCCGTTGGCCAGGAGGACCCTGAGGCCAACCTGGGAGCCGTCTTTGTGGCCACGCTGAAAGAGTTAGCTGCCGAGGCAGGAGTTGATCTGGGGTTGGGAGGGGCATAGGCGTCAACTTAAGGCTCAGTAGACCTCAATTAAGTTGCGGAGTCGAGGCTTTAGCCGGAGAGTTCCGCCTGAAGGCTCCACTCCAGGTGATCCCTTGCAGTCTACTGAGGCTGGCAACTGCCGGTCGAGTAGCCCGTGGCGACCTGGAATCAGGAGGGTGTATCGAGACCGGGGGAGCGGGTCTTGCAAAGCTGCCTGGTCTCGATACGTGCCTTTCGGCACTACTCGACCGGCGCTTCTTAGCCAGTCCCGACCTGGCCTGTTTTAACTCGACATAATAATTAGACATAAATATAAACAGGAGAGGGCAGAGAGGGTATTTCAGCATGAGCAGGGCAGTCCGGGAGTTGGGCGCGGGCATCCAGCCAGCCTGCACTATCAGTTGAGCGTTCACAATGTGAACACTTGTATCCCGGTGAGTGCAGGATCTGGAGATCAGGTGTTCACATTGTGAACACCTGATCAAGTCCTTTCGCGTGTGAAGCGGTTGAACAGAGGCCAGTGCGGCTGCCATGAACGCTACAGGCGAACACGCTGGGCTTATGTAGAAAGGCCCTGGACAGCTCCAGGCCCTGTCAAAGTCCAAATTGCCGGGTGGCCGGAGGTGACCGTCACCTGATGGGCCAGTGCGTTGTTGCATTTCAGACTGACGACGAGGGCTTGACAGGGATTGGCAGGTGTGGTAAGATAACTTCGCATAATGTACCTTATCCGAAGTCAAAGCTCTGAGAATCCCGAAAGTGGGGTTGCAGGGCCCTCCCCTGCTCTGTCAGGTTTCTCCCCCAACCATGTGGGTCTGTCCGCCAGCGTGGTGGACCAGAGCGGGTCCGCCGTTGGCAGTTGGCGAAAAGAGGGCGGGCAGCCTGCGGCGGGCATGTCCAGGTTTACGGCCCCCTCCCCTACCTCACTAACCCCTGGCGATTTCTATGAGTGTTATGTCGAGCAATGAGGGCGCTATGATGTACTTGACGAAGTATCCTTAAGGGTATATAATCCCCTTTAGGAGGTGCACGATGGCAAAGACAATGTTCAGTGACGAGGTTGTACTGGCGACCGATCTGAAAAAGAGACAGCGCTACTGGTTTGACCGGGCTCGGCAGATCGGGGGTGTGACCATCGTCCAGGGCAAGGTTGCCGATCTGGTGCTGGCTCCCCGCCAGACAGTGGCAGCTGCTGCTGAGACAGTCCTGCATGTCAGGACGGCCGCCCAGTTCCTGCGCGAGGCGATTACTCTGAAGCGCCCCCTGGCCGAGAGTGCCGTTTTCCCCTGGCTTAGCGAGCTGGATGACGAGGAGCGGCAGGAGTTCCTGCAAGAGTTCGTCGACGTCTTCGCCCACTGCTCCACCGTGGGGGACTGGGTGCAACTCGAAGAGCTCCTGGAAGACTGGCAGGCTACAGCCGAGGCTCGCCGCAATCCCGAGTTGCTGGAGGCCTGGCATACCCGCGGCCGGCCGGAAGACTACGTCCCTAAGGCAAACTGAAAGGTCTCCTCCAGTACGACGTTAACTACAGCGATCGGGTTCAGTACTGGGTTGACAAAGAAAACAACACCGTCTGGGTGGAATATGCCGGACCTCATCCTTGATGTCCACTCTTCAACGATCGAGAGATCCCTCAACCAAAAACGGTGGTCACAGAAATCGCGCCAAGGAAATTCCCCGCCTTCAGCGGGGAGAAGTTGACATCAGGGCGAGCCTTTCCCTTGGGACTGATGGGGTGTTCAACAGTTGAACACCACTCCCCTACCCTGACAAGGCGTTCAACAGTTGAACAGTTATCGCTGGCAATGTCGAGATGCCCGCGAAGGTGAATGAATTAACTGCAGGCCCTCAACCTAAGCCCGGGTAACGGCCATCCGGTTATCCCCTACCCTGGGGTAGCTTGCTATCTGCATAAGTGAATTTATTATGTCAAATATCTATTGAGGCAATGCGATGACCATCTCTGAGGCAATAGAGCGATTCCTGGATCATATCAAGGCCAGCCTTTCCCTCGGGACGGCGAATACATATGCCACAGGGCTCCAACACTTCGCCCGTTATCTCACCTCTCAGTCCCTTCCACCGGAGAACACCGATGTGGAAGCCCTCACCCTTCCCGTTGCCACAGGCTTCATCACCTGGCTGTATGAGTATCTGCTGGACGAGGTGGCCAATGGCGACCCGGAGAAGATTTCCGAGGCCACCAAGGCCACCTACCTTGCCGCCATCTCCGGGTTCTTTGAGTATCTGGTCATTGAAGCGCAGCTCCTGCCCCTGACCCTGGATGAGTACGATACCCTGCGCAAGGCCCTGGCCAGGGCCGGCAGGCACAGGCGGCGGGATGAGCTCCCGCCCGATAAGCTTCCTACCCGGGAGATCATAGATGAGCTGCTCGCCGAAGCCAGGAAGCCTCTGGATTTGCCCGAAGACATGGGTCCCGGGGAGCAGCGCCGCCAGGAACTGATCCGGCTGCGAAACATCGCCATCATCGAGGCCCTCCTCAGCTCCGGGATGCGGGTGGGCGAACTGGTCCGCCTGGAGCGTGGCCATCTATTGTACGACGTGCGTGGTGCCAGCGTGAAGTACGCCAAGGGGAAGAAGGAGCGCGAGGTGCTGTTCTCTGATAGCGCCTGGAGGGCTATTCAGGCTTATCTCAAGGCGCGGCAGGACGGGGCTCAGTCCAGGGCGCTGGCTGACCTTCCCGTGTTCGCCCGCCACGACCGCAGGGTGGGCTCCAGGGTCCTTCCCCTGTCCACCCGCAGCGTGGAAAACATCCTCTTCGAGCTGGCAACCCGCGCCGGCATCCTGGAGAGGTTCCATCTGACGCCCCACTCCCTGCGCCACTTCTTCGCCACCGAGTTTCTGAGCCGGACAGGGAACCTGGCCCTGACCCAATATGCCCTGGGCCATGCCTCGCCCGCTACCACCCGCATCTATGCCCAGACCAGGCGAGAGGACTACCGCCGGGCGCACAGGAAGGTCTTCGGATCCCGAGGAGAGGAGTAACTCGATGGGCTAGCCTATCATCCCCCGTCTCCCAGGCTATGGCTATCATTAGGGCAAAATACCTGCAAGGGGAGATACCCTTATCTGATCAGTTGCGAAACAATCCTTGAGATGCAAGATGTCTGAGACCAGGTTAGAGTTTTCTCGCTCGGTTTTCCCTGACGCCCCAGTGTGGGCAGAGGATCTACGATATATTGTGAGCTGCCTGAGGGGCAAATGCTGCTCGGTGGTAGGCCCTAGCAACACGGGGAAATCCATCCTGCTGAGATCATTGCTCGCGGAGGAGGTGCGCCAGAGCTGCGCCCCGGGAGAAGCCGGGCCGCCGCTGATGGTATTCGTGGATTGCCTTGATGCTGGTGAAACCGAACAGGGCTTCTATAAACTTGTGCTCCGCCGCATCATAGAGGAACTGGAAGGCTCAGTTGTGTCCAGGGCCACCGTTGACAACCTCAAGGCCCTGCACCGTGGGGTTCTGCGCAACACCAGTGCTGTGGCCGTCCGGTCCTTGTTCGCCAGCAGCATGCGTGAACTGGGCCGGGAGGGGAAAATCGGGCTGATGCTGATCCTCGACGAATTCGATATGGGGCCTGTCCTCGCTCCTGACCACCGTCACGACGATGATGGCCCTGCTGTCCACATCCACATATTCCACCGAGAGGTAGAGGGTCGGATCGGTATTGTCGGTGATGGCCTGGACGACCAGCTCTCTGGTCGCGGCGCCGATCTCTACACCCAGGATTGTGCCATCCTTGCGCACGCCGAAGAGCACGTGACCGCCGTCGGTGTTGGCCATGGCAGCGGCCGCCCGGGCACCTGTCTCTAACTCGGCCAGCGATCTCTTGAACTCCACCCTCTGCCCCTCGCCCTGGGCGATCAGGGCCAGCGTTTCTTCCTCAGTCAACGCAATCCCCCACTTTCGTTTACACAAATGCCTGGTGTTCAACAGTTGAACGCCTGGTGAAGCATATACTTCACCATCTCCTTCCCGGAACGGCCCTGGTGGCGGATGCAGGCTCTCGCCTCCTCCAGCAGCCTGGAGGATTGGGTCATATAGTGCAGCCATCGGCCACGTCCGACGGCCGCTGGCACCCCCTTGTCTACGAGTCCCTCTCGTACAGCATGGCCCCTGCCTGCCGCTCGTTCAGCACAAATAGATAGGCCGGGCATAGACCGGGATCTCCACCTGGATTCCCGTCCCTGCCAATTCCTCGACCCACCATTGGGGCTGCTCTGTGTGAATGGGAATGAGCACTTTGGGGCACACGGTCTTCACGAGCTGTAGCAGTTCGGGTCCGTTGGCATGCCCAGAGGCATGATAGTCTGGCACCACATCAACCTCGGCCACCCGGCCAGTCCGGTCACGAGCTACCACCTCCAATCCGACCGGTTTCATCCCGAAGTGCTGGGTCCAGTTCCACAGCCGCACCAGGTCTACCTTCTGCTCTTCATCATAGGCCTTGCTATTGGAGTAGATGTACACGCCTCCGGGCGCCTCTCCCAGGATATGTTCAACGTCCAACAGGTCCGCCATATCCCAGAGGCTGAAGGCCAGGATATAGTCACCGGGATTCGCCTTGACTTCGTCAGGGCTCACAAGGCTACCCGCATACATCTGCCGGGTTATCTGCTCCCATTTGTACTGTTGGCCCTTAGGATCGTCATACACAGCCAGCCATGGCTCCTATCCCAAATTGGGGACAGAAGCGGGTTCAGCAAGGCGCATGGCCGCCAGCAGGTACGCATCTTTGGGCTGGATGAGCAGACGTCGGTTGGTTTCGCGGGCGATGTCCAGAAAAGTGATGAGCCGCTCTACGTTGCGCGGGGCGAAATCGGCCACAACTAACCTGCCTTCGGCTGCCCGAACGGCGGCCAAACAGTTGTCCCTGACCTCATCCTCGGTCACCTGTTCACCGATACCGGCGCGGGTTCCCTCGCAAAGCAATGCAAAGGGACGAGCCGCTGACAGCTCCTCCGCAAAACAGTGGCTGAGGGCACGATTCTGGCCATGGAACCTGATGTCACCGGTATAGGCTATTAGGCCAGCCGTGGTCTCCACCACGAAGCCATTCGCCCCGAAGAGAGAATGATCCAGCAGCCACCACTTTAGGTTCAAGGGAGCTGGTTGGCCGTGTGTTTCTGCTTCCGGGGCGGGCCTATCCTGTTTGGCCGGCTGCCAGACCCAGAAGCTCCACCCGCTGGCAAAGGGATCCGCTGCGCTTGCGCACCCTTCGGGCTCGCCGTTGAGAAAGCCCCACTGCCGCCAAACGTATCCCTTCGACTTATCCGCCTCTAGCAAGCCGTTCTCTTTGACGGTATGGGGATTGGCGTAGACCACCCCCGAAGCACCAGGCTTGCCGCTGTCCTGCATGGCCTTGGCAATGAAAGCGGTCATGCGCGAGGAGAACACCGGAATATCAGGGCGCACGAAGTCCAAATCGCCGCTATGATCCAGGTGTGCATGGGACAATATGATGGCATCTACCGCTGGTCCCTCACGCCTCAGGTCCCGATAGCCTGGGTTGCTTCGGAAGCGTGCCCAGAAATCCGCGTAGGCAGCGGGTTCGTCCCGTTCTATGCATTTGCGCTTTCTTTTGCTACCCGCCTGGTCAGTGTACTCCTCCTCCCGCACTGTAACGTGTGCCGGGTTGAAAATGGGGACCAGATCGTCCCTGTACAATCCTTCCAGAGGGGGAATCAGCCCCAGAGCCATGGCATCCAGCAGGCCCCTGGTTGTTCGCCCTCGCACGAAGACGCCGTCGAAGTAGTCACTGTAGCGGCCGAAGGACTTGCCAAAATCGAGGAACACCCTGATGTCTCCATCTTCGACCAGGATCTTATTGCCGCCTATCTCGTTGATACCCCCGTAGCAGGTAATCATTGTAGCCATTGTTGGTACTCAGGTCATCCAATAGGGGATCGGGTTAGCACCTCTTCCGGGGTCAATTGCAACCTCCCGGGTCTGATCGTCCTAGGATCTCCTTCGCCGTTTCCAGGGCGATGCGCTCCAGCCTGCGCCTGCGTTCGGGGTGGCGTAGACGCTTCAGGGCATCTTTCTCCAATTGGCGGACGCGCTCGCGGGAGATGCCATACTCGTCGCCGAGATCAGCCAGGGACGGTTGTGGAGAGCCGCTTAGCTTGTAGCGGCGGATGATGATGTCATCGCGTCGTGAGGGCAAGACCTGTGCCATCCACGATCGCCAACGCTGGAGCAGCCCGGCCAGGTAGGTATCTAGGTGATCGCTCCGCAGCCGCGTGATCTCGTCCTCGCTCAGGCCTGCATCGCGCAGAATATCGCTCAGCCGACGAGGATGGCCGTAGACGTCTTTAAGGAGCCGATTTATGCTTTGCAGGCATACCAGTGTCTCAGGACTCCGGTTAGACATCCGGACCAACACCTACTCTAGGCCCATGGCCCGGAAGGCGGCGTTGATGGGGTCGGAGTAGAAGATGATCTGCAGCTTGTCCAGGACGTCGCTGGGGATGTCGGCGAAGTCACGCTTGTTCTCGGCAGGAAGCAGGACGCGCCTGGCGCCGTTGTCCATGGCCAGTTGCAGGCGCTCGGTTAGTGAGCCGACCTTCTGCAGCCCTCCACGGATGCTCATCTCTCCCAGCACCACCAGCGATTCTACCACCGGCTTACCCACCAGCGCGCTCATCATAGCTACAAAAAAGGCGACCCCAGTCTCAGTCCCCTCCCGAGCACCCATCAAGTTCACCAATTGCACGTGTAGATCGTAGTCGTCAGGGTTCTTGCCCAGACCCAGCCGCGAAGCCTGCGACTTCAGGTAAGTGTGCGCCGTGTCCATGGCGTCGCGCACCGCCCGAGACAGTGAGCCAGTTACCCGGAGGCGACCGCTTCCCTTCATGGCCTGAGCCTCGACCCGGAAGATCATCAGGCGACCATCGGTTTGATCACTGCCCACAGTGAAGGTTACACCCGGATCGAGCTGACCTGGGGTGATCAGCCCGCCGCTGGTCTGCTCTGGCACGGCGACGAAGCTCTCCCGGCGCGTTTCCAGATCAATGTAGGAAAAGTTGACTGCCCAGTACTCCAACCCGCCCATGCGGCGGAGTTGTTCTTTGACCCGCCGGCGGCCTTCCATGGCCAGTTGCAGGTACTCTTCCAGCTCCTCCTTGCTCACCTGGCCGTCTGGATGTAGCAGCTTGACTAGGCCGGAGACGGTCTTGCGCACGGCCCGCACGTCGCGCTGATTCAGGTGACTGCCCAGGCTGAAGTGCCGGTCTACCAGGTCGGCATAGCTGGTCTTACGCAGGGAGCGCCATACCTCGGTGATG
>Ga0209162_1004116_pt1 | contig 11116 bp, 8 predicted proteins | sample YNPNPMetaG_FD_187121 | JGI IMG/M metagenome (GOLD analysis project Ga0209162, IMG submission 187121) | Anoxygenic and chlorotrophic microbial mat microbial communities from Yellowstone National Park, USA - YNP NP MetaG (SPAdes) (version 2) ...
GCACTTCCCAATGCACCAGCAAATCGTCGCGCAATTTGTCCACGTTCGCCTCCAGATGTTCCAAGCCGCGCGCCAGGTTGATGTACGCGACGAGCGTATGCCCCAGCGCCACACCGAACGTGCGTCGCACCGTCGAATCGGAGAGATCGCGCTGGAGACGCGAAATCGGCAGTTTGCGCGCGTACTGCTCCAGCAGCGCGTTCGCAATGCCCAGGTTGCCCTCGGCGTTCTCGAAATCAATCGGGTTGACTTTGTGCGGCATCGTGGACGAACCGACTTCGCCCGCGACCACGCGCAGTTTGAGATAATCGGCGCTGATGTAACGCCACAGGTCTTGCGCCAGGTCTATCAAAATCGAATTGGTGAGCCGCAGCGCGTCGAAATAGCGCACCCAGTTGTCGAACGGTGCGAGTTGCGTCGTGACGAGACACGGTTCCAAATCGTACGCGCGCAGAAACCGCGCGCTGAAGGTGAGCCAATCCACATTCGGCGCGGCGGCGATGTGCGCGTTGAAATTGCCGACGGCGCCGGTGAGTTTGGCGGCAAAGCGATGTGCGCGCAAAATGTCGCGCTGGTCACGCACGCGCGCGACGAACACCGCCAGCTCTTTGCCCAGCGTCGTCGGCACGGCGGGTTGACCATGCGTGCGCGCCAGCATCGGCGTTGCTTTGTACGCGTGCGCCAGCGCGTCAAGGCGCGCAAGAATGGCGTCGAGCGCGGGCAGCAGCACGTGATCGCGCGACTCGCGCAGCGCGAGCGCGTGCGCGGTCTGATTCACATCTTCGGAGGTCAGACCAAAGTGTAGCCACGCAACCACATCGGCGAGTGAGGTGGTGGCAAGTTGCGCGCGCAAAAATTGCTCCAGCGCTTTGACATCGTGACGCGTGGCGCGTTCGAGTGTTTTAACTTCGCGCGCGTCGTCGAGGGAAAACTGGGAGATGAGAGATTGGAGCGTAGAAATTTCAGCAGGCGTGAAGGGGCGAATGAGTTGCGCGTCGCGCGCGAGCGCCATCAGATAATCAATTTCGATGCGCGCGCGGTCGCGCAGGTAGGCGAATTCGGAAAAATAATTTTGGAGCGGCGCGGTTTCGCGCGCGTAGCGTCCATCGAGTGGTGAGAGCGCCAGCAGTTCGTCCATTGCGGGCGCATTATAGAAATGTTGCGGGGAAAGGTCAAGTGCGTATAATCGTAAAGCGCGAATGGCGTATAGCATATAGCATATGGCGTATTGCCATCAGCCATATGCCATAAGCCATACGCCATATGCCAAAGGAGGTGTGTAATGAAAATTCTACCCGATGTGGCGTTGACGTACGATGATGTGTTGCTCGTGCCACAGTACTCGGATGTGGTGTCGCGGAAAAAATTGTCCACGCAGACTAGGTTGACGAACAAAATCACGTTGCAAATTCCCATCGTCTCGGCAAATATGGATACGGTGACCGAAAGTGAAATGGCAATTGCGATGGCGCGCGAGGGCGGCATCGGCATCATTCATCGTTTTATGCCGATTGAGGAGCAGGCGCAACAAATCACGCGCGTCAAAAAGTCGGAAACGTTTGTGGTGGACGAACCGATTACGCTTTCGGTCACACACACCATCGGCGATGTGAAACGGGTTGTCGAAGCGACTGGCACGGGTGGCATTTTGATTCTCGATGCCGAGCAACGGCTGGCAGGTATCGTCACGACGCGCGATTTGCTGTTCGAGAACGACGACCATCGTCCGGTGGCGGCGATTATGCAAACGAATGTGGTCACCGCGCCGCCCGACACCACTATCAAGCAAGCCGAAAAGATTTTGCACGAACATCGCATCGAAAAGTTGCCGCTGGTGGATGCTGAACGACGCGTTGTCGGTTTGATCACGCTCAAGGACATTATGAAGATTGAGCGTTTTCCCAAGGCAACCAAAGACGCGCGCGGACGACTCGCGGTGGGCGCAGCGGTGGGCGTACGCGAAAAGGAGTTAAAGCGTGTGGAAGCACTCCTCGCTGCGGGCGCAGATTGCATCGTCGTGGACATTGCGCACGGCGATTCGCTGCTGGAAATCGAGATGATCAAAAGTATTCGCAAACATTTTCCGTCCGCGCAAATCATCGGCGGCAATGTGGCAACGGCGGAAGGAACGCAACGATTGATTGATGCGGGAGTAGACGCGGTCAAGGTCGGCGTGGGACCGGGTTCGATTTGCATCACGCGCGTGGTCGCGGGCGCCGGCGTGCCGCAACTTTCGGCGGTGATGGCGTGCGCGGAGGTGGCGCGCCGCGCCAACATTCCCATCATCGCGGACGGCGGCATCCGCCATTCGGGCGACATTGTCAAAGCACTCGCCGCCGGCGCGTCCACTGTGATGATCGGCAGTTTGTTCGCCGGCACGGACGAAAGTCCGGGCTTGATGATGACGCGGCAGGGACATCGCTACAAAGTGTCACGCGGGATGGCATCGTTGCAAGCAAACATCGTTCGCAAAATTCGCGAGGGTGAAACAGCGGAAATCACGCAAGAGGAAATTGACGAGTACGTTTCGGAGGGAGTGGAAGCCGCAGTGCCCTATCGGGGGCATATCAAAGAAGTCCTCGCGCAACTCGTCGGGGGATTGCAATCGGGGATGAGTTATTGCGGCGCACATTCGATTGACGAATTGTACGACAAAGCGGTGTTCGTGCGAATGACACCGGGCGGTTTGAAAGAATCGCTGCCGCACGATGTCGAGGTGTTGTGACGGACGACGAATGACGAAGGACGAACGACGAAGGACGAAGGCGTTCGTTCGCCGTCACCGCGTCACCAACTCGAATGTTAAAAAATAGCGCACGTGGGTTTGCGGCACTTTGGTCTTGACGCTGCTCAGCGCAAGCCCACCGATTTTGTCACTGGGAAAGTTTCCAACCTGAATCGTTTTGCCGTCGGGAAAAAGTTCGTAGGTGCATTGGCAGTACGGATCGTTCGATTTGTCTTCCAAGTTTGCAGGCGCGCCATCCAGCACGAGCGGCGCTTTGCCATTGACTAACAGAACGTAGATACCGATGCCATCGCTCCCGCCGGGCAAATTCGGACAATCGAAGCGCGTATCGCGAATATCGCAGTAGAGCGCGCGCGCCAGATGCCAGTACTTTTGCCCCGGCGCCACATTCGCCGGTTCGTAGCGCACGCCGCCGGGCCACTCGGCGGGGAACGCGGGCAGCCACACCGTTGGGGCAATCGCCGCAGACCTGGGCGTTGGCGAAAGCGTGGGGCGACGCGTTGCGGTGCGCGTGGGCGTGATGGTGGTAGTCGGCTTCCACGTCGGCGTGACGGAGGGCGTGAGCGTCGGCGTTGGCGTATCGGTTGGCATGGCAGTCGGCGTCGAGGTGGGTGTGAGCGTCGTCACGATGCGCGCGATGTGTGAATCGGATTCGCCGAGTGCAATCGCCAGCGCGGCAAGATTCGCGGCGGAGGCGTGATTTTGCGCGGCGAGTTCTTTCGCCAGTCGTGCCACGCGCGCACCGACGTTCTTGTCCTTCAATTCGGCAAGTCGTTTTTGCGCGCCGGGCAAATCCTGATCGTACGCGTATGCGTCGGCGACTAGAATGATGAACTCGTCCTGCGCGGAGGGTTTCAAGTCGGTCACGTCCACGTTTGCAATCTGGGGCGGCCACAGGACACCGCCGATGAACAAACCGATGCCCAAGCCCACCAACAAAAAAATTCCGATGACAACTGGCAGCCCGCGCCACGCCCACTCTACTTCGCTCTTCATTCTTCGTCCTTCGTCATTCGAGAATCGGGCTATTGGAAACCGCAGCAACAACGACGCGAAGCCGACCTGCGTCGGCTGAGTCTAGCCTGCGAAGGCAGGCTTGGCATAGTTGTTACAGCGACTTTAGTCGCCCGTTGCCCTCCCTTTTCATCCCCCGTCACCGCGCCAGCGTGCGTCGCCACGTCAACAAAAAACTCACGTGACGTTTGGCAGGCAAACCCAGCCCCACCACGCGATCACTCGGCAAGCCCTCTACCCACGCCGAGTACGCGCCGCGCTCGTCGCGATCGGGCGCGTAACCGAGCCACAACGGAATGCGCGCCTCGCCGCGTTCGTTCGTAATCGCTTCGGTTTCACCATCCGACCAACCTTGCTTGACCTTTTGATATTCGACCGGCTCGTTGCGTTCGTTGACGACGGTGTAAACGATTTGATGTGTGTCGTTCGATTCGCCGGGTCCCTGATAGATGGCGCGCACCAGTTTCCAGTACATCAATCCTGCTTCGACTTGCGCCGGCTCAACAGCCACATTCAGCGCGTCCAGACGCCAATCCCATTCCACTTCATCGCCGCTGGGAAGTTCGAGCGGCGCTGGCGTTTCAGGTGCGATCGCTTCGGCTGGCGCGATGGTTTCTGGCGGCGCGAGTTTTTCGGGCGCGCTGAATTCGATAGGCGGCGGCGCGGGCGTCTCGACTTTTTCTTCGCGCGCGACGATGGCTTCGCGCGGCGGCGCGGGCGTCTCGACTTTTTCTTCGCGCGTAACGATTGCTTCGCGCGGCGGCGCGGGCGTCTCGATTTTTCCTTCGCGCGTAACGACTGCTTCGCGCGGCGGCGCGGGCGTCTCGATTTTTTCTTCGCGCGCGCGTGGGGCAGGCGACTCGTCACGCAGCCACGATGCCCATGCGGTCGGCGCGGGTTCTGGGGTCTTTTCCTCCGTCGCAATCACCACAGGCGCGGGGGGCGCGGGTTGCGCGCCCGGCAAACGACGCGCCAGATTGGGCATCGCCTTGACCGCATCAATCACCGGCAGGCGCTCACCCACGTTGTGATTCGGCACGGTAATCGTGGGCAAATTGTTGCGCCCTCCCGAACCGTGCGTGAGCGCATCGTGCCAGAAGGTACTGAACCACGCGTCCGCTTCAAAGCCACCGCTGTCAAAGGCAAGCCACGGCGTTGCGGCGAAAAAGTAATCAGGGGCGTGGCGTTGCATAAAGTCGAACAGCGCGACAGTGAGGTCGCGATGTGCATCAGGCGTCACGCGCGGGTAACGCAAATCGTTACGGCGACCAATCTGGTATCCCCCACTCGTGGCGATGATCGGCAGCGCACGCCCCAGATATTTCATCGCGAGCGAATGATAGTACTCGAATTCGCGCCAGCACGCGTGATCGTCTTGCAGCGTTGCGGCAGGATTGGCTTGATTCGCGCGCGCGGCATTGATTTCCTCCAGCGTATCGGCGCGACGCTCGGCGGTGTTCCACCATGCCCACGTGGTAAACGCGCCGTGATCGTAGGTTTCGGGTGTGAGCGGTTGTCCGGCGCGATTGACGGGATCGTCCGGAAAAGTCAGGGGACGATTGCCGCCAAAATTATGCACGGCGATCCAGCATCCTTCCAGCAAAATATCGGCGCGCCCCAGCGTCACCAGCGCGCCGATTAAATCCATCTCGCCGCCACTACTCATCGCGGGCAAGCCGGGAAATCCCCCCAGCGACAAAATCAGGCGCGCGTCAAAAAGCCAGTTGAGCGCGACGAGTTTGGCGCATTCGATTGGGTTCGCGGGCATCGCGTTGTGTTTCCATTCGATACTCAGGTTGGGTTCGTTGTTGGTTTCAAAATAGCGCACGCCCGCGGCGATCAAACGTCGGATGGTTTCTTCTTCTGGCGCGCCGATGTGTCCGGGGTTCGGTTCAGGCGTATCGTTCGGCGGTGGATCGCGACGCAAGATGCGCACGATGGGAAAGATGCCCGCGTCGAGCAATTTTTCGCACAGGGGCAAACTATCGCCGCCATCATCCACGACCTTGAACCATTTGATTCCCATTTCGACGAGTTCGCGAATCCAATAGTCGTATCCCTCGTCGCCGCCGGTCCAGCCCGGTAACGCGCTGCCATGCAACCCCCGCCCGTTGTCGCCGACCGGACGCGGAAAATCCGCAAGCGTCATTGGCATCTGTGACTCCCCATTCTCCTATTCATCCACGCGCCAGCCCTTGAGCGCGTCCTGAAATTGCGCCACCTGTTCGTCAGGCAGTCGAATGTACGTGCCGATGGCTTCGGCGGCCAGTGTATCATCTGCCAGCCGAATTTCACCGCGCCCGCGCAATGCAGATGCGGTCTTGTGAATGATTTCGCCTTTCACTTTGAGTGGCGAATCGAGCGGCACAGGTTTCTTAAAGTGCACCTCTAACTTTGCTGTCACACACCAAAAGTTATGTGCGATGGCGGTCCGCCCGATGATTTCATCGAGCATCGCTGCAATCAACCCGCCGTGCATCACGCCGGGATAACCCTGATGTTCGGGACGCGGCGTGTATTCCGCATACACACAACCATCCTCAGCAGTGTAAAATTGCATATGCAAACCGATGGGATTGTGGCGTCCGCAAACGAAACAGCCATCGCTATTGGGTTGTTTTTGCATGAGCATACTCGTCAAAGAGTGTTTCGATTTTGTTCAACGTTGTCGGTGACAACGGTGACGTACGCTTTTGCTTGCGCAATGTGTCTTTGAGATTGCTTGCCGTGACCACCGGCAAGTTCGGATCGTCAATCGTCACGCGCGCCAGCGGATGCGTAAACACCACATAGCCATCTACGGGCACCGCCTCCTCGATTTTCGATGCAAGGAGTTGTTTGATTTTCTGAATGTCCTCCTGCAACTCGGCGATGGGATCGCCCAGCGGTTCTTGTGTCCAGCCACCCAGCAAGCGACTCCATTTCCAGGGGCGACGCCATTTGCCGTTCTGACAAATGATTTCATCGTCGTGATATTTGGCTTTGAAAACCCACACACCACTCGGGGCAACCAACACGTGCTCGGCAGGCAGGAGATAGTTGTAGAGATGATGTTTGTTGTCAAAACCTTTGAGCGATTTTTCGAGTGCCTGATCGGCGCGCGGCGGTCTAATCCACTTGTTTGCCAGATACGATCCGACCACGGCGACGACAAAACCGCCCAACAATGTGCCATACGCTACGGCAAGATAATTCGTCATAAACGATGTGACAAGCGAGGCAAGCAACAGTCCCATCCCCGCAAAGGTCAGATATCGCGCCCACGCGCTACGTTGTTGAATGAGTTTGTCATTCGTCGTCAGCCGCATAGTCTCCTTCTCAAATGTGCCAAAGATGCCAAACGTGCCAAATGTGCCAAATGTGCCAAATCTGCCAAACGTGCCAAATTGACAAATGAGCCAAATATGCCAAACCAATTTGTCATTTGCTCATTTGTCATTTGTCATTCACTCATTTGTACCTTGCCAGCACCAGACACGCGTTCTGCCCACCCAAGCCAAACGAGTTGGAGAGCACAATGTCCACTTTAGCCGCGCGCGCAACATTCGGCACGTAATCGAGATCGCACGCGGGATCGGGAGTTTCGTAATTAACGGTGGGGTGAATCTTTTGATGGCGCAGGGTCATCACACAGGCGACGGCTTCAAACGCGCCGGCGGCGCCCATCGCGTGCCCAATCATTGATTTGGTTGAACTGATGGGGATGGCGTAGGCGCGCTGACCAAAAACATTCTTGATGGCTAGGGTCTCGCCTGCATCGTTGAGCGGTGTGGAAGTGCCGTGCGCGTTGATGTAATCCACCTGGTCGGGGGTAATACCCGCGTTGCGCATTGCATCGCGCATCACATTCGTCGCGCCGATGGCTTGCGGGTCGGGAGCGGCAAAATGATACGCGTCAGAGTTCGTTGCATAGCCCAGCACTTCGGCGTAAATTTTTGCGCCACGCGCGAGGGCGTGTTCCAGTCTTTCCAGCACCAGCACTGCCGCACCTTCGCCAATCACAAAACCATCGCGGTTTTTGTCAAAGGGACGGCTGGCGCGCGTCGGTTCGTCATTGCGCGTGCTCATCGCACGCATCACGCCGAACGCGGCAAAGACGATTTCGGAGATCACGGCATCAGTACCGCCGGTGAGCATAATGTCCGCGTCGCCGCGCCGAATAATCTCTGCGGCTGCGCCGACCGCGTGTGTCCCTGCCGCGCACGCAGTCACAATCGTCGAGTTGTAGCCGCGCGCGCGAAAATAGTTGGCAACGTAGAACGAGGGCATATTCGGCAGAATGACCGCCGGCAAAAACGGGCTCATCCGATCGGGTCCCTTTTGCATAAAGCCCTTGTGCGCCTCAATGGCTTCGACGAATCCGCCGAGCGCGGTGCCAAGCAAAACGCCAGCGCGCTCGTTCTCTTTCAGCCCCTCTGGAAAGCCCGCATCAGTCAACGCGCCCTTGGCGGCGGCAAGCGCGAACAACGTGGCGCGGCCCATTCGCCGCGCATCTTTGCTATCCACTCCATACCGCGTCACATCGAAGTCTTTGACCTCTGCCGCAATCCGCGTCTTGTACCGACTTGCATCGAATAGCGTGACAGGGCCGATACCGGATTGTCCCGCCAGAAGATTTTGCCAGAACACCTCCGGCGTGTGCCCTATGGGTGTGATCGCGCCCAGCCCTGTGACGACAACGCGCGTGCGTTTGGCGCGTGCCAGTGTTTGCATTTGCATCAACTCGTGTGGTAGAAAACGTTGCTCGGTGAGCATCTCGACCGGTGGCTTGGTCAAGGTATCGGAAATCATTCTGTCCCTCCTCCGTTATGCCACATATTTCGCCAGCACCAGGCACGCGTTCTGCCCACCGAATCCAAACGAATTGGACAGCGCAATGTGGACTGGCGCATCCCGCGCCACGTGAGGCACGTAATCCAGATCACACGCGGGGTCGGGATGATCAAGGTTGATTGTGGGATGAATTTTCTGATCGCGCAATGTGAGCGCGCACACCACCGCTTCAAGCGCGCCCGAGGCGCCCATAGCATGCCCGATCATTGACTTGGTCGCGCTGATGGGAATGTGATATGCGCGCGCACCAAACACGTGTTTGATTGCCATCGTTTCGACGGGATCGTTGAGGACGGTCGCTGTGGCGTGCGCGTTGATGTAATCCACTTGAGCAGGCGTAATGCCAGCTTTGACGAGGACATCTTGCATCGCGCGAATGGCACCCCGTCCCTGCGGTTCGGGTGCGACAAAGTGATAGCCATCCGAATTGGTAGCATAGCCCAGCACTTCGGCGTAAATTTTCGCGCCGCGCGCGAGGGCATGTTCCAATCTTTCCAGGACGAGTACTGCCGCGCCTTCGCCGATGACTACCCCATCGCGATCTTTGTCAAACGGACGACTGGCGCGCGCGGGTTCGTCGTTCCGTGTCGAAAGCGCGCGCATCGCGCCAAAGGCAACAAAGATAATGTCGGAGATGAGCGCTTCGGTGCCACCTGCCAGCATCACATCGGCATCGCCACGCCGAATCACTTCTGCCGACAAGCCAATCGCATCGGTACCAGCAGCGCACGTCGTCACAATGGTCGAATTGAATCCGTGAGCGCGATAGTGATGTGCCACGAAAAAAGCGGACATATTCGGCAAAATCATCGCGGCGAGAAACGGGCTGACACGCCCGGTGCCCTGCCGAGCATACTCGTAATGCTCTTTGATCGCTTCGGGGAATCCACCGATGCCGGTGCCCAACACGACACCGACGCGTTCGCTATCGTTAAAGTGTTCGCCGAACCCTGCATCTCGAATGGCGTCTCGGGCAGCGGCAAGCGCGAACAGGGTAGCGCGTCCCATTCGCCGCGCCTCTTTCGCGTCCACGTATTGGGTCGCGTCAAAATTCTTTACCTCGGCGGCGATACGCGTTTTGAGATGGCTCGCATCGAACAAAGTAATCGGGGCAACACCCGAACGCCCCGCGAGCAAATTGCTCCAGAATTCCTCGACAGTGTTGCCGAGAGGAGTAATGGCGCCCAGCCCCGTAATCACCACGCGCGTTCGTTGCTCGGTCACGTACCTGCTCCCGTTTCCGCTTGCACACCCGAACGAATCAGTTCAACGATGTTTCCTTCGACGGCTTCTTTCGCCACACGAATCGCGTTCTTGATTGCCTTGGCATCGGAACTACCGTGCCCGATAACCACCACACCGTCCACGCCGAGCAAGATGCCTCCACCCACCTCTGAAGGATCGAGGCGCGCGCGCAGCGCATCGAACGCCGGTTTGGCGAGGAGAGCACCGAGCATCGCGAGAGGACGTTTTTTGATTTCGTCTTTGATAAAGCCGACGAGTGTTTTCGCGAGCGATTCGCTCAACTTGATGACAACATTCCCGACGTAACCATCACACACGATGACATCCATTGTGCCTTTGGGAATGTCACGCCCTTCGGCATTGCCAACAAAATTCAACTTGCTCTGTTTGAGCAGAGCGTACGCGTCGCGCACTACCTGCGGTCCCTTGCCCTCCTCTTCGCCATTCGAGAGCAACCCGACGCGCGGACGTGCGACTCCCCACACCTTTTCGACGTAAATGGAACCCATCAGCGCGAATTGATAGAGGTATTCCGGTTTCACCTCCGTGTTCGCGCCAATGTCCAGCAACAACACGCGTCCGGTCGCCGTGGGAATCGTCGTGGTCAGCGCCGGTCGCTTGATGCCCTGAATGCGTCCCAGCAGATAGGGTCCGGCGATGGCGGCTGCCATCGCCGCGCCGGTGTTGCCGGCGGTGACAAACGCATCGGCTTGTTTCTCGCGCACCAGTTTGACCGCGAGATTCATGGAGGAATCTTTTTTCGATTTGACCGCTTCGACGTGATCGGTCATTGCAATCGCGGTGGGAGTGTGAACGATGCTCAAGTCCAATCCGCGCGTGTCATACTTGGCGAGTTCGGGCTTGATCTTGTTTTCATCGCCAATGAGCATCACCGTGACGCCGTACTCGCGTGCGGCAAGCACAGCACCCGCCACATCGGGAACAGGATGAGCATCGCTGCCCATTGCATCCAGAGCGATTTTCATCGTGGCTCCTTTAACATTGGATTTTGCGGTCGGGGGAGTGAAGGTATGGCTCAACGTGAAGCACAATCTTAGGGGTTATTTTACTCGACTTGTGATGAATTTGCAAGGTTTTTATTTTCAGGCAAACTGTGCTAAAATAAAGGGGATGGTTCAATTTTCCAAGGAAATAGGTTGACACTTTTTGCACCTTGAAAAATTAGGCTGGCTGGGCAACCCGGTTCGGGCACACCAGTTGACCCAAGACCTCTGCCAGGGAAGAAGCATCCGCCACGCCAGCTAGTTCCAGCGGGCT
>Ga0209162_1004118_pt1 | contig 11110 bp, 7 predicted proteins | sample YNPNPMetaG_FD_187121 | JGI IMG/M metagenome (GOLD analysis project Ga0209162, IMG submission 187121) | Anoxygenic and chlorotrophic microbial mat microbial communities from Yellowstone National Park, USA - YNP NP MetaG (SPAdes) (version 2) ...
TCCAGCATCTGCGCGAGCAGCTGGCGGCGGTGAGTTTGCAGGTCGGGTGCGCTTTGCAGGCTGGCGACGCGCAGGAAGTTATCGGTGACCGTCTGCAATGCCGCCATCAGCAGGGTACCCGTGCCGCAGGCGAGGTCGGCGATGCGCAGGTTGCCCGCGCTGTCGGGGTCTTGCCAGCGAATCTGCGCCCACCGTTCGGGCTGCAGGGCGACGCGCAGCAGGATGGTCGCCGCCGCGACGGAGGTGTAATAGGTTCCCAGCGGTTTGGCGATACTGCCCAGCAGCAGGTGATACACCCGTCCCGCGAGGTCATGGCGCAGCAACACCCGTCGGCGGGCGATTTCGCGCACCGTCTGGGCGCAGCGGCGCAGGGCGTCGTCCAGCGTGCGGTCGGGCGGGAGGGTCTGCAACAGCCTGCGTGCGAGGTCGAAAACCGCATGGTAGTTAATGTGCTGCAGGATGAACTGCCACACCTGAAGCAGGGCGTCGTGCGGGCTGGGCTGTTCCATGCACTCGTGCAGGGTGCGGACTCGCGGGTCGGTGCGCACCAGCTCCTCCTGAAAGAGCATGGCGTTGACCACCACGAGGGCGGCAATCTGGCGGACGGCGGTTTTCTGTTCCACCTTCGTGGGGTCTACGGCAGAAGGCGCGATGCCCAGCGGCAGGGCGAGCCGTTCGTCGCTGACGCCGAGCCCGTACAGCGCGTTGGCGAGGGTGTGAATCGCCTCGGTGAGCAGTTCCACCGCCGCCCGCACCTCGTCTTCCGAGGCAAGCAGGGCGTACGCGCTCTCGAGGGTGGCGTGCAGGTGGTCTATGGTGCCGGTATGCCAGTCGGGGATCTCTGGAGGCGGGGTACGGCACACGCTGAAGCGCAGGCTCACGCTCTCCAGCGCACGCAACGCCTCTTCGGGAGAGGCGCGGCGCAGGGTATGCGGATAGACTACCGCCAGCGCGAGGTGCGCCAGACCCCTGTCCACCCGTTCCACCGCCTTCTTCCATGCCCGCAAGTCCGCGCCTGGCTGGTCGTCCACCTCGCCTTCGATAATCAGGCGCAAACCGCGAAAAGAGACCAGCACATCGGGCAGGGCATGGGGCAGACGCTGTTCGGGCAGCGCGACCAGCCCCCGCCGCGATAACAGCGTCGCCAGATAGACGTTCAGTGCCTCCTGCCGAAAACCGCCTGTAGACATGCGACACCCGTCACTCCACGATGGCGATGGCTTCGATCTCCACCTGCACGCCGCGCGGCAGGGCAGCCACCTGCACCGTCGAACGCGCGGGCGGGTTCTCCGGGAAGAACTCGGCGTATACCGCGTTCACCGCCGCAAACTGCGACAGGTCGGTGAGGAAGATGGTGGTTTTCACCACGTTTTGCAGCGACGCCCCCGCCGCCTGCAGCACTGCCCGCAGGTTTTGCAGCACCTGCCGCGCCTGTTCCGCGGCGGTCTCTCCCACGATGTCGCCCGTTTGCGGGTGCAGCGGGATTTGCCCCGAAGTGAACACCAGATTGCCCACCCGAATCGCCTGCGAGTAGGGGCCGATTGCCGCCGGCGCATCGGCGGTGGTGATGACCTGTTTCGTCATACCGTGCCTCCTGAATCCCTTTTTACTAATATTCGGGGAATTGAACCCTCATCCCCTCTCCTACAAGGAGAGGGGCAGGGGGTGAGGCTGACAGAGGAACGACCTAACCCCCACCCCCCTTCCCTGAGAAGGAAGGGGGAGTATGCACCTCTCTCCTTGTAGGCTTACTATACGACAGTTTCGTTGACGTGAGGAGGGTCCAGTGAGTTGCGCCCCCCTCCTGACCTCCCCCGTGGACGGGGGAGGAACCGTCACTCCCTCCCCGCCCGCGGGGAGGGTCGGGGTGGGGGCAAGTCCTCCCCGCCCGCGGGGAGGGCTGGGGTGGGGGCGAGAACGCGCAAAAATGTCGTGTGGTGAGTCCTTTTAGGAGAAGGGACGGCGGTGAGTGCCATCCCCCCCCTTTTTGCCCAATGCACCAACCGTCGCCTGCTGTCGGCATCGCCCAAAGGCGGGTATAATGCAGGTATGCACGTGATTTTGAACGATGCCGAGGCGGTTCTGTTCGACCTCGACGGCACGCTGGTCGAGACGGATATCGACTTCTCCAGACTGCGTGCGGCGAGCCTGCAGCTGATTGCCGAATACGGTATCGACACCGCCCCGTTACAGGAGATGGACGCGCTGGGCGCAGTGGAGCAGGCGGTGAACACCCTGCGCGAGGCGGGCAAGAAGCAGGAAAGTGCCGAACTGCGGCAGCGTGCCTTCGCGCGCCTGCAGGCGATGGAGATGGCGTACTGCGCCTCGCCCCGACCGGTGCCCGGCATGTACGACCTGCTGCACGCACTGCGTTCGCGGGGCGCGCGGATTGGCATCATCACCCGCAACGACCGCGAGGTCTCTCTGCGCACGCTAAATGCCCTGCAGATTCCGTATGACCTGCTGGTCAGCCGGGACGACGTGCGGCAGGTAAAGCCCCATCCTGAGCATGTGCGGGTCGCCCTGCAGCAGTGGGACATCGCTCCCGCGCGGTGCGTGGTGGTGGGCGACTACTGGATGGACGTGGAGGCGGGCAGGGCAGCAGGCTGTCGCACGGTGGGCATCTGGAGGCTGGATGTGCCCATCAACCCCTTCCGCCACCATCCACCCGACCTGCTGGTGCGCGAGCTGAGGGAGCTGCTATGACCCTCTCCGTACTCATTGTCAATTGGAACACGCGCGACCTGTTGCGGGCGTGCCTGCAGTCGCTGCGGCAGTACCCCCTTTCGGAGCCGATGGAGGTGTGGGTGCTGGACAACGCCTCCCGCGACGATAGCGCAGCGATGGTGCAGCAGAAGTTTCCCGAAGTGCATCTTATCGCCTCAGACTGCAACCTGGGCTACGCGGCGGGCAATAACCGGCTGATTCAACAGGCGCAGGGCGAGTACCTGCTGCTGCTCAACCCCGACACGGAAGTGACGGAAGGGGCATTGGATACCGCCGTGCAGTACATGCGGGCGCATCCCGAGGTGGGCGCGCTGGGCGCGAAGCTCATCCACCCCGACTGGCGCGTGCAGCGTTCGGTGCGCGCCTTCCCGGAACCGCAGGCGGTGCTGTGGGAGTATTTGGGATTGGCGAAGCTGTTCCCCCGCTCGCGCCGCTTCGGTGCCTACCGCATGACATGGTTCACCTATGACCAAATTGCGGAGGTAGACCAGCCGATGGGCACGTTCCTGATGCTGTCGCGGCGGGCGGTAGAGGATGTCGGGCTGATGGACGAGCAGTTTCCCATCTTCTTCAACGAGGTGGACTGGTGCTATCGGGCGAAGGCGCGAGGCTGGAAGATTGTTTTTCATCCTGGGGTGGTTATCATCCACCACGGTGGGGCGAGCACGCGGCAGGTGCGCCCGCAGATGATATGGGAATCGCATCGCTCCCTGCAGAAGTTCTATCAGAAGCACTACCGACAGCGGCTGGCGAAACCGATATACTGGTGGATAATGACGAGTATCTCCCTGAACGCCTGGCTGCGCACGCTGGGCAAGGGGCGCGAGGGCTGGCAGCGTGAGCGAAAAGCCTGATGTGAGCGTGATTGTGGTCAACTGGAACACGCGCGACGACCTGCGCGAGTGTCTGCGCTCGCTGCAACCGTCGCACCATCCGGGCGTGCAGCTGGAGATTATCGTAGTGGACAACGCTTCGTGGGACGATAGCGTGGCGATGGTCAAGCGCGAGTTCCCGGAAGTGAAGCTCATTGAAAACCGCCTGAACGAGGGCTTCGGCAAAGCGCACAACCGCGCGGCGCAAATCGCGCAGGGACGCTATCTGATGCTGCTCAACCCCGACGCCACCGCGCATCCGGGCTCCATCAAGGCACTGGTGGACTATGCCGATGCCCATCCCGACGTCGGCATTATCGCGCCGAAGGTGCTGAACCCCGACGGCTCCCTGCAGTACTCCTGCCGCCGCTTCCCCGTCTACGAGGCAGGGCTGTTCCGCAACACCTTTTTGGGCAGGCTGTTTCCCCAGAACCGCTTCGTGCGCGACTACCTGATGACCGACTTCGACCACGCGCACACGATCGAGGTGGACTGGGTATCCGGCTGTGCGATGTTGGTTCGGCGCGAGGCATGGCAGCAGCTGCGCGGCTTCGATGAGCAGTTCTTCATGTACTGCGAGGATGTGGACCTGTGCTGGCGGGCGCACGAGATGGGCTGGAAGGTGGTGTACCATCCCGAAGCGGTAGTGACACACGCCATCGGACGCAGCAGCGACAAGGCGGTTAACGCCATGATCCGGCAGTTCCACCGGAGCCATCGGCTGTTCTTCCAGAAACACTACGCCCGGCGGTTGCCCGTGTGGAGCCGTCTGCTGATTCCGCTGGGATTGTGGCTGCGGGCGAACCTGCTCATCGCGCGGAACTACTGGATAGCCATTCGCCTGAAGGTACTGGGAAGGTAGCCCTGCCCTGCCTTTCCGGGAACGAGGGGGCACTGACAACCCGGCAGGAGCCTTGCCATTCTCTGGTGAACCCAGAACACATGAAGAAAAAGGGTTTGAGCAAAAAGCCATCCGCATCGGTGCAACCCCAGCGTCGGGAGGTCGACCTTTCCACATGGCTTTTAAGTATCGCCCTGGTACTCGCGCCGCTGACCGCCGGTCGGCTGGAGGTGGGCGGCGAACCGGTGGAACCTTCCCTGCGGGGAGTCATCACTGCCCTGTTTACCACAGGAACCCTGCTGCCGGTGGCTATCTGGGTGGTTGCCTTACTCGTGCTTGCTGCTGTGGTCTGGGAGTGGCGAAAACACCCCGTGGGCGCTGACCCCATACCGCTACCGGCACGTGTGATGGCGACTGCGTTGCTGGTCTGGATGCTGGCTTCGGTTCTGTTCTCGTGGTACCGATGGGGCACAGTGGTCGCGTGGAGTTACTGGGCATTGGCTATCGCGGCGGCGTGGCTTTTCGCGCGAAGACAGGCGCAATCGGTGTGGGCGACAGGTCTTGCGCTGGCGATGGCAGGCACGCTCGCGGCCGCTTTCGCCATGCGCGAGTACGCCGAGAACGTGCGCACCGTGCCCGACTGGCGCGTGTTTGGAACCTTCTTCAATCCGAACTTTCTGGCGGGGTATCTGTGTCTGACCATGCCCGTCACTCTCGCACTGGCTGTCGCTTTGGCTGGGGACAGGAAAGAGCTGCGCTGGCTGCTGGCTTTCTGGGCGTGGATGCAGATGGTGGCGATATTGCTCACGGGTTCGCGATTCGGCACGGCGAGCGCGGTGCTTGCGCTGGTGGTGTCGGCGGGCTGGATGGTGTGGAATCGGTCGTGGAATCGCCAGCGCGCCCTGCTGTTTGCAGGGGTATGCCTGGCGGTTCTGGGCACGGCGTTGTTCACCGCCCGCTCACTGACCGCCCGCGTCACGCCACAGGCGGCTCAGGCAGGCGAACACTCGGGCGGCTTCAGGGTGTGGACGTGGCGCGGCACCATGGGCATGGTGCGGGCACACCCACTATCGGGCACAGGGCTTGGGACATACGAAATCGCCTATCCCCGGTATGCCTACGTGGGCTTCACCCGTCTGGCGCACAACTCCTACCTGCAGATTGCGGCGGAGTCAGGCGTACCTGCGCTGCTTCTCCTGCTGGGCACACTGGGGGTACTGGCGTGGGGGGTTTTGCGCGCGGAAGCAAGCCCTGCGAACCCCGTAGACGCGGACAGTACGAGTATGCCCGTTGACCCCCGCGTGCTCCGCGCGGGACTGGCAGGGGCGATTGCCGCTGGGCTGGCGCGCAACCTGATAGACTCCGACTGGTATATCTTCGCCTGCCTGTTGACCTTCTGGGCGGTCGTGGGGCTGATGCTGTCGCTGACCCTGCATGAGAGTGGGCAGGGGGTGAAGTTGACGCGCCTCTATGTTGCCCATACCGCCCTGCTGGCGGTTGCCTGTGTGGTTTTGACCCTGCGCATGGGGGGTGCCCTTCAGGCGAACAGCGCGAACTGGAACCTGTCGCAGGGTATTGTTGACGAGCAGGGCTACCAGCGTGCCCTGCGATGGGAACCCTTCAACGGCGACCACTACCTGAGTTTGGGGATGCTGTATCTGGGTATGGCTCGGGCGGGTGATGCTTCACGCGCCGCAGAAGCCGAACGGACACTGCGCCGCTCGGCAGAACTGATGCCGCTCTCCAAAACGTGGTATCATCTGGGCAACCTGTATCGGGATGTGCTGGGCGACCTGGAACGAGCCGCCGACGCATACCGTCGCGCTCTGCAGCTGGACCCGCACGCCCTGCGCGTGATGACCGAGCTGGGCACAACGCTGGAGAGACAGGGTAAACTACAGGAGGCAGAGGCGGTGTATCGGCAGATGCTCAGGGTGGAGTCGAGCGTGTACCATCAGGTGCGCGCCATTCCCGAGCTGCCTGAGGTGGAATACGCCTTCGCCTATGCGGGGCTGGCCCGGATAGCGAAGCGTCAGGGCAAACCGCAGCGCGGGGTGCGCGAACTGTACGCCCGTGCCCTGCAGATACTGGACGCAGACCGTGACGCCCGCGAAAAGAACCCGATGGCGCAGGCGATGCCCCGCACCGCCGAACGCGAGCGTGCTCTGGAGGAGCTGCGGCAGGAATGTGAACTCGCCTTACGGTGAGCGGAGATGCCTGTAGAGTTCGCACGACCGTGGATGTTGCTCTTGCTGGCGGTATTGCCCGTTTTCTGGTGGATACACCAGCACAGCCTGGCAGCTTTGCCCCGCTGGCAGAAACGGGCTTCCCTCTGGCTGCGCCTGTTGCTGGTGACCCTCGTCGTTTTTGCGCTGGCGGGAATCCGCTGGGTGCGAACCACTACCGCTCAAGCGGTCTTCTTCGTGGTGGACGGCAGCGCGAGCGTGGAGCCGCAGCAGCGCGAATCCGCCCTGCAGTTCATCCGAGACGCGGCACGGCACATGCGCGAGGACGACATGGCAGGCGTCATCGTCTTCGGGAGTGAGCCGCAGTTGGTCGTTCCACTGGGCGCGCGCCTGGACCTCAGCCGCCTCCCCGCCAGCAGCTCACCCGAAATGACCGACATCGGGCGTGCCATCAGTCTTGCCCTCGCCGCCTTTCCCGAAAACGTCGGCAAGCAGATGGTGCTCTTCTCCGATGGCAACGCCAATGCAGGCGACGCGGTGACGCAGGCGTTGCAGGCCGCCAGCCGCGGAGTGAGGGTGCATGTGGTGCCCTTCCCGCACGAGGTGAATACGGAGGCGCTGATCGAGCGGGTGCAAACTCCTGTGCTGGTCAAAGAGGGCGAGCCGTTCAACCTGCGCGTGTGGATACAGTCTACCCACGAACAAACGGCAGAGTTGACCCTGCTGCGTGACGGACAGCCAGTGAAGACGCAGGTGGTTACTCTCAAGTCGGGTAAAAATCTGGTGCCAATGACGCATCGCGAGGACACCGCGGGGCAGTATCGCTATCAGGTATCCATGATGGCTTCCGTCGATACGTATCCCCAGAACAACCGAGGCGCAGGCTATGTGCGCGTGCAGGGCACGCCTCGGGTGTTGTACGTGACCGGCAGCGGAAATCCGACCCTGTTGTCCGTCGCTGCACAGTCGCAACGGATTCGCGTGGACGTGGTGAACCCGCAGGGGGTGAAGACCGAGCCGGCACAGCTGCAGGCGTACGACGCGGTGATACTGCACAACGTGCCCGCCTACGAACTGGGAATCCCCGCAATGCGCGCTTTACAGACCGCCACCCGCGAGCTGGGGGTCGGGCTGGGAATGGTGGGCGGCGAGGATAGCTTCGGCGCAGGAGGCTACTTCGAAACCCCGATCGAGGAAGCGTTGCCCGTTTCCATGGACGTGCGCAAATACCACTCTTTCCCCAGTGTGGGCATCGTGTTGGTGGTGGACGATTCGGGCAGTATGGCGATGCCCGAGGGGGGAACTACCAAAATGGAGCTGGCAAACCGCGCTGCGGCGACGGTAGTGCGCTTCCTGACCGCGCAGGACGAGGTGGGCATTATCGCCGCCGGTTCCGACTGCCGGGCGGTGGTGCCGATGTGGCGTGTGGGCGACAAGAAGGAACAGATACTGCGTGCCATCGCGGCGTTCCAGCCGGGCGGCGGGGGTATCTACGTGCGTCCGGGCATGGAGGCGGGCGCGAAGCTGATGCAAATCAGCCGGGCAAGGCTGAAGCACATGATTGTGCTGGCAGATGGTGATGACTGCGACGACCAAGAAGGGGCGATCCCACTGGCTGCCAAACTGCGACAGGCGGGTATCACCGTCACCGTCGTGTGCTTCGGACGCGGCAAGGACGAAGCCTTCCTGCAGCAACTGGCGAAAGCGGGTGGCGGACGCTACTACTTCACCGACCGCATGGCGAACCTGCCGCAAATCTTCACGAAAGAGGCGATGATAGCCAGCAAAGCGCAGTATATCGAGGAGCCGTTCTACGTGCGCTACACCGGCGACGAAATCACGTCGGGCTTCAACTGGGAGGCTTCGCCGCCCCTGCTGGGCTACAACACCACCACCGCCAAGCCCGGGGCGCAGCTGGGCTTGCTCTCACACAAAGACGACCCCGTGTTTGCGGTGTGGCAGTATGGCGTGGGGCGCAGTATGGCGTTCACCTCCGATGGACAGGCGAAATGGTGCGCGCAATGGGTAAAGTGGGCGGAGTTTCCCGCTTTCGCTGCCCGCGTCATACGCACCATCCTGCGCAGCCTGCCTGCCGACGATGTGCGCACGCAGGTGAGCATCTCTGGAGGCAAGGGGTATGTGAGCATAGACATCCTGCCGCAACCTGCCGGCGCGGATGAAGGCGCGCGGTCGCTGACCGCCAAACTGGTCTCCCCGACCGGTCAGGTCACGCCGCTGGTGCTCTCGCAGACGGGAGCCTCCCGTTACGAAGCCGCCTTTGACGCGCGGGGCTACGGAACCTACGTGGTCGCCGTGCAGTATCGCCGCCCCAACGGCACGGTTGGCTTGAGCGTGGGGACGGACACCATCGCCTACTCGCCCGAGTATCGCGATTTGAAGAGCAACAGTTCGCTCCTGGAGCAGATAGCCCGTCTTACCGGAGGCAGGCAACAGCCATCGCCGCAGGATATCTTCGGTGCCCAGCGCGCGCCGGTGCGTGTGCCCTCGGAGGCGAGTATTCCGCTGTTGTTTGTGGTATTGTTCCTTTTGCCGGTGGACATTGCCCTGCGGCGCATCGTGTGGCAGGCGGAGGTGCTGCCGGAGTGGCAGCAGGCGTGGGCGCGTGTGCTGGCGCGTTTGCGTGTGGTGCGCACTGCTCCTTCCTCGGCTTCCGCAACATCCCAACTGTTGCAGCGCAAAAGACGTCTTCGGGAAAAGTATGAGCCTCCGGCGGCGGTTGTGCCTTCTTCTGCTCCCGATGAGCCGACAACTGCCGGGGAGACTACCACGTCTCGCCCCGTTTCACCTCAGCCCTCAACCTCCAGCGAGCAAATCGGCAGGCTGCTGGATGCCAAAAAACGGACGCGGAAGGAAAAGTAGCAGGGTCTGCACACGCGCCATCAGATAAGACCGAAGCGTGGCGACTGTTCCTCCATCCGCTGCCACAGATGCTCATCCGCGGTCATGCCCGCCTGCTCCAGTGCCATGCACACGGCGGCGACCACCATCGGGAAGCGCGGTTTCACCACCTCTGCCATCGTGCTCCGGTGCACCCTTGCGCGGAAAGCTTCGTGCAATGGAGCGGTTGCCCGGGCTACTCCTCCCACGAGCCCTACCCTGACCCGGTGGTACTGGATTCCGAGCTTGCGCAACACGACTACAGCCATCAGTCCCAGCTCTTTACCTGCGCTGGTGAGAATGCGTATCGCCGTGCGCTCGCCCAGCTTGGCGGCATCCGAAACCGCTTGTGCGGCGGAAGCCAGCTGTCCCCGTGATAGCTGTTCGGAATATATCAGCCGATGCAGTGCCGACAGACTCTCCACACCGAAATGCTCCAGTATCACTCGCTTCAGCCACGTCGGTGGGATGCGTCCGTCTTCTGCACGGGTACATGCGTTTATCGCCTGCAGGGCTATCCAGTACGCGCTTCCCTCATCGCCCATCAGGTATCCCCAACCGCCCACGGAGGCAATCTCGCCGTCCTCGTTCATCCCGAACGCCACGGAGCCGGTACCGGCTATCACCACTGCTCCGGGGCGCCCCTGCGTCACGCAATACAGCGCGGTGCGGGTGTCGTGCGTCACCACCACCTTCTCGGCGGGCAGCTCCTGACGGCAAATCTCCTCCACCAGCGGTCCGCCGCCGGTCATACCGCACAGTGCCACCGCAAAGCGTGTATCAGCGGGCAGGAAAGCACTCTGCAATGCGCCGTTCAGTGCCGTTCGCAAAGAGTGACGAAGACGTTCGGGACCGCCCGACTCGTGGATGTGGTTGGAAGGTCCTCCCACCCCCAGCCCCAGAAGGTTACCTTCCATATCGGCGATCAACGCTCGTGTGGTGCTTTGTCCACCGTCGATACCCAGTACCAGCCTCTGCGGCACCTCGTTCTCCTCCCTTACGCAACGTTATGGTGTCTGTAGTCGGATTTCTGCCACTATTATCTCTTCATCCACTGCACTGCTTGCCTGTGCCAGATAGCCTGAACCATCCCGCGTGCGTGAAACGCGCGCCACGATGCTGGAACGCCCTTCGATCACCACATCCTCGAACAGCCTGCCTGTCATCATCGGATTGACGCCGATGAGTTCGGGATACTGCTGGCACGCCTGCCACAGACCAGTTTTCCAGCTCTCCGCCTGCTCCTGTGTCCAGGGTAGCGGGTTAAAGGACGGCTGTGCTATCAGGCGCGCCTTCTGTTTGACCAGTGCCTCAATGACATCGGCGTGGAAGCCGTCCCAGCAGATAGCGACACCCAGCCTGCCCACGGGCGTGTCTACTACCCGAAGCTCCTCGACCGTCCCTGCACAGAGGTCCATGCCCATTGGCTGCTCCAGCGGGATAAGATGCACCTTGCGCTGCGTCAGAATCAGCCGACCGTCAGGCGCGAAGACATAGGTGGTGTTATACACTTCGTCGGGGTGTTTCGGGTGAGGGAGGGGTGCACTGCCTGCAACCAGGGTCACGCCGTGCTGGCGCGCCGCCTG
>Ga0209162_1004121_pt1 | contig 11100 bp, 8 predicted proteins | sample YNPNPMetaG_FD_187121 | JGI IMG/M metagenome (GOLD analysis project Ga0209162, IMG submission 187121) | Anoxygenic and chlorotrophic microbial mat microbial communities from Yellowstone National Park, USA - YNP NP MetaG (SPAdes) (version 2) ...
ACCTCTGGCCCAAGTTCGGGGCAGGGGTGAATGCCATACAGCAAGATGCCCGGTCGGACTATGTCGAAGTGGCTTTCGGGCAAGCGTAAAATGGCCGCAGAATTCGCCATGTGACGCAAGGGCATGGGGAGACTGTGTTTTTCGTAGAAGCGCAAAACTTCCTGAAAGCGTTCCAGTTGCAAGCGGGCATGGGTGAGGTCGGCAGCGTCTGCATTGGCGAAATGAGAATAAATTCCTTCTACCTCCACGTGGCGGCACTTCAACGCCGCTTCTTGCAAGGTGTGTGCGCTGTAGTAATGGACTCCAATCCGTTCCATGCCGGTATCAATTTTCAAGTGAACCCGGGCTTTCCCCCCCGCGGCGGCTGCGGCGGCATCAATCTGTTCCAGTCTCTCGACCGAGGAGGCGGTGAAGGTCAGGTCATATTCCAGATAGCGCGGCACCTGCTCGCCCCAAATTCCCCCCAGGACCAGAATAGGGGTGCGAATGCCAAGTTGACGGAGTAGAATCCCCTCCTCCAACACAGCCACGCCGAAGTAATCGGCATACGGCGCCAGGAATTTTGCAACTTCGGCCATCCCATGCCCGTACGCATTGGCTTTGATAATGGGCATCACCCGCGCCGGAGCCACCAGGGAGCGAATCACGTCCAGGTTGCGGCGCAAGCGCGTGAGATTGACCTCCGCCCAGGTAGCGCGGACGCCGCGATCAGTAGCAATGAGGGGTTCGTGAATAGGCATGGGGCTTATTTTACTGCTTCTCTTTCAAATTAGCGAACAGGGAGAATCGCTACCACCTCCCTGGCTTTTTGGAACCAAAGCCGCCAGTGGCTCACTCACCGATACAGCAGCTTCTCAGGAGACAAGAAGAGACTACCTGTGAACTGGTAGTTGCCTGTTAGCCATTTATCAGGAAACCTGTCCCATCAGATTTTATAATAAGCCATCACGAAAGGAGTGTTTATGAAAATTGTAACCGATTGTGCTGCCGACCTGCCAGCCAGTGAACGCCAGGAACTGGGTATCATCGAAGCCCCCCTGTACATTCAATTCCCAGAAGGCGAAGTCAACTCTGCTGATATAACGCCAGATGAGTTCTACGACCGACTGGAAGCAATGTACCCCAACATTCCCTCCACGGCTCAACCATCGAGCGGTACGTTCGCCCACATCTACCAGCAAATTACGGATTCAGACGAGATTCTCCCAATTCATATTTCATCTGGCCTGAGCGGCACACTGAATTCAGCCCGCATGGGTGCAGAGCAAGTCAAGGAGAAGGTCATCCACATCGTGGATTCGATGACCCTCTCGGGAGGGCAACGTTTCCAGGTTCTGGCAGCCGCCAAAGCCGCCCGCAAAGGCTGGTCCACCGACGCCATCCTCAAGCGTCTGAATCAGATTCGTGAAAATACTGAGGTCATCTACACGCTCGAAACGCTCGAATACCTGGCTCGCGGGGGACGCATCGGGCGCGTGCAGGCCTTGTTGGGTTCCGTCCTAAAACTAAAGCCCGTCATCCACGTAGAAAAAAGCGATGGCAAGTACAGCCCCATCGGCAAAACGCGCACCATTCCCGCCGCGCTGGAAATGATCGCCGAGCAACTGGAGAAAGTGTATAAAGACACTCTGCTGTGGGTGAGCATCATGCACGGACGTTTTGCCCCAGGAGCAGAAGAACTCAAAAAACTGCTCGCCGAACGCCTGAAGATCGCCAGAATGGAAATTCTCCGCATCTCGCCCGTGTTGGGCGTCCATACCGGGCCAGGCATCGTCGGTGCGGCAGTGGTGCCGATGAGCCTGATGGAAGATTTGGAGTGACATCCAAACTGGCCCGACTGAGGCTGTTCACTCTTCCTCGGGAACGCTGATGTCGGCCAAACGAGCACGGGTCAGTTCAATTAAGGCTTTGACCGGCAAACGGATGTTGAGACCTCGCTGGCCGCCGCTGATGTGAATCTCTGACATTGCCTCGGCTTCTGCCGAAAGAACCACCTGAAAGCCTTTATTCAACAGTGCCAGCGGCGAGATTCCCCCTGCCTGCAAGCCGGTCATCTGCTCTGCTTCCCGCTCGGTAGGTAAAAACATTTTCTTCTCGTTGAGCGCCGCAGCCAGACGTTTCAAATCCACCCGGTGGGGGCCCGGAATGACAGCCAGGACAGGTTTCCCTCGCTCGCGTTTGACCACAATTGTCTTATAGACCCGCATGGGATCTACCCCAAGCAAGCGGGCCGTCTCTGCGGCGCCAAGTTTTTCGGGGGGCAATTCAAACGCCTCGTAGGCGACTTTATGCGCATCGAGCAAACGAGTGACATTGTTCGTAATTGCCATCGAAATCTCCTTTGCAGCCAGGAGGCAAAATAATTTTTCCGGTAACTGCCTGCCCCCGGCAAGCGAAGGGGTTGGCAGCAATCTCCCTATGCTGTTGCAAGGCTGTCATTGCAAGCCACCTTGAGTGACGGTTACGGTGCATCCCAGAAAGGAAGGCAATCTCAGGATTTTAATACTCATGAGTCCACTGCAAAGACCTGTTTTACCACAAAGGCAACAAAGGAGCACGAAGTTTGTTCAAACAATTGTGCGCTGAAATTCAAGATTTTCAATTGAGCCTTTCAGAAATCCTTTGTGTACTTCGTGTCCTTTGTGGTTCAGACCTTTTTGCATGAGAGGGGTGTGGCTCAAATTTTCGGTCAATCATGTAAATGATATGCAGAAAAGATATAATAAAGGGATAACAACATGGCGTCAATTTTTGCCAAAGGAGTGGATTGCCAATGAAAACAGAGACGCCGATTACCCTCGACGAATTGCTCCAAATGTTGCCAGAGTCCTACACCCTGGCAGAACGAGAACTTGTCCAACGCGCCTATCGCGAAGCAGAAAAGGCCCATTCTGGCCAAAAACGCGTCTCCGGCGAACCCTACATTACACACTGCCTGGCAGTCGCCGGCATTCTCGCACAATACAACATGCCGGCTGAAGTAGTCGCCGCTGCTCTTTTGCACGATACGCTCGAGGATACCGACCTGACAGCAGATTTTCTCCGTCAGGAATTTGGAGAAACCGTCACCAACCTGGTGGAGGGGGTGACCAAGTTAACGCAACTGCCGCGAGTTTCACGCGGCGAAAAACCGGAGGAGGCACACGCCTCGTCCAACGGGGACAGTCAAACGGTCGAAAGCGAAGCGGACATCAGCACCCGCAAACGCCAGCTGGCCATCGAAACCCTTCGAAAGACTTTCCTCGCCATGGATAGCGACGTGCGCGTGGTGTTGATTAAACTGGCCGACCGTCTGCATAACATGCGCACCCTCGAGGCATTCCCGCCCGCCAAACGCCGTCGCATTGCCCAGGAAACGCTCGACATCTTTGCTCCGCTAGCCAACCGGTTGGGAATCTGGCAAATCAAATGGGAACTGGAAGACCTCAGTTTCCGGTACACCAATCCAGAAAAATACAAAGAAATTGCATCCTTACTCAACGAACAGCGCGCCGAACGTGAAGAAGAAATCCAAAAAATCATTAAGCGGATTGGCGAGGTCATGGCCAAGGGGGGCATCAAAGCAGAAATCACTGGGCGTCCAAAGCATATTTACTCAATTTATCGAAAGATGGTCGAGAAGAACAAACCCTTTGAGATGGTGCGAGACATCCGCGCTGTCCGTTTGATCGTGCCAGATGTCGCCGCCTGCTATGCCGCATTAGGCCTGGTCCATACCCACTGGCGCCCCATTCCCGGCGAGTTTGATGACTATATTGCTGCACCAAAAGATAATTTCTACCAATCTCTGCACACCGCCATCATCTATGATGACGGCAAACCGGTAGAGGTACAAATTCGCACCCCGGAAATGCACCAAAACGCAGAACTGGGCATCGCTGCTCACTGGCGATACAAAGAAGGCAGCCAGCAGGATAAATACGCCGAACGCATCAACTGGTTGAGAAAAATGATGGAATGGCGGCAAGACGTCAGTGACGCCCAGGAATTTGTGGAAAGCATGAAGACCGACGTTTTCAAAGACCGCGTCTATGTCTTCACCCCTCGCGGCGACGTCATTGACCTGCCTGCCGGCTCCACACCAATTGACTTTGCCTACCACGTCCACACCTCCATTGGCGACCGCTGTCGCGGCGCAAAAGTGAACGGCAAACTGGTTCCCCTCGACTACCAGTTGAAGACCGGCGAACAGGTAGAGATTTTGACGGCCAAACAGGGCGGCCCCAGTCGGGACTGGTTAAATCAGAGTCTGGGACTGGTGCACACAGCCAGCGCTCGCAGTAAAATCCGCGCCTGGTTCAAGCGTCAGGATCGCGAACAAAACCTGGCGCAGGGCAAAGCCATGCTCGAACGGGAGTTGGAACGTCTCAACATTCCTCCTCTGGAACCTGCCAGCCTGAACGAACTCGCCCAAAAATTCAACCGCACCCCTGACGAATTTTTCATTGCTCTCGGATGCGGCGACCTGAACATTGGACGCGTCCTGAGCAAATTGCTTGAGACCAAACCGCCGGACGATACATTTGCCACCGTTCCTCCTTCTACAGCCGAGCAAGAGGCCTCCGACTCATTTACAGTCCTCGGTCTCAAAGGCTTGCTCACCACCACCGCCCATTGCTGCAACCCCACTCCCGGTGACCCGATCATCGGCTACATCACACGCGGACGCGGCGCCACCATTCATCGCCAGGACTGCCCCAACATCTTGCGCGTCCGCGAGCGCGAGCGCCTGGTCAGGGTGACCTGGGGAGAGAACGTGCGCACCTACCCCGTTCCCATTCGCGTCAAAGCCTTCGACCGACAGGGCCTGATGAGCGACATCACCACTCTTCTCAACAACGAAAACGTCAATATCGTCAAAGCAGATGTGCGTGTCTCGAAAAATATGGCAGATATGCGTCTTGTGATTGAAGTCAAAGATATTGCACAATTGAGTCGCATCCTCGCCAGAATAGAAAACCTGCCCAACGTGCTTGAAGCCGTACGTCTCAAGGGTGGATAACGATTGCATCTTCTTCCAGGTTTGGAAGGTCACCACGCAGTTCAGTTTATTTTTTCCCAAAAACAGATGGGCGATTCGGAGAAGATGGTATAATGGCGCCGCTTTCGTTTTGGCGGCAGGTATGCTCTCTGTTCAAGAAGCCATTGACCAAATCTTAAGTCGTTTTCGTCCGGTGGAACAGGAAATCGTTCCACTGGAACACGCCGCGGGTCGAGTCCTCGCCGAGGACATTCTCGCGGCAATAGACCTCCCCGCCTTTGACAATTCTTCAGTGGACGGATTTGCCCTGCGCCCAGAAGATGGCGTTGCGGGCAGGACCTTGCGCGTGGTCGCCGACCTGCGAGCCGGAGCCACCCTCGACAGGCCCCCCGCTCCGGGAGAGGCTGTGCGGATCATGACCGGAGCCGCCCTCCCCCCTGGCGAATATGCCGTGATCATGGTCGAAGACACGGATTTTAACGGGCGCGGCCCCGAGACCCCGGCCCCTACCACAGTCACCCTGCACAAAACAGTCACCCAAGGCGAGAACATTCGTCGCCGGGGCAGCGATCTCAAACAAGGCGAGCTCGTCATTCCGAAAGGGCAAACGCTCAGAGCGCAAGAAGTTGGTCTGCTTGCCATGCTGGGCAAAAGCCGTGTAAACGTCTATCGTCGGCCGCGCCTGGCTATGCTCTCATCGGGCGACGAACTGCTGTCCCCCGAGCAACCGCTTGTCCCCGGCAAAATCCACGAATCGAATTCCTACATGCTGACAGCATTGGCTACGAAGGCTGGGGCAATCGTCATTCCTCTCGGCATCGCCCGAGATGACCAGGCAGAAATCCGCGCCTGCCTCGACCAGGCAGTGGAGGCAGGGGCAGATGTCATCGTTTCCTCGGCCGGGGTGAGCGTCGGCGCTTTTGACTACGTCAAGTCGGTGATTGAAAGCGAGGGACGGCTGGAATTCTGGCGCGTCAACATGCGTCCGGGGAAACCGCTTGCCTTTGGAAACTACCGGGGCATTCCCTTCTTCGGCCTGCCAGGGAATCCGGTCTCAGCGTTCGTCGGCTTTGAACTGTTCGTTCGCCCGGCAATCGAGCGCCTCAGTGGAGGCTCGCCGCCTTCCCGGCTGATCCGGAAAGTGCGCCTGGCCGAAGCAGTCGAGTCAGACGGACGGGAATCTTACCTGCGCGCCATCGTCCGTGAAGAAAACGGCACTCTGATGGCCCGCCTCGCTGGTCATCAGGGTTCCGGAAACATTTTCTCTCTTGTACGGGCAAATGCTTTACTGATTATCCCCTCTGGGGTAAAATGCGTGCCTGCTGATTCGGAGATAAACGCATGGTTTCTCGACTAACTCAATCTGTAGATAAAACCGACAAAAAACTGCGTTGGGCCAGCCTGATTTTAGCCATGCTGGGAGTTTTAGATTCAATTTACCTCCTCATCTACAAATTCAGCAGCAACGACAAACTCTGCCTCGGAAGCGGTGACTGCGCCACAGTCAATTACAGCCCCTACTCCGAAATTTATGGCATCCCGGTTTCGTTGCTTGGTGTCATCGGGTATGCCGCCATCGTGGCCGTCCTGGCGCTTGAATCCCGCCTCCGCTTGCTTCAAGAATACGGCCGCCTGGCCAACTTTGGCATGTCGCTGGTTGGTGTTCTTTTCTCGGCCTATTTGACCTACGTAGAAGCCTTTATCTTGCATGCCTACTGCCCCTTTTGTGTCACATCAGCCATTATCATCACTGTCATATTTATTGTTTCGATCATTCGCCTGATCAAAACCTTTTAGGAGGAACATCATGCCCCGTATTCGCTGCCACTACACCAATTGCGTCTTCCTTGACGATGGATATTGCAGCGCAGCAGCCGTTGAAATCGATCCCGACACTGGCTGTGCCACCTACGCGCCAAACGAAGAAGCCATTCAAGAAGAAGACTGGGAAGACGAACTGGAAGAATGGGAAGATGAAGAACTGGACGAGGACGAAGAAGAATGGCTGGATGAAGACGAAGAGGACCTGTAAGTAAACAATTCTCTCGTTTTCGATCTCCACTATTGACCACTTTTGTTTTTGATAACGTTTGTGTTCTCTCCAAAAGCGATAACCGATTGTGAAGCGGCTATCGCTTTTCCTTAACCGAAAAACCTGCACTTACCAAACTGCATTTTGGCTTGCCAATTTTCGCCAGCATCGTTATAATATGCGCCTGTTCGGGCGGATAGCTCAGTTGGTTAGAGCACTGCTTTGACATAGCAGAGGTCGTAGGTTCGAGCCCTATTCCGCCCACTCCCCAAAATGCGTTGACCGGGACGAGTAAGTGGAGCGCAGATCGACAGGGAAAGCAGGTCACAGATTGAGAGCCTGCTACGTGAAGCCCCACCGAAAACCCCCCGCGAGCATGATGCAGAACACCGGCCTAACCGGTCAGTAAGCAGAACGGCAGGCTCCGTTAACGGCCCCAAGAGATGTCCTGACCAACAGGACAAATCGGGTGGAACCGCGTGACCGCATTAAGCGCTCTCGCCCCGAACTCGGGCGAGAGTTTTTTGTTTCAAAAAAAGAGGTAACTGTTCAGTCTTGCATCAAAACTGTTGGGTATGTCATTGCGAGGAGCGTTCTTTGCGACGAAGCAATCCCCAAGCGGTCAATCTGGCCTGATAAGTGGGAGATTGCTTCGCCAGAAAACGGCTCGCAATGACATGGCTGAACAGTTACAAAAAGAGAACGTCTGGCCGCGATTAACGAAAGGAAAAGGATATGTCTCAACAAACAAAAGAACGCTACGAAGATTCCCAACTGTACCGGATACGCCACTCTGCCGCGCACATCCTGGCACAGGCCGTGCTTGAATTCTACCCCGAGGCCAAATACACCATTGGCCCCCCCATTGAAAACGGTTTCTACTACGACTTCGACCTCCCCGCGCCAATTACGCTCGAAGACCTGGAAAAGCTCGAAAAACGGATGCGTCAGATCATCGCTGGAGGCCATCCCTTTATCCGAAAAGTGGTCTCGGCGGAGGAGGCGCGCCAGATTTTCAAAGACCAGCCCTACAAACTGGAATTGATTGACGGGCTGGAAAAAGGCGCTTTCGACGAAGATGGCAATCCCCTGAACGAAAAACCCGAAATTTCGATTTACCAGCATGATACTTTCATTGATCTCTGTCGCGGGCCGCACGTGCAAAACACGCGCGAAATCAACCCCTCTGCCATCAAACTGATGTCCATTGCCGGGGCCTACTGGCGCGGCGACGAAAAGAATAAAATGCTCACCCGCATCTATGGCACAGCGTGGCGCACTCCAGACGAACTCAAAGAGTACTTAAAAATGCTGGAAGAAGCCAAAGCCCGCGACCATCGCAAACTGGGCAAAGAACTCGAAATCTTTATCTACGAAGACGAGGTCGGCCCTGGTTTACCACTCTGGTTGCCACGCGGCGGCGTAATCATTGAGGAACTGGAAGCGCTGGCCAAAGAGACCGAGGAACAGGCCGGCTACCTGCGGGTCCGCACCCCGCATCTGACCAAAGAGGACCTGTTCATTCGTTCTGGTCACCTGCCCTACTACGCCGAATCGATGTACCCGCCGATGGAAATCGAAGGCGTGAAATACTACGTCAAGCCGATGAACTGCCCGATGCACCACAAAATTTTTGCATCCAAGCCTCGCTCTTACCGCGACCTCCCCATCCGGCTGGCAGAATACGGCACCTGCTACCGCTATGAAAAATCGGGTGAACTCTTTGGCTTGATGCGCGTCCGCTCCATGCAAATGAACGATGCCCATATCTACTGCACCGAAGACCAGTTCGAGCAAGAATTCCTGGGCGTTATCGAACTTTACAAAAAATACTTTGCTCTGTTCGGAATCGAAAAATACGTGATGCGCCTCAGTTTGCACAGCAAAGCCGGATTGGGCAAAAAATACGTGGACAACGAACGCCTTTGGCTGAAGACAGAGGACATGGTCCGCCGCGCCATGGACAACGGCGGGATCCCCTACGTGGAGGCCGAGGATGAGGCCGCCTTCTACGGCCCCAAAATTGACGTCCAGATCTGGTCGGCCATTGGGCGTGAATTCACCCTGGCCACCAACCAGGTAGATTTTGCCGTTCCAGCGCGTTTTGACCTGAAATACATGAGCAAAGATGGGGTCGAGGAAACGCCGCTTTGTATCCACCGCGCCCCCCTCAGCACACACGAGCGCATGATCGGCTTCCTGCTCGAACACTACGCCGGCAACTTCCCGGTCTGGCTCTCGCCTGAACATGCCCGCGTCATTCCTATCACCGACAAGCAAAATGAATATGCCGATAGCATTGTCCGCCAGTTGCGCGCCCAGGGAATCCGCGTCAGCGCAGACCTCAGCGCCCAGCGCATGAACGCCAAAATCCGCGAAGCGCAACTGATGAAAGTTCCCTACATGCTCGTGGTAGGAGAGAACGAAGCCACCGCTGGAACAGTCTCGCTGCGTGTCCGCGACGGATCGCGGCAAGACAACATTCCGCTCGCCGAATTTATCGCTCGCGTCCGCGACCGCATTCAACGGCGAGCGCCCGAACTGTAAGCATTCCCCTCACAGAAAAAAAGAGGAGGACCTGAGCTGGCCCTCCTCTTTTGTTTTTTTGCCACCAGTCACTTATCAATTCTGCGGCTTGTTGGCGTCAATGAAAGTGCGAATCGCCTGCCTGAGCGCCTGGCCGGTGCCGTTCATGGTCTCATGAGCCGTCTTAAGCGCCTGCTGAAGTGAGCGAACTGTCTGAATGGCTGCCGACAGATCAGTGACTGTCCCGTTTTCATCGAACCCGGCATGCGTGGCAACAATTTCGCCTGCCTGTTGGTTATACACGATGGCATTCGGATAAGCAGCAACAAACGCATCCAGGGCAGACTGAACAGCCGAAACGTCATAACCGCGAGCGGCTGCCTCGTTGATCAAATTCTGGGTCTTGGTAACGATGGAATCCGCCCGACTCATCCAGCCGGTTTGGTGGTTGTACCACTCGAGCAGTTTGGCATAGGCTTCCTGAACACGCGCCGGGTCAACACCAGGAGGCGTTCCATCGTCCGCCGAGGCAATTGCAGTCGGCAGGAATGCCAGGGCGGAAACAAGAACCAGAGCGACCAGCAAGACTTTTTGGAACAAAGCGAAGATTTTATTCATTTTTTTCATCCTTTCTCCAGACAATGGTTTTTGTAGTTACACGCCCATTGTAGGAAAGTCAAGTAACCCGACCATGACCGCGCTGTAAATCTTGTGTAAAAAAACAACATAAGAAATGTGCCTGTCAAAAACGCAGGATTCCTTTGCCCGTGAAGAGGTGTCATCATTTGTGCATAAGACTTGTCCTACAGCCTCACCTCCACCTCTGTCCCCTGGCCAGGAGCGGAGCGGACTGTGAGCGTGCCGCCGAGGGCCTCGACGCGTTCGCGCATCTGACGCAGGCCAAGGTGTCCCTCCTGCGCCAGGCGCGGTAGGGTCGCGGGATCGAAGCCCAGGCCGTCGTCGCGCACCCGCAGGACGATGCCCGCTGTCAGGTCGAGCGTTACCCAGACGCGGCTCGCCTGAGCATGACGGGCGACGTTGTGCAGCGCCTCCTGCACGATGCGGAAGAGGACCGGCTCCAGCGCCGCCGGCAGACGCTCGCGCTCCCCTTGCACCTCCAGCGAGGTCTGCAACCCGTTCTGCTCGCCGAACTCGCTCAGAAAGCGCTCCAGCGCCGGCCAGAAGCCCTGCTCGTCCAGCGCTACCGGACGCAGGGCAAAAATGGCGCGGCGCACTTCGCGGATTTTCTCGCCCAGGATGCGATGCAACTCCTCCAGTTCCCTTTTGGCCTGGACCGGGTCGCGCTCGATCAGCGCCTGCCAGCGGCGCACCTGGAAGCGCAGCGCGGCCAGGTCTTGCGCCAGGCCATCGTGAATCTCACGGGCGATGCGGCGGCGCTCCTCGGCAATGGCCTCTTCCTCCGAGCGGCGCGCTTTCTCAGCGGTGACATCCTCCACGGCCAGGATGCAGCGCCGCAGGTCGCGCGGGGCGGCGGAGGCAGCGCTCAGGCGCAGGGGGAACTCGCTCCCATCGCAGCGGCGGCCGCTCGTCTCGAGGGTGA
>Ga0209162_1004122_pt1 | contig 11098 bp, 8 predicted proteins | sample YNPNPMetaG_FD_187121 | JGI IMG/M metagenome (GOLD analysis project Ga0209162, IMG submission 187121) | Anoxygenic and chlorotrophic microbial mat microbial communities from Yellowstone National Park, USA - YNP NP MetaG (SPAdes) (version 2) ...
CCCTTCACCCTCACTGAACTGCAAAATCATTTCGCCGAACTTGTGCCCGAGTCGTTTGTCATTCATAACGATGCCGCCTTCTGGATGCAGGGCAAAGGACCTGCCAGGCGACTGGTTGTTCTGGCAAACGCGGAGAATCCTGTGCTCGGCAAATTTCAGGGCGAGTCGTCCATCTTCAAAGAGTTCACCCTCAAACTCTGTCCCCTCACTCACGCGAACGCGCGCTCGTTGCGTTCGCGCCTGGCGTGGCTCAAGCCCCAGCCTATCGGCCTGGTCACGACGGCAGGGCTGGGCGACCGCATCGGGCTGGCGACGCCGGGGCACGTCCGTGCCATGAAAGCCGTCGGCGGCAACATCGTGCCGATTTTCGCGCAGCAATCCATCCGCGAAATGCAACGCACGCATCGCACGCCCGACGACGTGATGACCGATGCGACGTTCGGCGCGTTCGAGGGCGGCTGGCGCAAAGCCGTGGGCGCCGATGCCGATCACTTGAAAACGCCGGCAGACATTGACGCGTGTGTTGCCGCAGGCTATTCGTTCTTCACGATTGATCCCGGGAAATACGTGGATAGCGAAGCAGACCAAGCCCCCTTGAGTGTCATCGCGCAAAAAGTGCTCGCGCTCCCCTGGAACAATCTGGAGAGCAATTCCGACGATCTGGGAAGACGCTACGTCGGCAAGAAAATCCAACTCGAAGATTGTGAAATCACTCTGGATGCTGCGGCAGTGGCGCGCGCCGCCGCCAAGTATGGACGCGCCATTGCACATGTCGCGATGATGTATCGCCATCTTGCTGCGCAAAACATTCCGTTCGAACTCGAAGTATCGGTGGATGAGACTGAGACACCCACGACGCACATCGAACACATCTACATTGCCAGCGAATTGCGACGCCTCGGTGTCAAATGGGTTTCGCTCGCGCCGCGTTACATTGGACGTTTTGAGAAAAGTGCGGATTACATTGGTGATGTGGACGCTTTTGAAAAAGACCTGGCTGTGCACGCGCAAATCGCGCGCGCGTTGGGTCCGTACAAATTGAGCATCCACTCGGGTTCAGACAAGTTTAGCATTTACGCCGCGACGATGCGCCAGACGCGCGGCCTGGTGCATCTGAAAACAGCAGGCACCAGTTACCTCGAAGCCTTGCGCACGATTGGCGCGCTCGACCCTGCGCTGTTTCGACGCATCTATGCTTTTGCGCGCGAGCGCTATGAGACCGACCGCAAGACGTATCACCTCTCGGCAGAACTCGCGCGCGCGCCGGCGCCGGACGCGTTGACGGATGCGGATTTGCCGGTGTTGCTGGATCATTTTGATGCGCGCGAGATTTTGCATGTCACCTTTGGTTCCGTGCTTACGGCGAAGAAACCCGATGGTACCTTTCTCTTTCGCGACGATGTGATCGCGCTGCTACACGCTCACCCCGACGCGTATGCGGCGAATCTGGAAAAACATTTTATCAAACACTTGAAACCGTTTGCGAGTAAGTGACCGCAGACCGACGACCTTAACGGTCAACCGTCAGCGGTCGCCAGTCATTCTGGGAGGCAACAATGAATCTACAAGAACTTACCCGAATGTACGATTTTACCGGCAAAACGATTGTCATCACCGGTGGCGCGGGAATTCTGGGCGGCGAGATTGCCTGCGCGCTGGTTGGCTGTAACGCCAACGTAGCAATCATTGACCGCGATCCATCCCTCGCGCAACGTTTCATCAAGCGACTCGAATCGCCGGTGGGGCGTGCCATCATCGTGTATGGCGATGTGCTGGATGTCAATGTCATGCGCCAGACGGCTGAGCACATCGTCAAAGAATTTGGAACGGTGGACGCGCTCATCAACGCCGCAGGTGGAAACAAGCCGCAAGCCACCACCTCGCCTGATCTCTCTTTCTTTGACATTCCGCACGACGCGCTTCGCTTTGTTTTCGATTTGAACATCCTGGGTACCATTTTGCCCTCACAGGTTTTTGGAAAAATTTTTGCACAAAAGGGCGAGGGCAACATCCTGAACATCTCCTCGATGAGCGCGTTTCGTCCGCTCACGCGCGTGCCTGCCTACTGTGCTGCCAAAGCCGGCGTGAGTAATTTTACCCAATGGCTTGCCGTGCATATGGCACAAGAGTATTCACCCAGGATTCGTGTCAACGCGATTGCGCCCGGCTTTTTCCTCACCGAACAAAATCGCTATTTGCTCACTGACGAAAAAACCGGCGAACTCACCGCGCGCGGTCGCGCCATCATCGCGCATACGCCGATGGGCCGCTTTGGCGTGCCCGAAGATTTGCTCGGCGCCGTGTTGTGGCTACTTTCGCCGGCGTCCGCGTTCGTCACCGGCGTCGTCATTCCGATTGATGGCGGATTCCAGGCGTTCAGTGGCGTGTAATCCAATTGTAGATTGCAGATTTGTCGGCTGGAATACGCATTGAGAATCTGCAATCTGAAATGAGGTTAAATGATTGGCACTGGTTCAATCACTACTCCCCTCACCGAATCCGAGGTGCGGCGCATTCTGGCGCAGGGCTTGGAACGCGTCGCACTCGATAACCAACGCGTGCTTGTCATCATTCCCGATAACACGCGCACCGCGCCGATTCCATTGCTCTTTCGCTTGCTGTACGAACAACTCGGCGCGCGCGTCGCGCGGCTCGACTATTTGATTGCGCTGGGGACGCACCCGCCAATGACGGATGACGCCATCGCGAAACTCGTCGGCGTAACGAAGGCGGAACGCGCGGCGCGGTATCCCAAGTCGGAGGTGTTCAACCATTTTTGGAACGAGCCGCGCGCGCTGACGACGCTCGGCACGATCGCGCGCGCGGAACTTGACGCGCTGACGGGCAGCTTGCTCGCGCAAGATGTGCCGGTACGGCTCAACAAACTGGTGCTGGATTACGATCACATCCTCATCGTTGGTCCCGTGTTCCCGCACGAGGTTGTTGGATTTTCCGGCGGCGCGAAATATTTGTTCCCCGGCATCGCCGGCGCGGAGATTATTGACTTTACCCACTGGCTTGCCGCGCTTGTGACGAATCGCAAAACAATCGGCGTGAAGGAGACAGCGGTGCGGCGCGTGATTCATCGCGCCGCCGAATTCGTACCCAAACCCATCACGTGCCTCGCGTTTGTGATGAGTGGGCAAGCGCTGCATGGTTTGTACGTCGGCTCACACATTGACGCGTGGAGCGCCGCCGCCGACTTGAGCGCGCAGTTGAACATCGTTTGGGTGGACAAGCCCTTTACGCGCGTGCTCTCCATCCCCGCGCCGATGTACGATGAACTGTGGACGGCGGGCAAGGCAATGTACAAAACCGAACCTGCCATCGCGGACGGTGGCGAAGTCATCATCTACGCGCCGAATCTCAAAACGATTTCGGTCACGCACGGTCACTGGATCGAACGCATCGGCTATCATCCACTCGAATATTTCACCAAACAACCGGATAAATTCGCCGATGTGCCCGGCTCGATCAAAGCGCACAGCACGCATGTCAAAGGTACCGGCTCGTTCGATCCGAACACCGGCATCGAAATTCCGCGCATCCAGGTCACACTGGCAACGAGCATCCCCGCCGACGTTTGCAAACGCATCAACCTCGGTTACGCGGATTATCGCACAATCCATCCGCAGGAATGGGAACATCGCGAACACGAAGGAATTTTGGTGGTGCATCACGCGGGGGAAATGTTGTATCGAGTGAGAGAATGACCACTGACCGCCGACGGTTGACCACCGCCTAACGAGTGGTCGGCGGTCTGCCGTCAGCGGTCGTCACACGAGGAGACGATGTTATCACGCGAAATCATCCTGCCTGACGATCGTTACTTTGGTCCCGACGCGCGGCAAAAAGAAGTTGCGATGCAACTGTATGCGCACGTCAAAGACCTGCCACTGATTTGTCCGCACGGTCACGTGGATCCGCGAATGTTTGCCGATCCAAACTACTCGTTCGGTTCGCCTGCCGATTTGCTCATTATTCCCGATCACTATGTTTTTCGGATGTTGTACTCGCAGGGCATTCCACTCGAAGCACTCGGCGTGCCGCGCGTGGATGGTGGCGCGGTCGAGCGCGATCATCGCAAAATCTGGCAGACGTTCGCGGACAATTTTTATCTCTTTCGTGGCACGCCGACCGGCGTGTGGCTGGCGTACGAACTGCGCATCGTCTTTGGCATCACGCAGCAACTCACCTCCGAGACCGCACAGAAGATTTACGACGAAATCGCCGCGAAACTCGCGACGCCAGCGTTTCGGCCGCGCGCGCTCTTTGAGCGATTCAACATCGAGGTTCTCGCGACCACTGACGCGGCAACCGATCCGCTGGAACATCATCGCGCGATGCGCGCCTCTGGCTGGCGCGGTCGTGTCATCCCGACGTTTCGTCCAGACAGCGTCATCAATCTCGATGCGCCAAGCTGGCGCCAGAACATTGACGCGCTGAGCGCTGCGAGCGGCATCACCATCACCAATCTTCAATCTCTCATCGCCGCTCTGGAAAATCGCCGCGCGTATTTCAAGCAGATGGGCGCTACGGCGACCGACCACGCTGCGCTCACGCCGTACACGAACGAACTGAGCGCGCACGAAGCGGATGCCATCTTCCAGCGCGCGCTGCGCGGTCAAGCCTCGGCGGAGGACGCGCGGCAATTCACCGGGCATCTGTTGATGGAAATGGCGCGGATGAGCATCGAAGATGGCTTGGTGATGCAACTGCATCCCGGTTCGTTCCGCAATCACAACGATTTCATCTTTCGACGCTTTGGTCTGGACAAGGGCTGCGATATTCCCATACCGACAGAGTACACGCGCAACTTGCGTCCGCTGCTGAACAAGTACGGCAACGATGCGCGCCTCACGCTGATTTTGTTCACGCTCGATGAGACGACGTACGCGCGCGAACTGGCGCCCCTCGCCGGGCACTACCCGGCGGTGAAACTGGGACCGCCGTGGTGGTTTCACGATAGTCTGAATGGGATGGCGCGCTTTTTCGATGCGGTGATGGAGACTGCCGGCATCTACAACACGGTCGGCTTTAACGACGACACGCGCGCGTTCCCTTCGATTCCGGCGCGGCACGATGTGTGGCGGCGCGCGAGTGTGAACTGGCTGGCGGGTTTGGTGGTGCGCGGCTTAATCGGGATGAACGACGCGGAAGAAATGGCGCGCGCGCTGGCGTACGATCTGGCAAAGCGCGCGTACAAGGTGTAAGCCTGTTACCGCCAGGTTACGCACGCCGCCGGAGCATCGTCTCCCGGCGGCGTGCTTGTTTTCGCGCCCGTCTTGTGCTACAATGTGGATGCCACACGAACGAGGAGGATGCTATGTGGGTGACACGCTGGATGTTGCTTGCCCTGTTGCCTTGCGCCATGCTCGCGGCGGGTTGCGGCGCGCTACCTTTACCCTTTGCGGCGACGCCCCTGCCTCCCAACACACTGGTATACGACGCGCCCACCACCTTAACGATCAAAACCGGCACGACTCTGCCCGGCACCACTCTGGTTTATCTGGGTGAAAACGAAAACAAGCAAGCGCAGATGGTCGTTGCAGGATACATCGCGCCCAAGCAAGTCGCTGACACGGTGGATTGGCAGGGCACGCCGGTGCCGAACGTCAATCTCAAACTGACCACGCGCGTCGTCGCGTTTGACAAGAACGCGATTACACTGGCAGGGACAGCCCACATCGAAATCGCGAATATCATCGTTCAGCCCGGTGGCACTCCCGGTACAGCGATGCTCGAATTCAATGCCCCCGTGACCTTTTCACTCAAAAAAGACGAACTGATTCCCGGCACCAAAATCGTCTATGTGGGCGCGACAGCAGAGGGCGCGCAGTTCCTGGGGTTGGAAGGGTATCCCTATCGCAAACAACTCGACTCGTTGCAATATCTTGGGCGCATCAATCCCAGAGTGTTTTTGCGCCTTGACCTGCGCGTGGTGAGTTTCTCCGACGCCAACATTGTGCTCGGTGGGACCGCCAACATTAAAATCGAACAATAGCCCGCCACCGATGAGGGATGAGCCGCGTGGGATTGTCTTCCTATTGCTTTACGTGATAATGTACCGTAGAATGTAAATGAGGTAACGTGTGCCACCTCTGATTGAAACGTACGAACTCACCAAGCAATTTGATACGCTCGTGGCAGTGGATCACATCACCTTCACGGTCAATGAAGGTGAAATCCTCGCGCTATTGGGACCCAACGGCGCGGGCAAGACCACGACTGTGCGGATGCTCTCCTCGATTCTCAAACCGACGTACGGCACCGCGCGCATTGCTGGCTACGATGTTGTGCGCGATGCCCAGACCGTGCGCCACCTCATTGGTCACCTCACCGAATTCCCCGGCTTGTATCTGCGGATGCGTCCGCTCGACTATCTGGACTTTTTTGGCGAGTTGCATCATATGCCGCGTGAGACGCGGCGCGCGCGCGCCGAAGAACTGATGCGCCGTTTCGATCTCTGGGAGGCGCGGACGCGGCGTCTGGGGGAATTCTCCAAAGGGATGCGGCAAAAAATGGCACTCATTCGCGCGATGCTGCATTCCCCGCGCGTCCTCTTTCTCGACGAACCCACGTCGGCGATGGACCCGCAGAGCGCCAGGCAGGTGCGCGATGCGATCGCTTTATTGCGCGGTAGCGGCCATACGATTGTTCTCTGCACCCACAACTTGCACGAAGCCGAAACCCTTGCCGATCGCCTCGCAGTGATTCGACGGGGCAAATTGATTGCCTTTGGCAAACCCGAAGAACTCAAGCGCGAATTGCTGGGTCTGCCCATCTGGGAAGTGCGGCTGACGCGTCCCTTGCCGCACGCGTGGCACTCGCTCGATGGGCGTGTTCAGATCATTTCTTTTGACGAGTGTTCTTTGCGCTATTGCACCGAGACACCCGAACTCACCAATCCCTGGGTGTTGCGTCGTCTGCAAGAAATCGGTGCGCCCGTTTTGACCCTGTCCGAAGCTCCGCGCAGTCTGGAAGAGGTCTATCTCAAGTTAGTGCAATGAGGCGAATTGGTATGCTCAGCGATGCGTTAATCATCACCCGTCGCGAAGTGCGTGATTCGTTACGCGATTGGCGCATCGTCGCGCCCATTCTGATTCTCACCCTCATCTTCCCCTGGATTATGAACGCTTCGACGCGACTCGCCATTCGATTCGTCGAAGAGTACAACGCGACAATCATTCCACTGCGGCTGGTGCCCTTTGCTGTGATGATTGTCGGTTTCTTTCCGATTTCGTTTTCGCTGGTGATCGCGCTGGAAACTTTTGTCGGCGAGAAAGAACGTAACAGTCTGGAGCCGCTTCTCGATACGCCGATTTCCGATGCATCGCTGTATGTGGGCAAATTGCTTGCCGCGACCATTCCCCCACTGGCTGCCAGTTATCTGGGTATCACAACGTATCTGTTGACTTTGTACCGAGACATTCAGTACATCCCTGAATGGATTGTCTTGTTGCAAATTATTCTGATGACCACGATGGAAGCGATTGTGATGGTCAGCGGCGCGGTCGTCGTCTCCAGTCACACGACGAGTGTGCGCGCGGCGAACTTGCTCGCGTCGTTCCTCATTATCCCGATGGCGTTTCTCTTGCAGGGCGAAAGCATCTTGCTCTTCTGGGGACAGTATGATGTGATGTGGTGCATTCTCGCCGCGCTCTTCGTTGCCAATGTGCTGTTGATTCGTACCGGCATTCGCACGTTCAATCGGGAAGAGATTCTGGCGCGTGAACTGGATGAATTGAACCTTCTCGCGCTGTGGCGCGCCTTTCGTCAGCATTTCTTCGGGACACACTTTTCACTGCGGCGAGTCTATTGCGAAGATGTGCCGCGCCTCTTGCAAGCAAGTCGCCTGGCAATTGCAACGACTCTTGCGGTGATAGGTTTGGCTTTCTTGCTCGGCTGGGGAGTAGCACTGCGTTATCCATTGCCTGCCGACTTGATGCAGACACTCAAATTCGATCCTGCCGTGCTACAGCAGCAACCTGTGATTCAGAACACCCCCCTCCTGCCGCGCCTCGATGTGACCGCCATCTGGACATACAACCTGCGCTCGCTCCTGGTATTTGCTGTGCTGGGTTTTTTCTCGTTCGGTAGCCTGGCATGTTTGCCGCTGATTCTCACAATCGGCCTGGTTGGTTTCATTTTCGGCGAGGTGCAGTGGTTTGGAATGCAAGGTATCGGTTTTTTGATGGTTGCGTTGCTCCCGCATGGAATTATCGAGTTGCCCGCCGTCATTCTGGCGACGGCGTTTGCGCTGCGTGCAGGTGCATCCATCATTGCTCCGCCGATGGGGATCACGGCAGGTGAGAATCTGTTGCGTACTCTCGCGGATTTTGTTAAAATCTTTGTGTTCGTTGTGATACCGTTGTTGTTCATCGCGGCTGTGATCGAAGTGAACATTACACCGCAGATTTTGATGTGGTTGTTTGGGCAATAAACTTTGCGGTGGGTGCTCGTCGTTAGCCGCGTGCTCACAGGAGACTCAATGGCTCAACTCATTCTGCTCGGCACAGGTGCCGCGCTCAGCGACGCGACGCGCGAGCACACCTATCTGGTGGTCAAGGGCAAGCGCGAAGCCATTTTGATTGATTGTGCAGGCAGCCCAATACAACGTTTGCTCAAGGCGGGCGTCGCGCTTGAGCAAATTGATCACCTTGTCCTCACGCATCATCATCCCGATCACATCTACGGGCTTGCCATCTTTTTGCTCGCTCTCTGGCTGGCAGGCAGAGAAAAGGCGTTGCACATTTACGGACTCGCCGAAACGTTACGCGCGACTCGTGCGCTGATGCGCGCGTTCGAGTGGCAACGCTTTGAGGGCTTTTTCCCCATCCAGTTTCATCGCATCCCCAAGCAGTATCGCAACGCGCACATCGTTACAGCCGAATTTTCAATCTCTACTGTTCCCACGCAACATCTTGTTCCCACGCTGGCTGTGCGTGTCGAATCGCGCGCCTCGCGCCGCGCCATGACCTACTCCAGTGATACCGAGATGTTGGAGGCAGTGGTGAATCTCGCGCGCGGTTCACACTTTCTCATTCACGAAGCCACCACCCTCGATGCGCCCAGTCGTGGGCACACCAGCGCGCGCCAGGCAGGGGAGTTAGCCGCGCGCGCCGGCGCAAAAGCGCTGGTGCTGGTGCACCTGCCGCCCAAGTGCAATGTGCGCCGATGGTATGCCGCCGCGCAAAAAAGTTTTGAGGGCCAGGTCATCGTGGGCGAAGATTTTATGCGCCTGACCTTTTAACAATGAGAAACCAGGTTTCTTGCAGAAACCTGGTTTCTCCGTCATTGGGGCAACACACGATAGTACACCTGAGGTGAACGTCTCTCGACCACCTGCTCTGCTGCGTGCGCGAGTCGCAGCAAGAGATGCTCTTCCCACGCGCGCCCGATTGCCTGACAACCCAGCGGCAAACCGTTCGCGTCATAGCCCGCCGGGAATGAAATCGCCGGCAAGCCGGTGAGATTCGCCGGTGTAGCAAAGCGCATAATCTCCATCAACGTCGTCAAATCCGATTCGCCATCGGGTAAAGCATCGCGCGGAATCGGCGGCGCGAGGCATCCTGTCGTTGGCGTGAGGATGACGTTGACTTGATCCAGCGCGTGCCGAAAATGTGCGAGCGCGCGCGTCCGCACACGTTGCGCTTGCACATAATCGAACGCGGTGAATGAGCGCGCGAGCGCGAGATTCGTTCGCACGTCCAGACCAAACTCGGTTCGATGCGTCTCGTACGCGTGCGCCAGCGCCGCGTACATCTCGGAGGTGATGGTGACGACGTGCACGACGCGCGCGGCTTCGAGTTCAGGAATCTCGATTTCTTGCACGCGCGCCCCCATCGCTTGAAATGCCGCCAGCATTTTTCGGCACCCTTCGACCAGCGCGGGCACGGCGTGTTCAAACCACGGTGTGAAAATTCCAATCGTCACATCGCGCAAGTCGAAATCGTCAAAACGTTCGAGTGTGACGGGCGGTTGACGCAACGTGTGCACGTCGTTCGGATCGGGACCGGCAATGACCGCGTACATCAGCGCGACATCTTCCGCCGTCGCGCCGATGGGTCCGTTGTGCGCGACGCTCCAGCACAACGCCGCAGAACTGAATTCGCTGACGCGTCCAAAAGTCGGTTTCAAACCCACCAGACCACAGAACGCTGACGGAATGCGAATCGAACCGCCGCCGTCCGCGCTGAGCGCGACGGGACACAAACCCGCGGCGACTGCTGTCGCCGAGCCACTGGAACTGCCGCCGGTAAAATGCGCCACGTTGTACGGATTGCGCGTGACGCCCCAGTGCGGATTCAACCCTGTCACGCCGATTCCAATCTCGTGCATATTCGCTTTGCCGATCAAGAGCGCGCCTGCCGCGCGCATCCGCGCGACCACTGTTGCATCCTGCCGCGCCGGCGTCTTGCCCAGAAACCGCGTGCCAAAGGTCGTGCCGTACGGCGTCATATCGAATTCTTCCTTCACTGCCACCGGCACGCCATCGAACACGCTGAGCGGCTTGCCGGCACGCCAGCGTTCGGTGGACGCGCGCGCTTGCGCTAGCACATCCTCGCGCTGACAGGCAACGATGGCGCGCAGGGGCGGCGTACGCGCGTTGCTGTCGTCTATCGCCGCGAGCACTTGCTCTGCAACTTGTTCCGGCGTTGTGACGCCCGTGCGATACGCGTCGTAGTACGCGCGCGTCGTGGTAAACGTAAAGCCCTTGCCGCGCGCGCGCGGCGTCTGGACAAAGCGTGTCAAATCGAGAGGCGACGCGTCGCGCGCATGTGCGTCCCACAACGGCAAGAACGTCGGCGGATCGTCGAGCGTGAGTTGGCGCAAGGGAGTGATTCCGCCGCTCTGCAACAGGTTCGGGATGATCGCGCCGCGCGTGAGGGGATTTTCGATAGCGGCGACGAACGCGCGCAGAGGCGCGCCGGCAAGGCGCGGCAGTTTCACCGATTTGAGGTCGTAGGTGGTTTGGGGCATCGTTACCTCCAAGAGTGGACATCGTGCGTAGCGGTATTCTAACGCCGAGCGATGGCGTTGTCAATCGCAAAATTCCCCCACCTATTCCAATTTTGCCCAAATTCGATTATAATGG
>Ga0209162_1004130_pt1 | contig 11088 bp, 10 predicted proteins | sample YNPNPMetaG_FD_187121 | JGI IMG/M metagenome (GOLD analysis project Ga0209162, IMG submission 187121) | Anoxygenic and chlorotrophic microbial mat microbial communities from Yellowstone National Park, USA - YNP NP MetaG (SPAdes) (version 2) ...
CAACGTCAATCCGCAAAAATCGCATCCGCGCTGGTCGCAAGCAACCGAACGACGCATTGGGGAGAGCGGCCGCCGCCCAACCTTGATGTTCAACGGCTATGCCGAGCAGGTTGCCCATCTCTACACTGGAATGGATTTGATGCAAAATTATTAATCAAAAGCGAATGCCATGAAATATCTATTGAAAAACAAAGGCGTTCGACCTGAATTTGTGATCGTCCGTCAATAATTGTCAGAAATATTACCAAGCGTCAGTCTGACAGCAATGCCGAGCCTTAGCGAACCTTGTTTTGCTTACCCCGAGTTACGGTTAATTTCTGAAAAAAGGTAATTAGCTAACAAAGGCTCTATTTGGCAGGGCAGACCGTCCACGAAATTTTCACGAATGCACGAATAGCGCTTCCATTCGTTTATTCGTGGTCGATTCGTGGACGGTTTTCTCAGCAAATTATCCACACGACTTGTGATGGTAGGTTGTTACGAAAAAAAGACCTTAACGAAAATTAATCGAAGGTATAATTAGGGCCATTGGAGTGAAGGGCAAACCTTATCAACACCAAAACTGATTGTAAAACAGATAAGGAGGAGTGTATGAAAAAAATTTTTGTTTTTTGGCTCATTATAGGGACGTCTATCCTTGCGGCCTGCACAACGCCGGCAACCCAACCGCCAGCGCCTGTGATTACCCAGGTTGTCACCCAGGTTGTGACCCAAGTGGTAACCCAGGTTGTCCCGCCCACCCCCACCCCTCAACCAACCGCGGAACCTGAGCCACAATTGCCGGGCTTGTGGCAAATCTATGAAGATTTCTTTAAGGCAGCCAAATATGTGGATTTGACCCATCCTTTCGAGCCAGTTCAACCTGTCTGGCCTGGCTTTGGTAATGCCAAATTCAAACCTGCTGTGGCCGGCCAGAAAATCGAAGGATATGTAGAAGTTGGGGAGGAATTTACCTATGAAAAGCATGGCTTTGTAGCCACAGCTTATGAACTTCTCACTGATCAGTATGGCACCCAGTTAGACCCGCCTGCACATTGGGATAATCTAGGCGCAACCATTAGCGACATCCCTGCTACCTATGCCATCCGTCCGTTGGTGGTCATCAACATTGCTGATAAGGTTGCTCAAGATGAGGGCTATCATCTTCAGGTACAGGATATCCTTGACTGGGAAACCCAACATGGCAAGATTCCTGAAGGCTCGGTCGTGATGGTCCGTTCGGACTGGTATAAAAGATGGGGCGAACTGGAACGGTTTAATCAAAAACCATTCCCGGGTGTTAGCCTCGATGCCCTGAAATTCCTTCACTTGGAGCGTAAGATCCTCTTCCACGGTCATGAACCCCTGGACACCGATACAACTCCAACCCTCGAGGGGGAATACTGGTTGATGCACAACCATTTTGCTCAGGCAGAGGGCGTTGCGAATCTGGACCAGGTTCCGGAAGCAGGCGCTCTGATTATCATCGGTTTTGCCAAACCGAAGGGTGGTACCGGGGGCTATGCTCGTTATATTGCCGTCTGTCCACCTGACTGGCCGTATGGCGTATCGATTTTGGAGGTGCCGGGCGCGCCCTTACCAACCCAAACAGCTCCGCTCGTCAGGGATGAAAATGGAGTCTTACGTCCATCGCCATAATTGAGTGAAGGAGAGTTGTCATTTCTAGTCTTAGTTAGGTTTACCCTTTTGCTCCAATTTTTCTGTAATCCGTTACAGGAATCAAATGTCTCCCTCGTTCGTGACCCTTTCCTTAGTTTATTTCTCTCATTTGCTTGCCACCGTCATCTGGATCGGCGGATTGACGGTGGCCGCTCTTTTTCTCCTTCCCGTTGCCCGCCGAACGCTTGATCCCGCTGCTTACGCCGTTTTTCTCGATCGCTTTCGCAAACGTTTCAATCCTTTCGCCTGGCTTTGCCTTGCGATTTTAGCCGGCAGTGGACTTTTCCAAATGAGCGTTAGTCCTCAATATGAGGGCTTTTTGGTTATTCAAAACCCCTGGTCGGTGGCCATTTTCCTTAAGCACATTGCTTTTGGCTTAATGACCATCGTTAGCGCCTGGATGACGTGGGGAATCTTCCCCCACCTGAATCGTTTAGCCTGGCTGCGCGCCCATGGGCAAAGCAATGGAAATGCGGAGCGCCTTTGGCGCCGCGAATTGTTTTGGATGCGGGTCAATTGGGGGCTGAGCCTCATCGTCCTGCTCTTAACCGCTGCGGCGCGGGTTGCAGCAGGGGGATAAGCTACCTTCAATATCCCATAACAGAAAGCTCAGGATCAGATAATCAATTGAGATCCTGGCTGGCAGCCTCGATGCGCTGCAGAATCTCCTTTGCCTCTGCTTCGGCTGCCAAATGCACCCGCCCGTCTTCATCAACATGCGTGGGAATGAACTCGAAATCCAGCAAGCGCTTGCTTTGAAAGCGAACCAGCAAAATGACCCCTTGCTGATGGTCGTTCAGGTCTTGGTCAAAGACAAAATTTCCCAACCCGTAGAAAACCAACACACCATTGAGGGTTTGATACCCCTGCACAACGTGGGTATGGTTGCCAACAACCAGATCAGCCCCGGCATTGACGATCTTCTGGGCGAGCTGGCGCTGAACCCAGGTTGGCGTTGATCGATCTTCCGGTCCCCAATGGGGCAGGAAGATGACGATATCGGAGATTTGACGCGCAAGCTGGATTGCCCGCTGAATATTTTCGTCCGTCAAGCGCGCAACGCCGGGTTTTTCAACCTCAGCAAATACGCCGCCCTGTTCAAGTTGTCCCAATGACACAATCCCATAGCGGACGCCATTGGCGGTCAGGACAATCGGTTGTAAAGCCTCTAATTCGTTCTTGCCTGCACCCACGGTGAGAATACCGACTCTTTGGAAGTTTGCCAGCGTTTCGAAGAACGCTTGATCGCCGCAGGTAGCAAGGCCACAATCTTTGATGTGGTTGGTTGCGACACTCATGGCATCAAAGCCAGCCCTCGCTAGGGCGTCAGCGTTTTGCGGGTCGCCAACCAAAATGTAGATAGGGACGCAACCGGTGCGTGGTGCAATTTCGCTCAGGGTGGCGTTGAAAGTGCCGATAGCGAAATCGGCTGCTTGAAGAATTTGGCGTACTTCTTCATAAGGGTAATCATAATTCTGAAGAGCGTCGATGGCTGCTTGCACACAGCGGGCAGGGACGATGTTGCCGGTGAACAGCAACGTGGTGATCGGCAGCTCAGTTGGAGTTGGTGAGACAGATGGCGTGAGGGTAGGAATGACTTGGGCAGGATGATTGGGCGGGGTTGGGGAGATTGTTGGAGAACGATGGGGTGTTGGAGAGATCCGGAGCTTCGTTGCAGAAGGCTCAAAAGTTGGTGTAGATGGATGGGGTTGTGGATTGGCACAAGCCCCAAGGATTGCAAGGATTCCAAGCAGGCAGAGAAAGAGTCGCCAGGACATCGTTTTGGGGTGTTTCCTCTGAGGGGTTGATTTATCCGAGTAAGGCTTCGATCTCAGCTTTGACCATGGGGTCGGATTCCTTTTGCAGGTGTTCCTGAAGAGCTTGCCGGGCGATGGCAAGATTCAACTGGGCTAGACTCCAGGCAAGATGTTGGCGCACCAGACTATCCGGGTGATCTTGAAGGGCGTGAACGAAGAACTTGAGGATGTTAGGGTGTAAGGGCGGGCGTGAACGGCTGAGGTTTCCCAGTACAACGGCTGCGTTGCGGCTCAAACCGCGCCATTTGGAACGCATTAGCGGGGTATGGTGGAATTTTTGTTTGAACTTTTCTCTGGTAAGGGAGAGGATTTCAGGTATAGACAGCCAGACTTGCTCGGCTCTGGGTTGAAATTCAGGGAGACTCGGCAACCCGCCGGTTCCAGGGGCAGACTTGCTGGCAAATGTCACAACCAAAAACCCAATCTTCCAGCAAAGGGCGCAGTTCAGGCGGAATAGCACTCTTAAGCTCAATGGTGAGGTAGGAAATGCAGCGCCTGGCATCGATGGTGCGGTTCGGTAAGATACATTGGGTGGGACATGCCTGGAGGCAACGTTGACAGGTGCCACAGCGATCGGGCACGAAGGCGGGATCTGGCGGCAGGGCAAGGTCGGTAAAGATTTCAGCCAAGAAAAGGTAGGAACCCAGGCGAGGGTGGATCAGGCAGGTGTTTTTGCCAATCCAACCCAGGCCAGCCCTTTGAGCTAGCTCGCGTTCCAGGATGGGGGCATTATCGGTAAAACAGCGATAGGCAATGGGTCGTCCAATGATCTCTTGCACCCGCTGCATGAGGCTTTCCATGCGCTGGCGCAGGATGTTATGATAGTCTTCGCCCCAGGCATAAGCAGCAACCCTTCCGAAGAAAACATCCTCATTGCCTTGTGATCCCTCACCCCTGGCCCCTCTCCCTAAGGGAGAGGGGGATTCTTCTCCCCTCTCCCCCTGGGAGAGAGGCTGGGGGTGAGGGACTCTCCCCTCTCCCCCTGGGAGAGGGGCTGGGGGTGAGGGATATTCCCTCTGGAAGCGAGGTGGCGGGTGAGAGATTGATGGCGGAGCTGCATAACGGGCGGCCAAAACAATAATGCTCTGACAACCAGGCAATAATTCGCCAGGCTGACTGCGCAGATAGACCCGGCGCGGCTCTGCCAGATACTCCATTTCTCCATGGCAACCCTGCTTTAGCCAGTCAGTATAGACATCGAGATGCGCGGGTGGATCGGGTCGTGTAATCCCAACCGCCACAAAACCCATCTCCAATGCTAAGGTTTTAATTGCCTGGGCTAAGTTGTTCCCGCTCATCCTGTCCTGGTTACTGGCAGGTCAATTCGAAATTGACAACCTGCGAGCTAAGGTCGAGCGGGGCGAGGATGCGCAACCTTGCCCAGCCGTTCATCGAGCTGGTGATGGTCAGTTCGAACTGGTTGCTGTAGAGGCCTGGTTGCAAGTTCTCGGTGCGGTCGGCGGGTAAAACCAAGTTTACACCCGGTGTGCCGGAACCGGCCTCAAGCCGAAAGGTGACCGCGGTGGCTTGATTGACGGTGAACTGGATCGGGAACACAAAGGTAAAGGGGCAGGAGCCTGTATAAGAGGCTGGATTGACGCTAATTGTTGGATTGCTCACCGCCGCCGGGGCAGTGGTGTTGGTCGGGGTAACAGTCACGCCCGGAGTACCCGGAGTTGGTGTGCCGGGAGTGGCGGTAGGCCCTGTGGGCGTCGGTGAGGCGATCACTGTCCCGTTGGCTGCCACGTTGATCCACACGTAGAAAGCCTGATCCGCATTAGGCCCAAGGCCAAAGTTTTTTCCCTGTGGATTGCGTAGCATGTAATAGCCAATGTATTGTCCTGGTGTGCTGGGAGAAACCATTGGAACGGATATGTCAACCGTTGCATTGGGTGGCACATTATTCGGCAAGGGAACAGCCGAAGGCGCGCCCATCTTCTCGCCGCTGAAGAAGATCAGCGAGTAAGCGGTTGTCCAGGTGGTCACCCCCACGTTTTTCAATCGCCAGGTTTTGGTGAAAGTCTGGTTGGGGGCAAAGACGGTGCCATCGGGGATGGTAACATCGGCGACAAATTCCACCCGTTCGGCAATGGTGCTGCCAGATGGCACGGTCGGGGCGACGGTTGTTGGCGGCGGGACGGTCTCGGTTGGCGTGGGCGACTCGGTGGGTGTTGGCACAGGGGTTTCGGTTGGGATCGGAGTTGCCATTGCCAGCTCGGTCATTTTGGCATTTGCAGTTTCGGCTGCCGCGGTTAAAACCGCCTGTGGGTCTGGGGTAGCTTCTTTACCACCACACCCGGCGATCAGAATGGCGGCGATCAGGATCGTTCTCCTGAGAGTTGTCTTTTGAATCTTCATTTTTTGCTCCTTCAGATCAGACTAAGGACGTTCGATCCGCGGTGAACTCCAAATGGCATAATCACCGCTGGCATCACCATCCGCTAAGACAGCAAGCATAAATTGAACGGTTTTGCCTTTCAAGCTAGAGAGATTTACCTCGATGGTCATTAATTGCCCGTTGCAGGTTTTCTCCCAAGTTTGCAGGGTGTTCAATTTGCCGTCAATGACAGCATTCAAGCGAAATTTCACTTTTGCGTTGCCACAGCCTCCACTCGGAATCATAAAGCCAATCCGCCCGCGAAAGCGATCGCCGTTCTGCACTAGGTAAGCTGGAAAGGTGCCGGCGATAAATCCGTTTTCAACCTGCTTGGGAATCGTGAGCAAGATGCGGCTGGAGGTCGCTCCATTTTCCAATGGAACGCTTTCTTTGAGTTTTGCAACACCGTTGACATCCTCATCTGCACCGCCAAAATTGAGCGTGGTCTCAAAAACGTTGCCACTGCCGCTTTTCCATTCTGCCTGAGCGGCTTGAGCGAGAAAGTCGAAGACGACGCCTTTGACGGCGGGAACTTTGATCTGGACATAGAAGGGATCATTTTTCTCGCCGATTCCAAAGACGATGTTGGAGGCGTTGCGCAATTTGTACTCTGCCCGGTAGGTGCCTCCAACGTTGGGGGCGGTGAGAGTCACCGACACATCGATCATTTCGCCACTGGCTACATACTGCGGCAAGGGGATGGCAACCTGGCTGCCCATGGGTTCGCCGCCGGTCAGCACAAGGGCATATTGCGGTGACCAGGTGCAGGCGCCGGCGTTTTGTAGTCGCCACGTTTTTATAAAGGTGCTGCCAGGTTCGATTTCGGTGTTATCGGGTATGGTGACGTCTTTGATAAAGCGCACCCGGTCGCAAGGCAAGGGCGTGCTGCTTGGTGGTGGCAAAGTTGCGGTTGGACTGGGAGGCAACGGTGTGAAGGTTGGAATTGGGGCGATGAACAGGGTCACGGTAGGGTAGATAGGTAAAGGTGAGGTAAATGCCGTGCCTGTGCCAAGCTGAGCCATCACCGTTTGGGCAGCAGCGGTATGCAGGGCGCTGTTCTCCACGGTGGGCGTGCTTGTCCTGCGCGGCATATTGCAGGCTGCGAGGACTGCCACAAGCCAAACGGTTAGCCACATCTTACACCAGAATACCCAAGCTTTTCTTTTCATCGGGTGAAAGCAGATGTTTTGGTAGAGAGAGCTTCGCTGACCAGAATGTTTGGCGCGGCTCTCTCTAACCACAGGGATGAGGATGATACCCGTTAGGGGGCAAAAAATTTGATCGCTTTGAACTCACATTTGCCGCCTAAGGCTTCCTCTGTACATACCGTTATCCCAGCCTTGAGCTGATGATTTGCAGCGACACCACCAATAAAGCCGGCAATATAGGCGCTCTCGCCAGCATCCAGGCTGTCATTACCAGGCGGGCATTTGCCGGTGCCAGACAGGAAGGGATTGTCATAACTGGTCGAAGAGAGGGTGGTATCCGTGTTAAGGTCAGTGATTTTGATGGCAACCGACTCGAGCGCTTTATTGCCGTTGTTCTTGATCTTGAAATAGGCATACCAATCCCCACTGCACTTTTTCTTGTCCACAAAGGTAACCTCAAAAGCAACGCCACTGGCAGGGAGGGTGGTCGTGGCGGTGGCCGGCGGAGGGGGTGGCGTATAAATTGGCAATTCTGCTGTTGCGCCGCTCACACTTGTTGATCCTCCCCACACCCAGCAGTAACTCCCCGGTCGGTTGGGGTTTTCGATGTACCACCAGGTCGAGGTGCTATTGCGTCCGTAGACCAGGGCAGTTTGACCAATGTTCAATGCGCCGACCCTTTCGTAGATTGCTCCCGGACCCTTGCGGCAGTTGGTGTTCTGTTTAGCAGAAATGGTCGGTTGAGTTGGGGTGGGGGTGAAGGGCAGCGTTGCGGTTACGGTGGGGGTCTCGGAGAACAGTGGCGTAAAGGTGAACGTAGGCATTAGCGGTTCTCCCTCTTGGGGTGGCTGCTGTTCAGGAGGTAGGGTCGCTGTTGGCGGGATTTCTGGCGGCGCATTCTGAGTTAATTGAGCTACCAGGGTTTCGGCGGCAGCCGTGTAAATCATCTCGGGCGGAAGTTGCGTTGGGGCGCTGGCCTGCTGCGGGGTCGAGAAATTGATTTCACAGGCTAAAGCCACAAGGGCAAGCATGCTTAAAACCGTGAAGGGACGGAAGAATTTTTTTCTCATATTAGAACCTCTCATTCTCCAACAGAGACAAACAAACGGACAGGTTGTTTGGAATAGAGTGTACATTGAGTTGACGGAATTCGCAATAGCTTTGTTCCCAGGCATTGTTAACGGGATGGAATGGATTATAACCCGATTTTTGGGTGGATTCAGCAAGTGACTGCACTTGCTTTGCAGGGAGACCAGAGAGAAAATCAGCGGATGGTTCCACGGTATTCTAAAAGGCGAAAGAGAAGCCGCAGGATTTATGCCTTAATCTTGCCTGATCGTTTGTTACTCCTCGCAAGTGACCCGCCAGGCATCTAAAGAGCGATTTTTCAGGATCGCGCTGAAATGCCATGCAGTTGCCTGTGGGCAGACCTTTGCTTTAAATTGCGCCTCTGTCCATTCATCGCGGTATTCAGCAGCCAGGACCGCTTTACCATGCTCAATGAAGGGCCGCGCTTGAGCGCACCAGCCTTGCGCAAAGCAATCTTCGGTGAGAATAAATTCAAAATAAGGGAGCAAACTCTTTACAAGATGAGCGGTGTTCTTCATCCCAATCGCAAGGCGGCGCTGATGGGCTTGCTCGACAAGCCACAGGGCATAGCGGCGTTCATCTTCGACGGTGATCGGGAAGCCGCTATCATTGCTGCTCACTTCCATGTTGTCGGGCTCGATGGCATCGAAACCTTTGCGGGCGCAAAGATCGAAGCGAGCTTGCATGATAGGGGCAAGTTTGTCAATCTGGCGGATGTCCAGCCATCTTTCGCCAGGCCAGCCTTCATAGTTATTCCCCAGCACTTCGGCAGGAAACTGGTTGGCGTCAGGCCGCCACTCCTCCCATGAACCGACCGAGATATAACAGATTAACCTGACCCCACGCCCTTTGAGCTCATCGAGAACGCTTTGATCGGTGTACAAATCCACATCGTACACTATGGCTGAGACAGTGGTGGAGGGTCGCTGGTCGCTTAAATCCCATTGCCAGCTCACGCCTGGTTGAGGTTGCCAGATTTGGGCGGTTGCCTCGATTTTGCTGATCACTGGAAGATAAACCTCCCTGTCGAAGGGTTGATTCAACGACGATATTGCCGGAACGGATGGGGTGAAAGGGCTTTGATTTTCAACAGGCGTTTGGGAGGGCCTCATCCAGAAACCTATCCCCTGTGAGGGGGTAGGGGTGCAGGTTGTGACTGAAAGAACAAGGAACAACATCAGGAAGAGCAATATTGAGCGCATTGGACATCCATCCTTTCTAAGACCTTTCTGTTATTGTTCGGCAGAATCCTAAGGAAGGTAAACCTCTAAATACCGCCGGGCTTGCTCGCCGCTGGGAGAAAAAGGTGCAATTTCAATCACCTTTTGAAATTGGGTGCGCGCTAAAGCGGTATTGCCCTGGGCAAGATGGACTAACCCGAGGTGTAAGATAGCTGGGGCGTATTGCGCATCCAGACTCAAAGCCCGTTCAAAAGCCTGTTGAGCCAGCGCCCATTCTTCCAGTCCAAGGTAAACCTGTCCAAGCAAATCCAGGCTTTCGGTGTCTTTAGGTATCTGGCTGACCAATTCTCTGGCAAGAGGCAGGGCGCTCTCGGTTAAACGATACCCATATTGGATACAATAAAGAACCAGCGCTTTGCGCGCCGCCTGACGAGCTGAGCTTTGGTTGAGCCATTCCTGCAAGATTCGCCAGCCGCCTTCCAGATTCCCTGTTTGCGCCAGCGCCTGAGCATATTGTAAGCGTACATTGAGATCCTCCGGATAGAGCCGAAAAGCCTGCTGAGCGCTTTGCAGAGCTGACTGCGTCTCGCCGAGTTCCTGCCAGATCAGGGTTAAAAAAGCCAGGGCGAGCTGAGAGCGAGGGTTTAGCTGTAAGGCATATTGAATCTCGGCTAAACCCGGCTGTTGCTGCGGATTTGCAGATGGACGGTGTTCTTCGGTTTGTTTCTGTAGCGCTGGGCTAGAGGATGGGGGTGATAAGCGGAATCGGGCAAATCCTAAGTAGGCCCACGCTTCGGGGAAATCAGGGCGTTGCTCGACTGCCTGTTGAAAAGCGCGTTCTGCCAGTTTCCACTCGCCAAGGGTTGCCAGCCCCCGTCCACCATATAGGTACGCCACAGCCTTTTCAGGAGCTGGCTGGGTGAGTTGTTCCAACAGGATCGTGACTCTGGCTTGATAACTAGCCTCTAACTGCGCCGCCTGTTGTAACGGGGTTACGGCTTCTTCAGGTGACTCGGCTGCCAGAATCAAGCCCAATCGATAATGCCATTCGGCATTTTGGGGCTGGGCTTTGGCTAAAGCCCGCAGGATTGGCAGAGTCGCCGCTATCCGCCCTTGCTCGGTGTACAGTTTCAGCAAGAGGGGATCAATCGCCTCGCTCGGATACCCTTTTTCAACCCATTGCGCGCGCAAAGACATGGCTGCATCGGGGTCGTTAAGGGCAAGATAAGCTCTGGCAAGCAAAACTTGAGTTTCGTAGGTTAACCGGCCATCTTCCTGCAGAGGGGCGAGGAGGCTAATGACTTGCGTATGGTCGCCCAACCTGGCAGCATTTTGGGCGGCTTTAATCTGTAAGCCTGTTTTATCCCAAAAGAAAACCCGACTTGCCTGATGGTAAAGTTGAGCTGCGGTTTTGAAATCGCCTTGTTGTTCCGCCAGGCGCGCCTGGCGCAGGGCTGCGCTGCCCCGCTCGAAGGGAAAGAGTAATCCTGCCCCAACCAGCAAGACCAGGATAGCTGCCAGATACGGGAGGCTGCTTTCACGTTCCTTCGCCAACTGATTGTTCATGCAAGCGTTCCCATTCTTCTAACAGATTATCAATTTCCGCTTGCAGGCGCACATATGCGTTGCCCAGCTTTTGCACTTGCAGCGGATCGGCCGGTGGGTTTTCCAGCTTGCGTTGCAGGGCAGCCAACTCCGCTTCTCGTTTCGCAATCGAATCTTCCAGTTCTTGCAGTCGTAGCAGACGTTGTCTTTCGGTATTGCGGCGATTCCGTCGCGGGAGCGGCTCAGCTTTCGGTGAGTTGCGAGGCGGGGGG
>Ga0209162_1004131_pt1 | contig 11087 bp, 8 predicted proteins | sample YNPNPMetaG_FD_187121 | JGI IMG/M metagenome (GOLD analysis project Ga0209162, IMG submission 187121) | Anoxygenic and chlorotrophic microbial mat microbial communities from Yellowstone National Park, USA - YNP NP MetaG (SPAdes) (version 2) ...
ACACATACCCGAAGCCGCCCTTCGGCGGCTAGAATTTAGCCTGCGGAGGCAGGCGCGTCGGGGCGAATCATTATTCGCCCGTACTTGTTGCTGCGACTTGAGTCGCCCGACTGCATGTCAAGCGACTTCGCCAGTTGGTAATCGTCCAATGTGTCAATGTCCATTCCCAGGCGTGCGTCATCGAATTCGACAGCGAGTACGGAATACCGGGCGAATAACACTCGCCCACCCTGTTCGCCTTGCAACGTTTGCAGGTCAGCAAAACAGGTTCGCGCGAACAACGCGGGATTGCCGCGCCGTCCCGCAAAAGCCGAGACGATGATCGGCGCGCCGGTCTGACGATAGCGTGCCATCAGCGCGTCCAGCATTGCATTCGTCACAAAAGGTTGATCGGCGTTGAGAAAAATCGCCGCAGCGATTTCAGGTCCCAGCGCGCGCAACCCGGCGCGAATACTCGAGGCTTGCCCGGTTTCCCATTCCGAGTTGACGATGACGCGCGCGCCGGTTTTTTCGACTACACCGCGCACCGCGTCGGCGTGGGCACCCAGCACCACGATGACCTGCTGTGCGCGCGACTGTTGCGCCATCGCGACGATGTGCTCGATGAGCGTTTTGCCGCGCCAGGGCAACAATGGCTTGATGTGCCCCGACATCCGCGTACTCGCGCCAGCGGCAAGCACGATGACCGCGATATTGTCATTTTCGATTGCCGATTGCCGATTTTCGATTGAGGGCGATGGCATGTCGATTGTTGTCATTTCGCGTGTGTACGATTTTCGATTGCCGATTGCCCATCGGGAACAATCGAAAATTGCAAATCGCCAATCGAAAATCTAAAATCCTAAATCAATGGTCACGTGATCGCCTGTGCCAATCGGCAAACGTTGTTGCGTGACCGGCGAGTACATTCCGATTGCCAGTGACAAAGGCGCGCGGGCGTTCGTCGGAATCTGCAATTCGTACTCGTCCTTGATGATTTCGCCGGGCGTCCAGATGGAAGTGGGATACGCGCCGTCGCGCGGGGGCGCATCGCGCTGCGCGACAATCGCACCCGACGCATCGAGCAGATGGACAAAGACGGTGTACTCTTCCGCGCTCGGCGCGAGGCTCTGCCAGTACAACGTTACGCGCACGCGATTCGTCGCACGATCGGTGGTGAGCGCGTAATGCGTCAGCGCGAACGCATCGCCGACACGTGCTTGGAGCGATTTTGCCGCGCGCAATTCGTCCGCGCTCGGTGGCGCGACCGGAATTTTGATGGTGGTCAGCGGTGCGTAAAATGTCCAATCCGCCATCGAGGTTGAGTAAATGGACATTGCATCCATCAACGCACCATCCACACGTCGAAACAACGCCATCCGCAAGTCGTAACGTCCCGGTGCAAGATCGGGGGGCAACGCCAGTTGCCAGTGCTCTAGAGCGTACTTGCCGGGGGGCCAGCGTTGCAACGGATATTTTCCACCGAACGGTTCTGCTTCGACGCGACTCACTACCCGCTGCGCGCGATCCACCAACTCGACGCGCCAGCTGACGGACGCGGGCGGCGGATAGAGCGTTTGAACGTGCGTCGTGAGCGAGATGGTCTCGCCGGGCGAAAGCACTGTTCTGGAAATTTCGTATCCCAGGAGCGTCAAGGTATTGTCGAAATTCATTTCGACCAGATGGGGTGGCGCGCGATGTTCAGGCATTGGTCCGGAAACTTGCGGTGGCTCTTTCTCCAGGATGGCACTTGCGCCGACTTGATACAGCACGCGCATTTTCACCGGCACCTCATCGAGGTAGCGCACCAGCAACTTGTCCTGCCAGGCATCGTCCAGATACCACTCGTCGAATGTGGCAGGTCCCATCTTGCGCCCCGGCGGAATCCACTGAAACCACTCGTTCGGGACGCGTTCTTCCCAGATGCCCAGACTCAACCAGTACGCGCTAATCGTGTCCTGTTCGAGATAGGCGATTTGATACGTGTTGTTGAAAAAACCTTTTGCCCACTGCGCCACGCGCAATTCCGATTCGGTGAGCGGTGAGTACACTTTGGGCGGTCGAAACGCGAGGACTCCTGCGCTCAACACAATCGCCGTTACGATGAACGCGATGGCGTTCGGTATGCCGATGCGCGCGGGTACGCGCGCGGCGAGGTACGCGCTGCCGTGCGCGAGCGTGAGCGTCGCGAGAATCGCGAGAGGAAAGACCAGAAGGTAAAACGTCTTGTCCACGCGATAGCCAGAGATTTGCAAAAACGGTTGTAGCAGCAACAGCGCGCCGAGTTGCGCCAGCCACACCAGCAACAAGCCCAAAAGCGTTTTGCCCGCTGCGCCCGCGCGCCACGCAAACCACACACCCGCGAGCGCGAGCGCGAGGAACACTGGACCGCCCAGCGTATCGAGCGAAGGACGCGCGACACCACCCGCGCCCACCTCGCTGTGCAGGGCTTTTTCCACCCCAATCAATTCGAGAATGCCACCGTGCTGCAACGCGATAATCATCGCGACGAGCAGAGCGATAAAGATTCCCAGCATAACGATCGCGCGACGCGCCGACACCGCCGGACGATGTAACGATTCAGGCGGCTCGTCCACGCTCTGCCGACGGACGCGCGCGGCAAGGATGGGGACACTCACCACCAGCGCGACCAGGGCAAGCGGGAGTGCCACGAACAGCGGATACGCTGCAACCGTGCCCAACAACGCGGCACCGATGAGCCCCCCCCACAACGCGCGCGGCGTGCGCGCGTAACTCTGGGTGTACCACAGCGCGGCGAGGATAAAGTACTGTGCGAACGCTTGCGCGAAAAAGTATTGCTCCCAGTTGATCATTCCAGCAAAATACGACCAGGGGACAAACAGCAACGCCGGCGCGACGAGCGCGGCGATTTTGGCGAGTGGACGCGGCGGCAAGAGGGTACACGTGATGCCGTACACCGCGCCCGCGCTCAATGCCAGAAAACTTGCCGCGACGGGATGCAATACGCGCAGAGGTTCAAGTCCCAGCCAGCGTGCCAGCATCGCCGTTACAAACGTGCCGCCAGCAGGATACCAACTGACTAGCGTACCGCGCGGGTACGTAAACAGCACTTGCTGATACACGCGCACGGCGTCAGAGGAATGCGTCGGTGGCAAAAGGGTCGGTAGCGCGGCGTAGATCAAGTACGCCCACACACCCAGCGTGACGATGACAAAGCCCACGCCCTCCAGCCCATCGAATTCAACGACGATGAAACGTCGCGCCAGCGCGAGCGCCAGCGTCATCTCAACGATTACGCCAACCAGCACTACCGTCGCGTCGGCGCGATAATCGGCAACGAGATTGTGCAGATAGCCGTTGAGGAGGGTGAAGAAGAACAAGAGAAAGAAAAAAGTGAAGAGTGTCTGTGAAGTGGAAAAGCGAGTTCGTTCTTTAAGGTTCATACTTGTCGAGTTCTGCCCAGTATTGGCGTACCCACATCCCGACGCGCGTGTTGTGAATCGCATCGCCGCGTTCGAGGTATGGTTTGAGATCGAGGATGGGCGTGCCGTCGAAGGCGTCCAGTCCGCGCACGCGCAAGACGTTTTCGCGGAGGGAGAGCAGTTCCACCGGGCAAATGCCAATCGAATTGGGGCGGGAGGGCGAACGCGTGGCAAAGATGCCGACGCGCGGCAAATCGGCGCGACGCATCGGGTGCACGCGCAATGAATCGAGCGGGTGCGCGCGATCGAAATAAAAAATGACCCAGAGGTGCGAAAATTCTGCCAGCCCGTCGAGCGCGTCGCGCCATTCCGGCGCGATGACGATTTCCGATTCAACTTCGTGCCACGTTGTGTTGGGATGCGCTTGCGTCACCTGATTGCGCACAACTCCAATCGGTTTGAATCGAATCATTGAATCACCTGTTGGCGATGCGCGGGTGGCGCGGTGTTGCCCAGTTCCGCGTTGAGCGCGGCGATGTACTCGGGCGTGGTGCCACAACAGCCGCCGATGATTTTTACGCCGGCGCGAATCCAATCGCGCGCAAGGAGGGCAAAGCGCGCAGCGTCCACAGGGTAAATCAGGTCGGCGCCGCGATGTTCGGGTGTGCCGGCGTTGGGCTTGGCGATGAGCGGCAGCGTCGGCGCGACGCGCTGCATTTCACGCAGGATGTTGGTGATTTCCCAGGGACCGCTCCCACAGTTTGCGCCGATGGCGGCAATGTTCAACCCGGCGAGTTCGCGCGCGGCTTGCGCCGGCGTGATGCCGGTCAGCGTTTTACCCTGTTCGCTAAACGACCAGGTGACGAGAATCGGCAGGGTGCTCACCTGGCGGATGCCTGCGATGGCGGCGCGCACTTCTTTAAAATCGTTCATCGTTTCGATGTGAAACAAATTGACGCCGCCTTCGGCGAGAGCCTGGGCTTGTTCAGCAAATTGATTGACCGCATCGTTGTACGAGATCGCGCCCAGCGTCACCGGGAGATAACCGAGCGGACCAATGTCACCGACCACAAGCGCGCGATCACGCGCGGCTTGCCGCGCAATCTGCGCCGCCAGACGATTGATCTCGTACGCGCGGCGTTCCAAGCCCACATCGCGCAAACGGAACGCGGTGCCGCCAAACGTGCAGGTCAGAATCATTTGCGCGCCGGCATTCACGTACGCTTCTGCTGCCGCAAAGACCATTCCCGCATTGTCCAGCACCCACCGTTCGGGCGCGACGCCGCGCGGCAAACCCAGTTTGCGCAAAAACGTGCCGGTGGCGCCATCGTACAGAATGGGACGATTCTGAGCCAGGAGTTGTTCAAGAGTCAGGGACATAGTCACTGTTCTACTCACGTCGTCAACAACCACACTGCCGCGAGCGCGCACGCGATACCGACTAGCCGCGTGAGCGAAAGTTCTTCGTGCAAAAAGATGTACGCCAGGATGACTGTGACAACAGGATACAACGCCGAAAGGGGAATGACGATGCTTGCCGGACCGACGCGCAAGGTGAGGTAGAGAAACAACGTGCCCAAAATCCCCAGCGCGCCGGTGAGCAGCGACCACGCGATTCCGACGCTGTCCATTTTCAAAGGAAGCATCTCTCTGAATACCAAAAAGTAAATGGGGAACATTGCAACCGCTGCCAGTTGACCCCACACCAGCGATTGGATGCCCAGGTGTTTGATGGCAATCTTGGCAGTGAGTCCCCAAACGCCCCACGCCAAAAACATTCCCAACCCGCCCGTGAGAACAGCCCAGTTCATTGTTGGTTTCCTTTTTTTCGAGATTCTGACCGGCGACGGATGACCGACGACCGCTGCGCGATTGCCGATTTTCGATTGCCGATTGCCAATTGTTCGCCGATGATTCCAATTGCAAATCATCAATCGTAACAACTCAGCCAACCGTGTCATTTCGAGCGAAGCGAGAAATCTCACAATGTTTGAACGAGATTCCTCGGCGCAAACAGCGCGCCTCGAAATGACATGGTGAGTAGTTACCATCAATCACGAATCGAAAATCGCCAATCGAAAATCGAAAATTTCTTCGTTCGCGGGGCATAGTATAAAACAAACAGGTAAACAAGGCAAACTTGTTTACCTGTCTGCTTTCTACTTTTTTACTTGCCTGCGCGCACTCACATCATCGTCGCGCGAAATTCGTCCCACGTTTCTTTGCTGTAACCGGCATGCGCCTGTTTGACGAGTGGTCCGCGCGCCAGTGCGGGAATCTGCTCCTCGTAGGTAGGGCGTTCGTCCACGTAAAACACACCGATTGGGATGCGGTCGCCCCACTCGCGCGCTTTTTGCAGCGCTGCGTCGTAATCGCGCGGATTGTACGTCGCGTCGTCGTCCAGTTTGTAGAGGCGCGGGCGATACCACTCGGTCGTGTTGACGTGATTGTACACCACGCAGATTTGCAGCACATCCACGAACGCGAATCCCTTGTGCGCAATCGCTTTGGCGAACGTCTGCGCCATATGCTTTGGATCACCAGAGAAGGTGCGCGCGACGAACGTTGCACCGCCAGTGATTGCCAAAAGTATGGGATTGAGTTCGATTTCGATTGAACCATCGGGCGTGGTGGAGGAAATCCACCCTTTGGTGCTGAGCGGCGAGTATTGCCCTTTGGTCAGCGCGTACACCTTGTTGTCTTCGACGATCATCGTCACATCGGGATTGCGACGCAGAGCGTGCAAAAAATGTCCTGCGCCGATTCCAAAACTATCGCCATCGCCGGCGGTGATGATGACTTTTAAATCGTGATTCGCCATCTTGACGCCTTGCGCGATTGGCAACGTGCGTCCGTGCAAACCGAGATAGCCATTCGCTTTGAGATAGTCCGGCAATTTTGAGCCGCAACCGATGCCGCTGACGAAAAATGCTTGATGCGGCGGAATTTGCAATTGCGCGAGGGCTTGTTTCACCGCAGCGATGATTCCGTAATCGCCGCAACCGGGGCACCACGTAATCTCGCGTTCGCCTTCGTAGGATTTGGGGGTGAGTGGTGTGTTGGTCATTTCAACGTCTCCTGTTGGGTGACGAAGGACGAACGACCAAAGACGAAAGCGTTCGTCTTTCGTCCTTCGTCTTTTGTCATCTTCACGACGGCATCAACGATCTCGCCGCTCGTGAACGGCCGTCCATCGTATTTCAGAATTTTGTTGTCCACCGCGCGCCCGGTGTACATTCGCACGACTCGCGCGAGTTGCGCGGTATAGTTGCCTTCGATGTCAATCAGATAGTGCGCCTTGTCGAGCTCGCGCGCCAGGCGCGCCTCGTCGAGCGGATAGATGTCGGTAAAGTGCAGCGCGTTCGCAGTGATGCCGCGCGCGTTCAATTCGTCCACCGCTTGCCGAATCACGTAACGCGTCGAGCCCCAACCCATCAGCGTCAGCGACGCGTCGGCGGGACCGTACCATTCGGGCATACGCATCTCGCGTTTCATCGTTTCGATTTTGCGCATCCGCTTGCTGTGCTGCGCGACGCGATTTGCTGCGTCTTCGTCTTCGATGCGACCGTACTCGGTATGCTCGTCACTCGTCGCGGTGTACACCGCGTTGGGATGACCGGGAATCGCGCGCGGCGAAATGCCATCGTCGGTGAGCGCGTAGCGTTTGTATTCGCCGGGTGGCAACGCGTCGAGTTGCGCATCCGTCAATGTTTTGCCGCGCTCGATTTTGAATTCTTCGAACGGTAACTCTTCGACGTCCACAGAACGCGCGCTGAACGCTTGAAACGCATCGGTGAGAATCAACACGGGACACTGGTATTTTTCGGCGAGGTTGAACGCGCGCGCGGTTTCAAAGTAGCACGCCTCGATTCCGCCGGGCGCGATGACGATGCGCGGGAATTCGTCTTGCGACGCGTGCATCACAAAGAGCAAATCGCCTTGCCCGGTGCGCGTGGGCATCCCGGTCGAAGGACCCGGTCGCTGCGAATCCACGACGACGAGCGGCGTTTCGGTCATCCCTGCCATTCCAAGCGCTTCGACCATCAGCGAGAAACCGCCGCCGGAGGTCGCGCACATCGCGCGCACACCGACCTGATTCGCGCCAATCGCGTACAGAATCGCGGCAATCTCGTCTTCGGTTTGCTTGGTCACGAGATTGAATCGTTTGGATTGCGCGGTCATAAACTCGATGATCGAAGTCGCCGGCGTCATTGGATACGCGGCGATGAGTTTGCACCCCGCGGCAATCGCGCCAAGCGCGATGGCTTGATTGCCGGTCAGAATCATTCGATTGGTCGGATTGACGGGAGGGACGAGTTTCCACGCGAATTCATCCGCGTATTTCGATGCTTCGTCGAACGCCCAGCGCGCCATCGCCAAGTTGGCATCGGCAATCGCCGAACCTTTTTTCTTGCCAAAGTTTTGCAAAATCACCTCAGCAATGCGCTCGAAGGGAAATCCGGTGAGCGCGGCGGTCGCGCCGAGCGCGGCGGTGTTCGTCATCAGTTTCGCGCGCTTGGGATCCATCCCGGCGGGACGTCCAATCTCCAGCGCCTTGGCTTCGAACGGAAACGCGAACGCGCGAAGGTTGCGCGCGGCAAGTGCGGCAGCATCCACCTTGAGCGAAGTGTCGTGAATGACCGCGCCGCCCGGCGCCAGATCGTTCAACGATTGCGTGATGGCATCGGGGCTGAAGGCGAGGAGGAGATGCACGACGTTATCGGGCGCGTAGATGGGTTGATCGCTCACACGGAGTTGATAAAAGTTATACCCGCCGCGAATGCGGCTCATAAAATCAGAGTTCGCAAAGACGCGCAAGCCGGCACGAACGAGCGCGCGCGCGAATCCCGCGCCGCTCGTGTCCATTCCTTGCCCGGCTTCGCCGCCGATGCGGATGGTGAGATTGTTGTTGATCATAGATATCCTCGAGACAACCGACGTCGGAAGACCGACGACGGTCGCAAGATTTTTTCCAAATCATATTCCAACGGGACACGGTAACGGAGTTTCGATAAACAGATATAAAGGATTTTGCGGCACGCGTTAGAACGGTGTTAAAAAATGGGACATTGCCTGTCAAGTGTCTACTCAGCCTCCTGTCATTGCGAGCGTTTTTTGCGAAGCAATCCCCAAATTCGCAGTGTGGAGATTGCTTCGTCGGCACAAAACGCCTCCTCGCAATGACGCGGGGTGAGTAGTTACCCTATCAAACCATTGCTACGGCAACGTTGACGCGCGCGTTAACGTGGTAGGTGCTTTTTTGCGCGGCGTAGCTCGAAAGGATGCGAAAGCGCGCGAAATTTGTTTAGCCAGCGCGCCCAGTTGTAGATTTTTGCAAATATCACCCGTTTGTTGCCTTACTCCCAACACCGATGGGGTATTGTGGAAGCAAATCTCGAGAAGGAGGTTTGCTATGCCACGTCAAGCCAATCAAACCCATCTGGACATGCTCAGTAATGCCATCGCCAAACATCCGGGCAAACGGGCGAGTTTCTTTGCGCGCCTGTTGAACTGGCGGCGCGAGGAGGTCAATCGTCGGTTGGTTACCCTCAATGACCGAGGTGTTTTGCTCTGGGAAGACGAACGCGGAGGGCTATGGCATTTTGACAAGCGTTCTCTCTCTGATTGATGTATGTTTCCCGCCAGATGTCACGTTATTTTCTGATAGGATGTGGTATAATTGCAGTAAGACAACAGGCGTGGGAAGCGAGGAGCTATGGGCGAACGATTGGACAAGAAACTAGACAAGCTCAACGAGTTGGAGTTTTTGCTATTGTCACATCCTCAGGGATTAACGAAAGCCGAGATTGCGCGACGGCTGGGCGTGCATCGTTCGACAGCGGCAGAGTACATTGACGACCTGGGACACCGTGTGCCGATCTATGAACCCGTCCCCGATCGTTTCGCGATCAATCGTGACACATACAAAGTCCAGGTGCGCTTGACGATGCACGAAAGTTTGGCGTTGCATCTTGCCGCGCGCCTGCTGACCACGCGCACGGACAAGCACTATCCCCACGCGGCGAGCGCGTTGCGCAAGTTAGGCGCGGCGCTGGAACATCTTGCACCGCTCATCAGTCAGCACTTGTATCGTTCGGCGGAAGTGTTAGACGATGCCAGTCGTCGCCGCGATCCCGTGTTCATTCACGTGCTCGAGACCCTCACGCGCGCGTGGTCGTTACGGAAAAAAGTTCACTTGACGCATCAGATGGAAGACGGCAAGGTGTTCGAGTACGACTTTGCGCCGTATTTCATCGAGCCGTACGCCGTGGGACGAACACTACACGTGATTGGTTGGCGTGAGCCGCCGGGGGCAGTGCGCACATTCAAGGTGGAACGCATTCGTACGGTCACGTTGTTGGAAAACACCTCGTACGAAATCCCACCCGACTTTGACCCGCGCGAGACATTGAAGGACGCGTGGGGCATCTGGTACACCGAGCGCGCGCCCGAGAAAGTTGTGCTGCGGTTCAGCCGCCAGGTGGCATTGCGCGTGCGCGAGACCCAGTGGCATCACACTGAGCAGGTGACCGAGCAGAGTGATGGATCGCTGCTGTGGCAAGCGCACATCGCCGAGCCGCAGGAGATGCTCCCCTGGATTCGCGGCTGGGGCGCGGATTGCGAAGTGCTGGAGCCGCAGGAGCTGCGTAAGGCGCTGGAGCGGGAGGTGAGGAGGCTGGCGGAGGTGTATCAGATTGTCACGCGCGCTGAAAACAAAAACCAGTTTTACGCTCATGCCAAAGACGACGCGGACGAATCCGAATGGCAGCCGTTGATTGAGCATCTGACCCGTGTGGCAGACTACGCCGCCGAGTTCGGGCGTGACGCGGGCGTGGCGGAACTTGCGAAGGCGGCAGGGATGTTTCATGACCTGGGCAAGTATTCCAAAGAATTTCAGGCGCGGCTGCGCGGTTCACCAGTTAAAGTTGATCACGCCACCGCAGGCGCCAAGGAAGTGCTTCAGGTCTTTAAAGGCATGCCGCAAGAACCGCTTGCTATCCTGCTGGCGTATTGCATCAGCGGGCATCACGCAGGCTTGTTGGATTATGGCAATCCAGGCGATCTGCCTGGCGATGGCACACTGACGGCACGCTTGAAAACGGAGGTGCGTGATTACAGCGTCTACAAAAGCGAAGTAGATGTTTCGGCGCTGGCGTTGCCGCAACGCTTGCCCATCCGACCGTTGAAGGGTCAATTAGGTTTTTCACTCGCGTTTATGACGCGTATGATTTACTCGGCACTGGTGGATGCCGACTTTCAGGAAACCGAAGAATTCATGCAGGGCAAAAAGCCGCGCGGCGGGCACGAGGATATCCTCACCCTGCGCGATAAGTTGAATGCCTATCTGCGGCAATTCGAGAACCCCACCAGCGACATCAACCGCAAGCGCACCGAGACGCTCAAGGCATGCGTGGAAAAAGCCGCGCAGCAGCCTGGCTTTTTCAAACTGACCGTGCCAACAGGCGGCGGCAAGACGCTGGCTTCGATGGCGTTTGCGCTCAATCACGCCGCCGCGCACGGCATGAAGCGCATTATCTACGTCATTCCCTTCACCACCATCATCGAACAGAACGCAGGCGTCTTCAAGGAGATTCTCGGCGAAGAAAATGTGCTGGAGCATCACTCCAACTTCGATTGGGAGGCAAAGAAGCGCGAGGCGGCAGAGCAAGCCGACGACCGCACGCGCAGCGTCTATGCCAAACT
>Ga0209162_1004132_pt1 | contig 11086 bp, 5 predicted proteins | sample YNPNPMetaG_FD_187121 | JGI IMG/M metagenome (GOLD analysis project Ga0209162, IMG submission 187121) | Anoxygenic and chlorotrophic microbial mat microbial communities from Yellowstone National Park, USA - YNP NP MetaG (SPAdes) (version 2) ...
CAGGCGCGGTTGCCAGGAATCGCCCGTCAGGAAGTGCAGGAGTGCTTCCTCCGGCTGCCAGGACGGGAGGGCAAAGGCCAGGGCCAGCAGGGCCTGCACCACGGCCTCCTCAGTGGGAGGACGGTCGCTCCGTGTCTGCCCCCACTTCTCCGCCAGGTCCCGGGCGTTGCGGGGGCGCTCCCGCAGCAGGGCCGTCAGCCGGGGGGTGAGGGGGAGGCCCCGCCGCCGAAGGAGTTCCGCCAGGTCCATTTCCAGCCGCTCGCCCAGGAGTTCGTAGTCCCGGAGCCAGGATTCCCGGGGAGGGGGAGGCGGTTCGGGGACGTAGAGGAGCCAGTGTCCCCGGAGGTCCGGGGCGGCGTCCTCCAGGATGAAGCGCAGGGCCAGGTAACTGCCGGAGAAGCGGAGCAGGCGGACCCGGGCCGGCGTGGCCCGTTCCGCCAGCCCCTCCAGGGTGCCTCCGCGGTCGTACCAGACGATGATACCGGAATCGCTCTGGCGGTCCAGAACTTTCTGCAACTCGTCCTGAAGCCACTGTAGCAGGGCCATGCTCATCCCCTGATCCGCTCCGCGTCGGGCGGAAGGATGCCCGCCTGTTTGAGGGGCTCTATGTTCACCCGAACCCCGTAATCCCGATGGGGCCGGTACCCTTCGGCGATGATTTCGTTCACTTTCGCCTTCACCCACTCGCTGCGGCTCTCCACCCGCAGGGCGTGCGGGCGCAGGAGGGCCTCCAGTTTATCCGCCAGCGCCTGCAGGGCGTCCCGGCGGGCGCGCTGTTCCTGCAGTCGCCGTTCCAGTTCCCGCTCTGCCCGAAAGGAGAGGTCGCCCGCCTCCCGCGCGGTCACAATGTCCCTCTCCGTTCTCTCCACCTCCCGCCGGGCGGCGTCCAGGTGCGGCTGGAGGTAGAGGTAGCGGACTTTGCGCAGGGTGTCGGCGTCCAGCCGGTGCCAGTCCAGGAAGACGCTGAAGGGGAGGTCGGCGGTGGGGCGGCGGCGACCGGACGGAGGGACCACCTGCCAGATGACGGGGCGGAGGCGGAAGAGGCCCACGTGGTACCCGAAGAAGTCCGTGGCCAGCCAGTCCTCCAGGGACTTCCCCAGCGCCCGGGACAGTTCCCGCTCCACGGCAGGCATGGCCTGCTCGCCGAAGAGGGCGCGGAGTTGTTCCCGCACCCGGTGGGCCAATCCCCGCTCCAGGCGCCCGTCGGCGGTGTACCCGTCGGCCAGGGGGACGATGCCGTTCTCGCTGGCCCGGACGGCCTGGCGGGCCAGGTAGTGGACCAGGCGGCGGATGTGCTCCTCGGGGGAAAGGATGCCGGGGGCGGCGGGTTCTCCCTCTTCCTCCCCGGCCTCCCCGGTTTCCTCTTCCTCCGCTTCCTCCGGTTCGGCCATGCTCTTCCCCAGTTCCCGCTCAATGAGGGCGCGGTCCTCTTCGGAGATTTCGTAGAGGCGGTAGACCTCGTCGTCAATCTGGCGCTGGATTTCGTCCAGACGGGCCCGCAGGAGGCGCTCCCAGAGGACGCAGGCCTGGGCCAGGGAGCGGAGGAGGCCCGGGCCCGCGCCGGCGGCCTGCAGGACGGCCCGGCGGATGGCGCGGGCGCTCTCCCAATCGCTCCATGCGAAGTCCCGGGCCAGGGGGTGGCCGGTGACGGGCTGGAGGGACTCCCACGCGCTGCATCCTTCTGCTTCGTTTTCTCCCTGTTCGTGGTGGAGCGCGGGATGAGGTGAGGCGTTGTCTGGACGCCACTCCGCTGCGCTTTGTGGCTCACTACGAACGGCGTGCCAGACCTGCAGGAGCCAGGGGGCGATGAAGACGGTGGCCGTCTCCTCCCCCGTGGCCCACTCCCGCAGCAGGTCGTGGGCTTCGCGGGCGAGATTGTGCAGAAGATTGTTCTCCAAAATCAAGGGATTTGTTGGGAACCTGGAGAGTTCGCCCGTATCGCGCCCATGTTGAAGGGGGTTCATAGAGTAGTGAATGAAGGCGGCGAGTAGAGAGTTCAGAAAAGCACAGAGCGTCCAATCCTGGTTGTGGCTCGGGGCAAATATACCCTGGTGCTTCACGGTAAAGATACAACCTGCCGGTATCACGCGCGCATTAATACGTACCGAGGAAACCACGTTGGGAAATGTCAGCCCCGGGCGGAAGTAGAAAGATTCGTTGGCTCCTACTGCCCAATTGGGTTTTCCTTTGAGATAGGGGTACTGCTCCAAAGCGTATGCCTTGATCTCGCTGCCCTCGTTTTCCCAGTTGATAAGCATTTGAATGTCGTGGTAGAAGGGCCGGCCTCCTTTGGCGAAGGGCACCCACGTTTTGCCCTGATGGGTCTCCTCGCGGGAGACGGCGATGGCCTCCACCGACACCTCCCACCAGCAGCGGGTGAAGCGCAGGTCATCGTTGGTCTTCGCGCCATGCTTCACATCGGCAATCTTGGGCTTCTCTGGCTGGCGGGCGACGTCCCGGTCCAGGGGCGGATACCTGTGGAAGAGGGCCCGGAGCGACGGAGGGGCCCAGTAGGAGAAGGGGGTGCCGGGGAGTTCGGCCAGTTCCCCCAGGGTGACGGTGAAGAAGATGCGCTCAGCGGGCATGGGGGGCCTCCTGGCCCTCACCCTTCCGGGTGGAGTGAGAGCGTATCTCCTGCAGGGCCGCCTCAAAGGCGGTCCGCTTCTCGTCCCAGTCCCGGTCGGTCAGGCGGAAGAAGGTGACGGGGTAGGCCTGCCAGTCCACGCCGTCGTGGGCGTGGCGGCGGCGGAGGGTGAAGGCGGCGTAGCGGGCCGTCGCCTCGTCCAGGACGTTGAAGCCCAGGTCCCAGACCACCTCGGGCAGGGCGTCGGCCCGCAGGGTCTTCTCCCGCAGTTTCTGGAAGGACTTGAGGAACAGGAAGGTCCGTCCGGTGAGCGCGCCCACGTAGCCGCCGGGCCGGCAGAGGGAGACGGCCTGCTCAATGAAGGCGGCGTAATAGTCGGAGTGGGTGTCCGGGTAGTGCTGGCGGGCGTAGGCCTTCGCGCCGGGCGGCATGGCCCCGTAGGGGGGATTCATCAGGATGACGTCGTACTCGTCGGCCAGGACGTCAATCAGGTGGACAGCGCTGGTCGCGTCCAGGCCGAAGAGGAGGCTTCCCATGTCGTTGGCCTCGGAGGCCTGGCGGACGAAGGTCCGGATTTCTTCCACGATTTCTTCCACCGTCATATCTTTGGGGACGGGGACGGTGCCGTCGGGGCCGGGGGCGGGCAGTTCGGCCACCAGGGGGAAGAGTTCCAGTTGGCGGGCCTTTTGCCGGATGTCCTCCGGGCTGGCCCGGCGGCCCTGGAAGAGGCGCTCAAAGGGCTGGCGGATGCGCAGGAGTGAGCCAATCTCGGCGGCCCGCGCGCAGTCGGAGAGGATTTGCTTCACCAGGACCCGCACGTAGGGGTCGCTGAAGCGGTTCAGGAAGCGGCGGCGCCGGTCGCCGTCGGTGAAGCGGATGTCGGCGCAGACGATGTTGAGGCGGCTGAGGGTGAACTCTCGCCGGCCGTACGATGGAGGGTCTTCGTCCTTCAGGCGCTCAAAGGCGGTGCGGGCTTTGAGCCAGAGGGCCAGGGCGGCAATCTGCGCCGCGCGCAGGTCCACGTCCACGCCGAAGAGGTTGTGCTCCAGGATTCGGGCCGGGATCTGCCAGCGGGGCATCTCCGGGTGCTCCTCCGCCCACATTTCCAGCAGCAGGAAGTGGCCGCTCCCGCAGGCGGGGTCCAGGACCTTCAGGTTCTCCACGGAGAAGCGGCGGTTCGGCGGGCGGAAGTCGTTGGAGACGGGGACCAGGTAGTCCAGACGTTCCCGCAGGGGGGAGTCGGGGTGGGCCTGAAGCCAGAGGCGCCCCAGGGTGTTGTGGACCAGGGCCCGGACGATCCAGCCGACGGTGTAGAACTGGTTGAGGGGCGGGACGTCGTCGGGGGTGGGGTTGCGGCGCAGGCGGCGGCGAATGTCCTCCCGCTCCTCGCTGTTGAAGAACTGGTAGGCCCAGCCCAGGGTCTCAAACTCCCTCCAGAGGCGCTCGGGGAGGGTGGCGAACTCGGCCCGGAGGCGGCGGTAGGCGGGGAGGCGGGGGAGGAGGAGGACGTACGGCTCGTCGCTGCCGAAGAGTTGGGGGATGTAGCGGCGCAGTTCGGTGAAGGCCTGCCGGAGGGCGGTGTGGGCCAGTCTCTCCGGCTGGACCGCCAATTCGGGGTCGGCGTCGGCCAGGTCCCGCTCCCGCCGGGAGCGGTCGCCGTACTCGGGGCGGGGGGTGACGGTCTCGGAGAGCAGGCCGTTGGCCTCGGCAACCCGCAGGGCCAGCAGGCGGTTGAGGAGGGTGAAGGCAGATTGCCGGACGTAGCGCTGGCGGGCCTGGGGGTAAGGGAGGGGAGTGGGGCCCTGCCGTTCCCGCTCCACGGCCAGTTTCAACTGCTCCTGGAGGGCGGCCCGGTCGCCGGGGACGGGCACAATCTGGTCGGGCAGGAGCCCGTAGAGGCGCAGCAGCCCGTCCAGTTCCTCCTCCAGAATCCGGCGGGCGCTCAGGACCATGCGGCGAATCTGGCTTCGTTCTTCCCGGTTCATTCCTCCTCCGCCTCGGCGCGTACGGTCAACTGCACCGGTCGGCCAGCCCGCCGGACATACCGGCGCAGTTCGTCGGCCAGGGTGTCTATCTCGCGCTCTTCCCGGACGGTGCGGGTGAGGGTGAGGGGTTGGATGTGCTCCCGCCGGGGCCGGGGGAGGAGGCGGTCCAGTTCCGCCTCCACTTCCCGTTTCCGGAGGGCCACCTGTGCCGGGTCCAGGGCATCGTACGGGCGACGGCAGGATGGACAGACCCCTTCGCCGTCCGGCAGGGAGGATAGTTCGGCACGGCAGGCCAGGGCGGAGAGGCCTTTCAGGGCCGCTTCGGCGTTCGGGGGGTCGTGCTGGAAGGCCTCGTGGGCCCGCAGCGCGGCCAGGGCGTCCCGCACTGCCTCCTGAAAGCGGGCGTGGCGCTGGAGGTAGTCGGAGGTGTAACGGTTCCGGAAGAGGGCCAGGTCCCCTTCCAGGGACTTCCAGCGGGTCGGCAGGTCGTCGGCATCCAGGCCCGCGGCGAAGTTCTGCCAGCGGGCGGGGTCATCGCCGGAGAGGGTACGGGCCCACTCGCCGACGGAGGCCGCGAAGCGGCGGGCCAGCCGGTAGCGGTCAAAGGGAAAGTCCTTCAATCGGGCGATGGTGGGCAGGACCTCTCCCAGGTTCTGGGCCTCCTGTTCAAACCGGCGGAGACGGGCATTGGGGTCGGAGATGGCCGCCAGGCCGTTCAGGATGTCGGTGGCCTTCCGGCAGGCGTCCGCGAAGCGGCGGGGGAGTTCGTTGTCCCGGCAGCGGGTCTCCAGTTGGGCGGCGGTCTGCCCCCATTCCCGGGCCTGCTGGAGGACCGTCTCGGCAGTCCGCTCAAAGGTGTCGCCGCCGGGAACGCCGAAGAGGGTGGAGCAGCGGTCGCTGAGGGCCCGCCAGTCCACCTCCTGCAGCAGTTCAAAGACGGCCTGGTTGAAGTCCCTGGTCTGGCTGAAGATGGCACGGGCCTGGGCATCGGTCGGGTCGGTCAGGTCCCGGTTGCGGTAGCGGACGGAGAGGAGGCCGGCCTTGAGGAGGGTTGCCAGCAGGGCCCGCACCAGGCGGCCGTCCCAGCCGTAGGGGCGGCGTCCGAAGTGGTCCGCCAGTGCCCGGCCGCTGCGGTCCAGTCCCTGATTCCGGCGGCTCTGGAGTTCCGCCTTGAGGATGGCCAGTTGCGGCTGGTTTCCGTTGATCTGGTTCTGGACGACCAGGTTCAGGCGGGTGTAGAAGGCGGGAAGGGCGCCGCCGGGCTGCCAGGAGAGGATGGCCGCGCAGTCGTCGTCCCGCTCCGGGCGGGCGTCCACAAAAGTGAGGAAAACTTCCTGGGCAATCTGGCTCAGGGGCCCCCGCAGGGCCTCCTCCAGGGAATCGCCGGAGAGGGGGAGTTCCTGCCCGGCGCGGAACATCCGGCCCTGGAGGAAGGCGCGCTGTATCAACTCCGGCAGCCGGACGCTGAGGGCCTGATAAGCCTCCCGCTCCAGGCGGGCCCGGTGCTCCTCTGCCTGCTGGCTGCCAGCGGGGCGGGTGCGCCACTGGTCCAGCGTCCGCTGGACGGCGAGGGCCCGTTCCAGGGCCGGGCGCAGTTCGGGGACCTCCCCCGCCAGCCAGAAGAGGGTCTCCGGCTCGGCGACGCTGCGGGCCAGGAGCACCGAGGGCTCTTTTTCGGTGAAGGGGGTGAAGAGGTGGACGCGGAGGTCGGCATCCCGCTCCGGCCCTTCTTCGTCCACGCCGATGGAGACGGGAATCTGGCGGCGAATCTGGCCGTGCTCGTAGCGGAATGACCGGAGGAGGTCCCGCGCCAGTCCCGCGGCCCTGGCCTGGACTTCGGCGAGGGAGGGGTAGTTCTGGCGGACGTCCCGTTCCAGGTCGTGCTCCACGGGGGTGAGGAGGCGGTACTGGCCTCCTTCCTCCACGGCCCAGCCTTCCTGCTGGAGTCGGCGGAGGGCGGCCTCCACGCCCGTGCGCAGGCGATGCAGGTCGGCCTCCACGTGGTCCACCAGCGCGGCGGCGATGTGGTCGGGGGTACAGGGGTAGCGCTGAGCGACCTGCTGGAGGAGGAAGAGGGCTTTGGCGACGCGCGCCACGGGCATCCCTTCGGCCTCCCCCAGGCGCGCGATCTCGTCCATCGCGCGCACCTGCTCGGAGCGGACGGTCTCCAGGTCGCCCCGCAGGGCGTCGTAGAAGAGGTCCAGGCCGACCAGCCAGCCGACGGGCTGGTTGGCTCCCTGCAGGATGCCTCCCTCCCCCCGCAGGATGGCGTGGACCAGTTTCAGGAGGGACCGTTCGGAGCGGCTGAGCCGTCGCTGCTCCTCAATGGAGCCGCGCATGCCCGCCTGGATGTCCTGGATCAGGCGGACGGCGTAGGGATGGCACGGGTACTGCTGGATGAACTCGTCGTCCTGCCAGGCGGTCAGGCTGAGAGCGGCGCGCAGGGCACCCTGGTGCCGGGAGAGGACGCCCCGCAGGTGAGCGGCGCCTTGCGGAGTCTTCTCCAGCAGGCGGTGGGCCACCACCTCGGGCACGTCGGTCGGCTCCAGGCGAAAGACCATGCGGAAGCGGTCCCGGAGGTACCCCAGGATTTCCCGGTCCCGGGTCAGTTTGGGCACCAGGTCGCTCAGCGCCTCCTGAGCGGTGGCGACCAGCAGGACTTTTCCCTCCCCTTGCTGGACCACCTGTTCGGCCAGGGACTTCAGGTCGGTGAGCCGGGGCAGGTCCTCGCCGATGTAGAGGCCGACTTCGTCCAGCAGGACGACGGTCCGCCCACCCCGGAGGTCAGCGGATTCGGCATACTGTCGGAGGGCCTCGGCGACCTGGGAGGGGGTGATCTCCTGGTGGACGCGCTGGCTGTTGCGAAGAGCGGAGGCCGCCGTTTCCTCGTCGGGATACCGCTCCGGCAGGAGGGCCGGCAGCGCGCGCCGGAGGATGGCCTCCGCGTTCATCCTCCGCTCTTCCTCCCAACTCCGCCTGTATTCCCGTCGCACCCACTGGTTGAACTCCTCCCAGCGGCCCAATCCTTTCAGTTCCCGCTCCCAGGCGGCCACCCAGAAAGTGGTGGAGAGTCCCTCCTGCAACAGAAGGGCCTGGTAGATGAGCCGACTGAGGGTCGGACGGTCGGGGGACTGTACATCGTAGTTCAGCAGGTTGATGAACAGGACGCGCGGCCGGAACTCCTTCTGGAGGATGGGCAGGTAGTTCTGGAGGCCCAGTTTCTCGCAGAGGAATCTCTGGGAAGAAATCGGACGGCCCTGGGGGTCGGAAAGGGTCTCATCCTGAAGGAGATACCCCAGCGCTTTCAGAAAGTGGCTTTTGCCCGAGCCGAAAAAGCCCGAAATCCAGATGCAGACTCGCTCCGTCGGACCCCGCCGCGTTTCCAGCAGCGCGTCCATGAAGTCCTGGAAGTGTCCCTTTACCCGGTCGGTGGGCACATACTCGTCCATTTCCACCCAGACGCGCTGGGGGTCACGGTCGGTAATCCGGATGACGGTCTCTATAGGGCGGTCGGGGTTGCGGGAAAGGAGGTCCCGGACGTTCATCGTGTCTACCTCCAGGAAATCGCTTCGCCGCGATAGTAGCCGTTGAGGAAACTCGTGGGGCGGGCATCCAGCATCTCTCCCAGGTCGGTCCCGGGATACCCCAGAACGATCATGCAGGCCACCTGTCCCTCCAGGCGGGAGAGGAGGACGGAGGAGCGCAGGAAGGGATAGAGGGCTCCCATGCGGGTCAGAATGGCCAGGCTTCCGGCGGGCATCCTGCGCAGGCGCTCTATCAGCACCCTCACCAGTTCATCCGGCAGATACTCCGCCAGTTGCCGCTGGAGTTCTCCCCGGTCTCGTTCTCTCTCCAGGGTCTGAAGACGGGCAGGCAACTCCTCCAGCGGGCAGTTCAGCAGGTTTCCAAGCGCCTCTTTGAGCGCCTCCGTCAGGGAAAGGGACTCCACCTGCCAGCCCCGATGGCGCAGTCGTTCCCCCAGGAGCGTCAATTGCCGGATAGCTTCCCGCTCCTCCTGAGGTGGGTACTGCATCCGGAAGAAGGGGATACCGTCCAGAGGGCGGTAACTTCCGTTCCGCGTGCCTTCCAATCGTTGTTCCAGTTCCCCAATCACTTCGGTCCAGCCCATAGGGCACCTCTACCGGAACTGATCTTCCAGCCATTCCGCCAGGGTAGAGAAGCGAGGCTGGAAGGAGACAATGGATGCCGCCCGCTGGTAGGTCCACCAGCCCCGCAGTTCTCCTTCAGCGAGCAGTTCCTCCCGGGCCCTTTCGTCAGCCTGCAGCAGCGTCCACAGGTCCAGACGGTCGGCCTCCCAGAAGGAACCGTTCTGCTCCCAGGCCCAGAGCCAGAAGAAGGCGAAAGGCTCCGGAAGCAGGTACAGCGGTTTCAGACGGGTCTGGGGATGCCGCTCCATGAGGTTGAAATGGCGAAGGAGAGCGGTGAACCCCTGGGCCCAGCGGATGCGCAGGTACGGCGACCAGCGGGCCAGTTCGGGGTGTTCCAGAGATAGCGCTTCCAGATGCTCGTGAATCTCGGAAGTCGTCAGGGCGGGGAGAGGGCCCCTCAGCCGGGGAAGGACCAGGTCACGGTAGCACCGTTCGGCCAGAGGGTCGGCGCGGAGGAAGTAGGGGAACATGGCCTGGGTTCGGGCCGTCTCGGGGACGGGGGCCTGGAGCATCCGGGCCAGGAGGGTGGCGGATGGCAGGCCCGTGTCGTTCAGGAACCGGCGGCGGAACGCGCCCAGCAGGTCTTTGATGAGGGCATCGGAGCGCTTGCCCAGCAGGTTTTCCCGGAGCGCCTGCTCCCGGAGACGCTCCCAATCACCGTGCTCCGCCCAGGCCAGCAGGAGCCGCCGCATCTCTGGAAGGCCTGTCCCACCGCGCTGAAGGTGGGCCTGGTATTTCTCCGGGTGCTCCATAAAACCTCTCACTCCTCCAAAGCCTTCAGCAGGCACTCTTTCGGGTCCGAGTAGAAGGCCAGGTCCAGACCGGCCAGAATTCCCGCCGGGATGTGGGGGATGTCTTTCACATTGGCGATGGGGACCAGCACCCGACGGGCGCCGCTCTCCCGTGCCAGTTGGACGGACTCCGCCAGTTCGCTCACCGGCAGCACGCCGCCCTGGACGGTAATCTCCCCCAGGATGACGGTTGCCGGGCGGACCGGTTTCTGGACCAGCGCTGAGAAGAGGGCGACGAAGAAAGCTGCGGCAGTTTGGCTTCCTTCTTTGGCCTGCATCAGGTTCACGACCTGGAAGTGGACCTGCAGGTCGTCCAGCGAGCGGTCTACTGCCAGGCGGTGCAGGTGGCTGCGCAGGTAGTCGTAGGCGGTGCGAATTGCCTCCCGCATCGCTGTCCCCGCCGCTCCAGTGACGACGTACCCGCTCCCGCGCATCAGGGCCACCTCTACCCGGAAGAGCGCGTAGCGTCCACTCTCCGCGTCCAGCCCGACAGTGAAGACAGCGCCGGGGGGCTGGGGGTCAGGGGAAATGATAGCGGCTTCCCGCTGCTCCGGTGGCCAGACGAACCGTTCTTCCCCGCTTTCCTTACCCCGGAAGGAGAGGGAGGTGTTCCAATACTCTACTCCTCCCATTCGCTTCAATTGTTCCTTCACCCGGCGGCGAAATTCCAGCGCATAGGTCAGGTACTCTTCCAGTTCCTCCCGACTCCAGCGGCCGTCGGGATGGAGAAGTTTCAGGAAGCCGGAAACCGTCTTGCGGACCGCTTTTTCATCCCGCCGGTTGAAGGCGCTGCCCAGTTCAAAATGTTGGTCCAGAGCATCGGCGAAACTCAGTTTGCGCAATTCCCGGAAGACCTCGGCCAGGTAGTCCACCACCATGCCGTAATGGGTGGTCAGGAGCGCACTGGTCATTTTGGGCATTTCCCAGCCGGGCAGGTAAGCGTGAAACCGGTCCAGGAAGGCCAGGTCCTGCATTTCTGGAGGGAAGGGAGTGAACAGGTGGCCGGTTCGCAGTGCGACCTCCACGTCCAGGTTGATGTTGCCGATGAAGACCAGGGAGGCCAATGCGGTGATTTCCTCTCGGCCCCGACTGAAACTACCGGATTCCATATAGTCCTTGAGCAGGTTGATGGCCTGGGGGCTGGCCAGTCGGGTCAGCCCGGCGACTTCGTCAAAAGCCACTGCGTCCCACAGGCCCACCAGGCCGATCTGACCCCGACCGATCAGGGAATAGAAGAGGGCGGGCACCGTCACATCGCCACCGGAGACCAGGATCACGTAGGGAGAGACCTCGCGATAAGCGTAACTTTTGCCAGTACCCCTGGGGCCGAATTCTACCAGGTTGTAATTGCTCTCCACCATAGGGATAAGTCGTGCCAGGTAAAGCATTTTCAGCCGCGGGGACAGGGCGGAGGGCTCTATTCCGACGCTCCGGAGGAGCAGGTCCGCCCATTCCTCCCGGGAGAAGAGGGCCCGGTTTTCCCGAATCTCTTCCAGCAGACGGCCACCGGCCAGTTGAATGGGGCGGAGTTCCGCGATGGTGAAGGGGCGCAGTTCA
>Ga0209162_1004136_pt1 | contig 11076 bp, 11 predicted proteins | sample YNPNPMetaG_FD_187121 | JGI IMG/M metagenome (GOLD analysis project Ga0209162, IMG submission 187121) | Anoxygenic and chlorotrophic microbial mat microbial communities from Yellowstone National Park, USA - YNP NP MetaG (SPAdes) (version 2) ...
CGCCGCCAGTCGCCGAATTGCTGCCTCTTCTTCTGCTGTGACTGTTCGTAAGTGTATCCGTTTAGGCATCCTTTCCCTCCTGACTCTGTCAGGAGAATTATACTCGATTCACTTGGCGAGAAAACCACTAAGAGCCTGATCAGAAACCCGGATTTCTCATCGGGCACGTCCCGTGCCCGGGCAACCATTGCGTGAGGGATTGCTCACGTTCGTTCTAACCAGCCACCCCATATCCCCCCTCCGCTCCCCGTGGGGAGCGGAAGGGGGCCAGGGGGAAGGTGAGGGCTGCCAGGCTTGCTCCGCAGCACAGGTGCTGAACCCGTTGCAACTTCAAGTAGATGCGCCGGTCAGGTGTACTGGCGTGCATCCCTCTCTTTTCCTCTCTGCTATAATTCTGCGTATTAAGTATCAAACAAACGAGACTTGCCTGAATATTCCCTTCGGAACGTAGAGTTGCAGGTAGACTATTGAAGCCTGGCTTCAGCAGTCCATGTAACACCGACAAAGCTAAAGTAAAAGGATCATTTTTCAGACATATCTAAGTTGGAGTTGCTTCGCAATGATCGATTTTGTTGCGATTGGTCACGTTACTCGCGATCTGTTGCCAGACAACACCTCAACATCTGGTGGTACGGCACGCTTTGCAGCTCTGCTGGCGCAACGGCTAGGGCTACGAGCGGCTATTGTGACCGCCAGTGTTGAACCTGTGCCACCGGGAATTGCCTGGATCAGCGTGCCTGCAACGGTCAGTTCTACGTTCGAGAATCGCTACACACCTGCCGGACGACAGCAGTGGTTGCATGCCATTGCCCCATCGATTACCGAAGCTGCACTGCCGAGAGTGTGGCGTACTGCGCCGATTGTGTTGCTAGGACCGGTCTTACACGAATGTTCGCCGACGCTGGCGACATTCTTTGCCGGTGCGCTGATTGGCGCTACAGCTCAGGGCTGGCTTCGCGATTGGGAAGCTGATTTGCCGTCACCGATCCGTCCTCGGCGCTGGCGACCAACGCCAACCGATCTGGCGCATGTGCATGTACTGACGTTGAGCAGCGAAGATGTTGGTGGTGATACTGAATTGGCGGCTCACTACGCTCGTCTGGTGCCGATAGGCATTGTCACTCACGGCGCAGCGGGTGCAACCATGTTTGTGCATGGTCGACCACACCACATTGCGGCGTTTCCGGCGCAGGAAGATGATCCGACTGGCGCCGGTGATGTCTTCGCTACGGCTTTTCTCATTCGTCTCTGGGAAACCGGTGATCCATTTCAGGCCGCTCGTTTTGCCGCTGCAGCGGCAGCATGTGTTGTTGAAGGGCCTGGAGACGCAGCTCTTCCTGATCGGGGACAGATTGCCCGGCGTCTGGCAACGGTACCCGATCAGTAGTAAAGAGGATCAACGGCTAGTGCTCCAGCCGGTAGGACACACTGGTCACCACTGTTCCGCGTAGACGTAACGCGGTCTTGATCAGCAGACCGCTCTGATTATGCAGTAAATGCTCCCACCAGCGGGCCGGAACAAATTCGGGGAGAATCACGGTGATCACATCATCGCCGTAGCGTGTCTCGACCTCTTCAATGTAGCGTAAGATCGGGTTGATCAACGAACGGTAAGGCGACTCAAGCACCACCAGTGGTATCTCGCAGCCCCATTGGTGCCAACGGTTCCGAAGTTTTTCGGTAGCTTCGGGGTCGAGATCAACGTAGACAGCAGTAACATTATCCGGGGCGATAGAGCGAGCGTATTGTAAAGCCGGCAATACTCCTCGGTGAATACCACTGACCAGTACAATCGCAGTATGGCGGCGCAGTTCGGGTGGTAAAATGGCTCCACTCAGGGACAATTGTTCAGCTACACGCCGGTAGTGCTGGTTAATCGCTCGAAACATGAGGACCAGCAACGGGATAGCGGTAATAACGATCCAGGCACCTTGGGTAAATTTAGTAACGATCAGAATGATCAACACGATCCCGGTGAGAGTAGCACCGATGCCATTGATCAACACACTGTAGTGCCAGCCCGGTTGCTTATAGCGGAAGTGGCGGCGTATCATGCCCGATTGGGAGAGTGTAAAGGACGTGAAAACACCGATGGCGTACAGTGGCAGCATCGCGATCTCGTTGGCACGAAAGATCATGACCAGGATCGCCGAGCAAAAACCCAACATCAGAATGCCGTTTGAGAAGACTAACCGATCACCGCGCGAAGAAAACTGACGGGGAAGGAATCGGTCGCGTGACAAAAAGGATGCCAGGCGCGGAAAATCGGCAAAAGCAGTGTTCGCGGCTAGCACCAGGATTAGCGCCGTAGCTATCTGAATGAAGACGTACATCGGGCCAACCCCGAAAATTGTACGCGCAATTTGTGAGACGATAGTCTCGTGAGTGAACTCATTCGGTATAGCTTGATGGGCATAAGCCAGCCAGGTGATGCCGAGGAACATCGTTACCAACAGGCTGATCATCCAGGTCAGGGTGATTGCAGCATTTCGTGACTCCGGTGGTTTAAAAGCCTGTACACCATCGCTGATTGCTTCAATCCCAGTCAGTGCAGTACATCCTGCCGCAAAAGCGCGCAAAATGAGCCAGAGCGATACCATTTCGCTTGTCAAGGGAATGTCAGGATCAATCGAATGCTGTACCGGTTCGGCACCGTACAGCAGATCATTAACGATCCCTACCCCAATCATCATTAAAATCCCGCTAATAAATGCGTATGTTGGCACCGAGAAGATGAGGCCACTCTCCTTTGCACCGCGCAAATTCGCAATAGTAACGATCAGGATACAGACCAGGGCAATTTCTACGGCATGATCGCGTAATGTGGGGAATCCCCAGTTGGTTGCCAGCGAGGTAATTGCAGCGACTCCGGCTGAAATACTCACAGCTACCGTCAGCACATAGTCGATGAGAAGGGCGCCGGCAGCAACTAACCCTGGTAGGTCACCCAGATTGTCGCGAGTGACGATATAGCCACCGCCGCCTTGCGGGTAGGCATGAATGGTTTGTCGATAGGAAAAGCCAACAATTATGAGTAAACCGGCAATCGCTGCCGCAATTGGTAATGAAAGTCCTAATGCGGTGCTGCCTCCCAACACGAGAATGGTGAGAATTGCCTCTGTTGCATACGAGACAGAAGACAGCGCGTCAGAGGAGAAGACGGCAAGCGCAGTTGCTTTGTTGAGACGCTCTTGATGTTGGTGTTCGGTCGCAATCGGTCTGCCGACGAGAATGCGCTTAATCTGGGCAAACATAGCCACAGGATCCTTGCTCTGGCACTAGGATGTTGTTCTGGTGCGTGTCACAAAAAATACGGAACGCTAACCGCGCACGGCAGTCGGCGTTCCGTCGGCTGTCGAACGCAGGGTCGATGCTTCATCAACCTGCGCATCATCATTGACGCTCACTGCGCGATCATAGCACTTTTGTTCCTTCACGTCAATATACGTTATACGTTTGATACCGAACCAGGGCATTTCAAAGTGTTCCCCCGACCCGGCAGAAGCGAGGAGATGAGGAGAGAGACGTGATACCAATCCCTCATTGAAAGACCGTGTTTGGGATTGGGAGCTGAGCCACCGCTGCGCGTATCCACGGCCAACCCGTGCGGCGTTTCCTCTGCTCACCGTCCGCAGCTTCCTGTTGCAACTCGTGTGCGACGGCTGCTTTCTTCGCGTCTCATAACCCATCGGTGTTCCCTGCCGTCCTATTGCGCAGGGATGCACACCCGCGCTTGGCAGGATGCAGCACCGGCAAATACGCTGGGTGTTCAAGGCGCTGGACCGGAACCGTCGCAGCGGCGTTCCCGTGCTGCCCCGGCGCACGATCCCAGACCACCGCCGTGACCCCGCGTTCCCCCCACCGCCGGCGCGTCGCCGCCAGGGTCGCAGCAGTCACATTCGCATGCCACGCCCACTGCACCACGCCGCTTCCCCCATGAACGGCAATGGTCAGGCAGACCCATGTGCGCTCCCATACTCCCGGCTGTACGACCGTTCCCCCGCACGGCGCCCACGACCAGCGCACCTGCCCACGTCATCCGATGCGTATGTCGTCCCTCCCATTCCCGGCTGCGGGGTGCGCCCCGATCGCTGCTCCCGCCGTGGCACGCCCCCTGTGTTCCAGGCGTCTTGCGCTTCCGCCGACACCGTGGGGATGAACAGACGCGGCACGTTCTTCCGTCATCCCGCACGCTGAACGAGCGCATCCATTCCCGACCAGGGGCACCCACGCCACGGTATCCTGCACCCGTTGCACCTGACCCACAGCCGCCTGCGGCTTCAGCTCAGCGACCGGCGCGTCGCGCAGGCGGCAGGCATGACCACGCCCGCCCGTGCGCTGGCGAAGCACGTTGTCGCGCCCCCCTTCCGATCCCACGCCACCCCATCCGGCACCGTCCGCAAATGACAGCCAATGGCGGCGGCTCCGTCGTAGAGAGACCGCCCGTTGCGTACCACCCACCACGCCGGCAGGCGCATCCGCAGTTGGCAGTCGTGCTCGTTCAGGGATCATCGTTGCCGTTCTTCGTCGCGCTTGTTCCATGCCACGTGCAAGCGTCGCATTGGTCTGTTTCCGTCTCCCATGGGGGGCCAGGTTGATGGGATGATACACGGTTTTCACAGGTAGAATTGGCATTAGAAGTGACACGACCTTGACAGCAGTCTTGCTGGAAGACAACAATACCGGTAAGACGATTCCAGGGAAAAGGAGGAAATATGTCTAAGCTCCGAAACTTTGGGTTACTTGTCGTCTTATGCAGTGTTCTGGTGACAACTGCAATCGCATTTGATCCGACGACGCAAACCCCAGCACTGTTGTATGATGAGGCGCTCACGGTGTACTACGGTAATCTGGCCCGTCGTGCAGCGGGGCAGCCACCACTGCGCTGGAACCGCCAACTGACTCATGCCTCGCGCTGGTTCGCCTGGGATTCGGTTGAGAATCGACCAACGCCGTATTGTGGCCATCAGGATACGAACGGTCAGTGGCCCAGTGATCGGGCGCCACGCTTTGGCTATCTTGGGAGTAGTGGTACCGAAAATGCGTATTGCGGTTATATGTTGCCACAGGATGCAATCAATGGCTGGTTGAACAGTTCTGGTCATCGTGCCAATCTGTTGAGTGATGCGCATCGTGAAATTGGACTGGGCTACTACCGTCGTGCCAGTGATGGGCGTGGGTATATCGCCCAGCTTTTTGGGAATGATGCCTCCTATGCGCCGGTCATCATCGAGAATGAAGCGATCAATACGCTGAATCCTGAGGTGGCGCTGTATATTCATCAGACTGCGAACCAGAATAGCTTCACCGGTGCTCGCACTGCTACCGAGATGATGATCGCGAGTGAACCCTGTTTTGTTGATACCACCTGGCAACCGTTCGCTCTAGAGCCGCGCTTCCGGCTGCCCGATGGTGAAGGCTGGCGTACCGTCTATGTCAAAACCCGTGATACTTTCGGTGCAACGCGAATGGTGAGCGACACAATCTATGTCGGTACTAACCCACCGCTTGCTGAGTTAGCAGCTACGCTCAGTGATCGGCAACCGACGGTCACGCTAACCGGCCTTGGTCATCCATCGTTACCACAGGTGCAGTTTAGTCCAGGTTGGTTAGTGGACGATACCTTCTCCACGTTTAGTCTGCTTTGGGGTGCGGGTGAGCGAGTGACCGATCCAGATGCCTGGGGCGGCAGTGCCTTTCGCCTTGGTTTGGCAGACCTTGAGTCGTCTGCATGGGTGTGGGAGTATCAGCCTACCGTGCTAAACAATCTTGCGCTGGTTGCGTATATCCGTCTGAAAGTTGCAAACAATACGAGCGTAAATCAGGTAGCGCGGGTAGCAATAAAGAGTGGTGATACCGAATACGGTCCGCTAGTGCTGCGCGGCATCGACTTTGCGGCTGCCAATCAGTATCAGGAGTTTGCATTACCGTTTGTGTACCGTGCGGGCGATCCGTTTTTAACCTTTCAATTCTGGCGTAGTGGATCAACCGAGGTGTTTGTTGATGGGGTGACACTGTTTTCAGCACCCCGACCGATCACGAACCCGTTCACGCTAGATATGTTCGGCGGTAACTACCGTGGTCAGGGAATTTGGGTGCGTTATACCAACGGTGTAACCTTTTCCGATTTCAGTGAGATTCCCGTCATACCATCTCAGCCGATAGAGACTCCTGTTCGATCAATACTTGTGTCACGTCAGAGCCAACCGTTCTCGCTGATAATCACGACTCTCTGTGCACAAACCGGGATGCAGGTAACAGCAAATGAACCATGGTTAACAGGTGTGACCGAGAGTGGTATATTGAGATTGAGTATCGATCCAGGCGGAATGAACACCGGTCTCTATGAGGGTCGAGTGACGCTCACAATGCCTGGATCGACGTTTCGTTTGACGGTTCCGGTAAGATTGCGGGTGGTTGAACAGCTATTCACCACCTTTACTCCACTAGTCGTGCGGTGATATTATGCAACGCTGGTTCATCCTCTGTCTGCTTGTGTTGAGCGGATGTACGCTCACGAACACACCATCAGTTTCAACGTCTACGATCATCGATCCACCAACGGTGTTAAGTGATTTCAGCTTACCAGCCAGTACTGGCGGTGAATTGCGGTTAAGCGATTTGCGTGGTCAGCCGGTGTTACTCTACTTTGGGTACACACGCTGCCCTGACTATTGTCCAATAACGCTGAGCGAGTTTCGGCGGGTACGGGAAGAGCTCGGTGATGATGGCGAGCGGGTACATTTTGTGCTGATCAGTGTTGATCCGGTTTACGATACGCCAGAGGTATTGGCAACGTATCTGCAAGCCTTCGGCGCAGGATTCATCGGGTTGCAGGGCAATGATGCCACGCTCCGCCGGATCAGCAAAGAATACGGTCTGACCTACCGTCATGGTGGTGGTCATCAGCATCACGGGAGCGCTGGAGTTGAACACAGTACGGCGAGTTATTTGATCGATCAAAATGGCCGGTTACGGATCGTTTATCCGTATGGAACTGCGGCTAGTGTGTATGTGCAAGACATTCGCACTCTCCTGAAAGAAACGCCATGAACACTCGCCTGAGTAGACGTTCGCTCCTCTTGTGTGGCTTGCTTACGCTAGGTGGATCGGTTGTCCGCGCTCAAACCCCAGAGACGCACTCGATCTATCTTCCTATGGTCATTCATTCGCCGCTCCCTGGAACCCTGCTCGGCCCCGCTACCGGTACGGTTGAAGCAGCGATTGCCTGGCTTGCGCCCCGCAGTACGGCATACACTCCTTACGATGTCGGTGTTATTGTCAATGGCTATGCCAGAATTGGGGAAGCTGCCGGTTTAGACTGGTTTCTGGCTATTGCCCAGTGTGCTCACGAGACAGGCCATTTGACTTCGTGGTGGTGTCAACGACCACGGCGTAATCCGGCAGGCATTGGCGTCACCGGCGAAATTCGTGAAGCACCACCTGATCAACCGCCTGGCCCAGATTGGGCCTGGGATGAGACAATACAGCGTTGGCGGGCTGGTTTGAGTTTTGCGTCGTGGGTTGGTGAGTCAATCCCGGCGCATCTAGGACGTTTGCTTGCTTACGCTTTACCTGCTGGCGCCGGTACGACGTATCAGCAGCAACTGATTGACTATGCACTCTGGCGGCGTCCGTTACCTGATCATCTTCGTGGTGTGGCAGTGACGATCACCGATCTCAACGGTCGGTGGGCTTGGCCGGGCACCGAGTATGGTCAACGCATCCTGGCTCTGGCTGAACGAATGCGCAGTGCAGGCAGCGGATAACAACTTGTATCTTCCAGCGTCCCGAACTCGCTGGTTCGCGTATGAACATCTTGGCTATCCACATGCCTGCCGAAATGATGAATTACCGAATCCTCTCTTATGAATAAAAGGATAATTTTTGACCATTGGGCGCATGGAAGAAAAATTTTCACAACCCTATGTTCAATGAAAGATAAAATTATCTTTAGTCTCTGTGATCTCCGTGGTCTCTTTGGTGAGAAGATCACCTTTTTGCAGTGAAGTCAAGTGTGCTATACAATTGTATCGGGTTGTCATATTCTGCGCAACTTTAGCAAAAAAAGCGCCTGTAGAAAGGTAAACATTGCCCTGGTGTTGATAGACCAAATATCTGCGATGTGCATAGAAGTAGGTTGTATGACATTCCCTTGGGAACCTGATGTGTCACAGCCAGCGATAGTGCGCTTAAGACGATAGTATACAAGGCCATGAATAACCAGTTGACGATCCGTGTAGTGCAGGGTGCCTCCCTATCTGAAGCAGCGCGCAACCACATTATCGCTCTTTGTAACAAAGCTTACAATGAGGACCTTGCGCCGTTGTTTCATACGTTTGTTGGCGCCAGCCATGTGCTCGGCTACTACAATAGCCTTCTTGTCAGTCATGCCTTGTGGGTGAACCGCTATCTGCAAGTTGGCAATGCTCCTCTTCTGCACACTGCCTACATTGAAGCGGTGGCAACAGACCCTGTCTACCATCGTCGTGGTTTTGCGACAGCCATCATGAAATATCTCGTCAACGAGATTCAGGATACGAGTTAGCAGCACTTTCGCCGTTCGATGTTGCCTTCTACGAGCGACTTGGATGGGAGCTTTGGCGTGGGCCGTTGTATATTAGAACTAACAATGGTTTATTATCATCACCCGCTGACGAGCAGGTGATGATTCTTCGCCTACCTAAAACACCACCATTAGACCTGAATGCGCCACTTTCGGCAGAGTGGCGTGAGGGTGAGTTGTGGTGAAGACATCGCAACCTGATCTAGATGTATCTGTTAGTTCATTAGCCCTATCAATACGCACTTTAGCCGCACAATACATCATCCTATGACAAGTAAAACGACCTCCATTTTTCCGTTTTGGTCTGCATTAACTATTTATTGGTTGTTAACCGGTACATTGCTGATCGCGGCACAAAGAGCCTATCTGGAAAACCCTGTCGCAGAAGAAGATCAGTTGGGGCACAGCGGCGCTGCGCCCGTACATCTATCAGGTTTCATCTGCTAGCTATAACATATAAAATCCTTGGTGTGAACATTTGGTCTCCATCACTCTTGTGTGGAACATTTTGAATCACGTAGTTACCGGTGGTGACGAAATCTCATTTTATGCGCCAGATAGTTCATCTGAGAACAGCTTGAGGAAGAATCTTGTTGACTTTTCCAGAGAACTTCCAGCAACGGTCATTCAATCTGGAACATATCTATCACCGTAAAACGCTGAACGAAACGTCTATGCACGTCAGAACTTCTATGGCAAACGGTGGACGAAGGTCAACAGATGTTAATTCTGTTGCGATCATGCTTGACGGGCAGCTTGTGTAGGTCGTATAATAAGAGCGTGTTAAGAACGGCAATGCTCCCGCGATGGAGGCCGACTATGAAATCATGTATGACAATGCGGTTGAGTGGTGTATAGGGCGGTACAGACCGATGTCTGTAGCCGCCCTTGATGTTTTCCGGGCGCGCAATGAAGGAGGTTCCGTATGCACTCGGATTTGATCGGTAAAATTGAGAAGGCCCGGCGCTATGCGGCTGAACCGGAGCGGATCAAGTTCAGCGATCTGCGGGCAACGTTCCACGGTGGCAACAGTAACCATGTCGTTTCGCTGCATAATGGTCAGTGGGCATGTGACTGCTCGTTTTTCAAGATGTGGGGTACCTGCGCCCACGTTATGGCAATGCAGCGCATTCTTCACCCTATGCTGACTGAAGAGGCTCGCCAACCTGACCTGGCAGTGGCTCAGCCCGCTCTAGATGATTGACAACGTATCTCAAGGTGAGATTGACGCCGAGGCACGGCGCGGCGATACTGATAGCGGGGCGATTGGCGCCCCGCTATTGGTTGTTTGGTGAGGTGATATGACACCGCTCATTATTGCGCATCGTGGAGCATCGGCTGATGCACCCGAAAATACGCTGGCTGCTTTTGAATTGGCACGTCGCCAGCAAGCCGATATGATCGAGCTTGATGTACAACTCACGGCGGATGGCGAGATAGTGGTTTTTCACGACGATACGACGATGCGCTGGAACGGACAGCCTGATGCGGTTGTCCATCTGACCCTGGCGCAACTTCGTCGACTCGATATTGGTGGTGAGCGAGTTCCTACGTTAGCCGAGACACTGGATTGGGCGCGTCATGCAGCAATGCCGCTCAATGTCGAGCTGAAACGTCCAGGCATGGCTGCGCGCTGTACGCAACTTATTCGTGAATTTAGATTGGCCGATCAGGTGATCATTTCCTCATTTTATGAACAGGCGTTACGTGAACTGCGGGCTGTCGATCCAACCATTCGGCGAGGCTATCTGATGGGGATTCGGAGTTATCGCCCCGACATACGTCTGCGCGAGTTCTGGCCGTTTCTGGCGTTGCGCCGAATTGAGGCGACGGCGTGGCATCCTTACCACGGCTTACCCGGTATCAACTGGGTTTTACCGAAGGTACGACAGGCCGGTTATCAGGTGAATGTCTGGACGGTCGATGATCCGGTGCGCCTTCGCGAACTGGCAACTCTTGGTGCGAGTGGACTGATCACAAACACGCCGGCTGCAGCACGCGCTGCACTTTCTTCAAGGATATCTGCTTGAAACGATTCTGGCTAGTTGTGCGCGGAATAGGGCCATTGCTAGCAGTGCTGGTTGTGCTAATCGGTGGGCCAGCACTGCTGGCCTGGTTGATCGGTGGCGGGCCGTTTGATTGGCGTTACATCCTGATCGGCCTTGGTGTGGCAGTGCTTCTGATCCTGGTCGGCGGCCTGATCTTAGGGTGGGCGTTAGGGAAGCGCCTGAAAGGTGACTAAGTGTCATCAATCGTGCGCTCGAGTGCGATCAGGCGGGGGACAATCGCACGTCGTAGCTCAACATACTGTTGTGACAACCAGTGCCCGATACTGCGTAGATGAGGTGCTGGCGCCTTGCGCAACCAGCGCAGCCCAAAACGACCAATCAGGTGCAAGCGGCGGAGCAGACGATCACGCCGACCGAGCAGGATGATCGCTAGCACATAACCGGGCCAACCGGGAATGATGGGGAAGAGCGAACCAATAATCCCAACAATGAGAAATATGA
>Ga0209162_1004140_pt1 | contig 11070 bp, 6 predicted proteins | sample YNPNPMetaG_FD_187121 | JGI IMG/M metagenome (GOLD analysis project Ga0209162, IMG submission 187121) | Anoxygenic and chlorotrophic microbial mat microbial communities from Yellowstone National Park, USA - YNP NP MetaG (SPAdes) (version 2) ...
AATCCAGGGAGCGGCTGACAAACCGAGCTCAGGTGCTTGCCAGCGACGAAGTTAAGCCTTAGCAAAAACAAAAAAGCAAGAAGGCTTTGGCAGCGACCTATTTTCCCGGTCCGTTGCCAGACCAGTATCTTCGGCGCTGGAGGGCTTAACTTCCGTGTTCGGGATGGGAACGGGTGTACCCCCTCCGCTATGGCCACCAAATCCTTCTTGCTTTAAGATAAAAAGAGCACACCGAGCAAGCAAAGTTTGGGAAGCCCTCGGCCCTTTAGTACCGCTTGGCTCAAAGGGTTACCCCTCTTACACCCGCGGCCTATCTTCCAGCTTATCTTGCTGGGGCCTTACTGGCTTTCCGCCATGAGAGGTCTCATCTTGGGGCGGGCTTCGCGCTTAGATGCTTTCAGCGCTTATCCCTTCCGGACATAGCTACCCAGCGTCTGCGCCTGGCGGCACAACTGGTACACCAGAGGTCCGTCCACTCCGGTCCTCTCGTACTGGGAGCAGCTCCCCTCAAACCTCTTGCGCCCACGATGGATAGGGACCGAACTGTCTCACGACGTTCTGAACCCAGCTCGCGTACCGCTTTAATGGGCGAACAGCCCAACCCTTGGGACCTAATTCAGCCCCAGGATGCGACGAGCCGACATCGAGGTGCCAAACCACTCCGTCGCTGTGAGCGCTTGGGAGTGATAAGCCTGTTATCCCCGGGGTAACTTTTATCCGTTAAGCCACGGCGCGCCCACGCGCCACCGCAGGATCACTATGCCCTGCTTTCGCACCGGTTCGAGCAGTCGCTCTCGCCGTCAAGCCCCCTTATGCCATTGCACTCTACAGGTGATTTCCAACCACCCTGAGGGGACCTTTGGGCGCCTCCGTTACCTTTTAGGAGGCGACCGCCCCAGTCAAACTACCCACCTGACACTGTCCTTTACTCAAGTTAGAGCCCCAGAAATGGAAGGGTGGTATTCCACTGTCGGCTTTCGCCTCCCACCTATCCTCTACATCCATCTCCAGAACCCAATGTCAGGCTGTAGTAAAGCTCCACGGGGTCTTTCCGTCCTATCGTGGGTAACCGGCATCTTCACCGGTATTACAATTTCGCCGAGCCTCTCGTTGAGACAGCGCTCAAGTCGTTACGCCTTTCGTGCAGGTCGGAACTTACCCGACAAGGAATTTCGCTACCTTAGGACCGTTATAGTTACGGCCGCCATTCACCAGGGCTTTCGTTCAGGGCTTCGCCTTTCGGCTAACCCCTCCCATTAACCTTCTGGCATTGGGCAGGCGTCAGCCCCTATACTTCGGATCTCTCCTTTAGCAGGGACCTGTGTTTTTGGTAAACAGTCGCTCGAGCCTCTTCGCTGCGACCCCAGCCAAGCTCGGGCGTCTCTTCCCTCGCCCGGCCAGGGCACCCCTTCTCCCTAAGTTACGGGGCCAACTTGCCTAGTTCCTTAACGAGAGTTCTCTCGCGCGCCTTAGGATCCTCTCCTCGCCCACCTGTGTCGGTTTCCAGTACGGTCAGTAACAAGCTCGCTAGCGGCTTTTCTCGGCCGGTTGTTGGCCCACTTCCGCTTCGGTTAACCTCCGCGTCCCCGCACCCCAGGAGCGTGGACCGACGTACTTAACTGCCGGTCTTCTCCCTATGGTGCGAACGCGCCCTTCCAACCACGCGCTTGAACCTCCTCCCGGCGTCCCCGCTTCGCTCAAACGCTTGTTACTGGTGCAGGAATATCCACCTGCTGTCCATCGGCTTCGGCTTTCGCCTTATCCTTAGGCCCGACTAACCTCAAGAGGACGAACCTTCCTTAAGAAACCTTGGGCTTTCGGCGGTGGCGATTCTCACGCCACTTCTCGCTACTTATGCCGGCATCCTCACTTGCGCTTCGTCCAGGTTCGCTTTCGCTCCCCCTTCGTCCTACCGCGCATCGCTCCCCTACCGTGAGCTCTCAAAGCTCACCCGCAGCTTCGGTTCCAGGCATAGCCCCCTTACATTTTCGGCGCATGACCACCTTCGGCCAGTAAGCTGTTACGCACTCTTTAAATGATGGCTGCTTCTAAGCCAACATCCTGGCTGTCTACGCGGTCACACATCCTTTCACACTTAGCCTGGCATCAGGGACCTTAGCTGGCGGTCTGGGCTGTTCCCCTCTCGACGGTGAAGCTTATCCCCCACCGTCTCACTCCCTGCTTTACCTGCAGGCATTCGGAGTTTGGTTGGGTTCGGTAACCTGGTGTGGCCCCTAGCCCATCCAGTGCTCTACCTCCTGCAGCCAAAAGCAGAGGCTGTACCTAAATACATTTCGGGGAGAACCAGCTATCTCCAGGTTCGATTGGCATTTCACCTCTACCCACAGCTCATCCGAGCCGTTTTCAACCGACACCGGTTCGGGCCTCCTTCCCGATATTATCGGGCCTTCACCCTGGCCATGGGTAGGTCACCTGGTTTCGGGTCTGCCGCAAGCGACACGGAGCTTAAAGCCCCTTTCGCCCTCTTCGGACTCGCTTTCGCTTCGGCTCCGCCACTTCAGTGGCTTAACCCTGCCGCTTACGGCAACTCGCCGGCTCATTCTGCAAAAGGCACGCAGTCACCAGCTTACGCTGGCTCCCACTGCTTGTAGGCGTACGGTTTCAGGTTCTATTTCACTCCCCTCCCGGGGTGCTTTTCACCTTTCCCTCGCGGTACTATCCGCTATCGGTGGCAAAGGGTATTTAGCCTTAGGAGGTGGTCCTCCCTGATTCCCACAGGGTTCCTCGTGTCCCGTGGTACTTGGGGTCCCCAACCAGCAAGCTGTTTAAGCATTTCGCCTACGGGCCTTTCACCCACTTCGGGAGCACTTTCCAGTGCACTTCGGCTATGCTAAACAGCTCGCCGTCTGCTCCGCACAGCAGACCGTTGGGCCCCTCTACCCCGCCTGAGCTACAGGTGCGGCCATCTACACTCAGACGGTTTGGGCTCTGCCCCTTTCGTTCGCCACTACTTGGGGCATCGCTTTTGCTTTCTTTTCCTCGGGCTACTAAGATGTTTCAGTTCGCCCGGTTCCCTCAGGGCCTTTGGCCCTGTGCTGTGCCTTGCCGCACAGCGGGTTTCCCCATTCGGGTACCTCCGGATCTAAGCTTGCTTGCAGCTCCCCGGAGCGTTTCGCCGCTCGCCGCGCCCTTCTTCGGCCCTTTGCCCCTAGGCATCCTCCGTACGCCCTTCCTAGCTTCCTCAAACTTTGCCTGTTCAGTATGCTCTTTTCAAGGTCCTTCCCGGGGATAAGCGAGAGACTGACCCTTCTTAAGGGACCTTTCTCCCTTTAGAAAGGAGGTGATCCAGCCGCACCTTCCGGTACGGCTACCTTGTTACGACTTCGTCCCCCTTACCGGCCACACCTTCGCCGGCTCCCTCCCTTTCGGGTTGGGCCACCGTCTTCGGGTGCAGCAGACTCAGGTGACGTGACGGGCGGTGTGTACAAGGCCCGGGAACGTATTCACCGCCGTTTGGCTGACCGGCGGTTACTAGCGATTCCGGCTTCACGGGGTCGAGTTGCAGACCCCGATCCGAACTGAGGACGCTTTTTTGGGATTCGCTCCGGGTCGCCCCTTCGCTGCCCTTTGTAGCGCCCATTGTAGCATGTGTGTAGCCCAGGGCATAAGGGCCATGCCGACTTGACGTCATCCCCACCTTCCTCCCGCTTGCGCGGGCAGTTCCCGATGAGTCCCCGTCTTTACGCTGGCAACATCGGGTGGGGGTTGCGCTCGTTGCGGGACTTAACCCAACATCTCACGACACGAGCTGACGACAGCCATGCAACACCTGTCTCCCTGTCCCACCTGTCGGTGGGCCTGCACTGTTTCCAGTGCATTCAGGGGATGTCAAGCCCTGGTAAGGTTCTTCGGTTTGTGACGAATTAAACCACATGCTCCACCGCTTGTGCGGGCCCCCGTCAATTCCTTTGAGTTTCAGCCTTGCGGCCGTACTCCCCAGGCGGGTCACTTATCGCGTTAGCTTCGGCACGGAAGGGGTCAGTTCCTCCCACACCTAGTGACCATCGTTTACGGCTGGGACTACCGGGGTATCTAATCCCGTTCGCTCCCCCAGCTTTCGCGCCTCAGCGTCAGTAGCAGGCCAGGGAGCCGCCTTCGCCACGGGTGTTCCTCCAGATATCTACGCATTCCACCGCTACACCTGGAATTCCACTCCCCTCTCCTGCACTCAAGCCAGCCAGTTTCAACAGTCCTTCACAGGTTGAGCCTGTGAATTTTACTGCTGACTTAACTGGCCGCCTACGCGCCCTTTACGCCCAGTGAATCCGGACAACGCTCGCCCCCTACGTATTACCGCGGCTGCTGGCACGTAGTTGGCCGGGGCTTATTCCACCGGTACCGTCCTTCCTCTTCCCGGTGAAAAGGGCTTTACGTCCCGAAGGACTTCCTCGCCCACGCGGCGTCGCTGCGTCAGGCTTTCGCCCATTGCGCAAGATCCCTGATTGCTGCCTCCCGTAGGAGTCTGGGCCGTGTCTCAGTCCCAGTCCGGCTGTCCGTCCTCTCAGACCAGCTACCCGTCGTCGCCTTGGTAGGCCGTTACCCTACCAACTAGCTGATAGGCCGCAAAGCCCTCCTCAGGCGGATCGCTCCCTTTCATGACGGGAGGATGCCCTCCCATCACTATATCCGGTATTACTCCCGCTTTCGCAGGGCTATCCCGGTCCTGAGGGCAGGTTCTTTACGTGTTACTCGACCGTTCGCCGCTATCCAGCTAATGCTGGACCGCTCGACTTGCATTTCTCAGGCACGCCGCAAGCGTTCGTCCTGAGCCAGGATCAAACTCTCCATCAAAGTTTAATCCTTAACTCAAACCTTTTCCCTTACTCTCACTTATCCCCGGTTTTCAAGGTGCTTTTTCGGCACCGCTTATTCTACCACCGCAGAGAATTCAGGTCAATACCCCCCTCCGCAGCGGCCCATCCCGCAGTGCCGCTGCGTATTCTATCATCTACCCCCAACTCGTGTCAATACCCCGCGCCGAAATTTCAGCCAAAAATCAGCGCATATTTTCACGCTTGGCCGTATTGCCGTATTGCCCCATGTCCTAACTTATGTCTGAACCTCGGAATGCGAACAGTTGACACTTAGGCTACGCAGGGCTATAATGTGAGCGTCGGGGTGTAGCGCAGCTTGGGTAGCGCGCCTGCTTTGGGAGCAGGAGGTCGAAGGTTCAAATCCTTTCACCCCGACCATGTTATTTTTGGCTCCTCTCTGGGTGAGGCCTACCCGACTCGTCTTCAATGCCCACTCCACAGCCGGAGCCGCCGATATGAGCTTGAAATCCGCCATCGAACCCATCCTAAGCTCCACCCAGGAGATATGCATGCTTGCCTGCGCAGCTTATCTCCTGAGCCGCGGTTCCGTCTTCGGCCGGCTTCTACTCTACCGCGCCACTCTGCTGGACAAAGTAAAGGCTTTCCTCTTCTTCGCCATAGTCGGCACCGTGGAGCTTCTCCTGCCGGCGAAGGCATCTCCAAACTCCAGCATAATCGCTTCCACAGCAGCGGGCCTTCTCATGGGACCGGTAACAGGCCTCGGCGTCGGCGCTGTGGGGTGGCTCTCGGAATTGGCGCGCGGTCAGGGCATCATCAACGGCGGCTTGGGCGCCTGCCTGGGAGCATTGATCGCCGGCTGGGCCTTTTACTTCCGGCCGAAACCCAAAGAACAGGTGGTTGTGGGATTCTTGGCCGGCGCACTCAGCCATGCCGTCTGGTTTTCCATATCCTCCCTTCTTCCCGATGTCGCCACCATTCAACTGGGCTCTCCGCTTGGCGAAATGCTCCTGCTGTGGGCCAATTTTTTGCCCTTGATGCTTGCAAGCGGAGTGGGAGTGCTTGTCTTCCTTTGGATTCTTTCAGACCTCAAAGCCCAGCAGGATAAGATTGCAAGCGTGCAAATCGGGCGCGCATTCGCCATTGCGAACAGCACACTGCCCTACCTGCGGCGCGGGCTCAATGCGGAATCTGCCGGCCACATCGCCGAAATAGTACGCTCTGTGGCTGACCTCGAAGCAGTGGCTATATCCGACGGCAAGCGCCTTTTGGCCCACGCAGGTGCCGGAGCCGACCACCACCGCGCCGGCGACCCGGTACCGCCAGATCCCACATCCAAAGCGCTGGAATCCGGAACCAACCAGGTGCTCAACACCCGGGAAGAGATCGGATGCACCAACCCAAACTGCCCTCTTTCCGCCGGCGTGGTTGCCCCGCTAACCCACGATGGACGCACCATCGGCTGCATCTACCTATACAGCGCGCACGGACGCCCAGCCAGCAGTGACGTCGTCGAGCTTGCAGTGGGCATAGCTCAGTTCCTAAGCCGGTACCAAATGGAGCTCGCCGAGCTGGAGCGGCAAACCCAAGCCGCCTCTCAGGCCGAGCTCAAGGCTCTCCAGGCTCAGGTGCATCCGCACTTCCTCTTCAACGTGCTGAACACAATGGCGGCTCTGTGCCGCATAGATCCACCTGCGGCAGGCCGATTGGCTGTGCGTTTGGGGGATTTCCTCCGCCGCAGTTTGCGGGAGTCTCAGCCGCCGCTCATTCCCCTTTCCGAAGAGATGCAGAACGTCCGAACGTATCTGGAGATAGAAAAAGCGCGGTTCGGGGATAATCTGAGAGTGAACGAACAAATTGAACCCGGCACCGAAAATCTGCTGGTCCCGTCTTTCGGTGTGCAGTTGCTGGCGGAAAATGCCGTTCTGCACGGAATTTCCCAGAAAGAGGGCGGCGGGGTTTTATCTATACGCGCGTGCCGGCGCAGAGGCTACCTGTGGCTGCGCGTGGCCGACAGCGGCGTTGGAATGGATAGCGCCCGGGCGGCCGAGGTGTGCCAAATCCCCACAAAAGGAAGGGCGGGAGGGCTTGCTGTGCTCCGCGAGAGGTGCCGCAGAATATACGGTGAATCTTTCGGCATAAAACTGGTTTCTCGCGAAGGTGTGGGGACCACCGTGGTCCTGAAACTGCCGGCTGAAGGGGAACAATCGCCCACCGCTAAGGGGTCTGAAGAATATGAGGAACTTCAAACCCCCGGCAAACCCAAGATACCACCGGGGGTGAAGGTGCGATCCAAATAGCGGGGACTAGAACAATGAAGGCGCTTGTTGTTGATGACGAACCGATGGCACGCCAGTATCTGGCCAGCATCCTCGAGGAAATTCCAGATGTGGAGATCTTGGGCGAGGCAGCAAATGCAGAGGAAGCCCTGGAAAAAACCGCCAATCTCCATCCCGACGTGCTGTTCCTGGATATACGAATGCCTGGGGTGAGCGGTCTGGAAGTGGCGCACGCCGTGAACAAACTGCCCTCTCCGCCTTGGATAGTATTCTGCACCGCATACGGCGAATATGCGGTGGAAGCTTTCGAAGCCGCCGCCATAGACTATGTGATGAAGCCGTACGACTCAGAGCGCATACAGAAATCGCTTGACAGGCTTCGGAGCCTCCGCCGAACCGGCACAGAAGCACAAGAGCGGCTCCGCATAAGCGAAGCAATCGACAAAATGCCGTTCAAGCTCACCAAGCTTCCCGTGAAGATGGAAGACACCATAAAGCTCATTGCGCCAACGGATATCCTTTTCGTGCAGGCGCGCGGCAAAAGGGTGTACATCCGCGATGTTAAAGGCAACGAATACCCCGTTCCCTACACCGTTACCCAGCTTGAAGCACGCCTATCGGAACACAACTTCTTCCGCGCCAACGAGGGTTGCATTGTGAATATGGACCGCGTTAAGGAGATCATATACCTCGGGGAGCGCAGTTACGAACTGGTGATGAGCGACAAAGACGAAACCATCATTCCGCTGTCACGCTCTCGGTGCCGCGTGCTCCGCGAGATGCTGAAACACGCGGTTTAGAGGCGCATAAGCCCAAAAGCGCTTACAACTCCGGCCGCATCAAAAGCCGGCGTGCAACTTTTCCACTCCTATGCGCTGGCCCACTGCTCCCTCAAAAACTCCAGCGCCTTGGGGGCCTCCGCCTTGAAATCTCCCCACCTGCACTCAATGGAAACGCGGGCATCGTAACCGATGCTTTTCAGCGCACGGAAGAAAGCGCGGAAGTCGTTGCGGCCGCTTCCGGGATACAGGCGGTCGGTATCGGCCACATGCACATGCGCAAGGCGATTGCCTGCAACGGTTACGCTCTCCAAAGGCTCACCATCCACCACCATGTGAAACATATCGGCCAGAACTTTAACCGAAGGACGGTTAACCTCATCCGAAAGCCTCACCGCCTCAGAAACGCTGTTGATGATGTTGCACTCTTTGGTGTTAAGCGGCTCTATTGCGAGCACAACCCCAAACTCCTCGGCGCAGTCGGCGGCCTTGTGGAGAAAACCGCGCAGTTGCTCCCACGCCCGCTCTTGCGGGAACCCGTCGGGAACACGGCGCGCCCCGCCGCTTCCAAACACCACCACACGGCCGCCCAAATCTGCAACGCGCTTCAGCGAACTCCGCAGGTACCGCTCCACACGTCCCTCGTCCACTTCAGGACCAGTTATCTTCAAATCACCCGGCAGGAACACGTTGAAAGCTTCCGCGGGCATCGGACTGGCCGCCGCTCGTCGAAGTATCTCTCCGCACTCTTCATCGCTCTTTTCTGGCATAAGGCTCACAACCGTAAGCTCTATATAGTCGTAGCCGGCATCCTTAAGGAAAGCCGCCTCCTCCAGCGGTGCGCATACTCCAAACTTCATAGCAACCCCTTTCTCCTCTGTGACAGGCTTCTCAAAGTTCTGAACGCCGCCACTCGAAACCCTTCTCCCAACATCACCCCCTCATCTTCAGCCCTTCTCCAACCGCGGGGAGAAGAGAGCATGCGGTTCCACTATCCCGGAACTGGGAGAGGGGCCAGGGGTGAAGGCAAGCAAACCATCCACTTTTGATAAAGCACTGCCTAAAAGCTCGCCGATCCAAATCAACAGCCGCTGGCCCGGTGAACCCCTTTGCGGCGCGGTTCAACAGCAAGCAAGCGACCCAAGTTCAACCACCTCATCATGCCGGCGGCCGCGCGCTCCAGCAAGACCCCGGCATTGCCACACATCTCATCCACCGAAGACGGTCCAACAGCTATAGACGCCCACGCCGACAATCCCAACTGCCGAAGCGCATCCTCATCAGCACTTATAGACCCGGCCAAGGCCACCACCGGCACACCCCTGCGCGCGGCGGCACTGCATACCCGCATAACTGCCTTGCCGAACAAAGTTTGCTTGTCAATGGAACCTTCTCCTGTGAAAACCAAATCGGCTTGCTCAAGGCGCTCATCAAACCGGGCCGCCTCAAGCACCAGCTCTGCCCCCGAACGCACAGAAGCCCCCAGAAAAGCCATGGCGGCGAATCCCAATCCGCCGGCCGCACCTGCACCCTCCGCACCAGACATATCGCGCCCCAAAACTTCCGCAGAAACGCGGGCCATGCGCTCCAAAGCCTTGTCCAAAGCCCGCAGACTCGCTTCACTTGGGGGCGCATCAGGCGGAAACTTCTGGGGACCGTAAACGAATGAAGCTCCGTTCGGCCCGCAAAGGGGGTTCTTTACATCCGCGGCGAGCACCACTTCCAAGCCACTGGAGGGCCAAAGCCAACCGGACAGGTCAATCACAGCCAGGCTCTCAAGCCCAAGCGCTCCCTCCGGCACCTCACGTCCATCCCCATCGAGAAAGCGCGCGCCGAGCGCCCTGAGCATACCAGAGCCCCCATCGTTGGTGGCACTGCCGCCCACCCCCAGGATTATCTTCCTGCATCCCCTCGACACCGCGTGAAGCAAAATTTCGCCAACGCCTCTGGTAGTTGCACGAAAAGGGTTTCTCTCGCTTGGGTTCAGCAGGTGAAGCCCGCACGCGGCCGCGGCCTCGACCACTGCTGTGCAACCGTCGCTCAAAATGCCGTAGAACGCTTCAACCTCTCTGCCAAGCGGACCGGTTGCCCTCACAGGCACGCGGATTCCGCCTACGGAAGCCAGGAAAGCCTCCACGGTTCCCTCCCCGCCGTCGGCTATCGGTATCATCACAACCGACGCCTCCGGAACCTCCTTCAGAATGCCCCGCTTGATGGCTTCGGCCGCTTGAAGCGCGCTTAAGCTCCCTTTAAACGAATCCGGAGCCGCAATGATCTCAAGATTCATTTCCAACCGCCAACATTTTCAATGGGAGATGCAGCATTCCTTTTGAAACCGAAATTTCGAACGAATGTGCGAAAATGCCGCTGTCGGCTGGTTGACTATCTGCTCTATTTATAGTAGAATAAAACTGCACTCGATGTGGTTTTATTCTTGTTTTGCGCCTATTCGGCCTCGACATCCCCTTTTTCTTTGCTCTTGTCTCAGGAGGTAAAGGTATTGAGCGACGAATCTAGACCGATTTCCCTCGAAGAAGCCGCAGAATCTTACGACGCTGATTCTCTTCAAATACTAAAAGGCTTGGAAGCTGTCCGCCGGCGCCCGGCCATGTATATAGGCTCCACCAGTTGGCGCGGCATGCACCATCTCTTTATCGAAATTGTAGACAACGCCATCGACGAAGCCCTGATGGGTTTCTGCCGCAACATACAGGTTATCATCAACCCCGACAACAGCATGTCTGTAGTGGATGATGGCCGCGGCTTCCCCGTGGATATAAACTCCGAAACCGGCCTGCCGGGCGTTGAGGTTGCAATGACCATGCTCCACGCCGGCGGCAAGTTCAACCAAGAAAGAAGCGCTTACAAAGTCTCCGGCGGACTTCACGGGGTTGGCGCCTCGGTGGTCAACGCCCTCTCAGAGTGGCTTGAGGTGGAAGTGAGGCGCCACGGCAAAATATACCACCAGCGCTACGAACGCGGCAACAAAACCAAAGAGCTGGAGGTCATCGGAAAAACCAAATCGCACGGAACCACCGTTACCTTCCTGCCCGACAAAGAGATCTTCGGAACCGTTGAGTGGCACCTGGACTTCATCATAGAAAGACTGCGCGAGCTGGCGTTCCTGAACCCTGGCGTTAAAATCACCTTCCACGATAGGCGCGGCAACGATGCCCCCATCGTGTTCGACAGCAAAGGCGGCTTGGTTGCTTTTGTGGA
>Ga0209162_1004142_pt1 | contig 11068 bp, 11 predicted proteins | sample YNPNPMetaG_FD_187121 | JGI IMG/M metagenome (GOLD analysis project Ga0209162, IMG submission 187121) | Anoxygenic and chlorotrophic microbial mat microbial communities from Yellowstone National Park, USA - YNP NP MetaG (SPAdes) (version 2) ...
GCACGGTATGGACGGCCTGACAGAATTGCGCCAGGTGCTCCACCTGAGCCGGCGTATCCGTGGGCCGGACAAAGGAAAGCAGGGTGACCTGGTGCTGCTGGGCCAGGTGGCGCAGCGTGTAATAGGCCCGGATCTTGGGTCCGGCGTCCAGGGGATAGGGCAGGACCTGGGTCAGGAAGAGGAGGCGCATGATTTGTCCGGCAACAGATTCCATGCTATGATTATTTTAGTGAATCCTGGGATCCCAACCTGGCCCAGCAGGGCTTGATACGCGCGGCCATCGTCGAGATAGGGTCGTGTAAGAACTGATGCAGGCAGGTAAAAAGGATGAGCGCCATGGACCATCATCTATTGCAACGGATCGAAATCAATCCTGATGTTCTCCTGGGCAAACCGGTCATTGCCGGCACGCGCATCCCGGTCTATCTGGTCCTCAATCTGCTGGCGTCAGGGTACGATCAGGCGCGTATCATTCAGGCCTATCCTGGGCTAACGCCCGAGGACATCCAGGCTGCGCTATTGTATGCAGAACAGCGGATGCGCTACGAGGAGATTTATTTCCTGGCCGCGGCCTCTACCCCCCTATGACCCTCGCGTTTCTGGCCGACGAAAACATTTCCCCGGAGACGGCCGACTACCTGGCCGCTTTGGGATACCCTTGTTATAGCCTGCGTCGAGATGGCCCCTGGCAACTGACCGACCGTGAAATCGTCAGATTGGCTCGGCAGCAGGGGCGCATCATCATCACTCATGACCTCGATTTTGGGGAGACCTACTACCTGGCCGAGAAGGGGCAGGTGGGCATGCTCGTCTTGCGCCTGCATCACCAGACTGTGGAGATGGTCAACGATGTTCTCCAGCGCTTCTTGCAGTCTGGCGCTATCACTGAAGAACGGCTGAAGAAAAGCCTGGTGGTTGTCTCCGAGACTACCTACCGGATCTATCAGGGGCCACGCGGCGCGTTTTGATCCTCTCTCTTCCTGCTTGCTTCTGCTGCTTTGCCAGGATGTTTCGTACCACCGTCGGCCGGCCTGGCCGATCCGTTGTCCTTCTTCTCGCTCCCGCAACAGGCGCACTACGCTACGGCCTGGGCGAACCCGGCCGGCGCGTCGGCAATCAGGATGTTCTTCCCCGGCCGGGTCTCAATCCCCTCGGCGCCGATGGTCGTGCTGACCACCAGCCATCCAGAGCTGATCGGTGTGAACTGCGTCGAACTCCCCGGTCGCCAGCAGCTCATCCACCCGTCGCGCCATGGCGGGCACGCGGTCGCGCCGGATGATGAACGACTGACCGGTGATCAGGCTCTCTATCAGGTGCAGGGCATCTCGCGGCCGTGAGCGGGGCATGGGCACGGTATGGACGGCCTGACAGAACTGCACCAGGTGTTCCACCTGAGCCGGCGTATCCGTGGGCCGGACAAAGGAAAGCAGGGTGACCTGGTGCTGCTGGCACAGGTGGCGCAGCGTGTAATAGGCCCGGATCTTGGGTCCGGCGTCCAGGGGATAGGGCAGGACCTGGGTCAGGAAGAGGAGGCGCATTGTTGCCTGTCGCTGCTCAACCGTTTGTTGAGCAAGAATCCGAACCGCGCCTTCAGGCGGTCCATCAGGCTCACCACGGCCAGCGCGGCGAAGATGATCATCACCGCATCGCTGGGCAGGCGATAGCGCGGCGCGGCCCAGGAGATGAGGTGCAGAACGGTGTCGAAGGCCACGTAGAGATAGAGCGGTAAGCAGGCCCGCCAGTGACGCCGCGAGAGCCAGAGACCATAGAGCATGAACGGCAGATAGAGCGCGAAAGAGAAGACCCGGCCCAGGTTGCTGAGCAGCGACGACTGCGCCGAGGGCAGGAACCAGAAGTAACCGTTGATCCGGCTCAGCGACAGGCGCAGGAAACGCAGCGGATCGGACAGGATAGACTCCAGGCCCCGGCGGTACAGCGCCCGGTCCAGGGCCGGTTCGCCCAGGCCGTGCAGCTCCTCCGGAATGGCCGGCGCGTAGTTGCCGTCGAAATGAGTCCCCCGGCTGGGGTGATTGGAAGCCCAGAACCAATAGCCTCCGTTGGAGTTCAGGAGCAGAAAGTCGCCGAAAGCCGCGTAGTTGTAGGCGGTCCAGGGCAGGATCAGCAGCCCCATGACGGCGAGAGCGCATGCGAAACGTGAAACGTGAAACGTAAAACGTGAAACGTAAAACGTGAAGCGTGAAACGTGTTGCGTGTTGCGTGTTGCATATTGCGTACTGCGTGATGCGTGTTGTGTACTGTGCATTGACCGCCAGAGCCAGGCGAGGAGGATTGGCGCGAAGAGGAGCAGGGTCTGGCGCAGGAGGGCGCCGATGCCCAGGGCCAGGCCGAGGAAGAGCCAATGGCGGATTGCGGATTGCGGATTGCGGATTGCAGAATTGCGGATTTGGAGGGTGAGGTCCAGGACGAAGAGCAGGGCCAGGATGTAGAAGGTCTGGGTCATGAGGGCGGCGTTGAAGAAGATAAAGTAGGCATACACAGCCGTCAACGCCGCAGCGACCATGCCGACCGTCTCACCGAACAACCGCCGGCCGATGCGATAGGCGAACCAACAATGTAAACCCGATACGACGGCCTGGATCAGCCGGGCGGCCAGGGGATGGTGGCCGAAGACGGCGTAGACGCCGGCCAGGTAGACCGTGTAGAGGTACGACCAATGGGCCGTGGGCCGGTCGGCCGGCGTGAACGGGTACCAGGGGACGGGGAAGGAGAAGCCGTGGCTGGCCAGCAGGCGTTGGGCCAGGGCATCGTAGGAGACCTGGTCGTAGGCGCCGGAGATCGGCTCCACCCGGTCGCCCAGGTACAGCGCGGCCCCGATCCGCAACAGCACCGCCAGGGCGATGATGGCAATCAGTAGATGTTTTCGAGAAACCCTTTCCGGATTTCGATTTGGTATAGCGATCATTCCGTGATAGCCCTTTGTCACCCCGCTCACATCTCTCGCAAAGCCCACACCAGCCGCCGATAGTATCCGGCCAGGGCCAGGTGCCGCTGACGCTGCGGCGGCCGTTCCAGCCAGGCCAGGGGGCTGAGCAACAGCCGGGCCACGGCCGCGGCCAACAGGATCAACTTGTAGGCGCGGGCTGCTTGCCGGCCATGATGCTTGCGGAAATAGAATAGCTTGCTCTCGTACAGGCGCAGGAACATCTCTGCCGGCATCTGCTGCGTGCTCTGGCCGCCATAGTGCACCACGGTGGCCTGAGGCGCCCAGTAGATGCGCCATCCGCCCCGGCGCAGCCGGTAGCACAGGTCCACCTCCTCCGTGTACATGAAATAGTCCTCGTCCAGCAGCCCTACCTGCTCCAGCGCCTCCCGGCGCAGCATGACACAGGCGCCCTGGACGGCGTCCACCGGCCGCGGCGTCTCCAGGTCCCAACGCGTCATCTCGTAGCGTGCCCGCGGCCAGAGAGCGTCCAGGTGGAACAGCCGCCAGACCTCCCGGCCCAGAGTGGGAAAGGGGTGACAGGATTCCTGCAACGTGCCGTCGGGATTGAGAAGCCGGGCGCCGGCGGCACCGGCCTGAGGGTACTCCTCCATGAAGCGCACCAACGTCTCCAGTGCGCCAGGCCGTATCTCCGTATCCGGATTCAGCAGAAGCAGGTGACATCCGCTGCTGCGGCGGATGGCCTGATTGTTGGCCCGGGCAAAGCCCACGTTTTCGCTGTTCTCGATCAGCCGTACCTGGGGGAACTGCTCCCGCACCATCTGGACACTGCCGTCGGTGGAAGCGTTGTCAACCACCCAGACCTCAAACTCGCCATCGGGTGGGTTAGCATAGAGTGACTGCAGGCATTGCGCCAGCAGGTTACGGGTATTCCAGTTGACGATGAGAATGGAGAGGTCCATCAATGCCGGTTTTCTGTTAGGGTTCCATAGATCGCGCCAAACTTTCTACTTCTTGGTATCAGCCGAGTTACTGCATAGGAGGCAAAGATTATCAGTGTAGGCTCAATCGCGATCCGAGCCTTGAAGCCTCCAGTAAATATCATTGCTTGCACTAACCACAGTACAAGAAGAGCAAGGCTCAGCATTGCATAATCTCGTACTATGGTTACTGCTGAACGACTGGCCAGGAAGAGACCTACTAGCCCTAGCATTGCTATTGGTGGAAAAGAGGCCAAAGCTATGACCCGCTCTAACAGGCTACTGTTTCCCTCTGACGGCAACGGACGCCAAAAATCGAGGAATTTCAACAACGCGAATTTCGCAAACGTGGTGGGGGATGATCGTATAAAGTGCAATCCTGTGCTGCGCAGAAGCCTTTCTCGCTCTGGTTCTTGAAGATTCGAGACATCCGGGAAGGGGACTGCTCGTTCATTAAAACGGTAATCATTTGAAGGGTAGTTATAGAAGTAAAGGTTATACCCGAGTTTTGTAGAGACCAAAATAAACGTGTCATGAACACGATAATTTCTTACGGTCCACGGCGTTATCACCAGGAGGACGGGCACAATGAGAAGAAAGGTCCTTATGGCCAACCTGTTAGCTGATAGCTTCCGCTGCCACGTCAGCCATGCATGAAAAACAATCAGTAGCACTAGAATCGCCAACATTACAGAACGTGTTAGGACGCCGAAGCCAATAAATAGACCCGTAGCAAGGTCTGACAATCCTGGCGCGCGTTTCGTGCTAAGAAGCGCCGATGAAACGGTTATCATTAGTAAGAGAATGAACAGAGTATCGGTCATTAACAAACGACCGAAGAAAAGAAGCGGTGGATAAAGGCTAGCAATGCCGGCAGCAAGAATTGCTGTCCACAGCCCAAACACATTCTCTGTCAACCGAAAGACTATTTGCACCGTAACGGCACCCAAAATGGCCTGTAAGAAATATGCAGCCATATAGTTTCCGTTTCCGAACAGTTTGTACACAATTGCCAGCACCACTGGATACAAGGGCTCCTGAAAGGAAGTCGGCTGGTTAGCAACAGCCGTATAGTAGGCGTCCGTGGGAAAAGACAATCCATAACCACCAATGATTCGTCTTGCCAAGAGATCGTAGTAAGGCTCGTCCCATCGCAGTTGATTGTGATCACCAAGGATAATCATGAACAACGCGCGCACAATCAAGGAAACGCCAAGAAACGACAGTAGAAGATATCGTCGGGGAATCTGTTTCGGGCACATAAGTAGGGACGACATTGTTTCGCACCTTCACATTACGGATTCGATCTCTATGGCATCACGGACATCACATGTCTTTCGCTGTTCCAGGGCAACTAAGCCACCCAAAAACAACCATCCCAACACACTGGCCCGAAACCCGGCCAGGCCAATGTTATACACAAAGGGCAACACCCAATCGGCCAGCATCCCGGCGGCCAGTGTTCCCACCAGGCCACCTAACGCCCCATACACGTAGGCCCGGGCAAACCCTTCCGTCACCCGCGCCCGCAACCGCCAGCCCAGCCGGCCCGCCTCCCAGGCAAACCACAGGAAACAGGCCAGCCCCAGCAGGCCGGTCTGGGCGATGAGGTCCACGTACTGGTTGTGGGAGTTGAACTGCACGTGCCACCCCAGGATGGGGTAGAGGGGCGTGTAATGGTAGTAGTTGGCCGGCCCCAGCCCGAGCAGCGGATTGACCCTGGCGATCTCGAGCACGATGCGCCAGGCCTCCAGACGGGTGAGCCAGCTATACTCCTGGCCGGTCATGACGATGTTGATGATCTTCTGGGAATTCAGCGCCGCAGCTGCTCCGCCTGCCAGCGCCATGGGGAATCCCAGCCGTGGCGCGCCGGCCCAAAGGGTGACGATAACGGCCACCAGGGGCGGCAGCCAGCCCGACGCCCAATCCCGATTCTGCCATCCCAGCCAAAGCGTGGCCAGGGTCAGCCCGCCCAGCGCCAGCCGCCAGGCCGGGTGCAGGCGTCGGTTAAAGGCCGCCTGGCTGAAGGCCAGCGCCACCAGCCAGGTCCAAAAGAGACTGCCCGTGGCTCCCCGCTGGAACAGGCGGCCGGTGAAGCGACCCACCTCCGGCGCCAGCGGGCCAACCATGTAAAATCCCCCCAGGGCCAGGAAGAGCCAGGTGAACGCCTGCAGCCAACGCAGGTCCCGCACCTGATGGGCGACCAACAGGAAGGCGCCAGCGGAAAGCAGGAAGACGGCCAGGCCGCCCAGTTGGGCGCGCAACGGCGCGGTTTGGGCGAAGAGGAACCAGGGCAGGTTGCCGGCGGCAAAGGCCAGGACTGCCACGCCGCACAGGGCCAGCAGGGGTGGAATGGGGCGGGAGGGGAGCAGACGCAGTTCCTTGCGGCGCATCATCTCCAGCACCCACAGGCCGAGGAGCAGCGGCAACAGCAACACCGTGGCGTTGAGGCTGGTCTGCGTGCCGGTGCCGACAGCGAAGGGGACGACCAGGCTGGCGACGATGAGGGTTGCCAGGCCCAGGGGCGGCCAGCGCAGGAAGGCCAGGGCAGAGGCAGCGCCCAGAACCAGCAAGAGCACCAGCATAAGGTAGCGCTGGGAAGCGCGGGGACCCAGATAAGCAGCGATGAACAACACGCCGGCGACGACCAGCAGGCGCAGCCAGAATTGGGGATTTTCCTCGAGCCAGTGGCGTCGCAGGTGAATGGACAACGGACGAATGGTCATAGACATCTCAAGTTGGATCTGAGGCCGAGAAAACCGTGGTCTTTGTCAGACACGTGCCACCCGTTCAACCAGCTCCAGGAAACAAGGCATGACAACTGCCCAATCGTGTTGCTCCGTCGCCAGCTGACGGGCCTGGGCAGCCGGCGAAGCTCGCAAACCGGGGTTGATCTCTGAAAAGCTAGATTACCGCATCGGCAGGCTTATCGGATGCGTCGTTCAGGAGCAAATGCTGACCACCCTTCACCCCCAAAGCGCAGACAAATTTGGTTGCATGTCTGGAGGTGAGGAACAATCACTTTTCCTTATCCAGAAACTCCCACCACCCCACCATAATGCATTGGGGAAAGCTGTCCTAACCATGTCTGGATACTCGCTGGAAATAAAATGAGCTGCAAATAGAACCTCTGCATGGCTATTTTCGGTCAGATAGGCCTGAAGCATGTACTGTTCAGTCCAAAAGACGTGTTTCTCGACAACCCATTCCTTGGGGTAGTCAAATGGCAAAAAAATGTCGTGAAAATGAACTATTACACCTTCCGATAGTCGAGGGATCACTTCCTGGAAAAGAAAACATACATCGCTCCCAGTGCGAACAACATGCGATCCATCTATGAACAAGATATCGTTCTCTTGTAGTTGCAGGAATAAGTCTATAGCCACTTCTTGCACCTTTGCAGGAATATACTCAATGCGGCGACCATTCACCCTCAAGAAATCGCTTGTGAAATCGCGGGGCCATGGGTCTATCACGATGAGCCTCGCAGATGTGTTGTTTACCTGAATCGCCTGAAACCCCAAGAGCGTTGAATAACCCGAACCCACTTCAATGATGACTTGGCTGAAAATGTGCCGAACAAAACAATAATATACGTGAGGGTCAATTCCGTTGAAGGCATCGTTGTTGAGATAGAAAGCTGTTGGGTCTGCAGGTTGACTGGGGAAAGCATTATACTCTATCGCGTACTGGGGAAAGACCTCCTCAAGCAACTTGAGCTGAAACTCAGTGCGGAGATCTATTCCCACCAATGATGAAGGAGGGGGGTACGCCTCGTCTAGTTCGCGGGTATCCGGTATCGGGGAGTAGAAGTGCACCGGAGTTATGTGGTACCCTCGTCTCTCCCAGATCTTGAAGTTACAGGGGTCATAAGTGGCACCTGGTCGGAGTGCAAATCCTACGACGTGCGCAACCATCCGATGAATTGAGCGCTTCAACAGGGTTACTGGTCTGCTCATCATTACTTCCATAGGCTATCGAGTTTATTCAACAGCTTCACCGGAAGAACTTTTTCCTAGTCTGCTTTAGACAGCGGCCTCGGAAACTAGATCAGCCAGTCCGGGATGAGCTCAGTTATCTGCGTGACTAGCTGCCCGGCTGGCAATATCCTGCCACAAAGTACGACCCCAAATAGCCGGGTGATTTGAATTGGTAAGCCGCAACCACCACCATTTAAGCTTGCCAATACACCATCGCCCGGGCATGCGCCGCCGCATCCTGGCGGAGAATTCGGCATAGCCCATGTTGCGGGCCGTGCCTCTGACCAGTTCGCTGGTCATGCTCGAACGATGCAGGCGGTAGCGATAGAGGGCCTGCGGCACGCGCTTCATGCGGAAATAGCGCGAAATGCGGATCCAATACTCCCAGTCTTCCCCGTAGATGAACTCCGGATCGTACAGGCCGACCCGCTCCATGCATTCGCGGCGATAGAGAAAGCAACAATGCACCAGGTTAGTGTGCAACAGCAGATAGGGATCGTAATCCGGCAGGTCAAACCGGCCCAGATCGTTGCCGTCTTCGTCCATCAGGTAACGGTCGGCATAGACCAGGCCGACCGTCGGGTCTTCATCCAGGGCGCGTACCAACACAGCGAGCATGTCGGGCAACATGATGTTGTCGGAGGACGTCCAGGTCAGGTAATCCCCGCGCGCACGGGCAAAACCTGCGTTCAATGCCCGCGGCAGGCCCTGGTTTTCCTGGTTGATCACCATAAACTCATAACGGCTCCGATAGTCGGCCAGCACGGCGGCCGTCTCGTCGGTGGAGCCATCGTTGACCACGATCAACTCATAGTGGGGATAGGTTTGGGCAAACACGCCGTCCAGCGCGGCCGGCAGGTAGCCGGCCTGGTTACAGACGGGGAGCACGATACTAACTAAATGGTCTGACATCCTGATCCCTACCTCCGGAGCGGTCCAAACCGGCCGACCAGATAATCGTATACCCCGCGCAGCCGCGCCCTGGCGCGCTGCGTTTCGCCATGCCGCACGTCGCTAAGGGCCTGGAGGTGCGCCAGCAGAAGCACACGCACCATAGGGCCAAGCCGCCGGCGGAGCGGCAGGTTCCGTTGCAGGAAGCGCAAGACGTTGCGCGTCATATAGTAGGTCACTTGGGGCGACCGGCGACCGCTTGCTGCCTCCACTTCGTGCCAGACGCACGAAGCGGGAACGGCGATCATGGTGAATCCCATCCTTCGCGCCCGCACACACCAATCGGTCTCCTCGAAGTAAAGAAAGAAAGCCTCATCCATCAGACCGACCGTCTCCCAGGCCGTCCGGGGCGCCAGGAAAGCGGTGCCGAGTGCAAAGTCCACCTCGTAAGGCGCCCTGGTCAACCAATCCTCCCGCGGCTCGCCCGCCTGCAACCGCGTTGGCGAGCCGCTGCGCCAGTTCAGCCCGCCGCCTAGGGCCCAGATCCGATCGGGCCGGCCCATCTCGCAGATCATGGGCGTGACCACCCGTTGGCCTCCGCACTCGGCAGCAACCGCCACCAGCGGCTCCAGGAAGCCCGGCTCGACGATCACATCGTTGTTGAGGATGCAGGTGAAATCGGCGCCATGCGCCAGGGCGTAGCGGATGCCCACGTTATTCCCGCCGGCGTAGCCCAGGTTGGCGCCGGTCTCGATGAGCGCCACGTCGGGATAGGCGGCGTGGATGCAGGCCACCGAGTCGTCGGTGGAGCCGTTGTCCACGACGATGACCTGTCGGTGCGGGTATGTGACCTGCGCCAGCGAGCGCAAGCAGGTCAGGGTGTCGGCCGGTTTGTTCCAGTTGAGGACGATGACGGCAACGTAAGGAAGGTTCATTTGGCTCCTGCTTTGCGGGCCACCAGGCCTACGTCCCGCAAGGTGTGCAATCCCCACCAGCCTTGCTCAAGCCGCCTCCACAACCGCTCGTATGCCTGCCAGATGGGAGCGGGCAAGATCGGTATGCCAAGGCGGCGCTCCAGCTTTGCCAGGTGACGCACGGCATAGTAGAGGTAGGGATAATACTCACGAGCATAGAACTGCTTGGGGACAAATCCGTTTCGCCTGAGCAACTGTCCCAGAGCTTTGGGACTGTACTCCGTCTCCCACTCGCCATACTCCCACCGGCCGCGGGCCATGCGCCAACGCTTGTACAGCGTGAATAAGCTATACTTCTGCGGGACTTCGATCAGTACCCAGCCATCCTGTCGCAATATGCGGCTCACTTCGGCCAGGAAGGGTGTGGGATCACGAAAATAATGCATAACACTCAGACTGACCACGACGTCGAATGAATCGTCCTGGAACGGCAGGCGCAAAGCATCCGCGCACAACAAGGCTATTTCGACTCCCTGCCGATGGGCCGTAGCACGCGCGATTTGCAGTGACCGCAGGGAGAGATCTACGGCGGTGACCGCAGCGCCTGCCGCTGCCAGACGGGCTGCCGTGCCCCCGGTGCCGGTAGCCAGGTCCAGCACTTGTAAGCCCGATACGCTGGTGCAGGAGCACAGTGCCCGCCACGGCTCGTCGGGTGCGCTGATGAACCCGGTTTGCGCCTGACGATCCCAGTAGGCATCCCACCGGGTCGGTGTGGGCGCAATCGAAGGATCGTTCATGGATTAGCCCGCTCTGTCACTTCGCGTTCCAGCAGGAGCGCGTCCAGAAAGAACTTGGCCGCCCAGTTGGGATAGCGCCAGCGCAGATAGCGGCCCCAGACCGGCCAACTGCCGGCGATGGCGCCCTGAACCGGCGGCCAGCGATCGTCCAGGATTTGGGTGGACGCCACAAAGGCCAAAGCCTGGCGGCCAGCAGCGAGATAGCGGATCTCGCCGGTGTGCTGGTAAAGTCGTAGCCAGCACAGCGCCATCTGGGCGTCGCCGGTGAGGCACGACGAACGGCTGAGCGGCCGCCATCCCGGCGCCCAATAGGCGCTCAAGCTGCCGTCGGGCCGTTGGCGGGCCAAGAGCGCATCCGCGGCCAGCCGGCCGGCCGCCACGTAGCGCGGCTCATGGAGCAGCAGGCCGCTTTCCAGAAAGCCTTCCACCGCATAGGCGATGGTGTGCAAGACCGGCGGCTCCCCCGGCTCCAGCCAGCAGCGGTCGAACCAGCCGTCGGCGCGCTGTTGGGTCAGCGCCCAGTCCAGGCAGCGACAGCCGGCGGCGACGTAGTCCGGCCGCTCGAGGGCCAGGCCGACCTGGATCAGCGGCCAGGCGACGCGTA
>Ga0209162_1004146_pt1 | contig 11061 bp, 16 predicted proteins | sample YNPNPMetaG_FD_187121 | JGI IMG/M metagenome (GOLD analysis project Ga0209162, IMG submission 187121) | Anoxygenic and chlorotrophic microbial mat microbial communities from Yellowstone National Park, USA - YNP NP MetaG (SPAdes) (version 2) ...
GTTGAAATCAACGGTACAGCTTTTCACATTTCTTTACAAATTGAGCTGATCCACAACACAAGGAGGCGAACTATGCGAGTTTTCATTACAGGAGCAACCGGTTATATCGGTTTTCACACGGCGCTAGCCTTCCGGCGAGCCGGTTATATGGTTTATGGACTGACCCGCACCCCACAACGAGCAATACGTCTGGCTCGTCACGAGATTAAGCCTGTTGTTGGCTCCTTGCAGAACCCGGATAGCTTTCTGCACCTGGCCGCTGAAAGCGACGTCGTAGTCCACGCGGCTATCGACTATGAAAGCGATTCGGCCGCTCTGGACACGATAACCGTGGAACGTTTGTTGGAGCGCTTAAGTGCATCCCTGACCCCGAAAGCCTTGCTCTACACCAGCGGCGTCTGGGTCTATGGCAACCAGGACGCGAGACCGGTCCAGGAACAGAGTTCCCTCAATCCGCCTCAGGTTGTTGCCTGGCGTCCTGCCGTGGAGCAAATGGTGCTCAATGCCAGGAAGGTGCGCGGTATTGTCATCCGGCCGGGCGTGGTCTATGGGAAAACGGGTGGTCTGACGGGATCATGGTTTGAGGCGGCTGCCAGCGGTGAGCACCTGCGAGTTATAGGCGATGGTTACAACCGCTGGGCAATGGTGCATGTGGAGGATCTGACTCAAGGATACGTCCAGGCCGCAGCCTGGAGCCGTAGCAACGAGATCTTCAACCTGGTCGGTCCCGCTCAGGACACTGTCATAGAGATGGTTAGCGAGATTGCCCGGATCAACCGAAAGATCCGCCAAATCGATTTCATCCCGCTCACGCAAGCGCTAGACGAGATTGGACCTCTGGCCGAAGCATTGGCGCTGAACCAATTGGTGGATGCGAAGAAAGCTCGGCGCTTGCTGAACTGGCAGCCCCATCACCAAAGCTTCCGGACCGAAGTCGATACCTATTACTGGGCCTGGCAGGCCGCCGCAGGTCACGTTTGAAGGTAAGTGTCTGCCACTATGCATTCTACCGAAGGTTCATTGGCAACTCGAAGTCACAGGAGAATTTCAGTGACCCGCACAATCACGTTACGTAAAACGGCTATTTTGGTGGCAGGTGGAGTTTTGGGCGTTGTGGCTGTCATCCCCTATTCGCTCACGCTTCAACCGCCGTCCGGCGCCCTGGAAATGCCCCTGGAGATCTTGCTCCTCTTCCAGGTCATCCAGAACACAGTGCTTCTTGCCATCGTTGTCGGCCTGGGTTTGCGACTGGCGCAAGGCAGTGGGCTTGGCACACCCCTACTTGATGATTGGTTGACAGGCAAACCTGTGGCTGCCCGGCTGAAAGCCACCCTCACCCCTGCCCTTCTGGCAGGAGTCGCCCTGAGCCTGGTCATCCTGATCTTAGAAAAGGCCCTTTTCGAGCCGGGTTTGCCAGCAGCGCTGGCTCAAGCTGCGGATATCCCCTGGTGGCAGGGTATGCTGGCAGCCTTCTATGGCGGCATCACCGAGGAACTGCTCATGCGATTGGGGTTCTTCTCACTCGTCGCCTGGGTGCTGAACAAAGGAATTCGCCAACAAACGGGCCGGCCGGGGAGTGCGATTTTCTGGACGGCAAATGTGGTCACAGCCATCCTTTTCGGGCTTGGGCATCTGCCTGCCACCGCTGCACTGGTTCCGCTCACGACTATGATTGTGCTCCGAGCGCTTCTGTTGAACGGGATAGCCTCTCTTGTGTTCGGGCATCTGTACTGGACTCGCGGATTAGAAGCCGCCATCATTGCCCATTTTACCGGAGACATCCTTTTGCACGTTGTTGCAGCGATATTATGCAGCCAATCGTGAACGAACGTTTGAGGTGTGAAATGAAACATTACATTTGTACAACCTGCGGTGTGCAGTTTGCAGCCAGCGAGCAGCCCCCTGCATACTACCCGATCTGCGAAGATGAACGGCAAGACGCTAATTACATCCCGTTGTCGGACAGGCCCGTGCGCTAGCTGTGGATGCGGTGCAACCCTTCGCCTTCGATCGCATCTATGGCGCCTAGTGAGCAAGGTGGTCGAGTCTGACGGCAAAGCGGCAGTCGAACGCTCGGCCAGGCGATACATTGAGGCGCTTGAGCGTTGACATCACCCAAAGGAGGAATTCTGATGGCAGCAAACACCGTCACCGGAGGAATCTTGCAGGTCATTTACCTGCTGGCCCGCATGACGCTGGAAATATTGGGCTTGGCAGCTATTGCCTACTGGGGCTGGCGGATTGGCGGGGAAGGACTCCAACGCATTGCTGTAGTCGCTACTTTGCTGGTGTTGACGATGGCTCTTTGGGGCATCTTTCGCGTCCCGAACGATCCTGGTCCTGCGCCGGTAGCCGTGCCGGGTATCTTGCGCCTGGGACTCGAAGTAGTTCTGTTCGGCTTCGCAGCATGGACGCTCTTCGATGCCGACGCCCTGCGGATGGGTTGGGGTTTTGCCGCCCTGGTCATCCTTCATTATCTAATCTCGCTGCCGCGCATTTTGTGGCTTGTAAAACAATAGGAGTGACCTACCGATGAACGCACAAAGCACAGCGATCATGCTGGATCCTCACGCGCCAGTAGTGGCCTGGGGGGAAATCGAAATCAGGGCAACGCCGGATGAAGTCTGGCAGGTGATAGCCTCGATTGAGCACTGGCCGGTCTGGAATCCGGATGTCCAGTGGGCCAGTTTGGAGGGAAAGCTGACCCCCGGGACGCAGTTCCGCTGGAAGTCCGGTCCAGGCGTGATCACCTCAACGCTACAACAGGTGGAACGTCCCAAACTGCTGGCCTGAAGCGGCGCCATGCCCGGCATTCGGGCCGTCCACATCTGGCGTATCACGACCCTGGAGAATGGACACACACTGGTGCGCACCGAAGAATCCTGGGATGGATTCGTCGTGCGTCTCTTGCGTGGGTCGATGCAGAAGGCATTAACCAGGGCCATTCACAACGGGCTTCGCTACCTGAAGACCGCATTGGAGCGAGGCGCCGCCTTGTCCGAGACGTCAACAGAGGAGTAAGCGCATTGCTCACAAGTTAAGTGTGGTGAGGGAATTGTCAAGTACGGCACCTCGGTCGCTCCTCCCCGGTTTTTGCGCTGGCGCTTGATGATTCCCAGGCCCTCGGCGTCGGCAGCAAGGTAGGCGATCGGGTCGTCTGCCTTGCCGTGATGATAGGCAACCGTGAAATGCGACAGATTGCAATAGACCATCTCCATCGACAGGGCACAGAAGGGGCGATTCAGCGCTTTGACCACCGCATCGCTCAGATCGACCAACACGGCATACAAGATCCACGTCGCCCACATCTGGAGTTGGATGCATTGATGCTCCCGGTCCAGAAGCAGGCCAATCCCAGTAACCGCTTTATCACGCTGATACTGTCTTCAATTCTCCATCGTTGCCAATACAACGTGACCACCTCCTCGGCAGGCAACCTGTGCGAGTCGAGCACATTGGTTCAGATAGCGATGCCACGTGCCCTTATGCCGCCATTCCACCAGGCAGACCGGATGTGCGCATTGACCGGCTGTGCTCGACCCCAACCGCACCACCTGGTCGCGCAGCGTGTCCGTCGTGCGCAGCGCCCCCTGGTAGATCAAAACGCCTGTCAACACGGCCGCGGCGATGCCGAGCGCTGCACCTGGCGCAGTCGCCATCAGCGAACCGGACAGGGTGGTGGCCACCTAGCAGCGCCAGCTGGATGCCCTCACGCGCAACGGCCAGGAAAGCCACGCCGAACAACCCCCAGCCGCCGGTCTCGCTCGCGGACATGCATACGTTCGCGGTCAACGCCGCGCCAGGATGCGCCCTGGCGCTGCATCCAGAGGATCATGCCGGTGAGAAAGCCAGCCGCCAGAATGAGCATCGCGGCTTCGAAGATCTGTTCGGCGCGGTCCTCCAGTTCAATCCCGGCAACCACCAGCCCGCCGACCGCCGCAGCGCTCACCGCCACCGCCGTCGCGACCTCGTACCAGATGAAGCGGCTCCATTCCCGGCGCAACAACGATGCTGTACGATCAGTTGGCAGCGGATGGGCGCGGTCGCAACCCCGTACCAGATGAAACGGCTCCATTCCCCCCGGCCCAGGCGCTGCGACGCTCCCAACAGAATGCTGATGATCAGCGCGGCTTCCAGCCCCTCGCGCAGGCTCAATAAGAAAGCAGCCATGGTCTGATTCTCCGCCCTCCAACAAGAAATCCCTGAAGGTCTACGCCTCCACACGGCAATTGCGCATCATGCCCTGGTCCTCGTGTTCCAGGCTGTGGCAGTGGTAGAGGAACAGCCCTGGATGGACGAATTTGAGCAGCACCTTGACGCGTTCGCCGGGCATGACCAGCACGGTATCCTTCCAGCCCTCATCCACGTAGCCGGCGCGTGCCGACTCGACGCCAGATCGCAACTCCAGCAGCACCTGGCGCTCGAGCACCTGAAACTGCGTCCCGTGGACGTGCAGCGGGTGCGCCATGCCGTTTTGCTCCATCATCTGGCCGGGGTTGCGCGCGTTGACGAATTCCCAGACCATCAGCTCACCGACCCGACCGACCTCGTCTGCCGCGACGCCCGTCATCTCAAACGAACGACCGTTTAGCTGCCACATCATCATGCGGTTGGTGATGACGACCTGCCACGGTTTTGTGGCGTTGACGGCATCCGCCGGCTGATAGCGCTCGATGCGAGACAGGAGCGCCGATCACTTCTCACTGCCTTGCTCCTGTCGCACCACGCGGAAGCAGGCGACCGGGAAGGCCGCGCCGTTGGGGAGCGCGGCCGTGTGCATCATGCCGCCCATCCCGCCCATCCCGCCCATCTCGACCGTCAGATCATCGCCCTCGGCGCCGACAAATTTTTCACTATCCAGGAAAAGCTCATCACCCAACTTGCGGCGCGCGAAGTCGGCCCACAGCTCGATGCGCTCGCCCGGCGCCAGCATGACGAACGGTCGCTGCACGGGCTGTTCCAGCAGGCCGCCGTCGGTGGCGATGACGGTCAGTGGGCTGCCATCGCGCCAGACCAGCTTGTAGATGCGCGAGTTGGAGCCGTTGAGCAACCGCAGGCGGTAGGCCCGCGTGGCGACAGGCAGGGTGAAGTCGAGTTGGCCGTTGACCAGGATGCGGTCGCCCAGAAAACCCATCATCTGGGTCATCCCGTCATCCATCATGCCGCCGCCCTGCCCGAGATAGACGAGCTGGTTTCCGGCGTCAAACTGGCGGTCCTGGAGCACCAGCGGCAGGTCGTACTCGCCCTGTGGCAGTCCCAGCGCCGCCTCCTCGTCATCACCGACGATGAACAAGCCAGCGAGACCGCGATAGACCTGGCCGCCCGTCAGGCCGTGGGGGTGCGGGTGGAACCAGTACGTGCCGGCCCGGTTGACCACCTGGAAATCATAGGTGCAGCTTTGGCCCGCTCCAACGGCGAAACGCGGGTGTCCGTCCATGTCATCCGGCACCAGCAGCCCGTGCCAATGCACGATGCTGAGCTCGGGCAGGTCGTTCGTGAAGTGCACGCGCACGCGCTGCCCATGGCGGACGCGCAAGATCGGCCCCAGGTAGCTGCCGGGCAAGACTGTCACGCTGGCCGGGTCGCCGCGGAGCAGTTCGGCCTGGTAGCGCCAGACCGCAGTCTCCGCGCCGGGGAGGATGCCGACCTGGCCGTGAGTCGCCTTGAGGGCGAGTTCCAGGTCTGGAGTGGTTGCCGCCGTGGTCGTCGGCGCCGACCGGAGCAGAGCGCCGGGCGTTGCCATAGACGTCGCGGCACCCGATGCCGTGAGCGGCGCTGCGTTCGGCATGGCCGTACAGGCTGAGAGCACGCTTGCCGCGCTCCCACCGGCCAGCGCCAGGCTCAACAGCCCGGCGCCCCTCAGAAACTGGCGGCGATCAATCTGTTTACGGATTCGTTGGTTCATGGGTATGTACCTCATCGTCCTCATGATGCAGGAAAATCACCAGCCGAGTCGAGTACATCGTCAGGGGACAGCAGCGCCAGCCGCCGCCGCGCCAGCAGCACCAGCGCCACGAGCCACAATCCTGACATTCTCAAATAGACGAACTCCACAGTAGTACAAAAACGACAGGCTGTGCAGCGCCAGGCGGCGCGTCTTGCGGACAGCCATTTGGCGCGGTTGTGGAAAGCGGAACAGGGGATAGGTGGGATCCTTTGGGCTTTCAGAAACGGAGGGGCCGGCAGGCAAATGTTCTCAGGACAACAGCGGCAGCCGCGCGGTGATGGTGGCGCCCTGGCCAGGGCTGGCGGCGATGGTGAGCTGGCCACCGTAGAGCAAGGCGCGCTCGTACATTCCCATCAGCCCGAAGTGACCCTGCCGCGCCAGATCGGTCGGCTGCTCCGGCGGGATGAAGCCGACCCCGTCATCCCGTACGCGCAGGATCAGGCTGTCGGCGGTGAAGGAGACCTCAATCCAGGCTTTGGCAGCGCGGGCACGAAGCCGAGCTCCTCCAGATAGATCGGCCGCAGGTCGCCGACGATGCGCCGCAGGGACGCGATCTCCTCGTCAATCAGTCCGTTCAGCTCCTGAAGCCGCGCCGCGGCGCGGCCGGGATCGTGCGCCAGGGCATTGAGCGCCATCTGTCCGCGCTGCTTCAGCGCGATAAGCCCCTGGATGGCGACATCATGCAGCTCGTGCGCCAGGCGGTGACGCTCGGCCTCCTGGCCCTGGGTGATGGTGGTCAGATAGTCGCGCATCCCACGCTGGTAGGCGCGCATGCGCTTGGCCATCTGGTCCAGGGTGACACGCAGATCGTCAATCTCCTGCACACCGTCCACCGGCTGCGCGATGGCGTCGAAGTCACCCCAGGCAACGCGCGCGGCGCGGCGAGCCAGCTCTTGCAATGGCCGCACCACGTTGAGCACCCCCAGCGAGACGGCCAGCAACGCCACAACCGCCACGAACAGCAACGCCAGCGGCAGGATTTCGACCACGCTCATTCCCATCGTGGCGATGGCGCGCACGTCCTCGGCCGCGATCAGCGTCCAGCCGGGCGGCTCGATGCGGGCATATAAGACCAAGAATTCGCGGCCACCGCGATCGCGCACATAGGTCGAGCCGGAGTCGGCCGGGGACAGATCGGCGAAGATGCCAGCGTCCGAGATCAGGCCGGCCGGGTCGTGATAATGGATGCGCCGGCCGGTCTGATCCGTGATCAGCACCGCGCTGTGCGGTTCGCCCTGAACCAGCAGGTTGCTCTCGTCCAGGTTCAGCGCTGCAATGGGCAACGCGGTGATCAGGGACTGGCCACCGGCCGCGGGCGCCGCGATCAGCAGCCGGGCTGCCTGGAGATCCGATAGATCGGTATCGTATTGGGGTTTGCCGAGCGCTGCAGTGCGCGCGGTCAGGATGCGGGCTGTATCGCCAGCCGCCCAGGCGCGCGCGGCCGGCGATACAGCCAGGAGCACGCCTTGCGCATCCAGCAGCGCCAGGCCGCCGGCGAACGTGTCGTCGGAGAGAGAAGGGGGCGCGGCAGGGGGATCTGCCGGAAGCAGCGTCACAGCCAGCCGCGTCAGTCTCGCGGTCTGCTGGGCGACCTCCCGGCCCAGGCGGTTGGCCTCGGCCGTCGTCAGGCCGCGATCGCGCTCCTCGACCAGGCTGGTCATAGCCTGGCGATGGCGTGCGATGCCCACCAGCGATAGCGCCACCAGCATGATTGCCAGCGGCAGAATCGTCCAGAGCAGCAGTTGGGCGCGCAGGCCCCGCAAGAACCGGGACACGCGACGCAACCGGCGATCGGCCGTCTCACGCGTCATCCAACATCAGCCAACCCAATTTCAATGCCTTGGTCACCGCCTCGGTGCGGCTGGCGACAGACAGCTTGCCGTAGATATTGGCGAGATTGTCCCTGCACCGTGCGATCGCTGAGACCCAGTTCGGCCGCGATGGCCTTATTGGTCAGTCCCTGGGCGGCCAGGTGCAACACCTCCAGCTCGCGCTCGGTCAGCGGCTCGACCTGGCCGGCCGCAGCAACCGGCTCGCCGGAGGTTGCCCGGGCGATCACCTTAGCCGCGATGTCGGGCGCAGGCACCTTGCCGCCGGTCGCTACCGTCTTCACCGCGCGCACCAGGTCGTCGGGATCGGCGTTTTTCAGGATATAGCCGTCGGCGCCGGCGCGCAGCAGGGCGAAGACGTAGGGATCCTCATCGTAAGTGGTAAGGATCAGCACGCGGACGTCGGGGCAGGTGGACTTGATCTGTCGCGTGGCCTCAATGCCGCTGACGCCCGGCATCTGCACATCGAGCACGGCCACGGCCGTCCGCAGCTCGCCTGCTAGGCGCATGGCTTCCGCGCCGTCGGCGGCCTCGGCCACGACCGCCACCCCGCCGTCTTCCTCCAGAAACTCGCGGATGCCTTTGCGCACGACCGCGTGGTCGTCGGCCAGCAGGACCCGGATCGGTTCAGATGCAGTAGCAGGTATGGTATTTACTGTACCAGATGGTAGCGGCAAGAGTCAAATCGAAAGGAGCATGCCCAGGCCGCCCAGAGCGCCCATGCCCCAGCCCCATCATATCTCTACTCTCGCTTTCCGAACCGGGCAGCGTAGCGATCGGGCTTGCTCCGCGCCGCTTCGCCCCAGGCGGCTATCATCGCGCTGCGGCAAGCACGTTTCGACGCAGAGCACAACAGGCCATTCGGCGCGGTCACGATCCGCCGGATAACGCTTATCGGCACAATAGAGAGCGGGTATATTGACATGTGAGAAAACAAGGAGAGCAACCGATGCCCAAACGACCCCTTTTTATCCTTCTCGCCATCTTGCTGGCCTCCTGCACACCGGGCCGCCAATCGGATTCCAGGGTCCAACTGGCACCTGTTTCGGCGCTGCCGCAGCCGATGCAGGCCGCACCGGCCGCCGTGCGCACGGCTTATCAGTTCGCCATCGCCAACCCTGAGGCGCTCCGCAGCGTGCCGTGTTACTGCGGCTGCGCCGCGATCGACCACAAGAGCAACCTGGCGTGCTATGTCAAAGAGTTCGGTGTAAACGGAAAGCCGGTCTTCGACGCCCATGCACTGGGGTGCGGCATCTGCGTAGACATCGCCATCGACGTGATGAGGATGACCGCCGAGGGCAAGTCGCCGACCGAGATCCGCCAGCAGATCGTGGATGCCTACAGCAAGTTCGGGCCGGAGAACCAGTGACTGAGTGACAGGCAATATGCGCTGGATTGCCAGCGGGATCACGGTCGTTGCAGTGTTTTTGGCATTGCTGGCGCCGTTGCCTGTCGCGGGCGTGCGCTGCATCAAGTTGCTCACAGGCGACAACGAGCGCACCGCGACGACGCTGGCCGTGCAGATCGGCGTGCCGTATCGCGCCGACCTGTTGCCCGAAGACAAGATCCGCATCATCAAGGAGTACCAGGCGCAGGGCCACGTCGTGGCGATGGTCGGCGACGGCGTGAACGACGCGCCGGCGCTGGCGCAGGCCGACGCGGGGATCGCCATGGGCGCGGCAGGCACGGATGTCGCCATCGAGGCCGCGCATGTAGCGCTCATGCGCGAGGACTGGACGCTGGCGCCCGAGGTCTTTGGCATCGCGCGGCGGACGATGCGGGTCGTCAAGATGGACCTGGCCTTCACCACGCTGTACAACGCGCTCAGACTGTCGTTGGTCGCGCTCGGCATCCTGCCTCCGATCCTGGCGGCCGCCGCGCAATCGTTGCCAGACCTGAGCATCCTGGGCAATTCGGCGCACTTGTTACGGTCGGGTCCTGCGCCGCGCTCAGCGCAACGTGGCTGCCAGATCAGGCAGCGCTTCCATGGGCAGGACGGTGATCCGGGCATCGAGGGCGTATTCTTGCTTCCCCGGATACATGATCCAGAGGTGATCCAGACCGAGATCGTGCAGAGCCACGTGCATCGAACGACTGGCGCCGGACGTGTCGGCGTATTTGATCTCGAAGCCATACCGCCTGCCCCGCAGAAGCACCAGCAGATCGAGTTCGGCGCCACTATGGGTGGCCCAGAAATACGCATCGCGTGCGCCCAGCAAGCCAATGATCTGCTCGATGGCGAATCCCTCCCACGAGGCGCCCAGCCTGGGATGGGATTGGACCTCTGCCAGCGTCTCCAGCCCCAACAAACCGTGCAGGATGCCAGTGTCGCGGATGTACACCCTGGGCGATTTGACCTGGCGCTTGCCGATATTCTCGAACCACGGCGGCCGCCGCCGCACCATGTACGTGCCAGCGAGGATGTCCAGATAACGATGCGCGGTGACTTCGGACGTTCCCAACGATCGGGCGAACTCCGCCGCGTTCCATATTTGTCCATGATGGTGGGCAATCATCGTCCAGAAGCGCCGCAGGGTTTCGGCGGGAATGGTGATGCCCAGTTGCGGGATGTCCCGCTCGAGAAAGGTGCGAATGAATGCCTCGCGCCACGCGAGACTGCTCTGGTCATCGTCAGCCAGGAACGACCTGGGGAAGCCGCCGCGGAGCCACAGACGATCACGTTGCGCAGAACCGACCTCGGCCAGGTCGAAGCCGGAGAGATCAACAAACCCGATGCGCCCGGCCAGCGATTCCGACACGCCGCGAACGAGATGGGGCGATGCAGAACCTGAGAGCAGAAAGCGAGCGGAATGGTGCGGACGGTCTACCAGCACCCGGAGCAGCTCGAACAAAGGGGGCTGTCGCTGCACTTCATCGATGATGACCAGGCCGGAGAGCGCTTCGAGCACGGTCAGCGGCGCCGAGAGCCGACGCACGTCCACCGGATTTTCCAGATCAAAGTGCGTGGCCGGTTGCTGCTCAGCGATCATCTGTACCGCGGTGGTCTTGCCGCATTGCCGTGGACCCAACAGGGCAACAATCGGATGGATCGCCAGCTGACGGTTGATGTGGGCGATAACGGCGGGCCGTGGAACAAGCATGACCTGATTATAATCCTTGAAAATCCGAAGGTCGAGTTTGGATTTTCAAGGTTCAAGCTGCCCATCGCGCAACTGATACACAACGTCGGCGAAATCGAAGATCGTCCGGTCGTGGGTGGCCATGATCAGGGTCACGCCTTCGGTGCGGACGATGGTGCGCAGCAGGGTGAGCAGATTCCGCCCG
>Ga0209162_1004149_pt1 | contig 11060 bp, 11 predicted proteins | sample YNPNPMetaG_FD_187121 | JGI IMG/M metagenome (GOLD analysis project Ga0209162, IMG submission 187121) | Anoxygenic and chlorotrophic microbial mat microbial communities from Yellowstone National Park, USA - YNP NP MetaG (SPAdes) (version 2) ...
GGGGGGGGGGGGCGTGCTGTTCTGGATCCTGTGGCGAAAGGGACGGGCATGAAGAGCGAACTCGGCGGGCGTCTCCAGGCCATCCTCACGCGGCTGCAGTCCCTCCGGGAGTCTCTTTGAGGTGGACCGCAAGGAGGAGCGGATCCGCCAGATCGAGTCGAAGATGTCGGCGTCCGGTTTCTGGGACCGTCCCGAGGCGGCCCGGGGCCTGATCGCCGAGCTCAAGTCCATCAAGGGGGCCGTGGAGGCCTACCGCACGCTCCATCGGGAACTGGAGGACGAGGTGGGGCTGCTGGAGCTGTGCGACGAGGCGCGGGACCGGGACCATCTGGCCGAGATCGGGGGCAAGATTCCCGCCTACGAGCGGAGGATCGAGGCCCTCGAGGTCCAGACCCTCTTCAGCGGCCGCAACGACGCCCGGGACGTCTACCTCTCCCTCCACGCCGGGGCCGGGGGGACCGAGGCGATGGACTGGGCCCAGATGCTGGAGCGGATGTACCTGCGGTGGCTCTCGCGCAACGGCTACGAGGTGGAGATCCTCGACGAGCAGGCCGGCGAGGAGGCCGGGATCAAGCGGGCGGTCCTCGAGGTGCGGGGGCGTTTCGCCTTCGGGTACCTCAAGAGCGAGATCGGGGTGCACCGCCTCGTGCGGATCTCCCCGTTCGACTCCAACCACCGGCGCCACACGAGCTTCGCCTCCGTGGACGTGGTGCCCCAGTACGACGACATCGAGATCGACATCCGGGAGGAGGACCTCCGGGTCGACACCTTCTCCTCCGGCGGTCCGGGCGGCCAGCACGTCAACAAGACCCAGAGCGCCGTCCGGATCACGCACCTTCCCACCGGGGTGGTGGTCCACTGCCAGAGCCAGCGCTCCCAGATCCAGAACCGGAAGATCGCCCTTCGGGCCCTGGCCTCGAAGCTGCACCAGCTGGAGGAGTCCAAGCGGGAGGCGGAGCTGGCCAAGCTGTACGGGGAAAAGGGCGAGATCGCCTTCGGCAGCCAGATCCGCTCCTACGTGCTCCAGCCCTACACCCTGGTGAAGGATCATCGCACGGGCCACGAGACGGGCAACGTCCAGGCGGTCCTGGACGGCGAGATCGACCCCTTCATCGAGGCCTTCCTTCGCTGGAAGGACCGGCGGTACTGAACCGCCCCGAAAGGAGCGCCATGCGCGCGATCCTGGCCCTGGCGGTCCTGCTGGCGCAGACGGCGGCGGAGCGCCCGCGGCTTTCGCCGGAGATCTTCCGCGGCCGCCGGGCCGCCCTGGCCGCGCGCTTCCCCGGGGAGACCCTGGTCCTGGACGCGGGGCCCCTCAAGGAACCCGGAGACGACGCCAACGCGCCGGTGCTGGACTTCAAGTATCTGACGGGGTTCCACGACCCCGAGGGCCGACTGGTGCTGCGCGAGGGAAGGGGGGTCGTCTTCACGGACGACCCCGCCGGGGCGGGGTGGGGAATCGAGGAGGTCCACGAGACCGCCCGCTTCCCCACCTGGGCCGCCGAACACCTGGCGGGCTCCCCGAAGCTCCTCGTGAAGCTCCGTCCCCCCAGCCTGGAGGCCCTTCGGAAGGCCGCCCCCGGCGCGGAGCTCGTCGACGGGCCCCTCCGCGACGCCCTGGTGCGGATGCGCCTCCTCAAGTCGGCCGACGAGGTCCGCTGCCATCGCGTGGCGGCCGCCGCCACCGCCGCCGCCTTCCGCCAGATCGCCCGCCGGCTCCGCCCCGGACGGAACGAGCACGAGATCCAGGAGGTCGTGCGGGAGGCCTTCCGGGCGAACGGCTGCCCCGAGGTTGCCTATCCCCCCATTCTCGGGGCGGGCCGGAACGGGACGATCCTCCACTACATGGACAACAACCGCCAGATCCCCGAGGGGACGCTCCTCCTCTGCGACATCGGGGCCTCGTTCGAGAACTACGCGGCCGACATCACCCGGACCTTCCCCGTCTCCGGCCGCTTCTCCCCCTCCCAGCGCCTCCATTACCAGGCGGTCCTCGACGCCCTCAAGGCGGCCGAACGGGTCCTGCGCCCCGGGGCCAACTTCGGAACCCTCGACCGCGCCGCCCGCGCCGTCTTCGAGGAGCGCGGCCTCGTGAAGTGGTCCTACGCCCACTCGCGGGACTTCTCCGTGCGCCACGGGATCGGCCACTACGTGGGGATGAACGTGCACGACTCGGGGACCTATCGGGAGCGGTTCGAGCCGGGGATGGTGGTGACGATCGAGCCCGGCTGGTACGACAAGGATGCCGGCTACGGGATCCGGATCGAGGACTTCTACCTCGTGACGGAATCGGGATTCGAGAGACTCTCCTCCGAGACTCCGCGGGAGGCCGACGACGTCGAGCGCCTCATGCGGCGGGAGGACTACTGAAGGGGAACGGGGACCGGGCGGTCCCTCCCGCCCGGGGAGACGCCCGTCCGGTCACTTCACGCGCCTGAGGGCCACCCCGTGGATGAAGAGGTTCCGGTCGTATTCCCCTTCCTTCCAGGCGTCGTTGGTGAACTCCAGTCCGAGCCGGCGCTCTCCCGCGGCGAGCCTCAGGGGAACCCTGTAATCCTTGGGATCCGTCGAGGTGAGGACCACCTCGCCGCTGGCGGCCTGGCCGTCCACGCGGACGCGGAACCGGGCGAATTCGTTGAGGGCCTCGTCGCAGGCGGCCTTCACGGTGAGCTCGTATTCCCCGTCGGCCGGGATCCGGACCTTGGCCTCGGCGCAGCCGTTGGAGTAGTAGAACATCCTCTCGTTGCCGTCGTCGTACCCGAAGTGATCGGTGTCCTTGAACTCCCCGACCGCCTGGAAGGCCGCTAGGTCGAGGACGATGGGCTTGGCCTCGGCCGGGGGGGCGGGGGGCGGCGGGGCGGCGGGGGCCGCGGGGGCGGCGGGTTGCGCCGCGGCGGGGGCCGTGGACTCCGCGGGCTTCTGGGACTGGGACCGGCAGCCGATCAGGAGCCCGGCCAGCGCCAATCCCGCGAGCAGAGCTTTCATGGGTCCCTCCCGTTCCTGAAAAGGATCACGAACGGGGACGATAGCGCAAGGGGGGGGCGGGCGTCAAGCGGTTCAGCCGGGACGATGCTTGATCCGCACCTTCTGGGGGACCTTTCCGCAGTCGGGGCACTTGACGCGATCGTTGGGATAGGGCTGCCGGCAGGAGAGGCAGCGGAATCCCTTGACCGCATCGTCCCAGAAGAAGCGCGCCCGGGCCGGACAGAAGGGGCACTCGGAGATCAGGTATTCCTTGTCGACGTGTTTCGGGCTGTTGGCGCAGATGAACATGATGGGGCCGGTGTCTTCGACGCTCCGGGAAGTTTCGGCGGGAGGCGGGGGCGGAGGCGCCGCCTTTTTCGGCCGGGGAGGGGGCTTCTCGCCCCCCCCGGAGGAGGCCGCCGCCACGATGATGAGGAGAAGCAGCATCCCTCCCCCGATTCCGGCGATCAGGGGAAAAGGGCTGCGGGGCCGCGAAACCATCGCGATCCGGCTGGAGCGGCCCGCCCGCAAAGGGGTCCCCACGGACATACTATACCCCGCCGCCGGCCGCCGGGCAATGCCACTCCGGCGGGGCCGGGGACGGGAGAAGGGCCGCGATGGGAATGCGGCGGCGCTCGCCATCGCTCCATCCCGCGGGAAAGCGCGGGAGGAGGCCGCCGGACCTCAGCCGCTCCGGAGATACCACTCCACGAAGCCGCGGATCCCCTCCTCGAGGGGGACCCGGGGGGCGTAGCCCAGGCCCGCGCGGGCCCGGTCGATCGAGGCGCACGTGCGGCGGACGTCCCCCGGCTGCTCCGGGAGGCGTCGGATCCGGGCCTTCTTCCCCACGGCCCGCTCGATCAGCTCGACGAGGTACCGCAGCGGGACCGTCCGGGAGTTCCCCAGGTTGTAGACGGCGAAGGATTCCTCCCGATCCAGGGCGGCCAGGATCCCCTGCAGGATGTCCTCGATGTGGGTGTAATCGCGCTCCGTGGACCCGTCCCCGTACATCTCGACCTCCCGGCCGGTGGCGATGGCGGCGGTGAACTTGTGGATGGCCATGTCGGGGCGCTGGCGCGGCCCGTAGACGGTGAAGAAACGCAGGCAGGTCGCCCGGATCCCGTGGAGCCGCGCGTAGACCCGGACGTAGTGCTCGCCCAGGAGCTTGGTGATCCCGTAAGGGGAGACCGGCCGGAGGGGTTCCTCGTCCTCCCGGAAGGGGACCCGGGCGTCGTCGCCGTAGACGGAGGAGCTGGAGGCGAAGAGGAAGCGGGGGACGCCCGCCCGCCGGCAGGCCTCCAGGAGGATCAGCGTGCCGCCCACGTTGACGGAGTCGTAGAGGCGGGGATCGGCCAGGGAGGGACGCACCCCCGCCCGGGCGGCCAGGTGGATCAGGACGTCCGGCCGCTCCGCGGCCACCAGGTCCGCCGCCTCGCGGATGTCCCGCTCGTGGAGGCGGAAACCACCGCGGGAGGGGAGGTTCCGCCGCTTGAGCGCCGGATCGTAATAGTCGTTGAAGTCGTCGACGACCGCCACGTCCTCGCCCCGCCGCAGGAGTCTCTCCAGGAGGTGGGATCCGATGAATCCCGCGCCCCCGGTGAGGAGGATCTTCACGAGGCGAATCCTAGCGGGGGGTGAGCCGTCCCTGGAAGAGGCTCAGGAAGGAGACGTACAGGAAGCCCACCAGGAAGAGCATCTGGAAGGGGATGGCCCCGTACATCCCGTGGGTGAAGGAATAGTAGACCACCCAGGTGAACCCGATCCCGACGGCGAGCTCCAGGAAGGGAATGATCTTCTGGAGGGTGACCCGGTACTTCTTGCCGAGAAACGTGTCCCGGGCGCTGTGGATGTTGTACTTGGGGGTCCGGACGAACTCCCCGCCGCGGGTCAACAGCCCCTCCAGGACCGCCCGCGCGTTGGAAAGGCACATCCCGATCCCCATGCACAGGAGCATGGGGGTGTAGAGCAGGGTCCGCAGGACCCCCCGGAACCCGTAGATCTCCTTCTGGGAGGCCATGTAGAACAGGCAGACCGAGAGGGTGGCCATCGTGAAGACCGCCAGGTCCAGGATCACGCTCGTCTTCATCTCCAGCCGCGGCCGGAACCAGGTGACGGGGAACATCAGGGCGGCCAGGAGGAAGGTGAGGAGGTAGGCGGTGTTTCCCAGCAGGTGGATGACTCCTTCGATCTTGACGGGAAGGGGGATCGGGGCCCGGAGCACGTCCTTGAGGAGCTTCTTGGAGGTCTGCATCGAGCCCTTGACCCACCGGTGCTGCTGGCTCTTCAGGCCGTTCATCTCCACGGGCAGCTCCGCCGGCGTCTCGACCTCCGGGAGGAAGACGAACTTCCAGCCCCGCAGTTGGGCCCGGAAGCTGAGGTCGAGGTCCTCGGTGAGGGTGTCGTGCTGCCAGCCTCCGGAATCGTCGATGGCCTCCCGCCGCCAGATCCCCGCGGTCCCGGAGAAGTTGAAGAAGCGTCCCGAGCGGTTGCGGGCCGCATGCTCCATGATGAAGTGCCCGTCCAGGAAGATCGACTGGAGGCGGGTCAGCAGGGAATAATCGCGGTTCAGGTGGCCCCAGCGCGTCTGGACGCAGCCGACGCGGGGGTCGGTGAAGAAGTGGATGGTCCGCTCCAGGAAGTCCCGCGGAGGGATGAAATCGGCGTCGAAGATGGCCACGAACTGCCCCTTGGCGGTCCTCAGGCCGTGATCGAGGGCCCCCGCCTTGAAGCCAACCCGCTCGTCCCGGTGGATGTACTCGATGTCCACCCCGCGGGCACGCCATTCCTCCGCCTTCCGGCGGACCGCCTCCCAGGTCTCGTCGGTGGAATCGTCCAGCACCTGGACCTGGAAGCGGTCCCGGGGGTATTCGATCGCGCAGGCGGCGTCGATCAGGCGCTCGGCCACGTAGAACTCGTTGTAGAGAGGCAACTGGATCGTGACCGAAGGAAGCACGTCGAACGTCTTCTGCACCTTGGGGGCGCGACGGGCGTGGCGGTAGTAGAGGTAGAGCATCAGGTAGCGGTGCAGGCCGTAGAGGCAAAGGATCCCCAGCACCGCGAAGTAGACGTACATCAGGACCATCCCGGCGGCGTGCGCCGTGCCGGTCCCCACCGGCAACGCCAGATGCAGGTTCACACCGATCCCCCTTGTCCCCCCTTTCTCCCGCCCCCGGGCCGAGGGTTGAAATTATAACCGCCGCGGATCCCCGGTCAAGGGGCACGTGGCGTCGAACATCCGGGATGATAAGATGTTGCGGAAGAACGGGGGGCGGGGCCATGAAATCGCGCACCGAGTACCTGTGGTTCCAGACCCGGGAGCGGGTCGAGTTCATCAACATCACCCCCGAGGTCGAACGGATCGTGCGGGAGAGCGGGATCCGGGAGGGGCTCGTCCTGGTGAACGCGATGCACATCACCGCCAGCGTGTTCATCAACGACGACGAGCGGGGCCTGCACGGGGATTTCCGCCGCTTCCTGGAACGGCTGGCGCCCCACGAACCCCCCGACCAGTACCGCCACAACGACACGGGAGAGGACAATGCCGACGCCCACCTCAAGCGGCAGATCTTCGGCCGGGAGGTGGTGGTGGCCGTGACCGGCGGCCGGCTCGATTTCGGCCCCTGGGAGCAGATCTTCTACGGGGAGTTCGACGGCCGTCGCCGCAAGAGGGTGCTGGTCAAGGTGATCGGAGAGTAGCCCACGCTCAGGGGCAGCCGCAGGGGATCGCCCCGCAGCGGGGGCAGCCCCGTCCGTACTTGGCCAGGGCGGCCTCCTGGACGTCCACCCCGGAGAGGGAGGCCACCGTGCAGAGCCACGCCAGGACGTCCGCCACCTCCTCCCGCGTCCGGGCCGAATCCCGCCGGCGCACCGCCTCCGCCAGCTCCCCCACCTCCTCCGTGAACCACAGGAAGTCCCGGTCGAGGCCGCGCCGGGCGTCGCGCTCGTGGTAGGTGCGCCGGATGAGGTCCTGGAACTCGGCGAGCGTCATCTCTTCTCCCCCAAAAGGAGGCGCGCCTCCCGCATCCCCAGGAGCCGCGCCAGCAGGAAATAGACGGCCGCCCCGGCCCCCACGGGGACCAGGACGCGCGCCAGCCGGAGGGCGAGGGTAGTTCCCGGGAGCGCCGCCATCAAGCGGAACACGCCCCAGGCGGCGGCCCCCATCAGGAGGCTCGCCCCCAGCGCCCTCAGGAAGGCGGCCGTCACGGGCCCCAGGTCCAGCCCCTTCTCCCGCCGCCGCAGCAGGACGTTCAGCGTCACGAACGTCGCCAGCCCCGTGACCGAATTGGACAGTGCGATCCCCTTCTCCCGCAGGATCCCCACCAGCCCCAGGCTCAGCCCCAGGTTGAGCGCCACCATCGCGGCGCTCACCCGCACGGGCGTGACCGTGTCCTTCCGGGCGTAGAAGGCCCGCACCTGGACCTGGTTGGAACAGTAGCACCACAGCCCCGCCGAGTAGAGCCCCACCACCCAGGCGGTCCGCAGCGTGTCCTCCGGCCCGAACCGCCCGTGCTCGAAGAGCAGCGACACGATCGGGCGGGCCAGGACGATCAGCCCCACCGTCGCGGGCACGGAGACGAAGAGGACCAGCCCGAGCGCGTCCCGGAGCACGCCGCGGAAATCCTCCTTGGGAGAGGCCAGGAGGGGATAGACCGCCGTGGCCACCGCGGTCCCCACCAGGGCGAGCGGGAGCTGGGTCAGTTGGTTTCCGTAGTAGATCACCGAGGCGGCCCCCGCCCCCGCCAGGTACTGGGCGATGAGCGTGCCCACGAGCTCGTTGATCTGCGCGGGCGCCAGCCCGAACGCCAGCGGCACGAACCGCCGCCCCACCTCCCGCAGGGCGGGGTCCCGGGGGGCCCACCGGGGCCGCAGGTGCACCCCCCGCCTCCAAAGCGGCGGGATCATGACCAGGAGCTCCAGCGCCCCCCCCGCGACGACCGCCCAGGCGACCGCCCGGACGTCGCCGACGAAGGCGAAGAGGGTCCCGATCCAGACGAGGTTGAGCAGGGCCGGGGCGAACGCGGGGGTGAAGTAGTGGCGCATCCCGTTGAGGGCCGCCCCCAGGAGCGCCGCCAGGCAGATGATCGGGAGATAGGGCAGCATGATCCGCAGAAGGGGCGCCATCAGAACCGTCTTGGGGTCGCGGGGGAGGAGAAAGGTGACCCCGATCCCGGCGGCGGCCAGGACGCCCAGGAAGAGGGCCAGGACCGTCCCGAGACCCTCGAGCAGCGCGTGCGCCTCCCCCTCCCGGCCCCCGTCGTGGCGCTCCACGAAGGCGGGCAGGAAGGCCGCCGTGAGGGCCCCCTCCCCGAAGAGCCGCCGGAAGAGGTTGGGGATCCGAAAGGCGGCCACGAAGGCGTCCCACACAGGGAGCGTCCCGAAGACGTGGGAGGAAAGCATGTCCCGGGCCAGCCCCAGGACGCGCGAGAACAGGGTGCAGGCGCTGACGACGCCGGCGGACCGGACGAACCCGCGGTTCCCCATCTCTCCGGGACTGAGTGTCCCCCGCGGCCGCGCCCTTGTCAAGCCCGAAACGGGGATGGACGCCCCGGGCGGGCCCGCATACAATCCCCCCGTGCGCGAGGAGATCCTTCGCCGGTTCCGGCGCCTGCGCCGCCGCCACCTGTGGGTGCGCGGATGGGACCTCTTCCTGGAGGCCGCCTTCGCCACCACCATGACGGCGGGAGTGCTCCTCCTGGCCGACCGCCTGATGTTCGAGCTCGGGGCCGCCCCGCCGCGCCTGTCGTCCCCCGCGGGCGTCGTGGCGGCGACGGCCGGGGCGCTCCTGCTGGCGGCCGCCTACGCCGGGGCAGTCCTCCGGCTCCGCCCCGTCTCCGCCGCCTGGGTCGCCTGGCGGCTGGACCGCGCCACGGGAGGGGAAGAGCGCTTCCTGTCGGCCGTCGAGATCGCCGCCTCGGGGGACGAGGGGCCGTTCGCCCGGGCGGTCCTGCACGACGCGGTCCGCCTCGCGGAAAGGGCGGATCCCGCGAAGATCCTTCCCGCCGCCCCCGTGGGGTACCGCGGGGGGATCGCGCTCTCGCTGGCCGCCTCCGCCGTCCTCCTGGCCTGGCCCCCCCGCCTTTACGACGCCCCCGAGGCGGATTTCGAGGCCTCCCCCCTCCGCGGGCCGGCCCCCTTGGAGGTGGCGTTCCGGGACACCTCCATCGGCGCCATCGACACCTTCCGCTGGGACTTCGGAGACGGGGGGAAGGCCGACGGCGAAGAAGTCGTTCATGTCTACGAAACCCCGGGACGCTACGCGGTCCGCCTGAGCCTTCGCGGACCCGGAGGGGCGTCCGAAAAAACGGGGCTCATCGAGGTCCTCCCCCCGGACCGGCCCGCGGCGGACTTCGAGGCGGAGCCCCTCAAGGGACGCGCCCCCCTGGAGGTGCGGTTCCGGAATCTCTCCCGGAATGCCCTCCGGCACCGCTGGGAATTCGGCGACGGGGAAGGGTCGGAGGAGGCCGAACCGGTGCACACGTACCGGCAGCCCGGTTTCTACGGGGTGCGCCTGGAGGTGTCCAACGAGATCGGGCGGGACGCCCGCGTCCGGGGGCGCTACATCCGGGTGCTCCCCGAGGACGCCCCGCTGGCGGATTTCCGCGCCCTTCCACGGGAGGGGGAGGCCCCGTTGCGGGTCAATTTTGAAGACCACTGCCGGGGAACGGTGCGCGAGCGGAGATGGGACTTCGGGGACCCGCGATCGGGGGCAGACAACGCCAGTGCCGCGCGTCACCCCTACCATGTCTACCGGGTGCCGGGGCACTACACGGTGAAGCTCCTCGTCCGGGGGCCGCACGGGGAAGACGAGGAGGAGAAGATCCGTTACATCCACGTGAAAGCCCCCGGGTCCGGCGGCGGGGGGGGCGGAGGGATGGCGACCCATGAGCCTCCGCAGCCCCGGCCGGAGAGGACCCCCGGCGGGGCCGGCGGCAAGCCGGGGCGCGACTTCGGCGAGAAGCCGGATCGGCCGAGGGTGAACCTGGTCCCGGAAGGGGTCCCCCCGCACACCAGCGGCGGGGAGCTGACGGAGAAGATCAAGGTGATGGGTCGAGCGGGGGGCGGCGGCCGGGGTACCCTCGAAGAGTTCGATTACGGAAAAATCTACCCCGAGTACCGGAAGATGGCGGAGGACAGCATCAACCGGGAGCTGATCCCGCCCGCCTACCGGGAGACGCTGCGGCTGTACTACAACCGGATCTATCCGAAGCCGGAATGAGCGAGACGATCGCGTTCGTGACGTGCCGGGACGCCCGGGAGGGGCGGCGGATCGCCGAAAGGCTGGTGCGGGAGCGGCTGGCGGCGTGCGTGAACCTGGTGCCGGGGATCGCGTCGATCTACACCTGGGAGGGGAAGCTCGAGCGGTCCCGGGAGTGCCTGCTGCTCATCAAGTCGCGCGGGGCCCTCTCCCGGAGGCTGGCGCGGCGCGTGCGGGAGCTGCACTCCTATTCCGTACCGGAGGTGGTGACGATCCGGATCGCCAGCGGCAACCCGGACTACCTCCGCTGGGTGCGGGCCTCGACGCGGGCGGGCCGGCCTACCGGCGCCGCCGGGCGAACCTGAGAAGGGCCAGGGGCAGGAGGAACTCGAGTCCCAGGAGGCCGCAACCGTCGCTTCCCTCGGCCCCCTCCCCCGTGCTGGTGCCGCCGCTGCCGGGGACGCCCACGTACGGGTTCGTGCCCCCGGTGGGGACGGGGGTCTGGTAGCCCGGTTCCATCGCGGTCCCCGTGTCCGTCGGGCCGAGGGGAGGCGCCCCCGTGGCCGGGCCCGTGCCTACGTACACGCCGTTGGCATTGTAGGTCCCCGATTCGATGGGGGCCCCAGTGCCCGGCGGGGCGACGGGAATTCCCGAGGCCGGACCCGTCCCGATGTAGACCCCGTTGGCGTCATAATAGCCCAGCTCGGCCGGGGTGCCCGTGGCGGGCGGTGCGGTGGGACTCGTGCTGGTGGGTCCTGTCCCGACGTAAACCCCGTTGGCGTCGTAAGAACCCAGCTCCGCCGGGGCGCCCGTTCCCGGAGGGGCCGCCGGCGGGGGGAGTCCCGCACCGCCGTTGGGGAAGCCCACGTATACCCCGTTGGCGTCGTAGTATCCCGGTCCA
>Ga0209162_1004156_pt1 | contig 11049 bp, 7 predicted proteins | sample YNPNPMetaG_FD_187121 | JGI IMG/M metagenome (GOLD analysis project Ga0209162, IMG submission 187121) | Anoxygenic and chlorotrophic microbial mat microbial communities from Yellowstone National Park, USA - YNP NP MetaG (SPAdes) (version 2) ...
GGCCCCTGCAGGGAGGCTCGGGGCCCTCGCGAGCCAGGCCCTTTTAGCGCTACTGAAAAAGATGGCAGCTTACTTCAGCTTGACACAAGACGGGCCCCCTCCTATACTCGCGCCGGTTTGAGTCCAAACCCATGTTCACGGAGGCCCCTCCAATGCCCAGACGGACGGATATCAGCAAGGTGATGATCATCGGCTCAGGGCCCATAGTGATAGGCCAGGCATGCGAGTTCGACTACTCGGGCACTCAGGCCTGCAAGGCCTTGAGGAGCCTGGGTTACGAGATCGTGCTGGTCAATTCCAACCCGGCGACCATCATGACAGATCCGGGCATGGCTGACACCACGTATGTGGAACCGCTGACCCCTGAGGCCCTGGCGAAGATCATCGAGAAGGAAAGGCCCGATGCGATCCTGCCTAACCTCGGCGGGCAGACGGGCCTCAACCTCACTTCTGGGCTGCACCGGCAAGGGGTACTGGACAGATGCGGGGTCAAGGTCATCGGCGTTGCCGTGGACGCCATCGAGCGAGGCGAGGACAGGATCGCCTTCAAGGAGACCATGGCGCGACTCGGCATCGACATGCCCCGCAGCGAGCCTGCATACAGTGTGGAGGAGGCGGAGCGTGTCGCGGATGGTCTCGGGTATCCTGTGGTCATACGTCCTGCCTACTGCCTAGGTGGGACCGGCGGTGGGTTGGTCTACAATGTGGAGGAGCTACGGCTGGTGGCCGGCCGTGGCATAGCGGCCAGCATGGTGGGGCAGGTGCTCGTGGAGGAGTCGGTGGAGGGGTGGGAGGAACTGGAGCTGGAGGTGGTGAGGGACAGCAAGAACCAGATGATCACGGTCTGCTTCATAGAGAACGTGGATCCTATGGGTTTGCACACGGGTGATTCCTTCTGTGTGGCCCCCATGTTGACCATCGACCCTGGGCTTCAGATGAAACTTCAGAGGCACTCCTACGACATCGTGGAGGCCATTCAGGTCGTGGGCGGCACCAACATCCAGTTCGCCCACGACCCGGACACGGGGCGCGTGGTGGTCATCGAGATCAACCCGAGGACGTCGCGATCCTCTGCCTTGGCCTCGAAGGCCACAGGGTTCCCCATAGCCTTTGTGTCGTCCCTCCTCGCTGCCGGCTTGACCCTTGACGAGATCCCGTACTGGCGAGAGGGGACCCTGGAGAGGTACACACCTTCAGGTGACTATGTGGTCGTGAAGTTCGCTAGATGGGCCTTCGAGAAATTCAGGGACGCCAAGGATCGACTCGGGACCCAGATGCGGGCCGTGGGAGAGGTGATGAGCATAGGGAAGACCTACAAGGAGGCCCTCCAGAAGTCCATACGTTCCCTGGAGATCGGCCGCTATGGCCTGGGGTTCGCCAGGGACTTCCATTTCCGGTCACTGCAAGAGCTCATGGAGATGCTCTCCGAACCCACCAGCGAGAGGCAGTTTGTCATGTACGAGGCCCTCCGAAAAGGGGCGAGCGTGGATGCCCTCTACCGCAAGACGCACATAAAAGAGTGGTTTATCGAGCAGATGAAGGAGCTGGTGGAGATCGAGGAGGAGATCCTGCGCTTCAGGGGGAAGGAGCTCCCGGATAAACTCCTCTCCAAGGCCAAGAGGGACGGCTTCGCCGACAAGTACCTCTCGCAGCTCCTGGGGATCCCGGAGACAGAGATCCGGCGAAGGAGGGAGTCCCTGGGCGTGATACAGGGATATGAGGCCGTGCCGGTAAGCGGTGTTGAGAACGCGGCATACTATTTCTCCACCTACAATGCCCCTGACTCTGTCCCTGTGAGCCAGAGGAGAAAGATCATGGTCTTGGGCGGTGGGCCAAACCGCATCGGACAGGGCATAGAGTTCGACTATTGCTGTGTCCACGCCGCCTTCGCCCTCAAGGGAGAGGGGGGTACGAGGCGATCATGGTCAACTGCAACCCCGAGACCGTCTCCACTGACTACGACACCTCGGACCGACTGTATTTCGAGCCACTGACCGTCGAGGACGTCCTGAGCATCTACCGCAAGGAGCGCCCTGAAGGGGTAATCGTTCAATTCGGCGGCCAGACGCCCCTCAATATCGCGAGGGAGCTGGCGGAGGCGGGGGTGCATATCATGGGCACGTCCCATGAGGCCATAGACCTGGCCGAGGACCGGGATCGCTTCAGGCAGGCCATGGCGCGGCTTGGTATACCGCAGCCTGCCTCGGGTATGGCGAGTTCCCTGGAGGAGGCCTTGGAGGTCGCTGCCAAAATCGGCTACCCCCTCATGGTCAGGCCCTCGTACGTCCTCGGTGGACGGGGGATGGAGGTGGTCCACGACCAGGGGATGTTGGCAAGGTATGTGGAGGCCGCCGTAGGTGTCACCCCCGGACGCCCCATCCTCATAGACCGCTTCCTGGAAAACGCCATCGAGGCGGAGGCCGACGCCATCGCTGACGGGACCGATGCCTTCGTCCCAGCGGTCATGGAGCACATAGAGCTCGCCGGGATCCATTCGGGGGACTCAGCCTGCGTGATCCCCCCTGTGAGCATCCCGGCCAAGCACCTCGAGACCATCGAGGACTACACGCGCCGCATCGCCACTGAATTGAAGGTCATCGGCCTCATGAACATCCAATACGCCATTTACCACGACACGGTCTATGTGCTGGAGGCCAATCCCAGGGCGTCACGCACGGTGCCCCTTGTCTCCAAGGTGTGCGGCATCCCCATGGCCAGGATCGCCACACAGGTGATGCTCGGAAAGAGGATACTGGAGCTGGGGATCAGGCCCAGGAACATACCCCACTACGGGGTCAAGGAGGCGGTCTTCCCGTTCAATATGTTCCCGGAGGTGGACCCGGTGCTGGGCCCGGAGATGCGCTCCACCGGGGAGGTCCTGGGACTGGCGGACTCCTTCGGGCTCGCCTTCTACAAGTCCCAGGAGGCAGCCCAGCAGACGCTCCCCCTGGAGGGCACGGTGCTCATCACCGTCTCTCCTCTTGATCGGCCCGCCGTCCTGGAGGTGGCAAGGCGATTCAACGAGCTGGGTTTCCGCATCCGGGCCACTCAAGGTACCCATGAATTCCTGAAGGGTGAAGGCATACCCTCTGAGCCGATCCTGAAGATGCACGAGGGAAGGCCCAACATCGTGGACGCCATCATGAACCGGGAGATCCAGCTTGTCATCAACACCCCGAGCGGCAGGCTGAGCGCCCAGGACGACTCTTACATCCGCAAGGCGGCCATCCGCCATCGTGTCCCTTATATCACTACGCTCGCCGCAGCCTTGGCAGCAGCCAGAGGGATCCAGGCCTGCAGACAAGGTCCGGGCCCGGTGAAGTCGCTCCAGGAGTATCACCTCGCGATCCACTAGGGCCCCTTTTCACGGGCTAAAGGCCTCCTACAGGTCCGCGAAGCGGCATTGTATTGGATCCTCCGGTGGTGAGATAATTCTTGCCGGTTGCCTGTGTTTGGTTCCACCGGGCCACCTTTCGGCAGAAAGAAGCATGTTGTATCCTGCGGAATCGCCGGTCGCCCGAAGGTCAGGCGCCCCCGTCGCGTCTCCGCTCCGGACCTCCCCACAAGGGTGCGGAGAGGTGTCTGTCCCAACTGATGAATGACGGGCGATCACAGGGTGGTGGCGTTTCTCGGAGCGGCTTGCCTGCCGCGCCCCGCTCGGCGCAGGCAGGGCGGAGGCGCTTCGATCTCCCAGGATCTGGACCCGGCGGGGGAGGGCTTCGCGAACGAGTCTTTTTGCGAGGGCGAAAAGGGAGGGGCCAAGCATCCCCCGGAGGCCAAACCCCTCGGGAATCGGGCATGGACGAAACAGACGAGACAGACCGAACAGACCGATGTGCCCCCCTTGACCAATTGCAACGAATGACAACGCGCCAACACGCGGGGCAGCCAGCCGCTTCGCGAACGGAAGAAGCCGGCCTCTTGCCTTTGCGCAGGGAAGGACGTCTTGGGTGGGAAAGGAGGAGAGATGCTCGAGGAGATGAAGCGGTTGCTGAGGGAGAACCGTTTGTGCGTGCTCGCCACTGTCTCCAAGGGAAGACCCCATTGCTCGTTGATGGGCTACGCCACGGACGACGACTGCCGCGAGATCTACATGGTCACCCTCAAGGAGACGAGAAAGTACCGCAATCTCAAGGGGAATCCATGGGTCAGCCTGCTGGTGGATACCCGCCTGAGCGACGAAGAGACCATGGCAGGCCGTGGGAAGGCCTTGACCGTGGAGGGGGTTTTCAGGGAGGTCACGGAAGCGAAGGAGAGGGAGCGGGTGCTGAAGCGCTTCCTGGAGGCCAATCCGCACATGGGGGGCTTTATCGCCCACCACGATGCCGAGCCCATAGTCATTCGGGTCCGCTCCCTCCTCTTGCTGGAGGGCCCGACGGAATCCTCGTTCCTGGAGCTTGAGTGAGATAGAGGATACCTTTGGAGCGCCTGGCCGCAAACCGGGCCGTGTCCCAAACCAGATCCACCGGAGACAAAGGGAATGAGATGTGCGGTGATTTCCAGGTTCGGCAAGGAACTGGATGCCCTGCGGATCGTTGAGCGACCAGACCTCACGGCCACCGGGGAGAACATCCGCGTCAGGGTCGCAGCCACTGCCATCAACAGGGCGGACCTCCTCCAGCGAAGAGGCCTCTACCATGCGCCCCGCGGGACGGTTCAGGAGATCCCCGGGTTGGAGTTCGTGGGCTACGTGGACCAGATCGGAGAGGCGGTGATGCAATGGAAGGGCGGCGAGCGCGTCTTCGGGATCGTCCCGGGCGGCTCATACGCAGAGCAGGTGCTCACCCATGAGCGACTGGTGGTCGCGGTCCCTGACGGCATGAGCGATGAGCAGGCCGCCGCAGTCCCGGAGGCCTTCATCGCCTCTCACGACGCCCTGGTGACCCAGGGCCGGATGAGATCCGGGGAGCTGGTCCTGATCCATGCGGTGGCGGGGGGCATAGGGAGCGCAGCCGTGCAACTGGTCCAGCTATCCGGGGCCAGGGCCATCGGGACAGCGGGCAGCGATGAGAAACTGGCGAGGGTAGCGACCCTCGCCCCATTTTTCCCGGTCAACTACAGGGAGAAAGGCTTCCAGGAGGCCATAGAGGCCGAGTTCGGAAAGGAGGCCGTGGACCTGATCCTGGACACCGTGGGAGGAAGCCACTGGCAGGGGAATCTGGCCCTTCTCGGAGACCGCGGGAGACTCGTCTTGATGGGACTGTTGGGAGGGCCCACCGCCCACACCCCGTTGGCCACCGTCCTCACCAAGAGGCTCAACATAACAGGCACGGTCCTGCGCTCCAGACCCCTGGAGGAAAGGATCCTGGCCACGCAGGCCTTCGCCAGGGAGGTCCTCCCTCATCTCCGCGACGGAAGGATCAGGCCGGTTGTGGACTCGGTCTTCCCCTTCGAGCGGCTCCGCGACGCCACCGCCAGGATGGAGAAAGGGGAAAACGTGGGAAAGATAGTGCTGATCTTGGCCTGAATCAGCGTAGGGCTTGGCTCGAGCACGCCCTGTAAGTGATCACAGGGTGACGGCGTTTCTCGGAGCGGCTTGGCGGAGGCGCTTCGATCTTCCAGGATTTGGACCTGGGGGAAGCCCTCTCGGCCGAAGCGGAGCTCAGGCCGACCGGGGGAGGGGGCAAGCATCCCCCGGAGGCCAAATCCTTCGGAAAATCAAGCGCCGAAGACTTGAAGCGGAGAGAAATGCCGTAACCCCTCTGACCAGTTGCCACGGCCTCCTTGAGGGGCATCTCCATGGGACACCACTGGGTTGCGCCAGACCACCCCCTGAGCTTTGCATGACCAGAGGATCCAACGTGGCGCTCCGTGAAGGCCGGTGGGGTTTCGAGGTCTTACTGGCAGGGTGTCCGTCAGGAGACCTCAGTCAAAAGGGTCTTGCCCCTTCATTTGCCGCGACACCTGCGAGGTGAACTCGAAGACGCGCTCTGCCAGCCCTTCGGGCAAGGTCGCCGTCTCGCAGGAAGAGGAGATCCAGGACGATCGAATCAGCGTCTCCCTGTCGATCCCCTTCTCCACCAACGACTCCATGTATCCTTCCAGTCTCTTGATCAATTTGCCAGGGTCCTCGTCTTCAACGTCCGCCCTGCCTGTGGTGCCGCCGGTGGTGGGGACGATACCCCAGGCGATGGTCCCGCCCCGCCCCAGGTACCTCCTCAGGGCCTCGCCATACAGGGACATGGTCTCTCCATAGTGATACGCGTCGAAATGAATGACCTGGGCTTTGGTCCTCATCAGGAGGGACCAGTCGAAGTTGGCGCAACAATGGATGCTGGTCATACCCTCGTCGGCGCCGACGGCCTCCGTGACCTCGTCGAGGGCACCCTGGATCTCCTCCCACGAACCTGTCCCCGTCGCAGAGCCGTAGACCACCAGGGCGGGCTCCCCGAGTTGAAGCAGCAAAGGCGCCCCGGAGAAGACCCTCCTGATCTCCCTCTTGTACCACCTCACCTTCATGGCCAGCTGTTTGACTACCAGATCCCTCATGTCGTTGTTGTAGAAACAAGGGGCACCGCTTTCGTCCTTGATCTGGAGGCCGAAGGTGTACGGTCCGGGGATCTGAAAATGTATGAACGCAACCCCAGGGGACTGCATCTCACCCAGGATCTCGGCGAGCCTATAGAGAACGGCGTTGTACCTGGGGGAGGTGGCGAAGTAGTCCAGATCTCCCCCGAGGTACCTGTCGTAGAACTCCACCAACTCGCCCTCTCTGGCCGGGGAAAGGTCAAAGGAGATCACCTTTCGTTCTCTGTCTATGTTGAGGCAAGGCATCCCTTCCAGGTACATCCGTGTGGACATGCTCAGCCAAGGTACGGTAGGGACCTGGGGGAAACTGCGCAACATCACCCTGCAGGCGCGATCCACATCCCTGTGAGGCATTCCTGCGAGGGTGAATGCCGTGAACTGTGGCCTGAACTCCATCGACGGAGCCTCTCAAGTCGAACCGGTGCACCTCGCTCCAGGTTCGACTCAGCGGAAAACCTCCGGGGCGATCGGGGCCGCACCCCGTGAGAAAGGCCTGGTCCCGCCCCGCGGCCCCGCCTTCGAAAGGGCGTCGGCCGTGCCCGCCCATGCCGGAGGAAGGTCTCGTGCGCGCGATCTCCAGGGGCAGCGCCTCTCCTGACAGAAAGGGATGAATCGTGTTGGACTTGTGACCGCGCACGGCTGCGGCGGAGTATAACCAGCCGCTCCCCCCCTGTCAAGGACGGATCTCTTCCGGCCCTCCTTTGATCATCCGCACCGCTTGGAGCGGAAGGTAGGCCCGTCCGGTGTCGCGGATGAAGACCGTCACCCCTTCGAGGGGAATCTCCCGGCCGTCCATCTTGAGCAAATTCTTGTTCACCGGCAGCTCGGCACGCCTCCCTCTGTGTCTCACCAGCACAACCGGGTTTGCCTCCCATGTCTTGTCCACCGTGACCTCTCCCTGGTCGAAGGCGAGGGTGGCCTCCACGAAGAGGCGGGCAGTCAGGAGCGTCAGGTCGAGACCCATGGCCTGGGCGGTGACCTTGCCCACCTCAGGTGCATCCAGGAGCCCGCATGGCCGTCCAGGACCGAAGGCGAAGAGAGGTACATCGCCTCCCACATGTCCATGGGAGGTAAACCCGACATAAGTGTACCTGGGGCACAGAAACTCTCCCAACGCGTAATGCGGTTCGCCCCTGTACCTCCGGGAGATGGCAAGGATCTCGTCCGCCTCTTGAGCGGAGATGTCCAATCCCCAGTGGGACCTCACGAGGGCCTGGAGCCTCTCGGGGGTCCGGTCATCGCCCATCCTCCTCCAGATCCCCCAAGCCGAGAGGTTCATCCGCCGCAGTGGGTCAAGGAGGGCCTCGACCTTCATCTGCGAATAGGTCTTGTCCGATCTCCTGTTCCCTATGGACATCCCGCCGGTGTTGTGATCGGAAAGGGCCAGGACCAGGGTCTTTCCGTCCCTCCTGGCGAACTCCAGGGCCGCTGCCACGGCCTTGTCGAATTGCATGAGGTCGCCGAGCATGTGGGCCGGGTCATTGGCATGGCATGCCCAGTCCACCTGGCTAGCCTCCACCATGAGAAAGAAACCGTCCGGGTCCTGCGAAAGGAGCTCTATGGCCTTTCTCGTCATCTCCTCCAGGGTCGGCTGCTCAGGGGCGAAGGTCTCCCGGTCGATCTCGGGCTCCATGTGGCTTGTGGAGAATATCCCGAAGACCTTGCCCGAGGTCAGGCTCAGCATCTCTCCTCGACTCCCTACCAGTTGGTATCCCAGGGCCTTGAGGACTTCCGTCAGGTCCTCGTTGTCCGGCCTGTTCCCCCCCTTGTCCTTGCCCAACAGGTGAAGCTTGCCACCCCCAAAGGCCACGTCGATCCCTTGGTACACGGCCTGCTCCATGATGTCGTCCTCCATCTCGCGGGAGGGCACATGGGCCATGTAGGCCGCAGGGGTCGCGTGGCTCACCCTGGAGGTGACCACTATCCCAGTGGCCTTTCCCAAGAGCCGAGCCCCCTCCAGGACTGTGGCCAGGGGCCTGTATCGCAGGCCAGGTGCCGGTGCGGGCACTGGGGATATGGTCTCGGCCTTGGGTCCCACGCTGACGAACTTGTCGCTGGTCCTGTAACCGGTGGCGTAGGCCGTGGCTGCAGGGGCGGAGTCCGCCACTACGGAATCCGCTGTGTATGTCCTTATTGCACCCACGAGGATTTCGTCTGTAGCGAGGGGTGCCCCCTTGTACCAGCGGGCCAAGGTGTACTGCTCGCTCGAGGTCCCATCCGCGATGAGGACTATGACATTCTTGGCCAGGCCCTCCTCTCCCCATACAGGGAGGGCGACGAGAGGACACAGGATGCCCACGCAGGCAACGAGCGAGAATAGAAGCCCCTCCAAGACATATCCCTTCTTCATCATCGGCCATCCTCGCATACGATCTCCCGAAAGGGCCCGAGTCAGAAAGCGACCGGGCCCATTGGCAAGTATCTTACAAAGGCCTGAGGGAAAAAAGTCACAGGTAGGTCACCGTCGAAACGGTCCATCGCCCAGGTCGGAGGGGTCTTCGATGGGTTCCTCACTCCAGCCGGAGTGTCTCACCGAGGCGCATCACCACGAAGGCCTCGCTCCCCAGGCCGGCCTCCATGAGCGCCTTGCGCAGATAGACCGGCGGCTCGCCTGGGGGCTCTTCCGCCAGCCGGAACGTCCCCCAGTGCATGGCCACGGATCTCTCGGAACGCAAATCCATGTGGATCCTCACCGCCTCTGGGGGATCCACATGCATGGGCCCCATGAACCAGCGCGGCCTGTAGGCCCCTATGGGGATGAAGGAGATGCGGATGGGAGAGAAACGCTCCCCGATCTCTCGGAAAAAGGGGGCATAACCGGTGTCCCCGGCGAAGAACACGTTCCCCGAGGGTGTCTCCAGGACCCACCCCATCCAGAGCGTGCGGTTTCGCGTGAAGGGACTCCGGCCAGAGAAGTGCTGGGCAGGCACGGCGTGCACCCGCATGGGGCCCAGGGGCGTACTCTCCCACCAGTCCAGCTCCACCACATCTGTGATATCTCCCTCGGCCAGCCACTTCCCCACCCCTAGGGGGACGATGTAGCGCACCGAGCTCCCCAGCCTCCGAACAGTGGGTGCGTCCAGGTGATCGTAGTGATCGTGGCTCAAGATGACGGCGTGGATCGGGGGAAGATCCTCCCCGGAGACCCCCGGGGGCGATAATCGTCTCGGTCCGATGAAGGAAAAGGGCGTGGCCTTGTCGCTGAAGATGGGGTCCGTGAGGATGTTCACGCCTCCTGCCTGGATCAGGAAGGTGGAGTGGCCGATCCAGGTGGCCTGGACCTCGGCGGGGTCCGGGTGGTGGATGTGGTTGAGGTTCGGAGGCCCAGCCTCCGGGACGTAGGGCGGGACCTCCTCTTCGGCGATGGCCGGGGCCTCTCTCGGGCCCAGACCCAACTGCCACTTGAGAAACTGGGAAAAACCCCGGTGGGACTCCTGGTGCGGGTTTCTGAAGCCGTTCTCAGTATGATGGGCCGGCAACTCACCCCCCCTCTTGACGACCTTCGGTGCCGAGCAGTTCCACACCACCCAAACCAAGGCGGCGACCCCTACGCCGGCCCCAACCCATGGCCTGAAAGAAGACACGATCCCATCCCCTCGGTGGATCTTCAAGAGTATAGCTGCTCCCAATGCCCCGGACAAGAAACGGTCGCAGATGAACGGCCGATCCGCCGTTGCCTCGGGCCTTGGAGATACTTTGGGTTCTCCCATCGAGCTTTGCGACACGGACCGGTTCGTCACAGCTGGCGACCCGCCTTCGACAGCGGTCGAATCGGGCTCGATTCAAGGGCCACCTCACGGCCTCGAAGAGTGCGGGCACACTGCCGTTGACACACAACGAGATAGACCGTATTTTCGTGCCGAGAACCCTCTGCGCATCGTCCCTCGGGGATCTCGATGCCGACTCCGGGACCCGTCCGCCGGGGGAGGGGCAGAGGGCTCTTGGCAATCTCGACCTGGGGAGGATCGGGCCATGTTGAGGATAGTCTTTCTCAGACACGGGGAGAGCACATGGAATCTGGAGAACCGCTTCACCGGATGGACGGACGTGGATCTCTCGGAGAGAGGGGTCCAGGAGGCCCACGAGGCGGGGAGGCTCCTCCGGGCTGAGGGGTATGTCTTCGATGCCGCGCACACCTCGGTCTTGAAGCGGGCCATACGGACCCTCTGGATAGTATTGGAGGAGATGGACCTGATGTGGATCCCCGTGTATCGCTCTTGGAGGCTCAACGAGAGGCATTACGGGGCCCTGCAGGGGCTCAACAAGAAGGAGACAGCCGAGAAATACGGGATGGAACAGGTTCACGCGTGGCGCCGCAGCTATGACATCCCGCCACCGCCCCTGAACGAGGCCGACGAGCGACACCCCAGACACGACCCGAGATACCTCGGGCTGCCCAAGGAATATCTGCCGGGGTCCGAGTCCCTGAAGGACACCCTCGCCCGCGTGCTGCCGTACTGGCACGAGGCCATCGTGCCCCAGCTCCGGGAGGGAAAGCGGCTCCTCCTTTCCGCTCACGGC
>Ga0209162_1004164_pt1 | contig 11027 bp, 5 predicted proteins | sample YNPNPMetaG_FD_187121 | JGI IMG/M metagenome (GOLD analysis project Ga0209162, IMG submission 187121) | Anoxygenic and chlorotrophic microbial mat microbial communities from Yellowstone National Park, USA - YNP NP MetaG (SPAdes) (version 2) ...
GGGCCGTGCTCGTCTACGGGATCCTGAGGCCGGCGGTCTGGCGGGCGTGGCTGGCGTACCTGTCGGGGGTGGACACGTGGGACTTGCGGATGATCGGCCGGCTGTGTCGCCTGTTGGGCATGCGGCCGCCGTCGCCGATCGCTCCCGACGACGGCGCCGGGGCGGGGAACGCGGATGTGTCCTGAGGGCTTGTCTATTCGGCTCGACTTTTCACTGCCGGTGACATGTGGTAAAATCCGGTGCATGAAAAATGAGGCCATGATCCAGCGAGATGGATGTGGGCCTTTCCTTTTGGTGTTCTGTTCGGTTTCTTTCTCAAGAGGCCAGCCGGTTCATGGATATCTTCGACATCCACCATGAAATCCTCGAGCGCTACGGCGAGTACGTTCAGAGCTTCCTTGCCATCGCCGATGAGGACATCCGCGCGTTTGTCGCCAGGGAGGTCCTGGAGAAACGCGCTCTGTGGCCGGACGCCCTGCTGCAGCTCAACCCGGCCTATGCCAGGGCGGCCACCGTCGCGGAGCTGGCGGCCGCAGGCATACTGCATCCCGGCTGCGCCGAGATCTTCCGGGATGAAGACGGTGCGGCGTTCCGCCTCTACCGTCACCAGGAAGAGGCCATCCGCAAGGGGCTGGCCGGCCAGCACTTCGTTGTGACCAGCGGCACCGGCTCCGGCAAGAGCCTGACCTATTTCCTGCCCATCTTCGATGCGGTGCTGCGCGGCGACCCCGCTCAGGAGAAGGTTTGGGCCATCGTGGTCTACCCCATGAACGCCTTAGTCAACTCCCAGGAGGAGGCCCTGCGCCGCCTGGCCGAGGGCTATCGCAAACGCACGGGCAGGCCGATGCCGGTACGCTTCGCCCGCTACACGGGCCAGGAAACGGACGGGGAAAAGCTGCGCCTGCGCCAACATCCGCCCCACATCCTGCTGACCAACTACGTCATGCTGGAACTGATGCTGGTGCGGCCGCGCGAACGCCACTTCCTGGATCGGGCCACCTCGGCGTTGCGCTTCCTCGTCCTGGATGAGCTGCATACCTACCGCGGCCGCCAGGGTGCGGACGTGGCGCTGCTCGTCCGCCGCGTGCGGGAGCGCAGCGGCAATCCCAACCTGGTGTGCATCGGCACCAGCGCCACCATGGTGAGCGCAGACGCAGCAGGCGAACGCCGTGAAGCCGTTGCCGGCTTCGCGACCAGGCTCTTCGGGACGCCGGTCGAGGCCGCCAACGTGGTGGAGGAGACGCTGCGCCGCATGATCCCGCGCAACGGCCTCGCGGATGCGAAGGCTCTGCGCCAGGCCCTGATCGCGCCGCTCCCGCCGGCCGGCGATTGGGCCGCCTTCGCTGCCAACCCGCTCAGCGCCTGGATCGAGGATGCTTTCGGCCTGGAGGAAGAAGCAGACGGCCGGCTGCGCCGTCGCAAGCCCATCACCCTGGCCGAAGGCGTGGCCCGACTTGCGGCGCTCACCGGCGTTGACCGCGAGACGTGCGCCGACCGCTTGCGCGCCATGTTGCTCCTGGGCGCCCAGACCCCGTCACCCGACGGTGGCAACGCGTTCGCCTTCAAGCTCCATCAGTTCATCGGCCAGGGGGGCGCGGTCTATGCCACATTGGAGCGGCCGGAAAGCCGGCGGCTGACCCTGGAAGGCCAGTTGTACGCGCCGGGCGGCGGCGACCGGCTGCTCTATCCGCTGCGCTTCTGCCGCGTGTGCGGCCAGGAATACTACGCCGTGCAATGGCAGCCAGAGGACCACCGGCTGTTGCCCAGGGCCGAAGACGATGTGGGGAACGCCGACGAGGAGGAGGGAGCCGGCTACGTGATGGCGGATCCGACCGGCCGCTGGCAGGATGAGCCGGCTGCCCTGCCCGAGCATTGGTTCGAGCCCAGGCGGCCGGACAAACTGAAGAAGGAATACGCCGGCTTCCGCCCCAAGGCGTTGTACGTGCGGCCGAACGGCGAGCTGGCCGACGCTGCCGCCCCCGACGCCCTCTCCTGCTGGTTTGTGCCGCAGCCCTTCATGTTGTGCCTGGCCTGCGGCGAGGCCTACACCCGCCGCGATCGCGATGACTTCCGCAAGCTGTCGGCCCTCTCCAGCCAGGGCCGCAGCACCGCGACCACCTTGCTCACCCTGACTACGGTCGCCGCGCTGCGCAAAAGCGACCTGCCGCGCGAGGCGCAAAAGGTGCTCAGCTTCACCGACAACCGCCAGGATGCCTCGCTGCAGGCCGGCCACTTCAACGACTTCGTCCAGGTGGCCATGCTGCGCAAGGCCCTGTACCAGGCCTTGCAGAAACACGGCGAGCTGCGCTTTGATACGGTGGCGAGTCGCGTGGTGGACGCGCTGGACCTGCAGCTCCGGGATTACGCCAAACAGAAGGACCTCGATCCGAGCAGTCAGCAGGCCGTCAAGACGGCGGAAGTCTTCCGAGAGGTGATCGAGTACCGCCTTTACGAGGACCTGCGCCGGGGCTGGCGCGTGGTGCAGCCCAACCTGGAGCAGTGCGGCCTGCTGCGCGTGGACTACGAGGGGCTGGAGGCGCTGGTGGCCCGCGCAGAGGTCTGGGGCCGGGCAGGTTGCATGGCCGACCTGACCCCGGCGCAGCGCGCGGAGGTGCTGCGCACCTTGCTCGACGAAATGCGCCGCCAGTCCACGATCGACGTCCCCTGTCTCAAGCGCGGGCCGGCTCAGGATGAGCTGAAACACCGGGCCAGAGAGTATCTGGATGGGCGGTGGGCATTCGGTGAAGACGAACAGTTGCGCTATGCCTCCTTCTTCGTTCTGCCCGATGAAGACCGGGAGCGCGGGGACTTCAGCCTGTCGTCTCGCGGGGTCTTCGGCCGCTGGTTGAAGGGATACCTCAAGGAGAAGCTCGGCCGCGAGCTGGAGGCCGCCGAATACGACGCGCTGATCGCCGCCATCGCGCAAGCCCTGGTCGGCCATGGCTTGCTGATCCGCGCCGAGGAGGCCGAAAGCGGAGGACGCCAGGGCGGCCTGCGCCTGCGCGCCGGCGCCTTGATCTGGCGGTTGGGTGACGGCAGGCCGGCGGTCAACCCCCTGCGCCGCTATCGAGGCCGCGGCGAGATGTACCAGGCCGTGGCCCAGGAAGCCAACCGGTTCTTTACGGAATTCTACCACAGCGCCGGCTTCCCGCTAGCCGGCATAAGCGGCGCTCCGCACACGGCCCAGGTGAAAGCGGAAGTGCGTCAGCAGCGAGAGGAGGCCTTCCGCCGGGGACAACTGACGTCGCTTTTCTGTTCGCCCACCATGGAATTGGGGGTGGACATCCGCGACCTGAATGCCGTGCATCTGCGCAACATGCCGCTCACGCCGGCCAACTACGCACAGCGCAGCGGCCGCGCCGGCCGCGCGGGCCAGCCGGCGCTGGTGCTCAGCTATTGTGCGCGGGGCAGCGGCCACGATCAGTACTTCTTCCGGCGCCGGCAGAGGATGGTGGCCGGCGAGGTCACTGCGCCCCGGCTCGATCTGAGCAACGAGGACCTGGTGCGGGCGCACGTCCACGCCATCTGGCTGGCCTGGACCGGCGTTGAGCTGAGCAGAGAGCAAGGTTCCATCCTGGAGGTGATCGATGCGGAACAACCCGATTTGCCGTTGCACCAGGCCGTGCGCGAACAGATCGCGCTGACGCCGGCCCAACGTCAGGGCTGCCTGGAGGAATGTCGCCGTGTGCTGGCCGCGTGCGGGCCGGATGTAGCCGATGCCGATTGGCTGCACGACGGCTGGCTGGAGGCGCAGATTGACGGCGCAGCGGCCGCGTTCGCTCGCGCCTTCGACCGCTGGCGCGAGCTCTACCGCGCGGCCGATGCGCAGCTTTTGGCGGCCCAACAGCAGCAACGCAGCGGGTTCCGGCGGGCGGGCAAGGCCAGCGCAGAGGCCATCCGCGAAGCCGAGACGTCCATGCGCGAGGCGCAACGCCAGCTCGAGCTGCTGACCTGCCAGAATGTGCGGGCCGAGGAGAGCGACTTCTCCGCCTATCGCTACCTGGCCGGCGAGGGCTTCCTGCCCGGCTACAACTTCCCGGCCCTGCCTGTGCGCGTCTTCATCTCCGGCCGCCATGAAGGGGAGTTTATCGGTCGGCCGCGCTTTCTGGCCATCACCGAATTCGCGCCGGACAACGTGATCTACCACGAGGGCGCGAAATATCAGGTCAACCGCGTCTGGCTGCCGCTCCAGGAGCCCGAGAAGCGCTTTGTGCGGGCCAGGGTGTGTCAGCACTGCGGCTACCTGCATGAGGGAGAGGCGGTCCACGACGAACGTTGCCATCACTGCGACAGCGCGCTGGAACAGGCCGGCCTCTACATCGCGCACCTGCTGGAGATGCCCACCGTGGGCACGCAGCGCCGCGAGCGCATCACCAGCGACGAGGAAGAGCGCATGCGGATGGGGTACGACACGCGCACCCACTTCCGCTTTGCGCAAGGGCCGGGGGGAGAACTGCGTCGGCGGGTGGCGAATGTGGTCGCGAATGGCGAAGTCGCGAGTAGCGAGATAGAGGGTGGCTCTACTCACCACTCGCCACTCCCTACTCACCACTCGCTCCTGGACCTGGTGTATGCGCCCGCGGCCACGTTGTGGCGCATCAACCACGGCTGGCGCCGTCGCCGCGAGATCGGCTATCGGCTCGACATGAAGCGCGGCCTGTGGTTGGGACAGGATGAGACGTCCACCAGAGGTGCGAGCAACGCCGCAGCGGTCACGCCGGCCGAGGTCAAGTCGCAGGTGCGGCTCTTCGTGCGCGGCACGGGCAACGCGCTGCTGGTCTATCCGCGGCAGGTGGGCGACCTGGCGAATCCGTCCTTCCTGCCGAGCCTGCAATACGCCCTGGCCCGCGGCATGGAGGAGCTGTTCGAGGTTGAGGAAGGCGAGCTGGCCTCGGAGCTGATCGGCGAAGGGGATCGCCTGGGCATCCTGTTCTGGGAAGGGACGGAAGGCGGGCTGGGCGTGCTGCGCCGGCTGGTGCAGGAGCCGGCCGCGCTGGCCGCCGTGGCGCGTCAGGCGCTGGAGGTGCTGCACTTCGACCCCACCACCGGCGCCGATCGGCGGCCGGCAACCGATCCGCACGCCGATGAGGCCTGCGCCCGGGCCTGTTACGAGTGCCTGATGTCGTACTACAACCAGCGCGTGCACCGGCTGCTGGACCGCCACGCAGTGCGCGATGCCTTGCTCGCGCTGGCGGGCAGCACGACGCAGATGGGCGACGCGACGCGCGACTACGAGGCGCACTACCGCTGGCTGCGCGAATTGACCGACGGCCGCTCGGCGCTGGAGCGCAACCTGCTCGACCGCCTGCACGCTACCGGTCGGCGCCTGCCCGATTTTGCGCAGTATGCTGTGCCCGACATGATGACCGTGGCCGACTTCTTCTACGAGCCCAACATCTGCGTCTACTGCGACGGCAGCGTGCACGACGAGCCGCAACAGAAGGCGAGCGACGAGGCGATCCGCCGGGAGTTGAAGGCGCGCGGCTACCGGGTCGTGGTGATGAGGTACGATTCCGACCTCGAGCAACAACTACTGGAGCGACAGGACGTGTTCGGCCCGGCGCAGCAGTGACGTACCTGCGTAGGGTGAAGGATTCCCCCCTATCGCGTGAGTGAAGCGAGGGTATGCAGATGCGGCAGCGGCCGGGAGGTGTGCAGTGAACGGATCTGTTTGTCCAGGCGCATGATCCCTGGTACAATTCGGTAACAGGAGAAACGGGCCCCGGTCATCCTGGAAAATGAGGGCTTCCCTTGCGGTGATGGCAAGGGAGAAAATATCGGTGGCCGGAGGGGGTGAGCTATGAGAAGAAGCGATGTTACCCGGTTGTTGACCGAGCACCGACAGGAAATCGTTCAGTTCGGCGTGAAATCTCTGGCTCTATTTGGGTCGGTGGCCAGAGATGAAGGGCAACCGACAAGCGATGTGGATTTCCTGGTGGAGTTCAAGGATCGGGCCACTTTCGACCAGTTCATGGATCTCAAGTTCTACCTGGAGCACTTGCTGGGGCGACGCGTCGATCTGGTCACACGCAAAGCCCTCAAACCACGGCTGCGCCCGTATGTAGAAAAGGAAGCGCTCTATGTCGCGTGATATCCGGCTTTACCTGGATGACATCCGGGAATCCTGCGAAAAAATACTGCGCTATTCCTACGGGCTGAACTTTGAGCAGTTTGTGAGTGACGAGAAAACCTTCGACGCCGTCGTGCGGAATCTGGAGATCATCGGTGAGGCGGCCAAACACGTTCCTTCGGAGATACGAAGACGTTATCCTGAGGTGGAGTGGGCCAAGATCGCCGGTTTGCGTGACATGGTTGTCCATGAGTACTTTGGCCTGGACGAAGACATCCTGTGGGATGTGGTTCAGAATCGCATTCCTCGACTGCTTGATCAAATCCGGCAAATTCTGAACGCGGATTGAGAGTCAGCCGCCGAATCGGAATCGAATTCGGGGCGAAGGAGCGTTCCGCCGCCAGATCGGCCTGCTCCGACCAACGCCCCAGGCGACGTCGTCGGCCGGCCGTCGGCGCCTTCAGCCGCGGCCCGAATCCGTGTCGGCGACGGGGAAGGCGGACGCCATCATACCCGAGAACCCGCATGATCGAAACCACCCCCGGCGCCCTGGTGCGCTACCGCGAACGCGACTGGGTCGTCCTTCCCTCCGATGACCCGAACCTGGTCCTCCTGCGCCCCATCGGCGGCAGCGCACGGGAGGTCTGCGGCGTCGTCAAGCCGTTGGCCGACCTGATGGCCTACGAAGCACCTTACGAGCGCATCGAGGCCGCCGACTTCCCGCTGCCCTCGCCGGAGGACGTCCAGGACCACGCGGCGGTACGTCTGCTGCTGGAATCCGCACGGCTGCTGCTGCGCGAGGGCGCGGCGCCGTTCCGCTCGCTGGGCCATCTGTCGGTGCGGCCGCGGCCCTACCAGTTCGTGCCGCTGGTGATGGCGCTGCGCCTCCCCATCGTGCGCCTGCTGATCGCCGACGACGTGGGCGTGGGCAAGACCATCGAGGCCGCGCTGATTGCCCGCGACCTGCTCGACCGCGGCAGGGTCGGCCGCCTGGCCGTGCTCTGCCCGCCCTACCTGTGCGAACAGTGGCAACAGGAGCTGGCCGAGAAGTTCAACATCGAGGCTGTGGTGATCCGGGCCGGCACGGTCGCCCGGCTGGAGCGCCGGACGCCGCCCGATCGCTCCATCTTCGAACACTTCCGCCACTTCGTCGCCAGCATTGACACCGTGAAGGGCGAGCACTATCGCGCCGCCTTCCTGCAGCACTGCCCCGACCTGGTGCTGGTGGACGAGGCGCATGGTGCGGCCCAGCCACCGGCCGGCCGGGCCAGCGCGCAACAGCAGCGGCACGCGCTGTTGCGCGAGCTGGCGAAGAAGCCCGACCGCCACCTGATCCTGCTCACCGCGACGCCCCACAGCGGGATCGAATCCTCCTTCCGGTCGTTGTTGGGGCTGCTGCGGCCCGATTTCCGGCTTTTCACCCTGGCGGACCTGAGCGAAGAGCAGACGGATCGGCTCGCCAGGCACTTCGTGCAGCGCCGCCGCGCGGACGTGCGGCACTGGATGGGCGAGGATACGCCCTTCCCGGTGCGCGATCCCGAAGGCGCGGAGCAGCCCTACCGCTTCTCGGCCGCCTATCGCAAGTTCTATCAGGCGGTCTACGAGTTTGCCGGTGAGATGGTGCGCTCGGCCGAGACGCTGACCGGCTGGAAGCAACGCATGCGCTTCTGGTCGGCGCTGGCGCTGTTGCGCTGCGTCTCCTCGTCGCCGGCCGCGGCGCAGGTCGCGCTCCTCAAGCGGGCGGCCCCCTTCCCCATCCCTCCCCCAAGGTTGGGGGAGGGGCCAGGGGTGGAGGCTGGGGTCGAAGACCTGGGCGACTGGGACCCTGCCGAGGTGGATGCCGAGTTTATGCCACTGGTCTACGACCCCACCGAGGCCGAGGCCGCCAGCGACGCGCCGCCCAGCGCCGTGTTCGACGCGCAGGAGCGGGATCCGGGGTGGACCGTCGCGGACCAGGACCGGTTGCGCCGGTTTGCCGCCATGGCCGCTGCGCTGCGCGGCACGCAGGATACCAAGCTTCAGAAAGCGATCGAAGTGGTACAGGATCTCCTGGAAGCCGGCTATCAACCCATCATCTGGTGCCGCTACATCGCCACGGCCGATTACGTGGCCGAGGAGCTGGACCGCGCGCTGGCGCCCCGCTTTCCCGGCGTGCGCGTCGTCGCGGTCACCGGCGCACTGGCCGAGGACGACCGCAAGCTCAAGGTGGACTCACTGGCGGCCGCGCCGGTGCGCGTGCTCGTCGCCACCGACTGCCTCAGCGAGGGGATCAACCTGCAAGAGCACTTCTCGGCCGTTGTCCACTACGACCTGCCGTGGAACCCCAACCGCCTGGAGCAGCGCGAAGGCCGGGTGGACCGCTTCGGCCAGAAGGCGCCGGTGGTGAAGGCGATCCTGATCTTCGGCCAGGACAATCCGGTGGACGGCGCGGTGCTGGATGTGTTGCTGCGTAAGGCGCGCGACATCTACCGGGAGCTGGGGGTGCATGTGCCGGTGCCGATGGACAGCGAAACGGTGATGGAGGCGGTGCTCCACTCGCTGTTCCAGCGCTCGACGCGCTACGACGGCCAGATGAAGCTTTTCGACCAGGTGGACGAGGCCGGCCGGCTGGTGCGCCGCGTGCACGAGGAGTGGACGGCCGCGGCCGACCGCGAGCAGGAGAGCCGGACGCGCTTTGCCCAGCGCGCCATTCGGCCCGACGAGGTGCAGCGCGCCCTGGGCGCAACCGACGCGGTGCTCGGCAGCCCGGAGGACGTGCGGCGCTTCGTCGTGCAGGCGAGCCAGCGCCTGCCCTTCGGCCTGGTCGAGCGGGGCGACGGCCGCTACGACCTCTACCCGAACGATCTGCCCGAGGCGGTACGGTTGCGGCTGGGCGATGTGCCCTCTCCGTGGCCGATCACCTTCCGCTCGCCCACGCCGGCCGGCCTCACTTACATCGGCCGCAACCACCCGCTGATCGAGGGCCTGGCCGAACACCTGCTCGACCTGGCGCTCCATCCCTCCTCCCCCTCGCAGGGGGAGGATCGGGGAGGGGGTCCCGTGGCGCGCAGCAGCGTCATCTGCACACCGCTGGTAACCCGCCGCACCGCGCTCTTCCTGCTGCGTCTTCGTTACCTGCACCATGAAGGGGATGCCGCATCGGCCTCGTTGGCCGAAGAGACGCTCGCGTGGGGCCTGCGCGGCATCTATCCCGACGTAAGCGAGCTGGCACCCGACGAGGCGCTGCGTCTGCTGGATGCGCAGCACGATGCCGCGTCTGTCCCCCTCGCCGAACGTCGCGAGGTCCTGCGGGAGACGCTGGACTGGTGGCTGGGCCTGCAGGAACGGCTCGGCAGGCTGCTGGCCGGGCGGGCCGCGCGCCTGGCCGAGGAACATGCGCGGCTGGCCGACCTGGTCAACGCTGCTTCGTCGCGCGTGTTGACGATTGAACCGCAATTGCCGCCCGATTTGTTGGGCCTGGTCATCCTGTTGCCGCGGATACCGAGATGACTCTGCTTACCATCCGCATCGAGGGCGGGCTGCTCTCGCCCGACTTCCTGGAGACGATCCACGACCAGCCCGGCCAGAAGCCGGCCGATTTCGGGCTGGATGAGCGACGCTCGCTCGTAGACGAGATCACCGCGGTCTGGAGCGATGTGCACTCCTATTGGGATGCATTTCAACGCCGGCGGGCGCGGGCTCGCGACGGCGAGTCGCTCACCTCGGCCACGCGCGAGGCATGGGTCGTCCCGCTCCTGGAGGCGCTGGGCTACCGTCTGACGTTTCAGCGCCGGGCAGCCGAGGCCGACGGCCGTACCTACCCCATTTCGCATCGCGCGGCGCCCTCCTCCGAGGAGAGGGAGGGCGTCGGTCCGCCCATCCACATCGTGGCCTTCGACCAGAAGCTGGGCGAGCGGCCGCCGGCCGGCCGCGGGACGATGTCGCCCCATGCGCTGGTGCAGGACTACCTGAACCGCAGCGATGACCTGTGGGGCATCGTCACCAACGGCGTCATCTTGCGGCTGCTGCGCGACTCGGCCTACTTCAGCCGGCCCTCCTACATCGAGTTCGATCTGGAAGGGATGTTGGAGGGGGAACGGCTGGACGAGTTCATCCTCTTCTACCGCCTGGCGCACCGCACCCGTCTGCCCGCCGCCGCGGAGAATGCCGGCCAGTGCCTGTTGGAGCGCTATCATCAGGCCACCCTGGAGCAAGGGGGACGCATCCGCGAGGGGTTGCGGACCGCCGTCGAGGCCGCGATCCTCACCCTGGCCAACGGCTTCCTGAGCCACCCGAAGAACGGCGAGCTGCGCCGGGCCGTCGCCAACGGTGAGCTCTCGGCCAGGGGCTACTACCAGGAGCTGCTCTATCTGATCTACCGCTTGCTTTTCCTGATGGTAGCCGAGGAACGCAATCTGTTGACCCCCTCCCTGTCTCCCTCCCCCCTTGCAGGGGGAGGGCCGGGGTGGGGGTGGCGACTACTACCTCGACCACTACAGCATCACCCGCCTGCGCCGGCTGGCCGAGGCGCCGCTGAGCGGGGCGCAGCGCTTCGAAGACCTCTACCTGGGCCTGCGCACGTTGTTCCAGGTGCTGCGCGATGAGCGGATGGCTCCTGTGCTGGGCATCCCCGCGCTCAACGGCGAGCTGTTCGACGTCAACCGGATGCGCCACCTGGAGGCCGCTCACCTCAACAACCGCGATCTGCTGGAGGCCATTCGCCAGCTCTCCTACTTCACGCCCCCCACCGAACGGGTGCCGCGCCGGGTCAACTATGCCGCTCTGGACGTCGAGGAGCTGGGCAGCGTGTACGAAAGCCTGCTCGACGAGTACCCGGTGATCCTCCCCTCCCCTGTGGTCGGGGGAGAGGGTCATCCCTGCTTCGACTTCGTCCAGGGCACCGAGCGCAAGACCACCGGCTCCTACTACACCCCGCGCGAGCTGGTCAAGGAGACGCTGGACGCCGCACTCGACCCCG
>Ga0209162_1004166_pt1 | contig 11026 bp, 9 predicted proteins | sample YNPNPMetaG_FD_187121 | JGI IMG/M metagenome (GOLD analysis project Ga0209162, IMG submission 187121) | Anoxygenic and chlorotrophic microbial mat microbial communities from Yellowstone National Park, USA - YNP NP MetaG (SPAdes) (version 2) ...
TTCTAGGTTATTCTCCTCAAACCATTGCCATGTTCATCCTTCTTGCCCTCGTTCCAACGGTCATAGGTCATTCCTCTTTGAATTGGGCATTGGGGCATCTCTCAGCCACCATGGTGGCCGTGAGTGTTCTGGCAGAGCCTGTGGGAGCCTCCCTCCTGGCCTGGGCCATTTTGGGGGAAAGGCTTAGAGGGTCCGTAATCTTTTGGGGCTCGATCATTCTCTTTGGGATTTACATCTCGTCCAGGGAAGAAATTTGGGAGAGAGGATCAAGGAGGGGAAGAGTTCATGAGGGAATATAAGAGACCTCCCATAGTGTGCGTGGTGGGCACTTCGGACAGTGGCAAGACTACCCTTCTCGAGAAGATCATCCCTGAGCTGAAAACCAGGGGCTACAGGGTGGCTGTGGTCAAACACGATGTCCATGGATTCGATATGGACAAGGAGGGGAAGGACTCCTGGCGTCTCAAGAGGGCCGGGGCCGATGCCATCGTTGTGTCCTCGCCCACGAAGATCGCCCTCATAGAGGATGTGGACCATGACCTGACCTTGGATGAGCTGAGGGAAAGACTGAGGCTCGAGGTGGATATAATCCTCACAGAGGGATACAAGAGGGAGAGTTATCCCAAGATAGAGGTCTTCAGACAAGCACACGGGAGAGGGCTTCTCTGCTCTGAGGAAGAGGAGCTTATAGCCATTGCAAGCGATTCACCCATTGAAGTGGGCAATGCGCGCTGGCTCCATATAGATGACGCCAAGGCAATAGCCGATTTTCTGGAAGAGAGATTCTCCCTCAAGGAGAAAGAGAGATGACGGGGCTCATCTTGGCAGGAGGGAAGAGCAAGCGCATGGGGCAGGAAAAGGCATTGCTTCCCCTTGGCAATAAGACCCTGATAGAGAGGGTGGCGGATGCCTTGGGGTGCGTCTGCGATCCCGTGATCATCGTCACCAATACACCCTCCAACTACTCCTTCTTGGGCCTCGAGATGGTGGCAGATCTGATAGTGGGCCACGGTGCCCTGAGCGGCATCCATGCGGGGCTTTTTTTCTCACCCACCCCGAGGGCCTTTGTCATAGGATGCGACATGCCCCTGGTGAACCCCACCTTAGTGAGACTTCTGGTGGAACAGAAGGCCAAGTGGGACGTGGTAGTTCCGAGGGTGGGAGAATTTCTGGAGCCGCTTCATGCCGTGTATTCCAAGAGGTGCCTTCCCACCATGGAGCAGTTTCTCCTCTCGGGAGGAAGGAGGATACTGGACCTCTATCCCAAGCTCAAGGTGCTGGAGGTGAGCGAGGCTGAGCTCCGCAAGGTGGACCCGGAGCTCCTTTCATTCTTCAACGTCAATACCCCGGAGGATCTCTCTGAGGTTGAGGCCCTCTGGTCCCGAACCTAGAGAGTATGCGCCTGATTATCTCCGAGGTGGAGATACCCTCACGGAGGGGAACCCTCACAACTTCTCCTCCAATGGATCGGACCCATTGCGCTCCGACTATGGCCTCCTCTGGCCAGTCCGCCCCCTTGACCAGAAAACGGGGCCCGATTGCCTTGATGATTCTCAGGGGGTCTGGATCCCCGAAGGGGATCACCATGTCCACGCACTCCAATGCCGCTAGGACAAGCGCCCTGTCCTCGAGGGGGAGAATCGGTCTGCCTTCTCCCTTTATGGACCTAACCGAGTGATCATCGTTTATTCCCACAACGAGAAAATCCCCCAAAGATCTCGCCTGAGAGAGGTATTGGACGTGACCCGAGTGGACTATGTCGAAGCATCCATTGGTGAAGACAACTTTCTTCCCTCGGGCCTTGAGCTCCCTTATGATGGGGACTGCACGCTCTAGGTCCAAGATCTTCTCCATCATCTCGTGCCTCAAAGGAGCACCACAAGCGGTCTTTGGGTACATCCACAGAGCATGATAGCTTCCCATCGCCATCTGAGCCAACCCCTTGGGAAGACCGCCCGAACCACTCGCCATGGGCGGAAGACGGGGCTGTCCCCACCGAAAATCCGAGGTCTTTGGGCATGAGCCTCCGAGGCCATGGGCTTTGGAGAAGGATGCGAGCTAGTCCTTGTATCCCTCTTTCCAAAATCGACTTTCTCGATCACGTCTCTTTCCGAATTCCAGGGATTCGGGGTCTTCAAGTATTTTCCGAGATCTTGCCATTAAGCATGCCCTTTACAGATTGTGAGAGTCTAGGGTAATAGAATATCCTTTTAGGGGTCGAGGGAATTGACCCATGAAGAAACTCATGGGAATCACGAGGAGCGGGAATCTTGAATGGCTGACAAGAAGGAGATCAGATCCCTGTATCTTGAGGGGATAGATTGGTGGAACAAGGGAAAATACGACAGGGCACTTGTTTGTTTCCAAAGGGCCCACGAGCTTTCCCCCCAGAATCCATTCATAATGTCCTATCTTGGACTTGCCCGGGTCAAGATGAATGCGGTGGAGGAAGGGGTTGAGCTCTGCAAGGAGGCCCTCAAGAAGAAACCCTTCAACGAAGACCTGATCTACAATCTCGGACAGGCATGCAGACTGGGGGGGATGAGGCAGGAGGCCAGAAAAGCCTTCCTCATGGGGGCCAAGGTCTCCGATAACCCGGGCAGATTTCTCCAGGCACTGAAGGAGATGGGAGTCAGGCGAAAACCCATCATCCCGTTCTTGCCAAGGGAAAACTTTCTCAATCGATGGCTGGGCAAGCTGACTTATAAGCCGGGTCTCTTCAAGATAGAGGATATAGAGAATTGAAGGGGGAAGGGGAAGAGGGCCCTCCTCCCCTTCCCTTGATCCAGGGAGAACTCAGCCCAAGCTTTCCAGTAGGACTTCGGAGATGTCCATTACAGGAAGGGCGTCTTCCTTGCCCATGGTCTTTGTAGATGCCTCGAGCATCACTATACAATAGGGACAAGCGGTGACCAGGGTCTGGGCGCCCTTGGCCAGCGCTTCCTCCACCCTCAGATCTCCGAAGCGCTCCCCAGGGGCAGTCTCCATCCAGATCCTTCCACCTCCTCCCCCGCAGCACAGGCTATTGGACCTTGTCCTATCCAATTCCGTGAAATCCGAGTCCCCTAACTGGCTCAATACCTCCCGAGGCTCATCGAACACATCGTTATGTCTGCCCAGGTAGCAGGGATCATGGTACGCTATTTTTCGTCCCAAGCTCTTGGCTGGTTTCAGTCTGCCTTCCCTGACGAGTTGGGCCAGAAGCTGCGAGTGATGGACCACCTCGAACTCTCCTCCCAGCTCGGGGTATTCCTTCTTGAAGGTGAAGAGACAGTGGGGGGAAGTGGTGATTATCTTCTTGACCCCTTTGGACTGGAAGAGCTCTATGTTCCCCTGGGCGAGCTTCTGGAATAGCTCCTCGTCTCCTATCTTCCTCACAGCCTCGCCGCAGCAACTCTCCTCTTCTCCAATGATCCCAAAGCTCACCTGTGCCCTTTTCAACAGCTCAACCACGCTCTTGGCTATTTTCTGGCTCCTCACGTCATAGCATGAGGTGCAGCAGACAAAGAGAAGGTATTCAGTCCCCTCGGAGAAGGTTGGGACCTCCAGGCCTTTGGCCCATTCTGTCCTCTTAGATCTCTCACCAGACCAGGGGTTTCCCTGGCTATGCAAGCTTCCTATGACAGGCCTGTAGCTTCCAGGAACAGTCCCAACCGAGGCCAGCATGCTCCTCATGCCCCTCACATTGTCTATTATCTTCACTTGCCTGGGACACCTGACCACGCACTGACCGCATGTCGTGCAGGCGTAAATGACCTCCTCGGACTCGAACCCTTCCAGCCCGAGCTGCCCCAGGCGTTGTACCTTCCTGATGTTGAAGGATTGGGATATGTGACCAGGCACGAGCCTCCATGGGCAGGATCCTGTGCAAAGACCGCACTGCATGCACCAGTAGAGGGTTTCTGCTCCTGATGCCACTATGGCCTCGCTCACCTCGAGATACGGAGTCCTAGCTTCCATCTCCTCGCTCCTTTTTCTCCGCCGTTATGGAATTCCTCTCAGAACCCCTTGTAGGGGTTGGGTCCTATCTCCCTTATTCTCTCCATGAAGCTTTCCACGATCGATGGGATCCTCTTGTAGTCCCGGATCTCCACCTGCTCCATCCTGACTCTGTCCGACTCCAGGGCTAGTCTATCCAAGGTCTCAGAGACCTTGGATAGCCTGTATTGAGCGAGCTCGCTCCCCTTTATCATGTGGCACTGGTAATCCTCACCGTGCTTGCACCCGAGAAGGAGCACCCCGTCTATCCCTTTGGAAAGGGCATCTGCTATCCATATGAGGTTGAGGGATCCAAGGCACCTGAGGGGTATGACCCTCACGTAGGGATCCCAGGAAAGCCTTCTCTGCCCCAAAATATCCAGGGCAGGGTAAGCATCGTTCTCACATGCCAGCACTATGACCCTGGGCTTTTCCTCCTCTTCTTCGGGCACCTCTATGGCCTTTATCATCGACCCTATCATATCAACGGAGTAATCCTTGAAGGAGATTATCCTCTCGGGGCAGGAGCCCATGCATATGGAGCACCTCCTGCACCTTGTGGGGTTGGGGAGGGGATTTGCCTTCTCGTCCTCGTTTATGGCCCCGAATGGACATTCCTCGGTGCAGCGTTTGCACTGGGTACACCTCTGCATGAAGAACTCTGGCCAGGAGCGGTCCCCTGCCCTTGGATGGACAGCCTCCCCCCTCGAGGTCATCTCAACGCATTGTATGGCCTTTAGGGCAGCTCCCCTGCCGTCTTCCTCCGCCCCGAGCATGTCCATGGGTTGCCTCACACACCCAGCAGCATATATACCCGTTCTCCTGGTCTCATATGGGAAGCATATGAAATGGGAGTCAGGCATTCCGTAAAAGAGCTTGGGCAACTCTGGACCCTGCCGGTAGTCGAGGTGGAGGACCATCCCTTCCTTCTGCCTATCTGCGACGGAGGCCTGTTCTGTCTTCTGGCTTTGGTCAGCTTGAAGGAGACTCTCGTACACCTTCACCATGTCTCCTTCCACTGCCATTGAGGGGACCATGCCTGTTGCCAGGACCACCATGTCCGCTTCCAGAAGGAGCTTTTCTCCAGTGAGCATATCGTCCACCTCTACAGCTATCTTCCCATCCCCGCCCTGTGCGACGGAGGCCACCTCCCCCTTCACGAACACTACCCCCTCTTTCTGGGCTCTCCTGTAGAATTCCTCGTACTGGCCCGGAGTTCTCATCTCCTTGTACACTATGAAGGCCGCCGCCGAAGGATCCTGTCCTTTCAGGTAGAGGGCTTGTTTGAGGGAGACCATGCAACAAACAGAGGAGCAATAGGGAAGATGCTCCGGGTCCCTGGAGCCCGCGCACTGGATGAATACCACTGTCTGGGGCTTGGAGCCATTGGAAGGTCTCTTGAATTCTCCTGTCTTGGCCATCATCTCTTCCAGCTCGATATTTGTCACAACATCTTGAATTGCGCCGTACCCCAGATGACCTAATCGGGTGGGATCGTAGGGCTTCCAGCCCGTTGCCTGGACAATGGCCCCCACTTTGAAGCTCTCCTCTCCCTGCGGGCCTTTCACGAACACATCGAACATCCCAGGTGCACCCTGGATCTTCTGGATTTCAGCGGAGCAAATCACCCTTATGTTCTTCTCCTCGCCCACCTTGGAGATGAGATCTTGTACTCCCACATCCTCCAGCTCCCTGTAAGGAGGGTTGAAGGGGTAGCGTTTGAACTGTCTCGCCATCCACCCCCCGAGCCTTTCCTCTTTCTCCACGAGGACCACCCCATAGCCTGCCCTGGCCGCTTCCAGCGCAGCGGTCATTCCAGCCACGCCCCCGCCAACCACCAGTATGGTCTTGTCCACCTCTGCCTGGAATGGCTCCAGAGGCTCTGACTTCTGGACCTTGACAATGCCCATTCTGAGATAATCCTCAGCGGCCATCTGGGTGTCCTCTCCACCGGGCTCGAGGCACCAGGCCACCTGCTCCCTCAAGTTGACCCTCTCCAAGACCACATGGTCGGGGAACTGGAACACCTCGTTGAGAACCCGTGGAGAGCATGCAGCCAGAACAATTCCATTCACCCCTTCTCCATCCAGGTCCTTCTTTATGCTTTCGAGGCCCTCCTCCGTGCAGTAAGCCGCGTGCCTTCTGCACACTGGGACTTTCATCTCAGAGCGAGCCACATTCAGCAGCTTTTCAACATCCAAAGAACTTCCGATCCCGCATCCTTCACAGACATAGACCCCTATTTTCTTCTCCCCCATAGAGCCCTACCTCCTCTTCAATGACTGAATTGCCGAGAGAGCTGCCCCAGTGGCATCCTGGACCGTATGAGCCACATCCACAGGTTTCTTCACACACCCAGCAGGTATAATCCCGGTCTCCTCCGACGAGACCAGGAACCCGTAATCATCGCAAGGAACCTCAAAAGGCACTGGGGACTTGACCGTCGTGGGGACGATGCCCGTTGCCAGGACGACCAGATCTGCCCTGGAGGTGATCCCCTCACCTTTGTCAACATCTTCAACCCTTAGGATCAGCTCTCCTGTAGCTTTGTCCGGGAAAATCTCGGCCACCTTTCCCTTGACAAAGGTTATCTTTGGGTCGGCTTTCGCTTTCACGTAGAGATCTTCCAACCTTCCCAGGGCCCTTATGTCGATATAGAAGATGGTCACTTCCGCATCCGGATACTGTTCCCTGACATAGAAGGCTTGTTTGAGGGATGCGGAACAGCACACTCCAGAGCAATAAGGCAAGTGGTTTTCGTCCCTCGAGCCCGCACACTGCACAAACGCTACCCTGCGCACTTCTCCACCGTCACTGAGCCTCGATATCTTTCCTCCGGTTGGCCCACCCACGGCAGAGAGCCTTTCCATCATCACGTTGTTTATGAGATTGGGATTCTTGCCGAAACCGTAGTAATCGATCCTGGAAGCATCATAGGGGTCCCAGCCCGTGGCCCAGATGATGGCTCCGGCGTTCAACGTGAGGACTTGCTCCTTCATGTCCAGATCTATGGCACCGAAGGGACAGACCTCCACGCATTTTCCGCAGTCCTTCCCGAGACAAACCGATGGGTCGATCACGTATCGGTTGGGAAAGGCCATCTCATGGGGAAGATAGATGGCCTTGGTCTTGTCGAGTCCGTAGTTGAAATCATTGGGCCTTTCCACCGGGCATACTGCCTCACATGCGCCGCAGGCAGTGCATTTGGAATTGACGAACCTCGGCGATACCTTAACCTGGACCTTGAAGTCACCCTTTTTGCCTTCTATGGAGGTGACGCGCGTCATTGTGTGAACCCGCACCCTTGGATTCTTGCGAATCCTCCTGAAGTTGATCTCCAGACCACACTGGGGAGGGCACATCTTGGGAAAATACCGATTGCTCCTGATCACCCTTCCTCCAAGATACGGGGCGAGCTCCACGAGGTCCACCGGAAAGCCGACTTCCGCCACTTCAACAGCAGCAGTGATTCCAGCTATCCCTCCACCCACTACCACAATCCCATCCCCTGCCATGGGTTCCACCTCCAACTGCTCTTTTCTCCTACTCCAAGAAATCAACAAATTCGCGTTATTTTACTGGGATGGGGGGCAAGTGTCAACGACAGGGGGCTGAGGGGCGCTCGCAAACTCCGGTCTTGGAACTCATCGACTATGGGAGCACTCGATCTTCCTTCTCTCATGTGACGGTCGGGTCCTTATGGAGGATTTCCTTTCGAAGTGATTGGGGAACACCTTTTGGAACAAACCGGGTCAAGTACCATGTCTCCACTCCCAGTATGGTCTCCGAGGCAACCGTCTCGAAGCCAAAGGCCCTGTAAAAGGAGAGGTTCCTCGGATTCGAGGTCTCGAGGTGACAGATCTTCCCTGCTTTTTCAGCGATGGAACAAACTTCTTCCATGAGCATGGAACCGAATCCCTTCCCTTGAAAGGCAGGATGTGTCCCGAGGATTTCGAGATAGTAATGGGGCTCCCTGGGATGTCTCCTCCGAACGGAACTGGTCCAGGTAAGCCATCTTGCAAGCCCACGAAACCCTGCTCGGAAAATACCCTTGGAAAGGATGGAGACCTCCAGAAAGATGGGAGGAGGATAGCTTCCGGGAGAATAGAGAAGAGCCACGGACCTCACCTCTGCGCCATCTTTGAGGCAAAGCTCCATCCTTCCCGGGACCTTTTCCCCGAGGGCCACCTGGAACATGGTCTCGAGTTTCGCCAATCTCCGGTTGGGCTCAACCTTCTTAAGGATGGAGCAGACTATGGGATCCTGGAAAAAAGCCTGAGCTAGAACTTTAGCGGCCCTTTCCAGATCCGAGCCTTCGAGGTTGGAGAGGACAGGCGCCATGAAACCAAGACCTTTTGTTACTAGCCTTTTTTCTGAGGGCCCTTGAGCCTCCAAGTTTAGCAAAAAACAGCTCTCCCACAAATCCCATCTTCCGTGGCAGATACGGAGGCATATCTCCCTTCCTCCATCAGGTCCGGCAAAAAGGCGCTGACAAGGAAGCAATGGGAGATAACCGGCAATTTTTTCCCAAAACTCACTCTAGGGCGATCCTCACACTCGGACCCCGATCATTGGGGGGAGGTGATGGGAGTCGCTTTGATTAGGAGCCCGATCTCTCGAGGTGGCCCCTTGTAGCCCGAAGAAAGCATTCAGGCCCAAGGGGCACCATTTGGCCCATTGCCTCAGAACACTATAATGGGCTTTCCGGTCACTTGCTTCCAAGCGAAGTTCAGGAAGAAAAACCCGAAGAAGATCACATTGAGGATCAGGACCAGGTACGACCACCATGTGGCCTTGGCGGGCTTGGGCAGCTTGCTGTTCAAATACATCAAAATTATCGGAAAGAAGAGAGAAGCGAAGTTGGACATGTTGGCCGAGATCATGATCAGCTCTGTCGGCAAAGCCAAGTGGATCAAGATGGCGATCAAGATCGCCAGCCCTATCATGTAGGGATAATAGAATCGCCTCGGGTCCTCATTTATGAGGTTTCGAAATTTGGAACTAGTGGCATAAAGGGCGTCTGTTACATTCCTGACGAGCAGCTCGAAGACCACCATCTGAGTGGTAAAAAGGATCAGAAATCCGACGATTAGATACCAATAGAAAAACACCGGTCCCAGGTGCTTGCTCAGCTCCATGGGGCCGTACACTGGCATGTTAGCAGTCGTCGCCTTTTCAGCTCCAGGAAGCCCGGCAAGATACCATACTATCAAACTGGGGACCATCATTCCTATGATCGCGCCGATGAAGAACACCACCCACTGGTCTATTACGAGGAACCTGAACCATCGTCTCCATCTTCGGGCATTGGCCTCGTCCTCACGGAAGATCTTCCCCGTAGGTGCCATTGCTTCTTGCTTTCCCCCGACAAGGGCAGCGATGAACCCAACACGGTAACCCATGCCATAACCTTTGTCTCGGTAATAGTTGATCATGAAGAAGTTGAGCCCCGATGCAGTTGCCGTGAAGCCTGCTAGAGCTCCCAAAAGGGTCGGGTCAGAGCCCTTGGGTGGAAGTGCTGGGGTGACCAGTGCCGCAAAAGCCTTAGCCCATCTCTCCGCCGGAACCAAAATCGCTGCAATGATCAAAACTGACAAAACTATGACAAGGACCATCACCCAGTTGGCCAACTCCATGGTCCTCGAGATCTTTTCGCCGAAAAGGACCAAGACGAACACCCCAGCAAGGAGCGCGATTCCGAGAATGCGCACTGTCTCGAGTTCCTGAGGCGTATTGACCCTCCCTGTGAAAAGCGTGAAGAGGGCTTGCCCGGCACCGGCAGTCCACCCGCCCCAGATGAACGCCATGTAAATGCAGAAAGCAGCAAACGGTGTCCAGAAAAGGTAACCCCCTGGAGCCCTCCCAAAGTAAACAATCGGTACTTCTCCTGTAGCGACAGTGAATCTGGCAAGCTCGACATTGTAGAAGGTCTGGAGCACAGCGGAGACGAGGATCACCCAGCCAATCCCCACGAAACCATAGGAGGCCACATTGAGCGGACCTAGCAAATATTCTCCACTTCCTATGCTCAACCCGAGAGCTACTAGGCTGGGCCCGATCACCAAACGCACAACTTCCCAAAATCCTATTCTGCTTACCTTGAATACCTCTTCTGGCTCTGGGAGATCCTCCACTTCCAGTGGAGGACGGCTGAAGCCGATCTGATAGGCCTTAGACTGCTCCATCTCACACCTCCTTGCTCTCCCGCGAAGGTTTGTCCCCGGAGGAATCAGTCATTGCCATGTGTGAGTTCTTCTCGCTCGGGCCGAGGCCTCCGTCCCAGCCCACCCCAGGCTACAATCTGCCCCTTTCATCTAAGGTCTTCTCTTGGAGAGTCTCTCGCCCGGACTCTTCCTCGAGCTCTACCAATGGATTCCATTGCTCGGAACCTAATGGAAAGAAGTCCTCTCTCGGCCCCTTCCGGGAAGATGGCCAAGACCTTTGCCCACAGGCCCAGAGGGATGGTAATTGCTCCGCATGGCCGCGGGTTATCCTTCGGCTAAGTTGTAAGGCGTGAAAATTTTTTCCCACCTTTTGAGCCAGATGTCAAGGCCCGTGGTCATCGTGTCAGCGAAATCCGATATACGGAGCTTGGAGGGTCGAGCCCTGACTGTTGTCCAAAGCCCGTGACCTTCGTGGCTCGATCCCCAAGATCCCAGGAGGCTCCGTCATGTTCCGAATCAAACCGGGAAAACATTCCAATCCGAGAATCGAGGTATTTTTGGTCCGCAACGATCTCCTCGAAAGATGGCATCAGCATAGTCCGTATCATCAACCGATCTCAGACGAGGCAGACCCAAGCCTTTCGGTCCGTGGGGCTTGAGGCCGAGATGGGCAGACGGACCTTGAGAGCTTTACGAATGTCTACTCGAGGCCTAAGAAGTCAAGGATTACAGGGCAGCTCCCATCTCGCGTCAGAGCTCCCCAAGGAGAGCGCAGTCTAAAGCTTATTGGGGGTGATGCTCCCATTTTCCGGATGCTGGGAGGCTCCTATTGGATCGCAGATTCAATCTCCAATGAAGGACTGAAACCCGATCCATCCTAGAGG